>Ga0335076_10000204_pt1 | contig 50401 bp, 50 predicted proteins | sample Lox_Sample_25_FD_206717 | JGI IMG/M metagenome (GOLD analysis project Ga0335076, IMG submission 206717) | Soil microbial communities from Loxahatchee National Wildlife Refuge, Florida, United States - Lox_Sample_2.5 | ecosystem: Environmental > Terrestrial > Soil > Wetlands | place: USA... | reverse complement strand
AGAGCCGGTTGACGGTCAGGGCCGGCACCTCCTGCGGGACGCCCGACTTCAGCGCGACGTGCCGGGCGCCGTAGATCGCGTCGCCCGACGTCTGCAGGGCGTTGCCGAAGATGACGTGGTCGACCTCGCCGGGCTCGGTGCCCGAGCGCCGCAGCGCCTCGCGGGCCGCGTGGACCCCGAGGTCGATCGCGGAGACGTCCGAGAAGCTGCCGTTGTACTCGGCCATCGGGGTCCGAGCGCCTTCGAGAATGACGATGGGAGAGCGTTCCGCCATAGGGACGGGCAGTCTACCTCACGCGAACGCCGCATAGACGGCCTCGTGGAAGCGCCGGCGCACCTCGTTGAACGGGATCTCGCGCACCTCGGGATGGATCCGGTTGGTCAGCAGCACGAGGACGAGATCCGCGTCCGGATCGATCCACAGCGACGTCCCCGTGAACCCGGTGTGGCCGAACGCGCGGGGCGGCATGCGGGCGATCGCGGATCCCGCGCCGCGGCTCCCCTGCCACGCGAGGCCGCGAGCCTCCGCGTGATCCGCGGTGCGGTCGGTCCGGTAGGCCGCACGCCCCGGCTCGAGCCAGCGACGCGCGAGCCGCCAGACGTCGCGGGCGGTTCCGAAGAGGCCCGCGTGTCCCGCGGCGCCTCCGCGGCGCAGCGCATTGCCGTCGTGGACCTCCCCGCGCACGACGCCCCGGCGGAACCCGGCGTATTCGAGTCCCCGGGCCTCCGTCATCGCGCGTTCGAAGCGGTCGTCCCTCTCGGTCGCGGCGCACGCGGACGCGCCCGCCGGACGGAACCGCGCGGAGGATCCCGAGGGCCCTGCGACGGTCGCGTCGAAGGCGGCATCGATCGGCGCGCCGAGGACCTCCTCGAGCACGGCGCCGAGCGTCAGGAAATTCAGGTCGCTGTAGATCACCCGCTCCCCCGGCGCCGCCTCCGGCTCGATCTCAGCGAGCGTGCGGCGGTAGGCGGGCGGACCCTCGCCGCCGACGTACACCGGGTACCACGCCGGCAGGCCGGACGTGTGGGTCAGGAGACGCTCGAGCGTGATGCCGTCGAACCGCGTCTTCTTCCACTCGGGCAGGTAGCGTCCGGGCGGCGCGTCGAGCGCCAGGGCGCGCGCATTCTCGAAGACGAGCGCGCCCGTGCACAGGGGCTTCGTCAGGCTCGCGAGATCCCAGAGCGTCCCGTTCGTCGCCGGCGAGCGGCCCGGCTCGACCGACGCGGCGCCGGCCACGGCCTCGGCCAGGACCTCGCTCCCGGTGCCGACGAGCGCGGCGCCGCCCGGAAACGAGCCCGCCTCGATCTCGCGCTCGAGGAAGGCGTCGAGCGGCGTCAAGGTCCCGCCTTCTCGAGCTCCCCCCGGCGCGGAGCGATCTTCGCGGCGTTGCGACTCGCCGGCGCCGCCGCCTCCGAGCGGCGCAGGCTCGCGCGCTCGCGCTCGAGCGTGGTGATCTCGGTGTCGAGACGGGCGCTCGCCCGGGGGTCCCGGGTGCTCCGGCGCGTCTCACGCAGGTGCGCGAGCGCGGTGCCGTAGGCGTCGAACGCGGCATCGCCGACCTGCTTCGCGTCGAGCGCGACGAGCGCCTCCGCGATCCGGGCCCGCACCCACGCGAATTCCGCAGGATCGACGCCGGTCTCCGTGGCGACGTCCGACGGCGGCCGCCGGCCCGCGCTCCGGCGCACGCGCAGGAACATGTCCACCTGGGCGTCGGTCAAAAGCCCGTCCGCGGGCGGCTGGAACCGAGGCCCCGCCCGGCCCCGGAGCGCTCGGACCGCGTCGAGCTCGCGCGTCTCGAATCGGCGGCAGGCCGCGGCGGCGGCGAGCACCGTGAGCGCCAGCGCGGCGAAGATCCGTCGCATCGCGAAGAGTCTAATCGTCAAGGCTTTGCTTCGTTTAGACTCAAGGGGGGTTGGCGCGCGGAATGCTCGAGAAGATCGGGAAATACGAGGTCTCGGAGCAGATCGGGGTGGGCGGCTTCGGCGCCGTCTACCGCGGACGGGACCCGTTCATCAAGCGCACCGTCGCGATCAAGACCTGCCAGGTCAACGACGAGGAGATCAAGCACCGCTTCTTCCGGGAGGCGGAGCTCGCGGGAAACCTCCACCACCGCAACATCACCACGATCTACGACTTCGGCGTCGAGAACGGGATCCCCTACATCGTTCAGGAATTCCTGACCGGCGAGGACCTGGACCGGAAGATCAAGCGCGGCGATGCGATCGCGATCCCGCGAAAGATCGAGATCCTCATGGCGATCGCCGAGGGCCTCGGCTACGCCCACGCCGCCAGCATCGTCCATCGCGACGTCAAGCCGGCGAACGTCCGCATCCTGGAGGACGGGACCGTCAAGGTCATGGACTTCGGCATCGCGAAGTCCCTCCAGACCGAATCCAACCTGACACAGACCGGCATCACGCTCGGGACGTCGGCCTATCTCGCCCCCGAGCAGATCCGCGGCGAGGCGATCGATCCGCGAACGGACGTCTTCGCGATGGGCGTCCTCTCCTACGAGCTCTTCACGTATCGGAAGCCGTTCCGGGGCGAGCACCTTTCGACCATCCTCTACAAGATCCTCAACGAGAATCCCGAGCCGATCCCGACGATCGCTCCGGACGTGCCGCCGGGCCTCGTCGCGATCGTCAGCCGCGCGCTGGCGAAGAACCCGGCCGACCGCTACACGGGCATGGAGGAGATGCGGCGGGACCTGCAGCTGATTCACCGGGAGCTGCTCGGCGCGTCGGCCCGATACCCGGTCACGCAGGTCCTCCCCGACACGCTCCGGACGCCGCGCCCCGCCCCGGACGACGACACGACCCTGGCGACGCCGTCGAGCGGCGTCACCGCTCTTCCCATCACGCCGCCGTCGGGCGCGCTGGCGCGGATCCCGGCGGCCGCCGGCTCCGACGCGACGCCGACGCCCGGAGGCTCGAGTTCCGGCGGGGTTCGGCCGCCGCTCGAGCTCGTCAACTTCCGGGACCCGAGCTCCGAGTCTCTCAACGAACCGCCTTCCTCGGCCCTCGCCGCCGCGGCGGCCGCCTCGCGGCCGACGGCCGAGACGGCGACCCGCGGCCGCCGGACGCGACTGACGATCCTTGCCGCGCTCCTGATTCTCGGTGTCGCCGGCGCGGAGATCTACCGGCTGCTGAACCGGCCGGAGGGGGCGTCCGCACGGGAACCCGCGCCGTTGCGCCCGCCGGCGACCGCAAGGCCGGCTCCCGCGCCGACGGCCCCGCTCGAGTTCCCCGAACCCCGGCTCGGCGTCGGCGAGGCCGCCAGGGCGGCGCCGCCTCCGCTCGCGACGGCCGCTATCCCGGTCGCCGCGGCGCCCGCCGCGCCCGCTCCGCCGCCTCCCGTCGCGACCGAAAAGCCCGCTCCGCCGAAGAAGTATCGGATCCAGTTCTCGTCGGTTCCGGTCGCGACGCTCACGGTGGACGGAAAGGTCATCGGCCCGTCGATCCCGGCCCGCACGCTCCAGCTCGACGAGGGCGAGCACACGGTGCGGTTCGAGGCGAAGGGTTTCCCGGTCCACGAGCGCCCGTTCACCGTCGGTCCGAAGTCCGAGGACCGCATCCACTACCAGTTCCCGGTTTCGATGCTCGTCATCGAGGCGCCGCAGTGGCCCGGCGCGAACGTCCTCGTCGACGGCAAGTTCCGCGGGACCATGCCCGGCGCCGGCCGGCTCCAGCTCGCCCCCGGAACCTATACGGTCACCCTCTCGCGGGAGGGACTGAGCCCCGCAACCGAAAGGGTCTCGATCGAGGAGGGCGCGACGAAGACGTGGACCGTCCCGCCGCCGCAGCCCGCCTCGGGAGGCAACTGATGCGCCGTTTCGTTCTGGCCGCTCCTCTTCTCCTCGCCGCCGCGCTCGCCTTCGCCCAGGACGCCGCGCGCCTCGCGGCCGACGCCAAGAAGGCGTTCGACGCCGGGCGCTTCCGCGAGGCGGGCGAAAAGTACGCGAAGGCCGCCGAGTCGGCCGCCGCCGATCGCAAGGCGGATTTCTTCCTCCAGAGCGCCTGGTCCTACTACATCGCGGGCAACTCGAAGAGCGCGCGTGAGGAGCTGAAGGCCGCCATCACCGCCCGGCCCGACCTCCAGGTGATCGCCGACTTCTACAGCCCCGACTTCGCCAACCTCGCCTCGACGGTGCGCGCCGAGGTCGCGGGCGCGAACGTGCCCGCGGTCGACATGGACGAGCTGAAGCGCTCGGCGAAGGCCAAGCTCGCCGACGGCAAGGCCGAGGACGCGCTCTTCGACTTGAAGCGCGCCACCGGTTCGACGGATCCCGAGGTCTACCGCCTGATGGCCGAGGCGGACGACAAGCTCGGCAAGAGCGCGGACGCGGACGCGAACCGGCGCAAGGCCGCCGAGCTCGACAAGGGGCTCGTCAGCTCGGTGCCGATCGGGAGCACGACCGGAGCGACGGCGGAGTCGCCCTCCGTGCCGGGGGCGCCCGCCGCGCCGGCCTCGGCGGCTCCGCTGCTCGAGTCCGCGGACAAGGCGCTCGCGGCCGGCGACTTCAAGGCCGCCGCCTTCTACGCCCGTCAGGCGTCCGAGACCGATCCCCGCAACGCGGACGCTCACCGCATCATCGGCGATGCGGCGCTCGCCGAGAACCAGAACTCGGACGCGGAGCGCGAGTACACGGCGGCGATCGTCCTCGATCTTTCCAACGGAAAGGCCGAGTACGGACTGGCCGTCGTCGCCGAGCGCCAGAAGAAGTGGAACACGGCCGCGAGCCACTACCGGCGCGCGCTCGACCTGAACCCGAAGAGCGTGTCGGCGGCGCGCGGGCTCGGGCGCGCCATGAGCGAGCTCGGCGACAAGAGCGCGGCCCGCATCGCCTTCGGCCGCGCGATCGAGATCGACCCCGCGTCCGCCGAAGCCCACAACGACTTCGGCGTGTTCCTCTACCGTGCGGACGAGGTCGACCGCTCGATCCAGGAGCTCATCGAGGCCGTCCGTCTCGAACCGTCCTCGGCGCTGTACCACGAGAACCTCGGCCGCGCCTACCGCCGGAAGTCGCAGTGGAAGGAGGCGGAGCGCGAGCTCGACGCGACGTCGAAGGTCGCCCCGAACGACACCGCCGTGTGGATCGCCCTGGGGCAGACGTGCGCCGCCGAGAAGAAGCTCGACGACGCGGCGGCGGCATACGGCAGGGCGCTCGACATCGACCCCCTCGACGAGGAGGCGGCCGCCGGGCTCGCCGCGATGCTCCGGACGCAGGGCAAGCTGGCCGAGGCGGAGGCCGCGCTCACGAAGTCGCTCTCGTCGATCGCCAAGTCGCCCGCGCTCTGGAACAACCTCGGCGTCGTGCGCGTCGAGCGCGGCCAGTACGCCCAGGCGGTCGACGCCTTCCAGAAGGCGCTCGCGATCGACGGGAGCTTCGAGGCGGCGCGCGCGAACCTCGCCCGGGCGAACGAGCTCGCGGCCCTCGACCGGGCCGCCTCCTGACGCGGCGCGCGTGACCGTTGCCGCCGCCCTCGCGGCGGAGATCGAGGCCTGGCGGCGCCGGCGCCGGGAGCGCCTCGCCGGCGAGGATGGGTGGCTCTCGTTGACGGGGCTCTTCTGGCTCGCCGACGGGCCGAACTCCGTCGGCGCCGCGCCGGATGCGGCGATCCGGCTCCCGCCGGCCGCCCCCGAGCGCGCCGGCACCATCCTCCTCTCGGAAGGGCGCGCGGTCTTCGCGCCCACCGATCCGCCCGCGCCGGGGCTCTCGGCCGGCGGGCGGCCCGTCGAGGGACCGGTCGAGCTCCGCACGGACGCCGGCGGCGCGCCGACCGTCGTGGCGATCCGCCGCGTCCGGTTCCACCTGCTCGAGAGAGGCGGCCGCATCGCGGTGCGGGTGCGCGACCGCGAGAATCCCGCCCGTTCCCGGCTGGGAGCGATCCCGTCCTTCCCGATCGATCCCGCGTGGCGCTTCGACGCGCGCTTCGAGCCGTACGACCCGCCGCGCCGCATGCCGGTGACGAGCGTCGTCGGGACCGTGGAAGAGGAGACGGTGCCCGGAGCCGTGGCGTTCGAGGTCGGGTCGAACATCTTCCGCCTCGAGCCGGTCCTCGAGCGCGGCGAGGCCGACTACTGGATCGTCTTCGGCGACGCGACGAACGGTGCGGAGACCTACGGCGGGGGCCGGTTCGTCTACGTCTCTCCGCCCTCCGGCGGAAGGACGGTGCTCGACTTCAACAAGGCCTACAACCCGCCCTGCGTCTTCACGCCGTACTCGACGTGTCCCCTGCCGCCGCCCGTCAATCGGCTGCCGATCCGCGTCGAGGCCGGGGAGAAGCGGTATCGATCGACGTCCGACTAGGGGCTGGAACGCCCCTCACCCCTACCCCCTCTCCCGCGGGGAGAGGGGTCACTATTCTCTTACTGGAGCGCGTCGAGCAGCTCTTTCAGCATCCGCGCGGTCGCCCCCCAGATCACGTGGGCGCCGTAGCGGTAGAAGAGAGTCGGCTCCTCGCGACCCGGGAGCAGCCGGCGCTCGAGCGCCTTCGGGTCGAGGAGCGCCGCGATCGGAACGTCGATCACCTCCGCGATCTCCGCCTCCGCCGGGCGGAGGACGTGCGGGTACGGGATCGCGCCGACGAACGGCTCCACGTAGAAGTCCGTCACCGTGACGAGCGGAGTCAGCGCGCCGAGGAGGCGCACGTCGCCGGGCGCGATGCCGAGCTCCTCCTCGGTCTCCCGCATCGCCGTCGCCCAGGGCGAGTCGTCGTCGTCCTCCGCGACGCCTCCCGGAAAGGAGATCTGGCCGCGGTGGTGCTCGACCGTCTCGGTGCGCCGCGTCAGCAGGACCCGCAGAGTCCCGTCGCGGACGAACAGGGGCAGCAGCACGGCCGCCCTCCGCCGTCCCTCCGGCGGCTCGACCGGCTCGCGCTCGACCGCTTCCAGCCGAGAGGCGACCTCGGCCATCCAGGAGAGGCGCGGCGGCGCGGCCTCAGGAGGCACGCGCGGGGCTTCCCTCCGCCATCCACTTCAGGTACGCCTCCACGAACGGCGTGAGCCCGCCGTCGAGCACCGCGTCGGTGTCGCCCGTCTCCTGGCCGGTGCGGTGATCCTTGACCATGCGGTAGGGGTGGAGGACGTACGAGCGGATCTGGCTCCCCCACTCGATCGACTTCTTCTCGCCGACCCGCTTCTCCTCCTCCGCGCGGCGTTCGTCGAGCGCCCGCTGGTAGAGGCGCGCGCGCAGCACCCGCATGGCCATGTCGCGGTTGCGGCCCTGGCTGCGCTCGTTCTGGCAGGTCACGACGATTCCGCTCGGCAGGTGGGTGATTCGCACCGCGGAGTCGGTGACGTTGACGTGCTGGCCGCCGGCGCCGCTCGAGCGATACGTGTCGACGCGGATGTCCTTGTCGGCGATCTCGATCTCGATGTCCTCGTCGACCTCGGGGGCGACGTAGATCGAAGCGAAGGAGGTATGCCGGCGCTTCGCGGAGTCGAACGGCGAGATGCGCACGAGCCGGTGCACGCCCATCTCCCCCTTCAGGTAGCCGTACGCGTGGTCGCCGACGACGTGGAGGGTCGCGCTCTTCAGGCCGGCCTCCTCGCCGTCCTGGCGGTCGATGAGCTCGCCCTTCCAGCCGCGGGCCTCGACGAAGCGCATGTACATGCGCAGCAGCATCTCGGCCCAGTCCTGCGACTCGGTGCCGCCCGCGCCCGCGTGGATCGACAGCCACGCGTTGCTCGCGTCCTCCGGGGCGCTCATCTTGACCGAGAGCTCGAGCTCGTCGCCGAACGATGCCGCCCCGGCGACCGCCGCCCGCGCATCGGCGTCGGCGGGCTCGCCCTCGCGGAGCAGCTCGGCGAACGTGTCCAGCTCGCCGCGCCACTCGTCGAGGCGCGCGGCGGTCTGGATGCGCCGTTCGAGCCCGCGCATCTCCCGCAGCGTCTCCTGGGCCTTCTCCTGCGCCGACCAGAAGTCGGGCGCGGCGGCCTGGTGCCTCAGATCCTCGAGCGCGCTCCGCGCGGCGTCCAGATCAAAGGTAGCCCCGGAGCGCCGCGAGGCGGTCCGAGGCGGCCGAGAGGGCGGCAATCAGGTCGTCGCGTTCGGTCATGGGTTCGGGTGCCCCGGGCCGGGAGCCGGGAGCCGGCGCTCGCGGATCCAGCGGGCGAAACCGGAGATTAGCACGGCCACGGCCGCCCCGTCCGCGACGCCGGCGAGGCGGAATCCCCAACGCGTCCAGGCCGTCGTCGCGTCCTCGAGGCGGACGGTCCCGCGCACCAGCGTGCGCTCGTCCGGCCGCGTCTCGGCGCGGATGCGCCCGCGCGCGTCGACGATGCCGGAGACGCCGGTGATCGCCGCGCGCACCAGCCAGCGGCCGTTCTCGACCGCGCGCAGAACGGCGCCCGCGAAGTGCTGCTCCTGCGCCCCCGCGCGCCCGTACCAGGAGTCGTTCGAGATCGTCGCGAGGAGGTTCGCGCCGGCGCGGGTCTCCTCGCGGGCGAGGGACGGGTAGATCGCCTCGTAGCAGATCGCGGTGCCGATCACGAGCGCGCCGGAACGCAGGAGCTCCGGGCGCGGCGCCGGCGTGAAGGCGCCGATCTCGGACGAGATCTGCCGCACGAAGAAGAAGAGCCGCGGCAGCGGCACGTACTCGCCGAAGGGGACGAGGTGGACCTTCCGGTACGGCGGACCGGCGAGGCCGTCGGGACCGAGCAGCCGCGCGACGTTGAAGTAACGGCCGTCCGCCTCCTCCTCGACGTCGTTGAACAGGATCCGCGGTCCCGCGTGCGCGATCGACGCGAGGTCCTGCCGGAGCTCGGGGCTCCGCTGCCAGTACACCGGGAAGGACGACTCCGGCACCACGATGAGCGCCGGGAGGACGCTCGCGGCCTCCCGGGCCTGATCGAGAACGGCGCGATACCCGGAGAGAGCCCCCTCCGCGGTCGCGCGCGACTCCTCGTTCAGGTTCGGCTGAAGGAGCGCCACCGAAACGTCCGGCCGCTCGGGGACCGGAGCGCCGAGGCGCGCCGCGCCGAACGCCCCGGCGGCGATCGCGAGGAGGCCGGCGAGAAGCGCCGGGCGCCACCGGCGGGTCGCCGCGGCGCGCGCGAGGAGCGCGGCGGTCGCGACCACGAGCGCGCTCACGCCGTAGACGCCCCAGATCGACGCCGTCTGCATCCAGATCGGGTGCCGGTAGAGCGCGTGCCCCGTCAGGTTCCAGGGAAAGCCCTTGTAGACCACCGTCCGCGCATGTTCCGACGCGACCCAGAGCAGCGGAAACGCGGCGAGCCGCGCCGCCGAGCCCGGCGGTCCGGCGGCCGCCGTGCCCCACGCGACGATCGCCGGCCACTCCGCGAGGATGAGCGCGAGGAGGACGAGGCACACGACGCCCATGGCCGAGCCCTGGCCGCCGTAGTGCGTCACGACGTAGACGATCCAGGGAATCGACGCGCACCAGTACGCGAGGCCGAAGAGCGCCCCGGAGAGGAGCGCGGCGCCGCGGCTCTTCTCCCGCTGCAGGCGGACCAGCCAGGGGACGAGCGCGAGCGGCAGGAGGAGCACCGCCTCGAACGGCGGGAACGCGAGCGCGAAGAGGAGGCCCGAGACGATGGCCGCGAGCGCCGTCCGCGCGCCGGGCCTCACGCGGGGGAGGACGCCGCGCGCAGGGCCTCCTCCGCCCGGTACGAGGACCGCACGAACGGCCCCGAAAAGACGTGGCGGAAGCCCAGGCGCTCGCCGAACTCGCGGTGGCGCTCGAAGATCTCGGGCGGCACGTACTCGACGACCGGAAGGTTCTGTCGGGACGGCCGCAGGTACTGGCCGATCGTGATGATGTCGACGTTCGCGCCGCGGAGCGCCTCGAGGAGCTCGCGGACCTCCCCCTCGCGCTCGCCCAGCCCGAGCATGAGGCCCGACTTCGTCGTGAGCGACGGCTCGAGAACCTTCGCCGCCGAGAGCAGGCCGAGCGACCGGTCGAGGCGCGCCCCCCGCCGGACGGTCGGATACAGGCGCGGGACGGTCTCCACGTTGTGATTGAACACCTCAGGCCGCGCGTCGACGACGACCCGCAGCGAATCGAAGCGGCCCCGGAAGTCGGGCGTCAGCACCTCCACTCCGGGGGCGGGCGCGAGCGTCCGGAGCGCCCGGATCGTCGCGGCGAAGTGCGCGGCGCCTCCGTCCGCCAGGTCGTCGCGGTCGACCGAGGTCAGCACCACGAACTCGAGCCCCATCGCCTCGGCCGCGGCCCGCACGCGCGCCGGCTCCGCCGGATCGACCGGCCCCGGCCGCCCCGTCGCGATGTCGCAGAAGCCGCAGGCCCGCGTGCACACGTCGCCGAGGAGGAGGAACGTCGCCGTGCCGTTCGCGAAGCACTCGCCACGGTTGGGACAGCGCGCCTCCTCGCACACGGTGTGGAGGCGATGCCGGCGCATCACGCCCTTCACCTCGTGGAGATCCGAGAGGCGGAGCTTGCGCGCCCGGATCCACTCGGGGGCGCGCGCCGCGGGCCGCTCGTTCACTTGCCCTCCGGGACGATCCACGGCTCCCGGATCTTCTCCTGCCGCGACAGCCTCGACACCGCCTTCGAGGCCTCCTCCTCGGTGCGGTACGGCCCCACGCGGACCCGATACACCTTGCCCTTCGGCCCGGCGCCGCTCTGCACCACGGCGTGGAACCCGTGCTTCGACAGCCGCGCGCCGAGGGCGTGCGCCTCGTCGGCGGAGGACAGCGACGCGGCCTGGATCCACACCTTGCCCGTGGCGCCGTGCGGGGGCGGGCTCGCGACCGCAGCCGGGGCGGAGGCGGGACGGGCCGGGGGCGCGGCCTTCGCCGCCGCGGCCGCGGGAGCCGATACCGGAGCGCCGACGACGGTGGTTCGGCTTCCCGGCGTCACCGCTGCGCTCTCGCTCTCGGCCGAGTCCTCGAAGGTGTTGAGGGTCGCGGGCACGGTCGGTTCCGGGGGCGGCGGGGTCGCGGCGGACGCGGCCGTCCCGCTTCCCAGGGCGGCGACCGGCACGCCGGTCTCGACCGGGGGAACGGAAAGGTCGGCGTTCGGGACGGCGGTCGGCTCGGGGACCTCCCGGCGCGACGGAGCCTCGGCGGCGCGCGCCTCGCGGCCGGAGAGGCCCGTCATCAGTCCGAAGAAATACGCGAGCCCGAGCGCGAGGAGGAGCGCGACGAAGATCCCGACCGCCTGCCGCGCCGTCAGCGAGATCTGGTAGTGCGTCCGGGATTCCCCCACGGGCCGCAAGTGTAGCAGCGGCGCCCCGCCGGCTCCCCTCCTCGAGGGCGGTCGCTAGCCGGACTTCGGCTTCGCCAGGAACATCTGGATCAGGTCGAGCGGGAGCGGGAAGACGATCGTGGAGTTCTTCTCGCTCGCGATCTCGGTCAGCGTCTGCAGGTAGCGCAGCTGCAGGGTCGCCGGCTGGCGCGAGATGATCTCGGCGGCCTCGGACAGCCTCGTCGCCGCCTCGTACTCGCCGGCGGCGTGGATGATCTTCGCGCGCTTCTCCCGTTCCGCCTCGGCCTGCCGCGCCATGGCCCGCTGCATCTCGGGCGGCAGGTCCACCTGCTTGAGCTCGACGAGCGAGACCTTGATGCCCCACGGCTGGGTGTGCTCGTCGATGATCTTCTGGAGGTCGAGGTTCAGCTTCTCCCGTTCGGACAGGAGCTCGTCCATCATCGCCTGGCCGAGCACGCTGCGGAGCGTCGTCTGCGCGAGCTGCGACGTCGCGTAGAGATAGTTCTCCACCTGGACGACCGCCTTCTCCGGCTCGACCACGCGGAAGTAGACGACCGCGTTGACCTTCACCGAGACGTTGTCCCTCGTGATGATGTCCTGGGAGGGCACGTCGTGGACGACGGTGCGCAGCGAGATCCGGACCATGCGCTCGAAGGGCCAGAAGATGAGCACGAGCCCGGGTCCCTTCGGGCGCTTCCCCAGGCGGCCGAGCCAGAACGTGACCGCCCGCTCGTACTCGTTCAGCACGTTGATCCACTTGAAGAGGAAAATCAGCGCCACGAACAGCGCCAGGACCAGCCCGGGCAGCGACACGATCTGACTCATGCGTTCCTCCGCTCCACGTGCAGCGTACGGCCCGTCACGCTCGCGATGCGCACGGTCTCGCCCGGCGCGAGACCCTCCGGGCCCGCCGCGTCCCAGTATTCACCGAAGACCTGGACCTTCCCCTCCCGCGCCGGCCCGAAGCCCTCCACCACGCGCGCGGGCTCGCCAACCATCGCCGAAAGCCCCGTCCGGACGGGCTCCCGCCGGAGCCGAGCCGTCTTCCACGCGAGCAGGCCCACGATGCCGAGCGTCGCGGCGAGCGCGGGAAGGACGACGGACAGATCGACGCGGTACCCCTCCCCCGCCCGGCCGCCCGAGAACAGCAGCAGCGAGCCGGCGACGAGAGCGATCGCGCCCCCGACGGCGAGCACGCCGTGGCTCGCCGCCTTCACCTCGGCGACGAACAGGGCGATGCCGAGCAGGATGAGCGCGAGCCCCGCGAGGTTCACGGGCAGGACGGAGAAGGCATAGAGCGCGAGCAGCAGCGCGATCGCCCCCGCGACGCCGGGCAGGATGGCCCCGGGCGTCGACAGCTCGAAGTAGAGGCCCACGAGACCGACGAGGAAGAGGACGTACGCGACATTCGGGTCCGAGACGACCCCGAGCGCCCGCTCGACGTCCCCCATCGGACGGGCCTCGATGCGCGCGCCCTTCAACGCGAGGGTCGTCTCGCCCCCCCCGACCCGGGTGATCCGGCGCCCATCGAGCTGCGCCACGAGGTCGGGCACGTCGCGGGCGATGACCTCGATGAGACCGGACGCCTTCGCCTCGGTCTCCGTGTAGGAGACGCTCTGGAGCACCGCCGCCTCCGCCTTTTCGACGTTCCGCCCGCGCTGGCGGGCGAGCGTCCGGATGAACGCGCGGGCGTCCTGCTCGGCCTTCTCGTTCAGCTTCTTCGGCAGGTCCTGTCCCTCCCCGCCCACCGGATGCGCGGCCCCCGTGTTCGTGCCCGGCGCCATCGCCGCCACGTCGCCCGAGAGCAGCAGGAAGAACCCGGCCGACGCAGCCTGCGCGCCGGAGGGCGCCACGAACGTGGCGACCGGAACCTTCGACTGCAGGATCGCCGAGCTCATCGCGCGGGTCGAGGACAGCAGTCCGCCCGGCGTCGACAGCGTCACGACGACGAGCGCGGCGCCTTCGCGCTCCGCCTCGCCGATCGTCTTCGTCAGGTAGTTCGCGGACGCGGGATGGATCGCGGTGTCGATGCGCGCCTCGACCACGAGAGGCCCGCGCTCGGCCGCGGCCATCGGGAGCACGAGTGTCGCGAACACGAGCAACACCCGCCGTTTCATGGGATGCAGGAGTCTATCGCGTCTCGGGCATAATCCCTCCGTGCGTCTCCGTCCCACCGAGGCCATTCACTGCGCCGCCCTGGCGGTGCTGACGAGCCTCGGGATCCTCCTCTGGCCCCGCCTGGCCGAACCCGTCGCCATGCTGGCGGGCTACGCCGGGCTCGCCCTCCTCGTCGGGGTGATGGTCCTGATCGCCCCCCGGGAGGACCGCCTGCCGCCCCTGGCGACCTTCGTGGTCGACTTTTACCCGGCCGCTTTCCTGCCCCTCCTCTTCAACACCCTCGAGCCCCTGATCCAGGCCCTGCGCGGCGGGCCGCGCGACGCCTGGCTGATCGCGGCGGACCGGTTCCTGTTCGGCGTCGACGTCACCGTCTGGGCGCAGCGCCTCGTCCGACCATGGCTGAACGACCTCTTCTACGGCTTCTACTCGACCTACTACTTCATCTCGCTGACGCTCTGCCTCGTGTTGTGGCTCCGGAACCGCGCCACCGCGCGCCGCTTCGTCTTCACGCTGATGGTCGTCTATTACGTCTCGTGGACCGGCTACTTCATCATCCCGGCGCTCGGACCCCGTTTCGCCCAGGCGGCCGAGTACACGGTCTCGCTCACGACGACCCCGATCGCCCGCACGATCAACGACACCATCAACAACATGGAGAAGACCAAGTTCGACGTGTTCCCGTCGGGCCACACGATGATCTCGGTCGCCGTCCTGATCGTGGCCTGGCGCCGCGCCCGGGACGTCTTCTGGGTCCTGCTCCCGATCGCGACCGGGCTGGTGATCTCGACGGTGTACTGCCGCTACCACTACGTCATCGACGTGATCGCGGGGATGACGCTGGCGTTCGTGACGGTCCCGGTCGGCGACGGCATCTACGACCGCCTCATGAGCCGGACCGCCCCCGCGCCGGCCGCCGCGCGGCGCGATCCGCGCCGCGCCTACAACGCCTTCTCGTAGATCCGGTAGGTCTTGTAGAGCTGTCCGCCCCAGAGGCGGACGGCGCCGATGACGAGCTCGTTGTCCTCGAGCAGCCAGGACACCTCGGACCCCGTGTAGCCCTTCGACAGCAGGAAGCGCAGGGAGTCGGCCATCATGATCGACTGCACGCCGCTCTGCCGGTACGGAAGCTTGATTCCGAGCGTGAGGACCCGGACGGTCTTGATCTTCTTGACGCCGAGGAGAAACTTCAGCCAACCGAAGGGCAGGAGGCGGCCGCGGAGCGGCTTCATCGCGACGTTGAAGTCGGGCAGCATCAGCATGAATGCGATCGGCTCGAGGGTCCCGTCCGGACGGGGCGCCTCCGCGAGCCAGAGCAGCTCCGGGACGAGGAGAGGCTTCATCCGCGCGGCCATGAAGTCCATCTCCTCGGGCGTCATCGGCACGAAGCCCCAGTTCTTCTCCCAGGCCTCGTTGTAGACCTCGCGGATCTTCATCAGATCCTTCGCGAGGGTCTTCTTCGTCACGTTGCGGACGACGATGTCCTTCGAGCGCTTGCGGAAACGCTCGGCGACGCGCGAGAGGCGCTCGAGCGGCTTCTCCTCGAGCGGGAACCAGTACGCGAGGAGGTCCTTCGCCTTCCGGAAGCCCTGCCCCTCGATGAGCCCGATGTAGGACCTGGGGTTGTACGTCATCATCAGGACGGGCGACGAGTCGAACCCGTCCACGAGGAGACCGGCCTCGTCGTTGAGCGTCGGGTTCGTGGGCCCGCGGAGGATGGTCATCTTGCGCTCGCGCCCCCAGACCGCCGCGGCGTCGAGGAGGGCGGCCGCCACCCGGGGATCGTCCTCGCTCTCGAAGAAGCCGAAGAAGGAAGCGCGCTCGCCGTGGAACTCGTTGTGGTTGCGGTCGAGGATCGCGGCGATACGGCCGACGTCGGCGCCGCCGCGCCGCGCGACGAAGAGCTGCATCTCGCCGTGGCGGAAGAAGGGGTTCTCGTTCTTGAAGACCTTGGCGAGGTCGTCGCGCAGGGGCGCCACCCAGTACGGGTCTTTCGCGTAGAGACGGTCCGCGACGTCGAAGAAGCGGGAGAGATCCGCCTTGTCGCGGCCGATCCGCTCGATGACGATCGGGTCGCTCAAGACCGCGGCGTCTCCCTCAGGATCAGACCTCCACCGCCCGCAGGAGTCCCACTTCGCGGCCGACCTTCTCGAAGGCCTCCAGCGCCCGATCGAGATGAGGGCGCGCGTGGGTCGCCATCAGAGAGGTCCGGATCAGAGCGCGGCCCGGAGGCGTCGCCGGAGAGAGCACGCAGTTGACGAAGACGCCCTCGTCCTCGAGGCGCTTGACCATCCGGAGAGCGGTCAGGTCCTCGCCGACCACGATGGGAACGACCGGGGACCGCGTCTCGCCGGTATCGAACCCGAGCTCGCGCAGACCGGCGAGGAAGTAGCGCGTGTTGTCCCAGAGCCGCTGCCGGCGCTCCGGCTCGCGCTCCATGATGTCCACCGTCGCGAGGGCCGCGGCCGCCGAGGCGGGAGGCGGCGCCGCCGAGAAGATCAGCGTCCGGGCGCGATGCTTGATGTACTCGATGACGCGCTCGTTGCCCGCGATGAAGCCGCCGACCGACGCCATCGACTTCGAGAACGTGCCCATGATCAGGTCGACGTCGCGCTCGAGCCCGAAGTGCTCCGCGGTGCCGCGGCCCGTCGGCCCCATGACGCCGATGCCGTGCGCGTCGTCCACCATCACACCGGCGGCGAACTCCCGCGCCACGGCGACGATCTCGGGCAGGGGCGCGACGTCGCCCTCCATCGAGAAGACGCCGTCCACGATGACCAGCCGGCCGCGCGACTCGTGGTCGTTGCGCAGCTGGCGCCGCAGATCGGCGGCATCGTTGTGCTTGAACTTGCGGACCTCGCCGAAGGAGAGCCGCGCGCCGTCGATGATGCACGCGTGGTCCTGCTTGTCGAGGTACACCGTGTCGCCCTTGCCGACGAGGCACGAGATCGCGCCGAGATTGACCTGGAATCCGGTCGAGAAGGTGACCGCCGCCTCCTGGCGCATGAACTCCGCGAGGCGTTGCTCCAGGCGCACGTGCAGGTCGAGCGTGCCGTTCAAGAAACGGCTGCCGGCGCACCCGGATCCATATTTCCGGATGGCGTCGATCGCCGCTTCCTTGACGCGCGGGTCGTTCGTCAGGCCGAGATAGTTGTTCGACCCGAGCATGACCATGCGGCGGCCATGGAGTGTGACCTCGGGATCCTGGGCGGACTCGATCACCCGGAAGAACGAGTAGAACCCGGTCGCGCGGACGCGCGCGGGGTCCTCGTAGCGATAGCATTTTTCGAAGAACGGAATGGCCTCCGCCGTCTCCGTCCTCGCGGCCCGGGCGAGCTTGGTCATCGTCACCCCCACCTGTGCGTGCCGATTCGGCGGGCCGGATCTTAGCAAATTTTACAAACCCCTGCCGGAGAGCCATCCGGCGGCCCGATACCAGTCCCAGGCGGCTCGAAGGCCCTCCTTCAGCGGCACGGGGGGCGGGAGGTCGAGAGCGCGCTCGAGCGGCACCCCGTCGCAGAGCCAGTCGCCCGCGAGGAGCTCGCGCGCCTTGTCGGCGTTGAACGGGCGCGAGCGTCGCGTGACGAGCTCGAGCCCGGTCTCGAGGGCACCCAGCGCCCGGACGCCGACGTTCGGAACGGTCACGAAACGCGGGCGACGCGACGGAAGCGCGCCGATCATCCGTGCGAGATCCTCGAGCGCCACCGGCGCGGGATCGCACAGAAACGACGTGCGCCCGCCGAGGTCGCGGCGCGAGGCCGCGCGCGCGAGCGCGACCGCGGCGCGCTCCGCCGCGATGACCTGGACGCGAGAGCGCGGCGCGGGAATCGGGACGATGCCTCGCGCGGCCATTCGGAAGTACTGGAGCAGACCGCGGTCCCCCGGCCCGTACACCACGCCGGGCCGGATGACGTGCCACGGCCCGCGCCAGAGCCGCTCGACCGCCTCCTCGCCCTCGCGCTTCGAGATCCCGTACCAGGACACGGGCCGCGCCGGATCCCGCTCGGTGACGGGCACGCCGCCGCGCGACGGCCCGGCGGCCGCCTGGCTCGACACGAGGACGAACACGGCGTCGGGGCAGACGCGCGCCGCCCCTTCGAGCAGCCGCTCGGTTCCGCGCGCATTGACCTCCCGATAGTCGTCGAGCGAACGCGCCTTGACCAGCCCCGCGACGTGGACGATCGCGTCGACGCCCGACAACGCCGCCTCCGGCACGCCGCCCGGTGACAGGTCGCCCGCGACCGCCTCGGCCGCGACACCCGCGAGCAGACCCGCGCGCGCCACCTCCGGTCGCCGCGCGAGCAGTCGCACGGTCCACCCGCCGCCGGCGAGCGCCCGCGCCGCGTGAGCGCCCACGAATCCGGTCCCGCCGGTGAGAAAGGCCGTTGGCATCGCGCGCCGGATTCTATTGACAGCCGGGGTTCCCGGCGACAGGATGGCGCGCCCGCCGGGAACATTCCGCCGCGCGGGCGCGTATCGCGGTTTCGGAGGTGAAGTGACGCGCTCGGCCTTGGCCCTGTTCCTGCTGGCCGCCCCGCTCGCGGCGGCGGCGCCGCCCTCGCCGCCCGTCGTCGACTACACCATCGCGGTGGCGCTCGATGCGGAGGCGAAGACGCTCGACGGCACGGAGCGGCTCGTCTGGCGCAACCCCTCGGCGGACGCGATCACGGAGCTCCGGTTCCACCTGTACTTGAACGCCTTCAAGAACAACCGCACGACCTTCATGCAGGAATCGGGCGGGCAGCTCCGCGGCGACGAGGCGGGCAAGAAGCCGGAGGACTGGGGCTGGATCGACGTCGCATCGATGAAGACCGCGGACGGCGCCGACCTGAGGAAGTCCGCCCGTTTCATCCAGCCCGACGGCAACGATCCCTCCGACGAGACCGTCCTGCTCGTGCCCCTGCCCGCGCCCGTGCCGCCGCACGGGACGATCACCCTGGACATCGCGTTCCACGCGAAGCTGCCGAAGATCTTCGCGCGCACGGGCTACGTCCGCGATTACTTCCTCGTCGGCCAGTGGTTCCCGAAGATCGGCGTCTACGAGCCGGCCGGGATGCGGGGCCGCAAGGCCGGCGGCTGGAACTGCCACGCGTTCCATGCGAACTCCGAGTTCTACGCGGACTACGGGCGCTTCGACGTCACGATGACGGTGCCCTCGAAGTTCGTCGTCGGTGCCACGGGCCAGCGCGTCTCGGAGGAGAAGCACGGAGACCGTACGTCCTACCGCTACGTGCAGGACGACGTCCACGACTTCGCATGGACCGCCGACCCGCGCTTCATCGTCGTGGAATTCCCCTTCGATCCCGCGAAGGACGTCCCGAAGGAGGTGGCGGCGAAGGCGTCGAAGGAGCTCGGGATGTCCGAGGCCGAGATCGCGCTGAAGCCGGTGACCTGCCGGCTCCTCCTCCAGCCGGGACACGAGGCCGTCCGGGAGCGCTACATCAAGTCGACGAAGGAAGGCATCGTCTTCTACGGACTCTGGTTCGGCGCCTATCCGTACGAGACCCTCACCATCGTCGACCCCCCGGACGACGGCGGCGGATCGGGCGGCATGGAGTACCCCACGTTCATCACGGGCGGCCTCTTCCTGCCCTCGTGGACGCAGTACTGGCCCTTCTCGAAGATCTACACCGTCGAGACCGTCACGATCCACGAGTTCGGCCATCAGTACTGGTACGGGATGGTCGGCTCGAACGAGTTCGAGGAATCGTGGCTCGACGAGGGCCTCAATACCGACTCCGAGTACCGGACGATGGCGCTCTTCTACGGTCCCCGCGACCTCGCGGTGTTGCCGGGGGGGCTGGGGATGGATGAGATCTCCCTCGCGCACGCCGAGTACGCGCGCATGCCCAATCTTGATCCGATCCACGCCTGCGCGTGGTGCTACGGCGACGGCGGGAGCTACGGGATCAACTCGTACATGAAGGTGGGGCTCTTCATGGCGCAGCTGCGCCATGACCTCGGCCCGGAGACCTTTGCCCGGGCGCAGCGGGCGTATTTCCGGGAGTGGTCGTTCCGCCACCCGGACACGCAGGACTTCTTCGACGTCTTCGAACGCGTGTCCGGCCGCGACCTCTCGACGTACCGGAAGAACATCGTGGACGGCCGTGCCCAGCTCGACTGGCAAGTCGTCACGGCGAAGAGCGGCGAGGCCGACGCGAACTACGGCGTCTTCGAGAGCGGCGGGAAGAAGACGACGTACGAAGACGGGCGGGTCGTGCCGCCCGGCGCGAAACGCGCGAAGCACTCGTCGAAGAAGGACGGCGCGAAGAAGACCTACGCGACGCTCGTCCTCTTCGCCAACACCGGCGACTGGCCGCACGACGCCGCGGCCCGCATGGTCTTCGACGACGGCGCGGTGGTCGAGCGCCGGCTCCCGGCGGAGGCGCGCTGGGTCCGGTTCCGCGTCTCATACTCGGCGCGCCTCGCCTACGCGGTCGTCGACCCCGACCGCGTCAACGCGTGGGACCGGGACCGGCTGAACGACTCGAAGGTGCTCCGCTCGGGGAAGGGCGCGGCGAAGACGCTCGGCCGGCGCGCCGTCGCCAAGTACACGGCCTGGGTCGCCTACGTCGGCGCGCTGTGGTCTCAGCTGCTGTGGGCGCTCGCATGACGCCGCGCCGCACTCCCGTCGCCGCCGGCTTCGCCGCGATGCGCCACGCCAAGCTGGTCCTCCTGCTCGCGCTCGTCACCGCGGCCCTCGGGATCGGGTCGTCGCAGCCCCTCCAGCCCGTGTTCCGGGACAAGCTCGCGGGCACGCTCGCCGGCGACCACTTCATCCGCAACCACCCGACCTTCGCCCCCACGGACTTCTTCGATCTGATCAAGAGCGAGCCGGGGGCGATCGACGGCACGGGCCGGACCATGGACGCGCTCGGCCTCTTCGGCGTCCTTCTCCAGATGCTCTTCGCGGGCGGCATCATCGCCGTCCTCGGCCGCGGCCCCTTCTCCTTCGGCCAGTTCTTCGAGCCGGCGCGCCGGAACTTCTGGCACAACGTGAAGTGCTTCTTCCTCTTCGCAATCCTGGCGGGGCTCCTGCTCGGAGCGTGGCTCGGCGGACTCGGCTTCGCCCGGAAGAAGCTGCTCGAAGGGGTCCCTCCGGATGCCGCGGTGCGGAGTCTGACCGGCTGGCTCGTGTTCCTGGGGGCCGTGCTCCTCTTCGCCGCGGCGTCGCTCCTCTACGACTTCGCGCGAGCCGCCCGCCGTTACACCCCCGGCGTCGGCGCATGGCGAGCGTTCGGCTTCGCCCGCCGGGCGCTCGCCGGATCCTGGGGCGCGGCCCTCGGTCTCTGGCTCCTCTGGTTCGTCCTCGGCGGCGCGGCGGTCCTCGGTTTCTTCGCCGTCACCTGGGCGATGCCGGCTGTGTCGGTCCCGGCGATCGGGCTGCTCGTGCTACTGCAGCTGGCGGGCATCGGGGCGCGGTCCGCGATCCGCGTCGGCGCATGGGCGTCGTACCTGGCGCTCCTCGACGGGCGAGCGGCCGCGGTGCCCGCGGTGGCGCTCCCCCGCGTCGCGCCGGCGGGCTCGTTCGGACCGGCCGCTCCTCCCGAGCGGGTTTTCTAGACCGACGCGATCCAGTCCGCGACGCGGCGGACGCCCTCGGTGACGCGCGCCTCGTCCGCCGCGAACGAGAACCGCACGCAAGCGTCGTCGCCGAACGCGTCCCCGGGGACCGCCGCGACGTGGGCGTCGGCGAGGAGCCGATCGCACAGGGCCGCGGAGCCCGCAATCCCGAGCCTGTGGTAGAGCGCCGAAAAGTCCGCGAAGGCGTAGAACGCACCCTCCGGATCCGGGCACCGGACGCCCCGGATTCGGGAGAGCCCGTCGACCATCAGACGCCGCCGCGACTCGTACCGGGCGAGCATGCCGGCGACGGCCGAGGCCGTGCTCTCGATGTCGGTCAGCGCCTCGAGCGCGGCCGCCTGCGAGATGGAGGACGCGTTCGAGGTCGTGTGGCTCTGGTAGGCGCCGATCGCGGCGACCAGGTCCGGCGGACCGAGGACCCAGCCGAGCCGCCAGCCCGTCATGGCCCACGTCTTCGACGCCGCCCCGGTGACCGCGATGCGCTCGTAGCGCGGGCGCAGCGCCGCGGCCGAGGCGTGACGCCGGCCGTCGTAGAGAAACCGGTCGTAGGTCTCGTCGTAGACGAGCCACGCGCCCCGCGCGGCGCACCAGTCGACGATCCGTTCGAGCTCGTCCGCCGCCACGACGGCGCCCGTCGGATTGTTGGGCGAGTTGAGGATCACGCCGCGCGTCGCGGACGGCGCGTGCCGCTCGAGCGCCGCCGCGGTCGGATGCCAGCCATCCGCGATCGCGGTCGGAACGAACGCCGGCGTCGCGCCCGTCAGGCGGACCATCTCGGGAAAGGAGACCCAGTACGGCGAGAACAGGGCGACCGCGTCTCCCTCGTCGAACAGCGCCTGGCAGACGTTGAACACGGCCTGCTTCGCGCCGGCCGTGACGATCACGTTCTCGCGCGACGCCGTCGCGCCCTGCTCGCGGACATACTTCGCCGCGATCGCGTCGCGCAGCGTCCCCTCGCCGGAGACGTCGGTGTATCGCGTCTTGCCCTCCTCGATGGCCCGCACGCCGGCGCGGCCGACGAAGTCCGGTGTCGGGAAATCCGGTTCGCCGATCGACAGGTCCACGACGTCGACTCCCGAGGCCGCCAGCGCCTTGGCCTTCCGGCCCGCGGCCGCGGTGGACGAGGGGGCGAGCGCCGCGATGCGGCGCGAGAGCTTCCAGCCGCTCAACCGCGCTCCCGCCAGGAGCGCGCGAACGCGTGAAACGCGCGGATCCTCTTCCGGCCGGCGAGCAGCAGGCCGATCTCGACCGCGATCCACGCCGCGTAGACCCAGAGCATGTCGTGCCGCAGGGAGGGTACCGCGAACTGGACGAGCCACAGCACGAAAAGTCCCGCCGCCTCGTAGGCCTCGAAGCTCATCGAGGCGAGGAAGAGCCAGCCCAGGAACGCCTGAAGGATCGTCAGGAGGATCTCGAGCCGCTGGAACTCGTCGAACGGCAGCGCCGAGGCATCGCCGTGGCTGACGCAATAGATGACCGCGAGGAGGCCGGACAGCACGCCCCACTGGTTGATGTTGGACGAGACCATGTTCAGGAGCGCGACGGGAGCGCGCGTGATGCGCCGCGCCCAGGCGAACGCCGACACCTTCTCCGGGAACTCCGAGACGAACGGCGCGACCCACTGGATGAACACGAACTGCGAGATGCCCGCGCTCGACGCGATCGCCATCATCGAGGCGAGGAACGGCTCCGCGACGAAGAAGATGATCGCGCCGCCGACGAGGAAGAGCCCGCCCACCGCGAGCCAGCGCCCCGCGCCGGAGAACGACAGCGCCCACCGCGAGACCGGCGGCAACTCGTCGGCCTGCTCCTCGGTCTCTTCGCGCGGCGGGAGCTTCAGCAGGACGGCGAGATAGAGGACGTAGGTGCCGACGAGGAAGACGGCGTCGACGAGAGACAGGCTCGCCTTCGCCCAGACGACGACGAAGTAGGCGAGCGGCGGCAGGAGGCCGACGACCTCGACCGCGTGGTCGTCGGCGAGGGCGATGCGTCCGAGCGCCCGTCCGCGCTTCCGCCTCGACGAGAACGCGGCGACCCCGTAGATCATGGGCCAGCCGAACCCCGTCAGGAGCCGCAGGCTGCCCGTGAAGTTCGCGATCGCGAGGTGGACCATGCCGGGGTCCTTGCCCGCCTTCCAGGCGATCACCGCCTCGACGGCGAACTCCGGCATGGTCTGGACCAGGGCGAGCATCGCCAGGGCGAGCCCCTGCGACATCAGGAACTCCGCGGCCTCCGCACCCCACGCGACGACGAACGCCGAGGCGATCATCGCGGGAAACGTCCAGAGCGCGGAGGCGGGAGAGCCGGGCGGGACGTGCTCCACGGCGGTCGCGAGCGTGCCCGCGTCGCGGAGCGATTTCATCGCGGCGGGTTATAGCATGGAGCCCGTGCCCGCGATCGAGTCGCCCGGCAACCCGCTGATTCGCGAGATCGCACGCGGACTCGAGGAGAAGACGCTCCTCCTGCTCGAGGGCGAGAAGACGATCCTCGACGCCGTCGCCGCCGGCATCCCCCTCGAGCACGTGCTCCACGACGCGAGCATCCGCCCCGGCCGCCTCGCGGCGCTGACGGCGGCGCACCCGCGGCTCGTCTCGCGCGCCGTCCTCGAGCGCCTCTCCGACGCCCGGACGCCGCAGCACCTGCTCGCGGTCGCCCGCCGGCGCGACGTTCCGGTGGCGGAGATCCTCGGCCGCCCGGGACCGGTCGTGTTCGTCTTCGGCATCCAGGACCCCGGCAATCTCGGCGCGATCGTGCGCGTCGCCGAGGCCGCGGGCGGCGCCGGCGTGCTCGGCGCGCCGGGATCGGCCGACTTCTTCCACCCGCGCGCGGTGCGCGGCAGCGCCGGCAGCGTGTTGCGCCTGCCGGTCTCCGGCCGCGTCTCCTTCGAGCCGTTCGCCGTCGATGCCCGGGCCGCGGGCCGTCCGATCTGCGGGGCCGTCTCGCGCGACGGCGAGGACCCGTTCGCCGCGCCGCTCGACCCGCGCTCGGTCCTGGTGGTCGGCGCCGAGGGCGGCGGGCTCCCCGCGGGCGCCTACCGCTATCTCGACCGGCGGCTCACGATCCCGATGGCTTCTCCGGTCGATTCGTTGAACGCGGCGGTCGCCACGGCGCTGCTCCTCTACTCGCCTTCCCTCCGGAAGGCGCCGGAGGCCTGAAGCCGCCTCGCTCGCGGCGCGGCGTCACCACCTTCTTCTGCCGGTTCCCCGTCCCCTTCATTCCGAGAACACCTCCGCGCGGAACGCGAAGACCTTCGCGTCGGGGCGCCGCCACGCGTTCGGAGGGAGGCCCGCCTTGACCGAGACCTCGCCGAGGAAGCGCTCCCGATCGAAGCCCCACTCGGTCGCGACCTGCGGCAGCAGAAGACCGCGGCGGCCGCCGAGCTCTAAGATGAGCCCGTCCCGGCCGATCTCGATCTCCTCGGGAGACGAAACCGGTCGAGGCGCCGTCAGGACCGAGATCTCGAGCTGGCACTCGGAAAGCTCCCGCTCCTCGAGCGGCGCGAAGCGCGGATCCTCGAACGCCGCGCGTTTCGCGAACTCCGACACGACCCGGGTCAGGTCTCCCGTGGGGGCGAGCGTGCCGATGCAGCCGCGGAGCCGCCCCGCCTTGTGCAGCGTCACGAAGAGGCCGCGGGGCTCTCCGAACGTCGCGGCGCGGTCGGAGTCGAGACGCGGCGGCGGCTCGCCCCGGAAGTGCGCCTCCAGGGTGCCGCGCGCGAGCGCGAGGAGCTCGGCCCGGGCCTCATCCGAAAGCGCTCCGCCCGGCCCCGCGCTCATGCGGGCGCCCCCGCTCCGCGCGCCGCCCCGCGGGCGGGCAGTCGCGCGAGAAATCCGTCGAGCGCCTCCCCGAGCCGGTCCAGCGCTCCCTCGAAGAAGTGATCGGTCCCGGGCACCACGACGATCTCCCCCGCTCCGCCGACGAAGCGCACGAGCAGGTCGGGCGGCCCGTACGTGTCGTTCTCGCCGACCGCGTACAGCGTCGGCACCGCCGGCCGAGGCGTGCCCGCCCCCGACTCGGTCGCGAGCGGCAGCCCCAGCGCGATCGCGGCCTCGACCCGTCGATCTCCGGCGATCCCGCGGAGGGCCGCCGCCGCGCCGAACGAGAATCCGCCGGCCACGAGCGGGAGCCCCGCGTGCCGCTCGGCCTCGTCGAGCGCGGCCCGGAAGTCGTCGACCTCGCCGCGCAGCGCGTCGTACGAGCCCTCCGAGAGACCGACGCCCCGGAAGTTGAATCGCAGCGTGACGAACCCCGCCTTCGCGAGCGACTGGGCCGCCCGATACACGACCTTGTTGTGCAGGGTGCCGCCGAAGCGCGGGTGGGGGTGCGCGAACACCGCGGCGCCGCGAACGGCGCCGGCGGCCTCCTTCCAGAGACCCTCGAGGACGCCCGCCGGTCCGGGAAAGCGCACCGTCCGAAGCTTACCGGTCAACGATCCATCCTCCGGTTGGCGAAACGCCGGTCTCATCGTATCCTTCGGGCCGCTTCACGATCCGACGAACTCGCACTACACAGGAGATTCCCGATGAAGAAGATCGTCCACGTCGTCGGCACCGGCACGATCGGCGAGCCTCTGATCGGCCTCTTCGCCGACTTCGGGAAGCATCTCGGCGTCGACGAGGTCACCTTCCACAAGCGCACCCCCATGACGACCGAGAGGGCCAAGGTCAACCACCTCATCGAGCGCGGCGCGCGGCTGGCGGTCGACAGCGACAAGGTCACCGACTTCGAGGCCCTGGGCCACCGGGTCTCGCAGGAGGCGCAGGCGGCGCTCGAGCGGGCGACCGTCGTCATCGACTGCACGCCGGCGGGCAACGAGAACAAGAAGGTCTACGAGAAGATCTCCGGCCCGAAGGGTTACCTCGCGCAGGGCAGCGAGTTCGGCTTCGGCAAGATGTACGCGATGGGCATCAACGACGAGGCCCTCGTGCCGGGGCAGGACCGGTTCCTCCAGATCGTCTCCTGCAACACCCACAACATCTCCTGCCTGATCAAGACGCTCGGCACGGACGACTCGGGCGAGCGCATTCTGACGAAGGGGCGTTTCGTCTGCATGCGCCGCGCCAACGACGTCTCGCAGGACTCGGGCTTCGCGCCGGCGCCGTCGGCCGGCAAGCACGACGACCCCGAGTTCGGCACGCACCATGCCCGCGACGCGTCGGCGCTGCTGTCGACGATCGGCTGGCAGCCGCCGATCTTCTCGTCCGCGATGAAGATCAACACGCAGTACATGCACTCGCTGTGGTTCGACATGGAGCTCTCGAAGCCGACGTCGAAGGCGAAGGTGATGGAGCGTCTCAAGGGCAACCGCCGCATCGCGATGACGGAGCGGCGGTCCGCGAACCAGATCTTCTCGTTCGGCCGCGACCACGGCTACTACGGCCGGATCCTGTCCCAGACGGTCATCTCGACGCCCACGCTGGCCGTCAAGGGAGACCGCGAGGTCCTGGGTTTCTGCTTCACGCCGCAGGACGGGAATTCGCTCGCCTCCTCGATCAGGGCCGCGCTGTGGCTCATGGATCCCGACCCGAAGGCGCTCGCGGAGCAGATGGCGGTGCTCGACCGGTTCTTCTTCCAGGAGATCTAGGAGAGATCCAGGACACAGACGGCCCGCCGCCTCCTGCTACGATAGGCGGCAATGGCCTGGGTCACCTGCCCGCACTGCGGCTTCACCCAGATCCCCTCGGCCCGCTGCCTCAAGTGCCACAAGAGCCTCGAACGCCCGGCCGCAGGCGCCGAGAGGCCTCCCGCGCCCCCGGAGACCCCGGCCGCGGCCCCGCCGCCGGGGTACGCCCAGCTCGTGAAGTCGCTCCCGCGGCCGTTTCTGTGGACGATCGCCGGCCTCGCGATCGCGGTCGTCGCCGCGACGCTGATCTGGAGCCGCGGCTCCGCGATTTCCGCCGACACCGCGCCCGAGCCTCCCCCGGCGACCCCCGAGCCCTGGTCGATGGACTTGACCGGTCGCTGGCAGGGGCGCGCGGCGACGACGATCCCCGGCAACCCGCCGCGCCCCGCCCTGCGCGAGGCCTTCATCGAGACGGATCGGTCCGGCACGATCGTGGCCGCGGGAGCCGTGCTCACCGATCCCGGACGCGGGGGCGCCGGCGCCGGCTACCTGACCGTGCCGGACGGGCGCCGCCGCGTGCGCGAGATCGCCCAGGCGCTCGCCGCCGCGCCTCGGGGCGCCGGGCTCGCGCTCGACTTCATCCCGCTCTCGCCATGGGTCCCGCGCCGCGACCGGGTCTGGCGCGCCGTCGAAGGCCAGCGCTCGAAGGCGGAGGACGTCTCGTATCTCCTCGTCGAATCGCTCGAACCGGACTACGTGATCCAGGCCGGCCTCAACACGAGCGGCTTTCTCTCCTACGTCTTCCTCTCGCGGGAGTACGCCGGGGACCGCGGCCAGGACGCCCTGTCCCGCGTCATCCACCCCGGGCCCGAGAGCTCGCTCCGCGGCTTCCGCAACCTGGTGTGGGACATGTCCGGGGCCGCCGACTTCGTGACGCTCCAGGTGCCGGTCACGCTGTCGCAGCCGGCCGGGGGCGCGGACCGCATCGTGCTCCGCCGCGAGGGCGCGGCCACCCGGGCGGCGGCCGACGTCGGCGCGTCCGCCCCGAACCCCTGATCCCGGGAGAGGACGAACCCGCCGACGTTCCCTCTCCTGTCGGCGCGTCGAGCGCCGCCTAGGAAGACACGACGTAACCGCCGCTCTTCGCGTCCTTCTTCATCGTCAGGAGCCCGTGGCGCTCCGCGTCCTCGAGGAGCTCCGAGAACGACTTGTATCCATAGTAGGACTCGTTGAAGTACGGCTGCTTGCGCTGCATGGTCTGCTTGACCATCGAGCCCCAGATCACGTCGTAGTTCTCTCGGCGCAGCGCCTGGAGCGAGTCGAGCACGAGGCGGAAGACCTCCTGCTTCTTCTTCGGCAGGTTCTCGATCGAGGGCAGCGCGTGGGTCTCGCGGACGAGGTCCTCGTAGAAGATGAACTCGTCGCAGTTGGTGATGAGGAGGTTCGACGTCGAGTTCTTGACGCCGACGCCGATCACGCTCTTGTCGTTCTCCTTCAGCTTGGAAACGAGCGGCGAGAAGTCGGAGTCCCCCGAGCAGATCACGAAGGTCGTGATGTGCCCCTTCGAGGCGACGAGGTCCATCGCGTCCACGACCATGCGGATGTCGGCGGAGTTCTTCGCGGCGTAGTTGCGCTGCGGGATGTCGATCAGCTCGATGCCCGCCTCGTGGAACTCCCGCTTGTACTCGGAGTATCGGGTCCAGTCGGAATAGGCCTTCTTGAACACGATGCGGCCCTTCTCGATGAGCCGCTGCAGCACCAGCTGGATGTCGAACTTCTTGTACTGGGCGTCGCGGACGCCGAGCGCGATGTTCTCGAAGTCGATGAACAGAGCGAGGCGCTGGTCGACCGACGTCCGGGTCGGCGGCACGGACGAGACGCTCATCGGGGCGGCGACCGGCGGGAGCGCCGCCGCGGGCGCGAGGGAGGGCGGCGCCGGGGCAGGTGCCTCCTCCGCCGGCGCGGCGAATCCCTTGCGGCGCCGGGCTCCGCCCCGACGCCGGCGCGGCTTGCGCTCCGGCTCCGCGGGCTCGGCCGCGGGAAACGGGGCCGTGTCTTCCATCATGGTGTCCTTTCCGGCGCGTAGTCGAACGAGGAGGTGGTCAGAATGAAGGTGGCGAGGACACGAGCGACCTCCCGGCCATCCGCGTCCACGATCTCGACCTCTCCCACGTTGACTCGCTGCCCTTTCTTCAGGATGCGCGCCCGGGCGCGGACTTCGCCGCGCGCCCGGCGCAGAAAATGAATCGTCAGGTCCGCCGTGGCGAACCCCATCTTGCCGTCGAAATTCGTGGCCAGCGCGAACGCCAGGGCGGTGTCCGCGAGCGTCGCCAGCACGCCCCCGTGGACCGTCCCCGACCCGTTCGTGATCGCCTCCCGGTACGGCAGCCGGAGGACGCACGCGTCCAGGGACAGCTCCTCCAGGCTCGGCGACAGCCATCCGAGCGCGGGATTGTCGGCCAGACGTTTGCGGAGACGAGGCAGGAGGTCGGGGGCGATCCCCGCCCGATCCTGCCGGGCCGTGTGCAGGCTCACGAAATTCCTATTGTACAGGCAAAGGGGGGCGCTATTCCGGGGGCTCCCGCGGGGCCTCGGGCGCGTAGTAGGGCAGCTCCTCCGCCCGTCGCGTCGAGTTGTCGAGGTGCTTCGGGACCTCCACGATCGTGCGCGTGACGTTCGGGTCGCAGACGTCGTTCTCGCACTCGTAGACGTAGACGTTCTTCTCCGCGTCCTTCTGGAAGCGGACGAGCGTCTGATAGGCGTCGCACTGGCCGCACTTGACGGACATCATGAAGACGTCGATCACGTGAAGGTCGGGGCGATCCTCCGGAGTGCTCACACGCGGATGATACGCTTTCGGCCCACGGAGGAGACCATGAAGGGACGGGCTCTCGCTGCCGCCGCTTTCGCCCTCGCCATCGCCGCTTTCGCCCTCGCCGAGGATGGACGCTTCGACAAGACGATCGCCTTCCCCCGCAACGGCGACGCGAAGCTCGACTGGAAATACGACAAGGTCACGATCCGCAGCGTCGAGTGCCGCAACTATCCGAACGACGAGGACATCGAGAAGGCGCGCTCGAAGGACCCGAAGGACCACTCCTGGCTCTGGTGGGAGTTCCGCGTCGACAACCGGGGACCGAAGAGTTACAAGGTCCGTTTCTGGGTCGACGTGCTCGACAAGGACGGCAAGGTGCTGAAGTCCGACGACCGCAGCGCTTCGATCGACCCCGACAAGATCGACGATTCGATCCGCGTCTCGGGACGGCTGCTCACCCTGCAGGCGGCGGACGCCCCGAAGGTTCGGGTCCGCGCCGAAATCGTCCCGAAGTAGCCGCCGGCGCCGCGTGACGAGCCGCCTCGCGCACCGCCGGCGGTCGTTCGGCGTTCTCGCCGTCGCCGGCGCGGATCGCGAGGCGTTCCTGCAGGGTCAGCTGACGCAGGACGCGCGCGGCCTCCGCGAGGGCGAGGCGCGCCGCATGGCCGGGCTGACCCCGAAGGGCAAGCTCCTGTACTTCGGATGGCTCGTCGGCGAGCGGGACCGCGCGCTGCTGCTCGTCCCGCCCGACGCGACCGAGACCGCCCGCGCCCACCTCGCGCGCTTCGCCGTCTTCCAGAAGGTCTCAGTCGAGGACGCGACGCCGGCGTACGCCGCCTGGGGGCTGTACGGCCCGGCGGCCGGCCTTTCCCGCCCGGACGGCGCGGTCCTCCTGCCGGCCGAAGGCGAGATGTCCGGAGGCCTCCTGTCGCCCGCGGCCGCGGCGGGTCGGATCGAGGCCGCGCTCGCGGCCGCCGGCTCCCGCGCGATGGACGAGGCCGAGGCCGAGGTCCTCCGCATCGAGGCCGGGCGGCCGCGCTTCGGGGTCGACGCCGACGGCTCGAATCTTCCCGACGAGGTCGGCCTGAGCGAGGCGATCTCCACGACCAAGGGGTGCTACGTCGGGCAGGAAGTCGTGGCCCGGCTCCGGACCTACGGGCAGGTGAGCCGGCGGCTCGTGGGACTCCGTCTGGAGGGTGGCGCCGCGGCGGGCACGGTGTTCCCGAACCCCGAGAAGCCGACCCACGAGCTCGCGCGGGTGACGAGCGCCGCCGCCTCCCCGCGCTTCGGCCGGATCGGCATCGGGATGGCCGCGCGCGACGTCGAGGAGGGACGCACCCTCGCCGGTCCGGGCGGCATCGCGGCCCGCGTCGTCGCGCTGCCCTTTTCGTGACCGGCGGCGACGGCGCCCGTCGCTGGAGGGTCCACCTCGCGCTCGCGGGCGCGCAGGCGGGGTTCGCGCTCTTTCCGATCCTCGGCAAGCTCGCGCTCGCCGGGATCCCGCCCTTCCTCTTCGCCGCCTTCCGGGTCACGGCCGCGGCGCTCCTGCTCGAGGGCATCCACCGTCTCGGCGACCGGCAGCCCGTGCGCCCCGCCGATCGGCCGCGCCTCGTCCTCTACGCTCTGCTCGGGGTCTCCTTCAACCAGGTCCTCTTCATCCTCGGCCTCTACTACACGACGGCCATCAACACGACGATCCTGACGGCGACGATCCCGGTGCTGACGCTCGCCGCGGCGGTCGCGCTCCGCCACGAGCGGCTCACGCTGCGGGGGGCGGCCGGGGTCGTGCTCGCGGGCGCGGGCGCCCTCGCGCTCCTGGGCGCGCAGCGGTTCGCGTGGTCGAGCGACACGTTTCGCGGCGACCTGCTGCTCCTCGCCAACAGCACGTCCTACTCGCTCTACCTCGTGCTGTCGCGATCGGTCCTCGACCGCTATCGTGTCGTGCCCTTCACGGCGACGGTGTTCCGCTACGGGGCGGTGCTGATCGCGATCGTCGCGCTGCCCTCGCTGCGCCGGTTCGACCCGCGCGCGGTCCCGGCGCTCGCCTGGGGCTGCCTGGCCGGCGTCGTCGTCTTCTGCACGGTGCTGCCTTACCTGCTCAACTCGTGGGCGCTCGCGCGCACCCAGGCGTCGCGCGTCGCGTTCTTCGTGTTCCTGCAGCCGCTGATCTCGAGCGTCCTCGCGATCGCGATCCTCCGCGAGGGCTTCACCGCGGTCACGGCGGCGGCCGGGCTCCTGATCCTCGCGGGGCTCGCGGTGACGATCTCGCCGGGACGCCTGCCGGCGCGCGCGACACCGTAGAGCCTGCCCTCAGGAACTCCGGAAGCGCTCGAGCCCCGCGACGAGCTCGGCGGGCGCGCGGATGGCCCTCCCCTTCGGGTCCGTGAACACGTGCCGCGTCGCGCCGTCGGCGAGGCGGTCCCCGTCCGGGTTCTCGACGCGGTAGCCGAACGTGCAGCCGCGGGCGGAGAGGTCGGTCATCGCCGTGACGATCCGGACGGCGTCATCGTAGCTCGAGCGCCGCCGGAAGGCCGCCTCGACGCGCGTGACCGGGATGAAGAGACCGTCGCGCTCCATCGCGGCGTACGGGTACCCGGCGGCGCGGCACCACTCCGTACGGCCGATCTCGAACCAGACGAGATAGTGGGCGTGGTACACGATCCCCATCTGGTCCGTCTCGGAGTAGCGGACCCGCAGGTCCGTCGGGACTTCGCGCACGCGGCTCAGAAGCGGTCGGCCAGCCGCTGCCGCACGGTGTTCGGCACGAGGCCCGTCAGGTCGCCGCCGAGCCGAGCGAGCTCCTTGACGAGACGGCTCGAGACGTACGAGTACTCCTCCTTGGCCATGAGGAAGACGGTCTCGACGGAGGGGGCGAGACGGCGGTTCATCAGCGCCATCTGGAGCTCGTATTCGTAGTCCGACACCGCGCGGAGGCCGCGCACGATGATGGTCGCGCCCGACCGGATGACGAAGTCGACGAGAAGACCCGAGAAGGAGGCCACGGAGATCGACGGGTCCCCCGACACGATCTCGCGGATCATGCCGCTCCGGTCCTCGACCGAGAAGAGCGGCGTCTTCTGATCCTGCTCCAGGATCGCGACGATGACCCGGTCGGCCAGGCGCCGCGCGCGCGCCAGAATGTCCAGATGTCCATTGGTCAAGGGATCGAAGGAACCCGGGTAGACGGCGATCCGCTCCGTCATGCGCTCCTCCCGCCTTCGCTGGTGACGGCCCTCAGGCCTTCGGCGAGCAGATTATAGGCGGCGACCGTCAGGAACAGTGCGATGCCCGGGAAGAGCGCCAGCCACCACGCCTCCTCGATCCAGTGCGGCGCCGAGGACAGGATCCCGCCCCAGGAGACCGCGGGCGCCGGCAGCCCGACGCCGAGGAACGACAGGGCCGCCTCGGCGAGGATCGCCCACCCGACGCCGAACGCGGCGGAGACGATGAGCGGCGGCAGCGCGTTGGGCAGGAGGTGCCGCACGAGAATCCGCGGCGTCGAGGCGCCCATCGCCCGGGCGGCTCGCGTGTAGTCGAGCTCGCGGATCTTGAGCACTTCCGCGCGCGCGTACCGGGCATCCCCCGCCCAGGTGGTGAACCCGATCGCCGCGATCACGGTGGCGGGAGACGGCGGCAGGAACGCCGCCAGGGCGAGGAGCAGGAACAGCACCGGAAAGCAGAGCATCACCTCGATTCCGCGGGACAGCACGAGGTCGACCGCGCCCCCGAAGTAGCCGGCGGTCGCCCCGACCGCGAAGCCGATGCCGAGCGAGACGCCGGCCGCCACGAGCCCGATCGCGAGGGAGATCGGCGTCGCGGCCACGACGCGCGCGAGGAGGTCGCGCCCGAGATCGTCCGTCCCGAACGGATGCGCCGCCGACGGCGGCAGGAGACGCTCCTCGAGACGGATCGAACGCGCCCGGTCGGCGAAGAGCGGCGAGACCGCGGCGACGATCCAGAGAAACACGACGACGGCCGCCGCGACCCGGGCCGTCGCGGGAAGCCGAGCGAGGAGAAGGCGCCTCCGCATCGTCCGCCTACGACCCCGCCCCGTCGCGCACGCGCGGGTCCGCGGCGGCGAGAGCGATGTCCGCCGCGAGCGTCGCGGCGAGCGTGGCGACCGCGGAGAGGAGCGAGAGCGCGAGAACGACCGGATAGTCCCGCGCGAGGATCGAGTCGAAGTACAGGCGGCCCAGCCCGGGCCACGCGAAGATCTTCTCGACGATGACGCTCCCGGAGAGCAGCGCGGGCAGCAGAAGCCCCGTCAGCGTGATCACCGGGAGCAGGGCGTTCGGGAACGCGTGGCTCCAGATCGCGCGGCGGCGCGACGCGCCCCGCGCGCGGGCGGCGAGCACGTAGTCGCTCGCGCGCGCCTCGGCGACTCCGGAGCGGACGAGCCGCGCGACGAAGGCGAGGGTGCCGTAGGCGAGGCACGTGACCGGCAGCGCGAGGTGCGCGAGCCGGTCGCCGAGACCCGCGAGGCCCGGCGGGGCCGTGTCGGAGGCGGTCCCGTAGAGGGGCAGCCACCGCAGCCGCACGGCGAAGAGCGTCTGGAGCAGCAGCGCCGCCCAGAAGGTCGGGAGCGAGTAGAGCGCGAAGAGCCCCGCGCCCGAGAGGCGATCGAACGCCCGTTCCGGCCGCGCCCCGGCGGCGACGCCGAGCGGGATCGCCACCGCGAGCGCGACGAGGAGGGCGAGGCCGTTCAAGGCCAGCGTGTGAGGCAGCGCCTCCCGAATGCGCTCCGAGACCGGCCGGTGATCGGCGAACGACTCGCCGAAGTCGAAGCGGGCGACACGGCCGATCCAGCGTCCGAACTGCTCCGGCAGCGGTCGGTCGAGCCCGTACAGGCGCCGCATCTCCTCCGCCGCCCGCCCGGTCGAGCGACGCACCGCATCCGGTCCGCCGGCCGAGGGCGCTCCGGGCGCGAGATGGAGGAGTAAGAACACGATCACCGCGATGCCGAGAAGCGTCGGCAGCGCGAGGAGGAGCCTCCGCCCGACGTAGCGAATCACCGTGCGGCCCCGACCCCGGGGTCCGCCCACCACGCGAGGGGACCGGGCCAGATGCCGTAGAGACCGAGCGGGGAGGTGGTCAGCCCGCGGATGCGACGGCGGAAGGCGTCCTTCTGCGACGCGTTGACGACGAAGATGGCCGGCGCCTCGTCGCGGAAGAGGCGGTGCAGCCGGTGGAGGTCCGCGAGCCGCCGCGCGTCGTCCGTCTCGGCGCGGGCCTCGGTCATCAGTCTGTCGGCCTCCGCGTTCGCGAAGCATCCGTCGTTCAGGCCCGCGGGCGCGCACTGCGAGGAATGCCAGTAGGGATACGGATCGGGATTCGGATCGACCGCCGACCAGGCGAGCGACGCCGCCTCGAAGGCGCCGCCGTCGATGCGCTCGACGAACGCCGCCCACTCCATCGACCGCACGCGCGCGGTCACTCCGACCTTCGCGAGCTCGGCGGCGAGCATCTCGTCGATCTGCCGGCCGATCTCCGAGCCCGCCGAGACGAGCAGCTCGAACTCGAACCGCCGGCCGTCCTTCTCCCGCGGCGCCCCGGGCGAGGGCGACCGCCAGCCGGACTCGTCCAGCAGCTTCGACGCGGCGGCCGGATCGAACGGGAGCGGCTCGACGGTCGCGTCGTACGCGGGCGAGTCCGGAGCCCAGGGCCCCGAGATGATCCGGGCCGAGCCCCGGTACAGGTTCCGCACGATCGACGCCCGGTCGAGCAGCATCGTGAGCGCGCGGCGCACCCGCGCGTCGCCGAAGAACGGCGACCGGTTGTTCAGCGCGACGTAGTTGTAGTCGAGGTTGTAGAACTCGACCAGCCGGCAGCAGGCGGCGAAGTCCGGGTCGGCGGCCGCCCGCTGCTTCGCCGCCGCGTCGATCGCATCGGCGTCGAGCTCGCCGGCGAGCAGGAGGCGCCACGCCGTCGTGTCGTCGGGGAGGATCCGGAACACGATGCGGTCGAAGTGGCCCGGCGGCCCCGCGTAGCGCGGGTTGCGCTCGAGGACGATCGACTCCTGCGCCTTCCACGAGACCAGCCGGTAGGGCCCGTCCGACAGGGGGGCGCGGTTGTCCCGGGCGCGAAGAAACTTCTGGTGCTCGAAACGATGGGCGGGCAGGATCGGGAGCACGAACGCCATCGCGCGGAAGGCGTAGGGCCTCCGGAATCGAACGCGGAAGCGCCGGTCCCCGACGCTCTCGACGCCTTCCAGCTCATCGAACAGAGGCTTGAACACCGGCGCGGGCACCTTCGGATCCGCGATCTGCCGGATCGTGAAGACCGCGTCCTCGGCGGTGACCGGCTTCCCGTCCTCCCAGACCGCGTCGCGGCGCAGGGCGATCGTGTAGGTCAGGCCGTCCGGAGACCGCTCGAGCGACTCGGCGAGACCCGGCACGAGCGCGAGCGTCGCGTCGAAGTCGAACAGGTTCCGCTGCACGTACTGCAGGACCTCCGCCTCGGGGCCGCTCGACTGCAGGACCGCGTTCAGGGTCGTCGGCTCTCCCGTCAGCCGGCGGCGCAGCACGCCCCCGTCCACGGGCGTTCCGGTCCGCGACTCGTCCAGGTAGCCGAGCTTCGCGGGCGCCGCGGTCGGCGTCCGCAGGGGTCCGGGCGTCGGCGGCAGCACCGCCGGCGCCTCGGGACGCGCGCGGCAACCCGCGCCGGCGGCGAGGAAGAGCCCGAGGAAGAGCGCCGCGGCGCCTCGGTTCATGCGGCGAAGATTATGCCGCGATTCGGTTTCGAGCCCCGGACGGTCGCTAGGGAGCGACGAACGAGGCGGTCGCGACGTTGCGCGCGGCGTCGGTGACGCGCACGAGGAGATAGCCACCCTTCGCCTCGGGCGGCAGGTGGATGGCGTACGACTCTCGCGGCGAGTCGGAGAGGCCGTCCTTCGGCTCGACGCGCGTCCATTTCTTCGCGTCGACGCTGTACTCGGCCTCGAGGATCGGCGAGGCGGAGTCGTCGGCCGAAAACTCGAGAACCCCGGCCGAGCGCGCGGTCTCCCGGATCACGGGCGGCGTGTTGTCGACCCGCACGGGCGACGTCTCCCGCGACGCCGTGCGGGCCTCCCCCGGATTCGTCTCGGCATCGGAGGCGCGGAGGCGGAAGACGTAGTCGCCGTCGGGCAGCGCGGTCGCGTCGAACGAGTAGAACGTGTCGCGGATGTCCCGGCGCAGCAGGATCCACTTGCCGCCCGAGGCCGGACGGAACTCGAGCTCGTAGACGAGGGGGTCGCCGTCCGGGTCGGACGCCTTCCACTGGAGCGTCCGGTAGCCCTTCCGGAAGAGCTTGCGCGGCGAGCCCTCGGAGCGCGGCTCCTCGAGGCCGGTGAAGATGCCGCGCTCGTCCTGGGCCGAGCTCTCGAAGACGTTGGAGGCTCCCGACGCCGACCGCGCGAGCACCTCGGCCGGGTCGAGCGCGGTGAACGCGTCGATCACCGGGGTCGCGTTGTGGTTCCGGTACGCGGCCTCGACCCGTCGGACGACCGGGGTGAGCCCCTCGCGGCCGGTCATACGGAGCTCCCACTGCAGGTAGCGCCCGTCCGGCGCCCGGATCTCGACGGAATCCGCCCCGGCCTCCCAGGCCGACCACGGGCTCCACGTCGCGTCGGGCGTCGCCGACTCGCCCGAGCGGAACGCGAACTCGATGCGGGTCCCCCCGGGCACGTCGCCCTGCCACCGGAACGCGCCGAAGCGGCTCGTGCGGCCGGTGTCCTTCACGGCCGAGACGTACTCGCCCGCGGCCGCGCCCGTGGCCGGGCGGTAGAGCGCCGTCGGCCCGTTCGTCCCGACATCGCCGCCGGCGAGGAACGTGACCTGCTTCTCGTCGAACGTCCGCGCGAGCGCCCACGAATCCGGAGTGAGCTCGTACAGCTTGCCGCGCGGCCCCGTTCCCGCGAGGACGCCCTCCCCCGCCGGATCGCGCGCGAGGTCGAACACGATCTCGTCGGAGCTCGTCCATACGGCGCGCGGCACCTCGGCGCCGTCGAACAGGACGACCTCCGAGGAGTAGCCGCCGCGCGAGGCGCTCCGGCCGGGCGCGAGCCGCGGCGACGACACCGACACGGAGACCTCCGCCTTGCCGCCGCGCTCGTCGTCGTCGCTGCCGGGAGCGGCGCTCCGCGGCGCCTTCGGCGGCGGCAGCGCGGCGGGCAGCGAGACCGGCTCCCCGCCGGAGGAAGGCGATGAGCCGTCGGCCGACGTGAACGCCGCCCAGACACGGCCCGCCCGGTCGCCCGCGATCGAGGCCACCTCCTGCTTCGACGAGTCGTAGAGGGTGGCCACGCGGCCCGTCTTGTCGATGCGCAGCAGCAGGCCCGAGCCGGACGTGCCGGCCCAGACGCGCCCCTCGCCATCGACGTACAGCGCGCGCACGTGGGGGTCGCTCGCCGCGTGCACCCGCTCGCCCTTTCCGGCCGCGGTGACGCGGTGGATCTCGCCCGGCAACCCGGTGCCGACGTACAGCACCGGCCCGTCGAACGCGAGCGCCCAGACGTACTGCGCCTTCGTGTCGTAGTACAGCGAGGCCGCCCCGTTCTGGATGCGGTAGACCTTGCCGCCCGGCGATCCGCCCGCGTAGAGCGCGCCGTCCGGGCCGCTCGCGAGCGCCGTCACCTCCTGCTCGTCGAGGCGGATATCGGTCGCGGGCTTGCCGGTGGGCGGAACGCGGAGGATCACCCCCGAGTCGCCCGTCGCGACGAAGAGGTCTCCGGTCTTGCCGGGCGCCCCCGCGAAGAGCACCGGCTCGCTGACCCCCTCGACCTTGGCGAGCGCGCGTCCTAGAAAGAGAGTGCCGCTCGAGGACACCGAGACGCCGCGGGCTTCGCCCGACGAGAAATCGGACGCGCTGTCGCTCACCCAGATCCGCACGGCCGCTCCGGAGAGCGCGCCGGGGGCGAGCGCCGCCGCGAGGGCGAGCGCCGGGATTGCTCCCGCGCGGAGCCTCACCAGGTCCTCGGCAACACGTCCAGCGTCAGGCGCGCCGAGCCGGTCAGGGGAACAGGCTGCTCCACCGACTCCGACTGCAACCGGACGAAAGCGAGATCGGGCGTGCCGTCTCCCGGGCCGCGGTCGTGCAGGATCGCCGCGCGGCTCGGCGGCAGGGCCGCGAGCGCCTCCCCGTTGACGAGGGCGCCGGGCGCGGCGCGGTACGCGATGAGGTTCAGCGTGTTCGCCGGACGCATGCGTCCGAGGAACTCGAGAACCTGATCGAGCGAGTGCGGGTCGGGCGGGAACAGCGAAAGGTCGTAAGCGGTGGCCGCATTGCCGTCGCCGACGAAGAGCGTCATCGGACCCGGCGGCGCGTCGGCCGGCACCTTCGCCGAAAGCACCACGCGCCGCGGACCGCCGCGGAAGTCCTCCAGGTCGACCCAGATGGGCACGGTGTCGCCGGGCCGCACGCGCTGCTTCTGCGCCTCGACGTGGATCAGGCGCGCGCTCTGGAGCCGGTCGGAGTGGGAGATCTCGACGTCGACGCCGCGGATCGAGAGGTCGCGGAATTCGTTGGCCATGAGGAAATTCGTGAGCACCGCGAGCGAGGCGACGGCGTCGTCCTTCGCCGAGAGTCCCGAGAACACCGAGTCCCACTGCACGGGGCGGTCCGACGTCTGGATCGAAGACTTCCAGACGATCGTGCGCTCGCCGGCGCGCTTCTCGAGCGTCGTGAGGACGTTGTCGACCGCGACCGCGAGGAGAATCGGCGTGAGCATCGCGTTGTGCACGACCTCGAACCGGAACGTCTGGGTCGGCAGGTCGTCGGACCGCATCCGGATCGTGACCGGCACCATCTTCGGCGCGTCGCCGAAGCTGCCGAGGATTCCCGTCGAGCGGTCCTGCGAGATGGAGCCGAGCACCGGACCGCTCGTCGCGAACTTGAACGACCGGTAGAGCGACGGCAGCACGGTCAGCACGTCGGCGCTCGCCATCGGCATGTCCACGGGGCCCATCGACAGGAACGGATGGCCGAACGCGAGCACCGAGTTGCCGTCCACCCAGGTGACGGTCCCGGTCGCCGACAGCACCATGTCGCCGGAGAGCAGGACGGCCGCGATCGCGGAACCCGGCTCGAGGCGCGCGGGCGGGCCGATCGGGGACCGCCCGGCCGAGGGCGGCGCGGAGGCGCCGGAAGGCGTGACGAGCCATCCCGCCGCGTCGGCGACCTCGCCGAAGACGTGGCCCGGGAGCAGCGTCCCGGAAAGCGAGACCGGGATCGGCAACGGCAGCGGTCCCGACGCCGACGGCTGCGCCTTCAGCGGGGACAGGAGCGACTCGAACGGCGCGGCGAAGGTGCGGTCCCGGAACGCCGAGACGAACGCGGCCGCCCGCGTGGCGGCGCCGCCGATCGGCACGGGCGGCGCGGCGGGCGCCTTGCGGATGTCGAGCATGCTCTGGATCGGGGTGATGCCGCAGATCGGCTCGCGCGAGAACGGCCAGCCGTACGCGAGCGCGCCGACGAGGCGCCCCTCGACGTAGATCGGGCTGCCGCTCATGCCGGCGATGATGCCCGTCTTCTCGAGCATGTCGCCGAGGACGCGCGCGATGATCAGGTCCTGCTTCGGCGCGTAACTCTTCAGCAGGCCGACGACCTCGATGTCGAAGCGCTGCACGCCCCTTCCGTCGCCGAGATCGGAGAAGCCGTATCCCTTCATCCCCGGCGCGAGCTCACTCGCCGGCATGATGTCGGTCGGCCGCGCAGAGAGAGGCGGCGTCGGAACGAGCAAGGCCGCCGCCGCCGCGACGGAAAGAAGGAAACGCCTCACGGGTGCCACAACGCCTGCGGCGAGATGCTCCATTCCCTTTGACCCCTTGCAGCCCCTATGTTACGGTCGATTTCGATGCTCGTGGCCGTCTTTCAGCCAGTCACCTCCGAAAATCTCCCCGGGCAGCCCTCCATCCTCTCCTTCTTCGCGGAAACGGGGCTCACGGCCAAGGTGGTCCTGGGGATCCTGCTCTTCTTCTCGCTCGTGTCGTGGGCGATCATCTTCGCCAAATTCATCCGGCTGAGGCGCGTTTCCCGTCAGTCCGAGAAATTCGTCGCTTTTTTCCGCAAATCGAAGCGGTTCTCCGAGGTCAATACCTTCGCCGGCGAACTTTCGGACACTCCCCTGACGACCCTGTTCAAGGCCGGATATGCCGAGCTCGACGCGCAGGTCAAGGCGATCCGCGCGGAGGACACGCCGACGACCGCCGGCGGCTCGTCCGGAAAGCTCCTCATCAAGAACATCTCCGGCATCGAGCGGGCGCTCGAGCGGGCCATCGGCGTCGAGATGTCTCGGCTCACGCGCTCGATGACGTTCCTCGCGACGACGGCCGCGGCCTGTCCCTTCATCGGCCTCTTCGGCACGGTGTGGGGCATCATGCAGTCGTTCCGGGCGATCGGCCAGACCGGCTCGACCTCGATCGCCGCCGTCGCGCCCGGAATCTCGGAGGCGCTCGTCAACACCGCGGCGGGGCTCGCGGCGGCCATCCCGGCGCTGATCTTCTACAACTACTTCATGGGCAAGGTCCGCGAGCAGCGCGCCGGAATGGAAGACTTCTCCCTCGAGTTCATCAATCTGGCGGAAAGGAACTTCACCTAGGGCGCCGGTGTCCTCGGAGCTGAGCCATGGCCTTTCAGCGCCAGTCGAGCGATCCCTTCGACCACCTCGCGGACATCAACGTGACGCCGCTCGTCGACGTCATGCTGGTGCTGCTCATCATCTTCATGGTCACGGCGCCGATGCTCCACCAGGGCATCTCCGTGGCGCTGCCGAAGACCGCGACGACGAACCTGCGCTCCGGCCTCGAGGACCCGATCGTGCTCTCGATCTCCCGCGACGGCCTCTACTACATCAACGAGACGCCCGTCGCGCGGGGCCTCCTGAAGGACCGCCTCAGGGCGATCCTGCGCAACCACAAGGAGAAGTCGGTGCTCCTCAAGGCGGACCGCAGCCTCTCGTACGGCACGGTCGTCGAGACGCTCGATCTCCTCAACCGCATGGGCATCGAGAGCCTCGGCATGATCACCGACACCTCGGGTTCGAAGACGAAATGAAGGAGGCGCCCTCCGCGCCGGGCCTTCGGCCAACGGACCCGCGCTCGAGGGCGTAACCGATCGACACCGTCGGAGACATCCTCGCCGAACGCCGGCAGGAGCGGCTCCCCTGGGGGCCGGCGGGCCTGCTCACGGTGCTCCTGCATGCGGGCGTGCTCGCGGCGCTCCTCGTCTCGGCGCTCGTCCGGCCGGTCCGTTACGTCGCCCCGCGGGCCGTGGCGGTGCGCCTCCTCTCCGCGGGATCCCTGCGGGCGGCGCCGCCCCCGCTCTCGCCTCCGGCCGAACCGGCGCCGCCGCCCGCCGCGCCGAAGCCGAAGATCGAGAAGCCCCCCGTCGAGGAGGCGCCGAAGCCCTCGAAGAACGCACTGCTCCTCCCTCCCAAGAAGGACAGCAGGAAGAAGCCCACGCCGCCGCCCGTGTCGCGCCCGGGCCGGGCGGCCGAGCCCGCCGTCAGCCTTCCCTCCTCCGGGGAGGAGGCGGGCGGGACGCCCGGGCCCACCGGGGCGGGGGGGACCGCGGGCATCGGCAATCTGAAGCTCGACCAGGCCGACTTCAAGTACCCGGTCTACATCGAGCGGCTGGTCCAGCTCATCAGCATGAACTGGTTCAAGCCGGCACAAACGGTGCAGACGAGCCCCGTCGTGCACTTCCAGATCGAGCGCGACGGCACGATCACGGATCCCCGGATCGTCACGTCGAGCGGCCTCCCCTTCGTGGATCGCGCGGCCCTCCGCGCCGTCTACGCGTCGTCGCCCCTGCCGCCGCTGCCCGCCGAGTACGGCGGCCCGCACCTCGGCATCCAGGTCGTCTTCGAATGAGATCCCGGAGGACATCGATGCGTTTCCGCTTCGCCGCCGCCGCGGCCGCCCTCGCCCTCGCCGCCGTCCGCGCCTCCGCGCAGGCGCCGCCCCCGCAGCAGACTCCGTCCGCCGACGAGATCCAGATCGTCATCAAGGGGGGCGGGGAGCGCCGCCTCGCCGTCGCGGTGCCGGCGCTCTACGCGCCCGGGACGGCGGCGCTCCAGGCCAAGGTCGTCGATCCCTTCACGGGGACGCTGCGCTCGGACCTCGAGTATGCCGGCTCCTTCGCCATCGCCGATCCGGCCCATTACCCCACGGGCTCCCACGACCCGACGACCCCCGAGGAAGCCGCCCGCTGGCTCGGCACCGGCGCGGAGGTCCTCGTGGACACCCGCGGGGAGGTCGTCGGCGACCGCGTCTCGGTCGAGGCGCGCGTCTGGGACCTGAAGTCCCGCAAGCTGATCCTCGGCCGGAAGTATTCGGGCGGCGCAACCTACGTCGACCGGATCGCCCACACCCTCGCCAACGACCTCGTCAAGTACTTCACCGGGAAGCCGGGGCTCTTCCTGTCGACGATCCTCTGCGTCGTCGAGCAGGGCGGCACCAAGGAGATCGCCGCCCTCGACTTCGACGGCCGCAACGTGCGGACCCTGACCGCACACAAGTCGATCTCGATCTCCCCGTCGGCGGGCGGCGGCCGGGTGGCCTACACGTCGTACGTGCGGCTCTTCCCGCAGATCTGGACCATGGGGCTCGACGGCAGCGACAAGCGCGAGATCTCGACCGGCCTCGAGCTGAACGCCTCGCCCTCGCTCTCGGCCGACGGGAGCCAGATCGCCTTCGCCGGCTCCGCCAGGGGCAACACCGACATCTACACGATCGCGGCCGGCGGCGGGACGGCCCACCGGCTCACGACGAGCCGCGCGCTCGAGGCGTCGCCGGCCTGGTCGCCCGACGGCCGCCGGATCCTGTACACCTCGGATTTAACCGGCACCCCCCAGATCTACGTCATGGACGCCGAGGGCACCGGCTCCCGCCGCGTGACCTTCGCCGGCAACTGGAACGACGAGGCCTCGTGGTCCCCCGACGCCTCCCACATCGCGTTCGCCTGCCGCAACGAGGGCGACTTCAACATCTGCGTGATGGACATGAGCTCCGGCCAGACGATCCAGATCACGTCGGACGGCTCGAACAGCCATCCGACCTTCTCGGCCGATGGGCAGAAGGTCGTCTACGCCTCGCGCCGCAACGGCTCGACCCAGGTCTACACGGTCGACGTCAACGGGCAGAACCGCCGTCAGCTCACGCAGGGCGCCAACCACCTGCAGCCGTTCTGGGTGCCTTGATGCGCATGGATCATTGGGGTTTTTGCGATCTCTTTGCTATATTGATTTTCGGTTTCACCGCACCGGCTTTCCGCCCGCCTCACGGGCCAAGGAGACAGGAATGAAAAGACGCTTCTCGGCGCTCACGATCGTGGCGCTCCTCGGACTGGTGGCCCTGCCGTTTGCCACGGCGTGCAAGAAGAAGGCCCCGACGACCGCTCCGGAAGCCCGCCCGCCCGTGACCTCGAAGCCGGCCGAGACGCCCGTCGCTCCTCCCCCGAAGCCGGCGCCGTCGACCGACATCGAGTCCCAGGACATCACGAACCTGGACATCGAGTCGCTGAACAAGAAGGGATACCTGAACGACGCGTTCTTCGATTTCGATCAGTCCGATCTCCGCGAGGACGCCCGCTCGACCCTCGCGACCGACGCCCAGTGGCTGAAGAAGCACCCCTCCGTCCAGGTGCTGATCGAGGGACACTGCGACGAGCGCGGCACCGCCGCGTACAACCTCGCCCTCGGCGACCGCCGCGCCAACGCCGCCAAGGAATACCTGGTGTCGCTCGGTATCGACGCGTCGCGCATCAAGACGATCTCCTACGGGAAGGAGCGTCCGTTCTGCACCGAATCCTCCGAGAGCTGCTGGCAGAAGAACCGGCGCGCTCATCTCGTGATCACGGCCAAGTAGTCTTGTTCTCCCGGCGTCCCCTCCTCCTTCTCGTCTCCCTGGCGGCCCTCCTCGCGGGGGCCGCCTGCGTTTCGTCGAGCGACATCGACGCGCTGCACCGGCAGATGAACGACATCCAGAAGCAGATCCAGAATCTGGAGCGCAAGAGCTCGAGCAAGGAAGAGGTCGAGAAGCTCAACCAGAGCGTCGGCTCGCAGACGCAGCAGCTGCTGAAGTCGAACGCCGACACCGCGGTCCGGCTGGGCGAGCTGACGACGAAGATGGAGCAGCTCGAGGCGAAGCTCGAGGACACCAACCGGCGCCTCTCGCAGCTATCGCAGCAGATCGCGGAGACGCAGGGCGACCTCCTGCGCTTGAAAAATGCCGCTCCGGCCGGCCCCGCCACGGTCCCCGCGCCGGGCGCCCCGCCGGCGGCGGGAGCCGCGCCCCGGGGCGCCGAGCCGTCGCCGACCGAGCTGTACGACACCGCCTACGCCGACTACACGAAGGGCCGCTACGCCCTGGCCATCCAGGGCTTCGAGGACTACATCGCCGCCTATCCCTCGACGGACCTGTCCGACAACGCGCAGTACTGGATCGGCGAGTCCCACTACGCCCAGAAGAAGTACCCGGAGGCGATCGCCGACTTCGAGAAGCTGCTGAAGCAGTGGCCGGCGAGCGACAAGGCGGCCGCGGCGCTCCTGAAGAAGGCCTACGCCATGCTCGAGCTGGGTCAGAAGAGCGAGGCGATCGTCCAGCTCCAGTACGTCATCCACGAGTTTCCCTCCTCCGAGGAGGCCCGCCTGGCCAAGGCCCGGCTGAAGACTCTGGGAGTGGACACGAAGTAGAATGCGCCCCCGGCCGGTCGGACGGCCGAGCGAGACCACCCCCCGGCGCGGAATGCCGGCCAAACCCGAACAGGAGAAGCAGCAGCCTCATGGCCAACATCAAGTCCGCCGAGAAGCGCAATCGCCAGTCCGTCAAGAAGCGCGCGCGCAACCGCACCCGCGTCTCCCGCCTTCGGAGCGCCGTCAAGAAGTACGGTCAGACCGAAGCCGGCAAGCGCGCCGAGGCGCTGCCGGCCACGCATTCCGAGATCGACCGCGCCCTGGCGAAGGGCGTCATCCACCGGAACGCCGCCGCGCGTTACAAGAGCCGGCTGGCGAAGAAGGCGGCGGCGAAGTAGCCATACAGGTCGTGGCGCCGCGCCGGTATTGACCGGATGCCGCGCTCGGGGTCAGGCGTCCGCGTTTTCGGAGCGACGACGCGCCATCGGTATCGCCACACGGGAAACGAGCTCCGAAAACGTGAGGCCTGACCCCATCGAAACGCTCGGCCCGACTTGCGGGCTGCCGCTTTCCGCAAGCGACTTTCTCGCCGCGGGACTTGCGGGCCGGTCCTCCTCCGACGGTGACTCCGCCGATAGGCCCCTGTTCCGCCCCTAGAACCCTTCGAGCAGGCTCGTCACGAGGCTCTGTGCGAAGCGGTCGGCCACCCGGTCGATTGCGTCGTTGATCAGGTCGGTATAGGACGCCGTCGTGGCCGAGAACTGGTAATTGTCCCGGAACGTGAAGGCGGGGTTCTCCCAGAGCGGCTTGTCGTCCGGCAGCGTCTTCAGCGACACGCTCGCCGTCACCTGCACCTGGTAGTCGGTGGCGCGCCCCTGGGCATCGAAGGCGACCGGATAGAGGTTGAACGCCAGAACGGTCCCGGCGAGCACGGCGTTGGCGCCGTCCGCGCCCGCCTGCACCTTGAACCGCCCCCGCGACACGAGCTCGCGGTTGATCGCGGCCGAGAACCGCTGCTCGAGCTCGACCTGTGGCGTGCGGTTCTCGAGCGTCGTGAACTGCACGACCTTGATCGACTCCGGCAGCGACGAGCCCCGGCCGACCAGCGTGTAACCGCAGGAGACCGTGAGCAGCGTCAGCCCCGCGGCGGCGAGTCGGCAGAGGGTGGACCCCCGGCGGCCGCTCACCGCACCACGAGGTTCAGCAGCCGGTCCGGCACGAAGACGGTCCGCGTGATCTCCTTGCCGGCCAGCCAGGGCCGGATCCTCTCGTCGCCGTCGAGCCGCCGCATGGCCTCGGCCTCCGACGCGCCGCGCGGCAGATCGAGCCGGCCGCGGACCTTGCCGTTGACCTGCACGACGAGCGTCACGTCGAGCGAGGTCGCGAGAGCGGGATCCCGGACCGGCCAGCGGGACTCCACCAGGAAGCCGCGCTCCCCGAGCCGGTGCCACCACTCCTCGGTCAGGTGGGGAGCGATCGGATGGAGGAGCTGGAGCAGGGTGCGGATCGCGTCGCGCAGCGCGCCCGGCGCCTCGCCGCCCGCCTCGAGCGCATCCGCGATCCCCTTCTGGTACTCCATCAGCGCGGCGATCGCCGTGTGGAAGTGGAACCGCGCCGCGTCCTCGGTCACGCGTTCGATGGTCCGATGCATCAGCCGGCGGAGCGGCGTGTCGGCCGGGCCCGCCGCCCCCGCCAGGGCGGACGCCCGCGCACAGAGTTCGTGGACGCGGTTGAGGAAGCGATACGCTCCCGCGACTCCCTCCTCGGACCACTCCGACTCCTTCTCCGGCGGCCCGATGAACAGCGTGTAGAGCCGGACGGTATCGGCGCCGAACTTCGCGATGAGCTCGTCGGGCGACACCGTGTTCCCGCGCGACTTCGACATCTTCTCGATCTTGCCCGTCGCCGGATTCAGGCGCGTGATCATCCCCTGGTTGAAGAGCCGCTCGAACGGCTCCTCGATGTTCACGAGGCCCATGTCCTTGAGCACCCGGCACACGAAGCGCGCGTACAGCAGGTGCAGGATCGCGTGCTCGATGCCGCCGATGTACTGATCGACCGGGAGCCAGCGCTTTACGCGCTCCGTGTCCACCATGCGCGCGGCATCGTGCGGGTTCAGGAAGCGGAGGTAGTACCAGGACGAGTCCACGAACGTGTCCATCGTGTCCGTCTCGCGGCGCGCCGGGCCGCCGCACTTCGGGCACGTCGCGCGCACGAAGGACTCGGACTTCGCGAGAGGGTTGCCCTCGACGCCTCGGAACTCGACGTCGTCGGGCAGCAGCACCGGCAGGTCCGCGTCCGGCACCGGGACGACGCCGCATTCGGGGCAATGGATCGCCGGAATCGGCGTGCCCCAGTATCGCTGCCGCGAGATCAGCCAGTCGCGCAGGCGGTAGCCCACCTTGCCCCGTCCGACGCCGCGCGCCTCGAGCCAGCGGGTGGCGACGCGGATCGCCTCCGGGCCGTTGGGCGTGCCGTCCCAGTCGCCCGAGCCGAAGAGGACGCCGCCGTGCGGCTGCGCCTCGGTCATCGCGGCGCCATCGGGCGGGGCCTCGCCGGGAATCCGGTACACGGGCACGACCGGCAGGCCGTACTTCCGGGCGAACTCGAAGTCCCGCTCGTCGTGGGCGGGGACGCCCATGAGCGCGCCCGTGCCGTACTCGGGCAATACGAAGTTGGCGAGCCAGACGGGAATCCGCTTCCGCGTCGCGGGATGGAGCGCGAAGGCGCCCGTCGCCATCCCCTCCTTCTCGCCGCCCTCGGCCTCGCGCTCGAGCCGCGACTCGCGGCGCACGCGCTCGACGAAGCCCTCCATCGCCGGCCGATCCGGGGAGCCGGCGGCCAGGCCCGCGACGGCCGGATGCTCCGGCGCGAGTGCGAGGAAAGTCGCTCCGTAGAGCGTGTCGGGGCGCGTCGTGAAGACGGTGATCGGCTCCGGGACTCCCTCGACCTCGAAGTGAATCTCCGCGCCCTCGGACCGGCCGATCCAGTTGCGCTGCATCGTCTTGACGCGGTCGGACCAGTGGTCCAGGCCGTCGAGCCCGGTCAGCAGGCGCTCCGCGTAGTCCGTGACGCGGAAGAACCACTGCGTCAGGTCGCGGATCTCGACCGGATCGTCGGAGCGCTCGCAGCGGCCGTCGACGACCTGCTCGTTGGCGAGCACGGTGCGGCACCCCGGACACCAGTTCACGGGCGCCGTCTTCCGATACGCGAGCCCGCGCTCCCACATGCGGAGGAAGAGCCACTGGTTCCACCGGTAGTACTCGGGGTCGCAGGAGGCGAGCTCCTTCGTCCAGTCGTAGAGGCAGCCGAGCGCGTACAGCTGCTCCTTCATCCGCGCGATGTTGCCCAGCGTGTACGCGCGCGGAGGAACGCCGCTCTGGATCGCGGCGTTCTCGGCCGGCAGCCCGAACGCGTCCCAGCCCATGGGGTTCAACGCCTTCCGTCCGGCCATCCGCTCGCGCCGGTACAGGGCGTCGCCGAGGATGTAGTTGCGCCCGTGGCCGACGTGGAGACGGCTGCCCGATGGATAGGGATACATGTTGAGCATGTAGAACTCGTCGCCCGGCACCGCGGTGTCGACGACCGCGACACCGGCCTCCGCCCAGCGGCGCTGCCACCGGCCCTCGATCTCGCCGGGCGCGTACTTCTCGCTCATTCGGAGCGCGAATATAACTCGGACTCCGCAGCGGCCCGCCTCGCGGGCCGACGGACGGACGAGAGAGGGAAAGTCTTCCTCCGCCGCCTCTCCCGGGATCGGGATGGACCGGCCCTATCTCGCCACGGGGCGGACGCGAAGCGTGGCCTGCGGGAGGCGCAGGAGCGGGTAGTCCAGAGTTCCGGACGTCTCGACCGACGTGACCGTCAGTCCCCGCGGCCGCTTGAGCTCGCGCCGGCCGAACGGGATGTATCTCGCGTCGACGCCGTTGATCGAGGCCGAGGGATCGGAGAAGACGAAGCCGCGGTCGGCGTAGTACACCTCGATCCAGCGGTGATACACGCCGCCGATGTGCGAATCGTAGCCCTCGGCGTCCGGGCCGGTGCGCAGGACGCCCTGAACGGTGCGGGCGGTGAGCCCGATCCGCCGGAGGAGGTCGACGGCGAGCTCCGCGAAGCCGACGCAGTGCGCCCGGCGCGAGGCGAACACCGACGCCGGATCCTGGCGCCGCGCGCGGTCCGCGTCGTAGCGCACGGATTCCGCGATGCCCGCCAGGATGCGCTCGACCGCCTCGGCCTCGGTCTTCGCCTCGCCCGCGAGCGCCGCCGCCCAGGCGTCTCGGTCCGGCGCGGGCGGCAGCGACGCATCGCGGGCCGGCCGCGGGGAGGGGGGGTATGGCGCGCGGCTCGCGAGCGCCGAGCCGCTCACCCGCACGGACAGCTCGAGCGCGCCGTCGCGCGCCCGCGCGACCGCCAGTGAGTAGCCGTCGTTGTCGTACTGGTCGAAGAGCCCGGGCTCGGCGCCGACCGCGCGGTAGACGGCGAGTTCGTCGGCGCGGCCCGTGGCCGCCGCCGCGAGCATCACGAGGAGGGCGACTGGAAGCGAGCGCCTCACGGTGCGGGCGGGGGCTCGCTCTTTTTTCCCTTGAGCACCCCGTCGAGGATCCCGTTGATGAACTGGGAAGACTTCGGGGTCGAGAACCGCTTCGCGATCTCGAGCGCCTCGTCGATGACGACCGGCCGCGGCGTCTCGGGCTCGTGGAGGAGCTCGAACAGCGCGAGGCGCAGGATGTTGCGATCCACGACCGGCATGCGCGCGAGACGCCAGTGGTCCGCCTGCCGCGAGATGATCGCGTCGAGGTCCTCCCGGTGCGTCAGCGTCCCGGAGACCAGGCGCCGCGTGAAGTCCTGGAGGCCCTCCGGCGCCGTCTTGAGCTCGTCCGACCGCCGGAACATCTCCTGCGGCTCGGTGCCCGAGACGTCGTTCTCGTAGAGCATCTGGAGCGCGAGCTCGCGAGCCTTCCGCCGGGCGCCCAAGGGCTCAGCCCTTCCTCAGCTGCCGCGAGAGGTTGGCCATCTCGATCGCGGCCTCGGCGGCTTCGACGCCCTTGTCGGTCCGGTCGCGCGCCTGCTCCATGGTGTCGCAGGTCAGGATGCCGAAGCCGATCGGGATGCCGGAGACGACCGTGAGCTGCGCGAGCGCCGCCGCGACAGAATGGCCGAGAATTTCGTGGTGGGACGTCTCGCCGCGCACGATGGCGGCGAGGGCCACGATGGCCTGGTAGCGGCCGGAGTCGACGAGCGCCTTGGCGCCGGACGCCACCTCGAACGCTCCGGGCACGCGCACGACGCCGACGTCCGCGGCGCGCGCTCCCCGGCGGCGGAACGTGTCCACGGCCGCCTCGAGCATGGCGTCGGTGACGGTCGGATTCCAGCGGGCGCAGACGATGCCGAACCGCAAACCGGCGGCGTCGAGGCTTCCCTCGTACTGCCTCGGCGAAAACGATGCCGTCACGCGGCGCGACACGCGCATGCTCAAAGACCTGCCCTCTCTTCGGAGACGGAAATTGTAACCCGCCGGAGGCGC
>Ga0335076_10000203_pt1 | contig 50412 bp, 43 predicted proteins | sample Lox_Sample_25_FD_206717 | JGI IMG/M metagenome (GOLD analysis project Ga0335076, IMG submission 206717) | Soil microbial communities from Loxahatchee National Wildlife Refuge, Florida, United States - Lox_Sample_2.5 | ecosystem: Environmental > Terrestrial > Soil > Wetlands | place: USA... | reverse complement strand
GGACGGCAAGCTCGTCGCCGAGCGCCCGATCCTCCAGGACTCGCAGATCTCGGTGTCGAGGTACAAGGGTGATCTTGGGATCATCATCGGGCGGATCAACGCGTTCGAGATGCTGTCGTCGAACGGTGGCTCGGCCGAGGTGATCGACGTCGACGTCGAGTACTCGCCGTGGTCGAACCAGGCGAAGATGGTCCAGCGCGGCGAGCAGCGCGGCGCCGACGTCGACATCGAGGGCGCCGACATCCTCGTCGCCGGCGGCCGTGGCCTCGGCAACGCCGATGGCTTCAAGCTGTGCGAGGACCTCGCCGGCGCGTTCGGCGGCAACAGCGCGGTTGCCGCGACCCGCGCGGTGGTCGACGCGGGCTGGTACCCGTACGCGGCACAGATCGGTCAGACGGGCAAGACGGTGGCGCCGAAGCTGTACCTCGCGGCCGGAATCTCGGGCGCGATCCAGCACAAGGTCGGGATGCAGTCCTCCGAGAACATCGTCGCGATCAATAAGGACGCGAACGCGCCGATCTTCGAGTTCTCAGATCTCGGGATCGTCGGCGACCTCAACAAGATCCTGCCCAAGCTGTCGGAGGCGATCAAGGCCAAGAAGGGGAGCTGACCCGCGCATGGCGTCGCTCAACGGTGCCGTAGCTCCGAGCCAGTTCCCGCCGCCGGTCGACTCCGTCGGCGAGTTCGTCAAGCGCGAGCTCGATCCCGAAGACGACCGGATCGACGTCGGCGTGGTGATCGTCGGCGGCGGGCCGGCGGGCCTCGCCTGCGCCAACCGGCTGCTCCAGCTGCTCGCCGATGAGCCGGAGCTGATGGAGAAGCTCGGCGAGGTTCCGGTCGCGGTAATCGAGAAGGGCAAGGCGTGCGGGGCGCACAACCTGAGCGGCGCGATGATGCGGCCGTCCGGGCTGAAGGCGCTGTTCCCCGACGTTCCCGAATCCGAGTGGCCCTCGCACGGGACGGTGGCCAAGGACAGCGTCTACTGGATGCTCGGGCCGAACCGAAAGCTCCCGCTCAAGCCGACCCCGCCGCCGTTCCGGAACCACGGCAACCACATGGTCAGCGTCGCCGAGCTGTCGCGGTGGCTGGCGAACCGGGCGGAGGAGGCGGGCGCCTACATCCTCACCGAGACGAGCGCGCAGCAGCTGCTGGTAACCGATGGCGTCGTCCGCGGGATCCGCTCGGGCGACAAGGGCCGCGGCAAGGACGGCGAGGAGCTCGGCAACTTCGAGCCGGGCTCGGACGTCACCGCCCGCGCGACCGTGCTCGCCGAGGGCACCTGGGGACACCTCACCGGCCCCGCGATCAAGGAGTTCGGGCTCGCCGCGAACCGCGAGCCCCAGGTGTGGGCGCTCGGGGTCAAGGAGGTCTGGGAGGTCTCGGAGCCGCTCGACCGCGTGATCCACACGCTCGGCTGGCCGCTCCGGTACGGCGCCAAGTGGCACGAGTTCGGCGGCTCGTGGATCTACCCCCAGGGCGAGGACCGCGTTTCGATCGGATTCGTGGTCGGGCTCGACTACACCGATGCCACCGTCTCGCCGCACGACATCCTCCAGCAGTTCAAGACCTCGAGCCTCGTGCGCGGGATCCTCGACGGAGGCAAGCGCATCGCGTGGGGCGCCAAGGCGATCCCCGAGGGCGGCTACTGGGCGATGCCCAAGCCCTCGGCGCCGGGGATGGTGATCTGCGGCGACAGCGCCGGCATGGTCAACGTGCCGATCCTCAAAGGGATCCACTACGCGATCCACTCCGGGATCATGGCCGCCGAGACGATCTTCGAGCAGCTGAAGGCCGGCGGCACCGACCTGTCGGGCTACGACCGGCGGGTCGAGGACTCGCTGATCGGCAAGGAGCTCTACGAGTCGCGCAACATGAAGCAGCCGTTCAGCCGCGGGTTCTTCGTCGGCGGGGCGATCACGAACGCGATGGTGATCACCAAGGGCCGGCTCCCGGGTGGCCGCTGGTCCAACCACCGCGACGCCGAGGCCGGAATGTCGATCGACTCGAAGAAGGACGACTATCCGAAGCCCGACGGCAAGTACACGTTCGACAAGCTGTCCTCGGTGTACGTGTCGGGCAACGCCACGCGCGACGACGCTCCCAACCACATTCGGGTCCGCAAGTCGGTCCCGCGCGAGATCGCCGAGACGTGGCAGTGGATGTGCCCCGCCGGCGTCTACGAGATCCCTGACGACGCGCCGGCGTCGGGGAGGGTCGATGTCATCGTCAACTACACCAACTGCGTGCAGTGCGGGGCGATCACCGCCAAGGGTGGCCGGCTGACGCCGCCCGAGGGCGGCGACGGTCCGTTGTACACGGTTACCTAACGCAGCCGGCCCCACCGGGCCGCGACTTTCCGCGGCCGGATTTGTTGGTATTTGCGCATGTCCAGCAAGCGCCTACTTGGGATCGGCGTGGCCGTCGCGTGCGCGCTGGCGCTCGGCTCCGGAACGGCCGCGGCAGGCACGATCACGTCGCCCAACGACCAGTTGCGATCGTTCGTCTGCCAGAAGGCGCTTGACCCGCCCGCGCGGGCGGTGTCGGTCCAGGCCGTGATGCGCCCGCTCCCCGGCACTTCGAAGATGCAGATGAAGTTCCAGCTGATGCGTCAGATCAAGCCCCATATGCGATTCGTGGCCGTGCGCGGGAAGGGGCTGGGGAACTGGATTTCGCCGACCGATCCGACGCTCGGCCAGCAGGCCGGCGACGTGTGGATCCTCACTCACCCGGTGGTCAATCTCGCCGCCCCGGCCACATACAAGTTCAAGGTCGCATTCAAGTGGATCGGGGCGCAGGGCCAGACGCTAGGTACCGACACCCAGACCAGCCCAGCTTGCTACCAGCCCGAGCTGCGGGCGGACCTGCTCGTTCGCTCGCTGTCGATCACGCCGATCACCTCGGGGCCTTCGGCCGGCCAGTGGGCGTACGTCGCGGAGGTCGCCAACCGGGGTCTGACCGGAGCTGGGCCGGTCCAGGTGCAGTTCTCATCGGGCACGGGTGCGCCGATGTCGGCGACCGTCGCGTGGGTGGGCGCGAAATCCTCGGTTCGCCAGCGGTTCGTGGCGGCTCCATGCACGGCGGGCACCACGCTGACCGTGACCGTCGACCCGAATCAGTCGATAGACGAGTACGACTTCGCGAACAACGCGCTGACGATGCCGTGCCCGGCCGCGCCGACGGGCTAACGAACGCCCGGCGTCTGACCGATATAGGTGGCGAGAGCGGACCTCAGGCGGCCGCTAAACTCGAACGTACTATGAAGACCGGAGTTCACCCCGAATATGTAGATGCGCATGTGCGCTGCACGTGCGGCAACGAGTTCATGACGCGTTCGACCAAGCCGGAGATCCACGTCGAGATCTGCTCCGCCTGCCATCCGTTCTATACGGGCCGGCAAAAGCTGGTCGACACCGGCGGACGGGTCGAGCGCTTCCAGCGCCGGGTCGCCAAGGGCCGGCGCGCCGCACGCGCGACCGCGCCCGCGGGCTCGTAGCCGGCGGGGCGTGGTAGATGAGCGCGGCCGCCGTCCAGGAGGGGCGCCTGACGGCGTCGCGCGATGCCCCGTTGGGCGGCCAGGCCGTGCTCGAAGGCGTGATGATGCGCGGCGTCAACACGTGGGCCGTCGCGGTCCGCAAGCCGCCCGATGAGGAGCGCGAACTCGGCGACATCAGCGTCGAGACGTTCCCGATCGAATCGTGGAATCGGCGCCGGCGGATCTACCGCTGGCCGGTGATCCGCGGCGTGGTCGCGCTGGTCGAGTCGCTCGCGATCGGCATTCGCGCGCTGGGGATCTCGGCCAACGCGCAGCTCCCCGGTGAGGAAATGGAGATCTCGAGCGGTGCCTGGATCGGCACGGTGGCCGTCGCCGCGATCTTCGCGATCGGCCTGTTCTTCGTCGTGCCGGTCGGAGTGACCAGCCTGATAAAGGGCCAGCTCGGTTCGTCGGTGGCGTTCTGGGCGGTGGAGGGAGTACTGCGAACCGCGATCTTCCTCGGCTACCTGCTGCTGCTCTCGCGCGTGAGAGACCTCAAGCGCGTGTTCGAGTACCACGGCGCCGAGCACAAGGTGATCTCGTGCTACGAGGCCTCCGATGAGCTCACGCCCGAGCGCGCGATGCTTTACTCGCGGTTCCACCCCCGCTGCGGCACGAGCTTCCTGCTGATCGTGATGATCATGGCGATCTTCGTGTTTGCTCCCATCGGGCTTCCTTCGTGGTGGATCCTCGTGATCACCCGGATCGTCGGCGTGCCGCTGATCGCGGGACTTTCGTTCGAGGTGATCAAGTGGGCGGGTCGTAACCGCCGGCGCGGCTGGGTCCGCGCGATCATGTATCCGGGCATGCAGCTCCAGCGGTTGACCACGGCCGAGCCCGATCTCGACCAGCTGGCGGTCTCGATCGCGTCCCTGAAGGCGGTGCTCGCGAAGCAGGAGGGCGTGGACGTCTCGCCCGACGATCTTGTGGGGCTCGAAGTAGTCGCGTAGCGTCCGGGGTTGATGTCCCCACCCCGGGAACGAGGGCTGAGCATCGTAATCGTCGGCGCCGGGTTCGGCGGGTTGGCGGCTGCGATCGAGCTGCGCCGCCACGGGTTCTCCGACGTGACCGTGCTCGAGCGCGCCACCGGCATCGGCGGGACGTGGCACTACAACGATTACCCCGGCTGCGCCTGCGACGTCCCGAGCCACCTGTACTCCTTCTCGTTCGCCCAGCGCCGGCATTGGTCGCGGATCTGCTCGCCGCGGGCCGAGATCCTGCGGTACCTGGAGGAGGTGGCGCGGGACGAGGGGGTCACCGGCCTCGTCCGGCACGGGGTGGACGTGGTCTCGTGCCGGTGGGACCGGGGTTGGACCGTTACCGCCGCGGATGGGAGGACATGGAGCGCGGACGCGGTGGTGATCGCGACGGGGCAGTTGAACCAGCCTGCTGTCCCGCGGATCGAAGCCTTCGACGAGTTCGAGGGGCATAGCTTCCACTCGGCGCGCTGGGACCATGACTACGACCTATCCGGGAAACGCGTGGCCGTGATCGGAACCGGGGCGAGCGCGGTCCAGTTCGTGCCCGAGGTCGCGGCGCGCGCCGGCCGGCTGTACGTGTTCCAGCGCACGGGCAACTGGTTCCTGCCGCGCCGGAACCGCGCCTACCCGGAGATCGTCAGGGCCTTGATCCGGTACGTGCCCGGAGTGCAGGCCTTCCGGCGGCGGTTCATCTACTACTACGCCGAGTCGTTGACGATGATGATCCGCCACCCACGGACGCTGGGGCAGATCGGCCGGCTGCGGTCGGCGCTGTTTATGCGCTGGCAGCTCCGAGATGCCGAGGTGCGGCGCAAGGCGTGGCCCCGGTACACGTTCGGATGCAAGCGCGTCCTGTTCAGCTCGCACTACCTGCCGGCGCTCCAGCGCCCGAACGTCTCGTTGGTGACCGAGCCCGTCGAGCGATTTGTCGGTGCGGGCATCGTGACCGCCGACGGTGCTCTGCGCGAGGTCGATTGCGTGATCTGGGGCACCGGGTTCCGGACCACCGAGTTCATGTTCCCGATGGAGATCGTCGGCGCCGGCGGTCGGTCCTTGCGCTCGGAGTGGGCGGGCGGCGCCCACGCCCATCTCGGCGTGTGCGTTCCCGGGTTCCCGTCGCTGTTCCTGATGTATGGGCCGAACACGAACACGTCGGGCGGCTCGATCGTGTTCTACGAGGAGGTGCAGGCCGCGTACATCCGGCAGGCTCTGGCGCAGGTTCGATCGCGCCGAGCGGGGGCGATCGCGGTCCGGCGCGACGTCGAGGCGGCGAGCGACCGCGAAGTGCAGGCGGCGTTCGCGGGCACGGCCTGGACGCAGTGTGACTCCTGGTACCGCGACGATCTGGCGGATAGTCGCGAACTGGCCCCGCTACATGACCGGGTACGCAGAGCGTCTGCGGGTGCTTGATCCAGGCGAGTTCGAGTTCGGGTTCGCGCCGGCCGGTGCGGGCCTACACTCGAATGAGCATGATCGATGAGCTCGTATCCCAGATTGAGGCGCGCTTCGGCGAGCTTGAAGCGGAGCTCGCGGACCCGGCGGTGATCGCCGACCGCGAGCGATTTGCCGCGGCGAGCCGCGCCTACCGAGAGCTCGAGGCGGCCGCAAGGCTGGCCGGCGAGTATCGCCGCGTGGCCGATGACCTCGAGGGCGCGCGCGAGCTGCTCGCCGAGGACGGCGACGACGCCGAGCTGCGTGCGTTGCTCGAGTCCTCGCGGGTGCGGCTCGAGGAGCTCGAGGACGAGATCCGGCTGGTGATGGTCGAGCGGGATCCGAACGATGACAAGAACGTGATCGTCGAGATCCGGCCGGGCGCCGGGGGCGAGGAAGCGGGGCTGTGGGCCGGCGACCTGTACCGGATGTTCAATCGCTATGCCGACCGGCGCGGCTTCCAGACCGAGCCACTGTCGATCGGCGACGGTACGTACACGTTCGCGGTCAAGGGCGACGGGGCGTACTCGGTGTTCAAGTTCGAGGGCGGGACGCATCGCGTTCAGCGGGTCCCGGAGACGGAGTCCCAGGGCCGCGTCCACACGTCGACCGCGACGGTCGCGGTGCTTCCCGAGGCCGAAGACGTCGAGGTCGAGATCGATCCCGGAGACCTGCAGATCGACGTCTACCGGAGCTCGGGGCCTGGTGGCCAGTCCGTCAACACGACCGACTCAGCGGTCCGCATTACTCACAAGCCCTCCGGCATCGTGGTCTCGATGCAGGACGAGAAATCGCAGCTTCAGAACCGCGAACGGGCGATGCGCGTGCTGCGGGCGCGACTGTACGAACGAGCGTTGGCCGAACAGAAGGCGGAGGTCGCCGCGTCGCGCGCGGCGCAGGTCGGTACCGGCGAACGCGCCGAGAAGATCCGCACGTACAACTTCGGCGAGCGCAGGGTGAAGGACCACCGAATCAACCTGCTCCTCCACAACCTCGACGCGATCTTGATGGGTGAGCTCGACGAGCTGACCTCGGCGCTCCAGGACGACGAGAAGCGCCGGCGGCTCGAGGCACAAGCAAGTGCCTGATACGGCCGTCGGGACCAGCAAGTCGGTCTCGGTGGCGCTGTCGGAGGCGACCGCGAGGCTGACCGCCGCCGGGTGCGACACGCCTCGCCTCGACGCGGAGCTGCTCCTGTCGTACGTGCTCGGGGCGGGACGCGAGCGGCTCGTGATCGACGCTCATGCCCAGCTCGACGTTGAGGCGCTCAAGCGGTTCACGGCGGTGGTGGCCCGTCGCGAGGCGCGGGAACCGGTCGCCTACATCCTCGGGCGCAAGGCGTTCCGCCGGATCGCGGTGTCGGTCGACCGCCGCGTGCTGATCCCGAGGCCGGAGACCGAATTGCTCGTCGAGGTGGCGCTTTCGCTCGGGCGCGGTTCCCGCGTGGCGGACGTCGGGACGGGGAGCGGCGCGGTGGCGCTGGCGTTGAAGGAGGAAAGGCCTGACCTGTGCGTCGTCGGGATCGACGTGAGCGCGGACGCGTTGGCGGTGGCGCGGTTGAACGCGGCTGCGCTCGGGCTCGACGTCGAGTTTGTCCAGGCCGACCTGCTCGACGGAGTGCCCGGGCCGTTCGGCGCCGTGCTGGGCAACCTTCCGTACGTCGCCGAGGGCTCGGCGTTGCCGCCCGAGATCGAGTCCTACGAGCCGTCGCTGGCGCTGTTCGGAGGACCCGACGGGATGGATCCCGTCCGCCGCCTGTTGCCGATGCTGGCAGGAGTTTCGCTCGTCGCGCTCGAGGTGGGGCTGGCCGAAGCGGTCGCCTCTCTCGTCGCGGACGCCGGCTTTCCGTCCGTCGAGATCCTCCGCGACCTCGCCGACCACGAACGCGTCGTCGTCGGCCGTCGGTGAGCGACGGTCGTCGGTCGAAGACGAGCGACGCGGAGGCGTTCGAGCGCTGCATCCGGGTCGGTGGGCTGGTGCTGTTCGGAGCCGACACCGTGTACGGCCTCGCGTGCGATCCCAACGACCGGTTCGCGGTCGAGCGCCTGTATCTGCTGAAGCGGCGGACCCTCGACAAGCCTTCGGCGGTCATGTTCTTCTCCGTGGAGCACGCGTTCGAGGCGATGCCGGAGATCGGCGACCGGACCCGGGCGGCGATGGCGCGGCTGATGCCCGGCGGCGTGACCGTGCTCGTCCCCAACCCGGCGGGTCGGTTCGCGCTCGCGTGCGGGGCCGATCTCGGGACGATCGGGTTGCGCGTGCCGGTGGTTCCGGCGCTGGCCGGGGTTCGCGTCCCGGTGCTGCAATCGAGCGCGAACCGCGCCGGCGGCGCCGATCCGCGATCGCTCGATGAGGTCCCGCCGCTGCTGCGGGCCGCGGTCGACCTGGTGATCGACGTCGGGGAGCTGCCCGGGACGCCGTCGACCGTGGTCGATCTGCGCCGCTACGAGGCGGACGGGGAATGGCACGTCGTGCGGGAAGGGGCGGTCGGCGAGCGCGAGCTGACCGAGGCGCTCCACTGGCAGTACCACTTCGACGCCGGGTCGTATGCCGAGCAGATCCGGGCAGACCTGCCCGCGTACGACTCGCTCCAGAACGAGCTGGCCGGCGCGAGCGGGTCGGGTGCGCGGCGGATCCTCGAGCTCGGGACCGGCACGGGGGAGACGGCCCGGCGGCTGCTGGCACGTCACGCGGACGCGGTCCTGATCGGCATCGACGAGAACGAGCAGATGCTGGCGGTGGCCAGCGAGGTCCTACCTGAGGCGCAGGTCTCGCTGCGTGCCGGCCGGATTGAGGATCCGCTCCCGGAGGGACCGTTCGACCTGGTCGCCACCGCGCTGTGCGTGCATCATCTCGACGGCGCGGCGAAGGCCGACCTGTTCGGGCGTGTGCGAGACGTGCTCGCGCCCGGCGGTTTGTTCGTGATGGGCGATGTGGTGGTCCCGGTCGACCCGGCGTTGGCGACGACGCCGCTGACGCCGGGGTACGACCGCCCGAGTCCGCTGGCCGACCAGTTGCGGTGGCTCGCCGAGGCCGGATTCGAGCCGCGGGTTGCGTGGGAGCACGGCGATCTCGCCGTGGTCGCCGCGCGGCGAAACTGACCTCTGCGCGACAACAACACCGACCGTTTCCGTTGCTAGGCTCGTAGCCGCAGTGACTGCCGCCGATCTGCCCGCCGATTTCTTCAATCGTCCCCTGTCAGAGGTCGATCCGGAGATCGCAGAGGTGCTGGCGTCCGAGCTCGAGCGACAGCAGCGAACGCTGGAGATGATCGCGTCCGAGAATTTTGTGCCGTTGGCAGTGTTGGAGTGCCAGGGATCGGTGCTGACGAACAAGTACGCCGAGGGTTATCCGGGGAAGCGTTACTACGGCGGGTGTGAGTACATCGATGTCGCCGAGCGGTTGGCGATCAAGCGCGCGGTGGAGTTGTTCGGGGCCGAGCACGCGAACGTGCAGCCGCATTCGGGGGCGCAGGCGAACGCGGCGGTATATCACGCGCTGCTGCAGCCGGGTGACACGATGATGGGGCTCGAGCTGGCCCATGGCGGTCACCTCACGCACGGGATGCCGATCAACGTTTCGGGGCGTCTGTATGAGATCGCCGCGTATCACGTTGATCCGGAGACGAGTCTGATCGACATGGACGAGGTGGAGCGCATCGCCCATGAGCGCCGTCCTCATGTGATCCTGGCCGGTTGGTCGGCGTATCCGCGCGTTCTCGACTTCGAGCGGTTCCGCGCGATCGCGGATGACGTCGGCGCGTATCTGGTGGTGGATATGGCGCATTTCGCGGGGTTGGTCGCGGCGGGTTTGCATCCGAGTCCGGTGCCGTACGCGGATGTCGTGACGACCACGATTCATAAGACGATCGGCGGTGGCCGCGGCGGGTTGATTCTGTGTAGGGACGAGCTGGCCAAGCGGATCGACTCGGCGGTGTTCCCGGGGCAGCAGGGCGGCCCGTTGGAGCACATCATCGCGGGCAAGGCGGTGGCGTTGCGGATCGCGGCGACCGAGGCGTTCCGCGAGCGGCAGGAGCGGACGGTCGCGGGCGCGCAGGCGGTCGCGGATGAGTTGTTGGGCGCCGGCGGCGGCGTGAGCGTGCTCACCGGTGGGACCGACGTGCACCTGGTGTTGTGCGATCTGCGCGAGTCCGAGCTCGACGGTAAGCAGGCCGAGGATCGGTTGCATAGCGTTGGGATCACGGTGAATCGGAACGCGGTTCCGTTCGATCCCCGGCCGCCGGCGGTGTCGAGCGGGCTCAGGATCGGGACCCCGGCGCTGGCTACGCGCGGGCTTCAGCTCGAGGACTTCGTCGAGGTGGGGGGGATCATCGCCGAGACGCTGACGACTGACGCGTTTGAGGACCGGCGCGCCGAGCTCACGGACCGGGCGGCCGCGATCGCCGACCGGTATCCGCTCTACTCGAGCTTGGGCGCCGCCGCGATCGCCTGAGTTACTCGAACGCCGCCACGGTGGCGAGGATCACGAACGTCGCCACGAGCGCGGTGCCCTCGAACACCGTCGCCTCGCCGTCGCCAGTGATCTGCCAGACGATCACCGCGGTCCCGATCAACGCCCCGATGTACACCGGGGCGAGCGTGAACGTCAGCCGGGTCGCGGTCAGCAACGACACCAGCACGAGCAAGGGGTAGAGGAACGCGGCGATCTGTGACATCGAGTTCTTGACGACGGCGATCGCGAGCTCGGACCGGCCCTTGGCGGCGAGCACGATGCCCGCGACGTTCTCGACCGCGTTGCCCGCGATCGCCACGATCACGAGGCCGGCGAACGCCTGTGAGATGTGGAGCTTGGTGATCGTCGGCTCGAGCGCGTTGACGAACCAGTCCGACACGAACGCCGCCGAGATCCCCGCGAGACACAGCAGAACGAGGCTCGTGGCCATGCTGAGGCGCGGCGGCTCGGACGCCTCCTCGACGAGCGACTCCGAGCTCAGGTACTGGCGCAGCCAGGTGGCGTACACCACGAGGATCACGCACGACCCGATGATCGAGATCGTCTCCGTGTGCCGGCTGGCCGAATCACCCGCCGAGTGGGTCAGCCCGATCAGCACGATGATGAACGATGCGACCAGCAGCAAGGTCGCGGTGTCGTTCGGGAGCCTCGGGTTGAACTTCATGATGCCCTTCTGCGCACGTAGGGCGCCGGCAATGATCACGAGCCCGAGCACGAGTAGCGCGTTGACGAGGATCGAGCCGAGGATCGCGGTCTCGGCGATCACCTGGTGCCCCGCCTGGAGCGCGAAGATCACCACGAAGAACTCGGGGAGGTTGGCGAGCGACGCCTGCATGACCCCGGTGACCGCCGGCCCCGCCCGGCGCCCCACCTGCTCGATCGAGATCGAGACGACCCAGGCGACGCCGGCGAGCGCCAGCGTCGCGAACACGAACGCCACGACCCGGGACACGCCGCTCGCATAGCGGGTCACGCCGGCAAGAACGATCAGCAGCGCGACCACGACGAGGAGCGCGCGTTCGATCCGCGTCAGCCCGCTCAGTTGCTCGTCTGGGGTTCGAGTCGGGGCCGCCAGCTAACCCACCCGCTCGAACTCCCCGGTCTCGACCTCGCGCTGGATGCGCTGGTTGATCTCGTTTTCTGAGGTGTCCGGCTCCGCGGTCTTGATCTCGCGGGTGCGCCGGCTCCTGAACTTGAGGATCTCGAGCAGGTAGATCAGGTAGACGCTGGCGGCAAGCGCCACGAGCACGATCGCCCCCATCACCAGCGCCCAGCCGAGGTGGTACGTGCCGTGGTGGTTGGAGTACGGAATGAACCTGAGCGCCACCGCCACACCGGCGAGCATCAGCGTCCAGCCGTACAGATAAGCGACCGTCCGCCGCCGGCTGTAGCCCATCCGCGCCATCCGGTGATGGAAGTGGTTGGCGTCCGCGTCCCACGGTTTGCGCTTGTACTTCAGCCGCTTGGCGACGACGAAGCCGGTGTCGAGGAACGGCACCGCGAGGACGATCAGCGGGACCATCAGGGCGACGACGGCGCCGGTCTTCACCGAGCCGATCACCGCCACCACGCCGAGTAGGTAGCCGAGCAGGTTCGCGCCCGAGTCGCCCATGAATATCGAGGCCGGCGGGAAGTTGTGGAACAGGAAGCCGAGCGCGGCGCCGGCCGTGAGTGCCGCGAGCACGCCGGCGCCGCCGATGTGCAGGTCGAACGCGATGATCGCGAACGCGATCCCGTCGATCGTGCACAGGCCGGCGGCCAGCCCGTCGACGCCGTCGGAGAAGTTCACGACGTTCATCAGCCCGACGAGCCAGATCACCGTCAGCACGCCGCCCGTGTTCGGGAGCTGCAGCGTGCCGACGAACGGGATCGTGACGTCGGTCACCACCGCGCCGGCCTCGACCGCGATCACCGCGACGGCGATCTGCCCGAGCAGCTTCCATTGCGGCCTGAGTGGATGGGCATCGTCGATTGCGCCGATCAGCGTGATCAGACACGCGCCGGCGAGGAGCCCAGCGGTGTGCACGGTCCCGCCGGACCCGGGGGCGGTGCCGAGCGTGTGGCGGAGGTTGATCGTGCTCGGAAGCCAGAACGCGGACGCGACGAGAACGCCGGCGAGAATCGCCACGCCTCCTAGGGCGGGCGTGTCGCGCTCGGCGAGACCGCGTTCACTGGGGGTAACGACCGCGCCGACGCGCCGCGCCAGCTTGCCGGCGAACGGGGTAAGCACGGCGGCGATCGCCATCGCCACCAGGAATGCGAACAAGGCGTCCCAGTACCGCATGCCGTCGGGGAAGCATGGCAGGGGCGGAGGACTGGTGTCACATATTGGCGTTTAGCGCCATCGCGATGCGGGTCGCGATCGCGATCGGCTCGCCCGTGAGCTGGCGATCCGTGACCCGCATGACGCGGATCCCGTTGGCCATGAGGATCTGGTCACGCTTGCGGTTCTTCTCGAACGCGAGGCGGTGGCCGTGGGCGCGCCAGCCGTCGAATTCGACGACGAGTTTCTGTGCAGGCCAGTAGGTAGACATCGGCGTTGTATCCGTGGAGAGGGACGTTCGTGAGGGGCCTGGGAAGCTGGGCTTCCTTGATCAGTTTCAGGAGGCGTCGCTCGCGCTCGGAGCGGGTTAGGCGGGGGTCTTTGATGAGGGAGCGGATGATCGACGCGCCCCTTCGTCTCGGCTCGCGGTCGAGGATCCTTTCGAGGGCGCGGACGGTGACGATCTCGCTGTAGAGCGCCTCCTGGAAGGCATGTTCGGTGTCGCGGGCGGACTCCGTGGCGGCCAGGTCGCAGATCGTGCGTGCGACCGAGGTGATCTTGAAGCCGCGCATCGTGGTCACATCGCTTCGCCGGAGCGTCGTCACCCTGTGGAGCCTGACCCCGGCGCGCTCGCCCGGATTTCTGCCCGCCACCGTGACGTCTACGTCGCCGGGGATCTCGGGCAGAAGGTTGAAAAGGCAAGCGGCTGATCGATGGCTGACCACCGCGTCGTCGCCACAGGCGAAAGCCGCGGCCCGGGCGCGGGCCATCGGGGTCGGTGGCGCGGGCCCGAGGAGGTACACGTTTGTGTGGAGGCGCTGCATCGTGCGCGCCTTCAAGCGATGCGCGACCGCTCCCCGCCCGAGCCCGGCATCGCGCAGCTGATCGGCCGTGATGACGTTGTCCTGACGGCCCGCGATCCGCGCGATCGCTTGCTCCACGACCTGCATATCGCGTCAACGGTGCCGTTGGAGCGGGACCGTGCCGTATCTCGCATCCCCCACGTGCATCCTGCGGCACGGTCTCGCGGTGGCGCCTCGAATGTCGCGTTTTGCAGGTGGTTTCGGGAGCATGGCACCCAGTATCGATGCTCCGGGAGCCCGTCGTTCGCGATCGCGCGCGAATTGGAACGAGGCTGTCGCAGATTCGTGACGGCCTGGGGCGAAGTTGGAACACGCACCGGAGTGTGCGCGCGACCCGGGGCCCTGCTATTCTGACGTTAACGTAAGAATCAGATTCCGAAGCGAAACACCCCCGGAGGATCATGTCCGCAGTTCAAACCAGTCGCGCCCGCCGCATCGGCGTCCACTCCGGGCATGACTCTTACAAGTGGTGGGCGCTGTCGTGTACCAGCCTGGGGATGCTGCTGGCGACGATCAACTCCGGCACGCTGATCATCGCGCTGCCCGACCTGGAGCGGAGCCTGCACACGAGCCTGCTCGAGCTGGTCTGGGTGATCCTCGTCTACATGATCGCGTCGACGGTGCTGGTGCTGAGCGCCGGCAGGCTGTCGGACCAGTTCGGCCGAAAGCAGGCCTACATCGGCGGGTTCGTGCTGTTCGCGTTCGCCTCTCTCGGCGCGGGCTTTGCGGACAACGGCACGCAGCTGATCCTGTGGCGGATCCTGCAGGGGATCGGCGGCTCGTTCCTGTTCGCGAACGCGGCCGCGATCGTCACCGACGCCTTCCCGCGCGAGCAGCTCGGGCTGGCGATGGGCACGAACACGATGGTGGCGGCGGTCGGCCTGGTGATCGGACCGGTGCTCGGTGGCGCCCTGGTGGCGATCTCCTGGCACTGGGTTTTCTGGTTCAACGTGCCGTTCGCGCTGGCTGGTAGCGCGTGGGCGTGGCTGATCCTCCACGACGTCACCGGCCGCTCGGAGGACAAGAGGTTTGACGCGCTCGGCACGATCACGTTCCTCATCGGGCTGACCGGGCTCGTGTACGGCATCTCCAAGGGCGGGATCTCCGGCTGGAGCGACCCGGCGGTGATCGCGAGCCTCGTCGCCGCCGCGATCTTCCTTCCCGGCTTCGTCCTGATCGAGAGCCGCGTCCCGTCGCCGATGCTCGACCTCTCGATCTTCAAGAACCGCCTGTTCTCGGCGGCTTCGCTCGCGGCCTTCACGAACGGGCTGGCGCGGTTCGCGCTGATGTTCGTGTTCGTCTTCTACTTCCAGGGCGTGCAGGGGAACTCGCCGATCCTCGCGGGGATCAAGCTCGCGCCACTCGCCCTCGGCATGCTGATCGCGTCGCCGCTGGCCGGGATCTGGGCCGACCGGCGCGGATCGCGCGGTATGGCGGTGGCGGGGATGCTGGTCCAGGCCGCCGGGCTTGCGCTGATGACCACGCTGCAGCGCGACACCGCGTACATCGCGCCCTGCGCCTACATGTTCATCGTCGGAGTCGGCTCGGGAATGTTCAACTCGCCGAACACCGCCGCGATGATGGGCACGGTGCCACCGCACCGCCGCGGCATCGCCGCCGGCGCCCGCGTGCTCGTGCAGAACACCGGCGCGGTGATCTCGATCGCATTCGTGCTCGCGGTCGTCACCTCGAGCGTCCCGAAGAGCGTTCTGTTTGCCGTCTTCAGCGGTCTCGCCAACCACATCACGAACGCGCAGCTCGTCCCGTTCATGGCGAACATGCACACTGCACTGTGGTGCCTGTCCGGGATCTCGTTGCTCGGCGCCGCGATCTCCGCGGCTCGCCCGTCGCACCTGAAGGCCGAGCAGGAGCTGCAGGCGCGTTCGGCGGCGACGGCAGCACCTGAGAAGGTGGCGGCATGAGCACCACCGCAAGCAAGCCGCTGCGGATCGGAGAGGTGGCCGAGCTCACCGGCGTGACGCCCCGGACGATCCGGTACTACGAGGAGATCGGGCTGCTCCCCGGCGCGGACGATCGCGCCCAGGGCCAGCACCGCTCCTACAGCGAGGCCGACGTCGAGCGCGTGCGCGAGATCATCCGGCTTCGCGATCTGCTCGGCCTCTCGCTCGACCAACTCGCGGTGCTACTCGACGCTGAGACGGCGCGGGCGGCGCTGAGGCGAGAGCTCGAGCACACCGAGGATCCCGCGAAGATCAAGGGACTCCTCGAGCAGGCGCTCGGACACATCGGCACCCAGCTCGAGCTGGTGCGGATGCGGCGCGAGGCGCTCGGACAGCTCGAGGAGGAGCTCGTGGCCAAGCGGCGCCGGGTCCACAAGCGGCTGGCCGACCTCGCCGAGGAGTGAGCGCGACCCGCGCAATCGCCGGCGCGGACCGCCGCGCCGACCCGGGCGTCGACCGCCGCGCGGAATCCGGCGTGGACCGCCGCGCGATGACCGTGCTCTCGCTCGGTCACATGTTCACGGACATCGCGCAGGGCTCCATTCCCGCCTTGCTGCCGTTTCTGATCGCCGACCGCCACATCGGGATCGCGGCCGCGTCGGCGCTCGTGCTCGCCGCCACGATCTCCTCGTCGGTCGTCCAGCCCGTGTTCGGATACCTGTCCGACCGCGTCTCACTGCCGTGGCTGATTCCGTTCGGGCCGGCCCTCGGTGGACTCGGGATTGCGCTCGTCGGCTTCGCCCCGAACTATGGGCTCACGTTCGCCGCGGTGCTGCTGAGCGGGCTCGGTGTGGCCGCGTTCCATCCCGAAGGCTCGCGCTTTGCCAACTACGTCTCGGGCGCGCGGCGGGCGAGCGGCATGAGCCGGTTCAGCGTCGGGGGCAACATCGGCTTCGCGCTCGGTCCGGTCGTGGTGACTCCGCTCCTGATCGCGTTCGGGCTCCATGGGACGACGTTCGTGCTGATCCCCACATGGCTGATGGCGGCGGTCCTGCTTCGCGAGCTGCCGCGGCTCAAGACTTTCCGCCCCGACGTCGTCGGTGGACGGGTCCAGAGTGGCAAGCACCACGAGGCGTGGGGGCCGTTCACCGTGCTCGCCGGCGTGATCGCGGTCCGCTCATTCGTGTACTTCGGCCTGGTCACGTTCATTCCGCTCTACTACGTGAACGTTCTGCACACGAGCAAGGCGCTTGGCAGCGTGGCGCTCAGCGCGATGCTGCTCGGCGGCGCGGTGGGGACGCTGACCGGCGGGCCGCTGGCCGATCGGTTCGGCCAGCGCACGGTGCTGGTCGGCTCGATGCTCGTGATCCCGCCGCTGGTCGTCGGGTTCCTGCTGTCCGGGCCGATCGTCGCGATCGGGTTCGCGGCGCTCGCCGGCGCGGCGACGATCGCGACGTTCGCGGTGACGATCGTGATGGGCCAGGAGTACCTGCCCGGCCGGCTCGGCGTGTCGGCCGGTGTGACGATCGGGCTGTCGATCGGGCTTGGTGGCGTCGGCGCGCCACTGCTCGGACTGCTGGCGGAGGCGCACGGCCTGACCGCCGTGTTCGAGATCGTCGCGGTCCTGCCGTTGGTGGCATTGGCGCTGACGCTCGCGCTGCCGCGGCGAACGCCTCGTGAGACGGCGGCAGGATTGTCGCCGGCGACGACGTAACCAACAGCGGCCCGCGCGGTAACTCTGGTCGGGAGGCGTGTCTGGCGGCGCGCCATCGGCCGGTGAGCGTTTTCTAACCCGTATCAAGGGTAGGCGCGACCTGCCGTTTCTCATTGCGATGAGCCTTTCGATACAAGCCTTCACCAAGCGCGTGCCTGCGTTCGCAGCGTTCGCGGCGGCGTTCGTGGGCCTCGTCAACATCGCCTCGACGCTGTCGCCGAACATCCGCTGGCGTGGCCACCTCCTCCTCGAATTCGAGCCGGTCGAGGCGATCCGGCTATTCCACGCGCTGTCGCTGCCGGCAGGCGCCGCGCTGCTGCTCGTGGCTCCGTACCTGGCCAAGCGCCGGAGGCGGGCGCTGCAGACCGCGGTCGCGCTGATGCTCGCGCTCGGGCTGTTCGACCTGCTCAAGGGGTTCGATTTCGAGGAGACGATCCTCACCTGGGGCGTCGCGGTCGTGCTGATCCTCAGCCGGGACGCGTTCACCGTCCGCCACGATCCGAACACGCTGCGCTCGGCGGTCTGGAGGGTCCCGGTGGTGGCGCTAATCGGACTCGCGATCGCGATGGTCGCGGTCTGGACCGGGAGTCACGCGTCGCCCGGCACCGTCACGACCGAGACGTTCGACCTCCTGCGCTACCAGCCGGGCCCGATCCACTTCCACCACCACGTCCCGATCGGTGTCCACATGCTCGAGATCGGGGCGTTGCTGATGATCGCCTACCTGATCTTCCGGCCGCTCACGGTGCCGCGCACGCCGCCAAGCCCCGCGGCACGCCAGGTCGCCTCCGATCTGGTGCGCGCCCACGGTGCCGACACGCTCGCGTTCTTCAAGCTCCGGGCCGACGGCCACTACATCTTCAGCGAGGATCGCCGGGCGTTCGTGGCCTATGCGATCGAGAACGGGGTGCTGCTGCTCTCGGGTGACCCGGTCGGACCGCCCGAGGCCCTGCCCGGACTGCTCCAGCAGGTCCGCGAGTTCGCCGAAGCGCGCGGCCTCAAGCTCGGCGCGCTCGGCGCGAGCGAGCAGCTGTGCCCGTTGTACGAGGAGCTCGGACTGCACGCGATCTACCTCGGCGACGAGGCGGTCGTCGAGCTCGACCGCTTCTCGCTCGAAGGCCGCCCGATCCGCAAGGTCCGCCAGTCGGTCACCCGTTTGAGCAAGGCGGGATACGAGGCGGAGCTGCACGAGCTCCACGCGCTCGACCAGCACACGATCGAGCAGGCGGAGAAGGTCGTCGAGCTGGGTCGCCAGGGCGCCCCCGAGCGTGGCTTCTCGATGGCGATGGAGTCGCTCCAGGGCGAGCACGATCACGAGACGCTCGTGGTGTTCGCGCGCGACGAGGCCGGCGCGATTCGCGGCGTCCTTCACTTCGTGCCCTGCTACGGCCGCCCGGCGGTGTCGCTGTCGTTCATGCGACGCGATCCGGCGACGCCCAACGGGTTGACCGAGTTCCTCGTCGTGCGGGCGATCGAGCTGCTGCGCGAGCGCGGACTCGACGAGCTGTCGCTGAACTTCGCGGCGTTCGCGAGGTGGATGCACAGCCCCGAGAAGCGGCACGAGCGGCTGCTCGGCAAGGTGATCGCGCTCGGCAACCCGTTCTTCCAGATCGAGAGCCTGTACCGGTTCAATGCGAAGTTCTTCCCGCGATGGGAGCCCCGGTTCCTCGTGTACGAGGGGACGTTCGGGCTGCCGCGCGCAGGGATCGCGGCGATGTGGGCCGAGGGGCAGTTGCCCAAGCCCCGAATTCGTCGCGCGCCGGCCGCCCGCTGAGGTTCCGCAACCCCGAACATTGGTTGCCGGTGACAACGCGGCGGCGCTAACGTACCGCTAACGTAGTCCCCCACCGGATTACCCCAAGGTGGGTCCGTCCGCGTGCGCAGGCGAACGAATCTTTGGACGCGACGGTCCCGTTTGCGCGCCGCTACCCTTCCGGCCCTCTGAACTACTCATGCACGGCCCCAACCGCCCCCATTTCGACGACCCCAGCGACCCTGATCCCACGTGTCACTGAGCGCTCCCGCAACCTCGGACGGTCCCGCGACGCTGCTGGCTTATCTCGACGTCGTGCTGTTGGTCGTGGCTGCGCCGATCATGCTGCTGATCGGAGTGCCCGCGGTCGGCTACCTGGCGGGCGCCGGCGCGTGGATCGCGCTGCGGGCGGTTGGCGTGGCGATCGACCGGGTCGTTCCCTCCCTGCGTGACCCCAGGAGCGAGATCACGTTGCGGCTGGCGTATCTGCTCGGCCGCCTGTTCCTGCTGGCGATCGCCGTGATCGTCGTCCGGAACGGCGCCGGGCGCGACGATGGGTTGACGGCGCTGCTCGTGATCGTGTTCGCGTTCACGACACAGCTCCTGACGTCTTTCCTGACCCGGCCGAGGACGCAGCGATGAGCAAGACGCAGAAGGTCCTGCTCGCGTGCTTCGGCGCCTACATCGGCATCTTCGTGCTGCTGGTCCTGATCTACGGCTTCAGCCAGCACAAGAACAACGAGTTCCAGATCCAGAACGAGTTCAAGCTCGTCAACTGGGTGAGCCTCGGTGTGTTCAGCATCAACCGCGCGGTGCTCTACCTGTTCATTTCAGCGTTGCTGACGATCATCACGATGGTGTGGATCGCGGGACGCATGCACACGCGCCCGAACAAGATCCAGACCGCCGTCGAGGTGCTGTTTTCGCTGATGCGGGACAACATCACCCGGGGGAACATGACCGACTCGATGGCGGCCAGGTGGTTCCCGTTCATCGGCACGCTGTTTCTGTTCATCTGGTTCTGCAACCTGATCGGCTACCTGCCGCTGCCGACGAACACCGAGGAGAAGTTCAACCTTTTCGGCGCCCACATCCCGTCGTTCGCGCTCTATGCCGCGACCGCGAACATCTCCGTGCCGCTGGTGCTGGCGCTCGTCGTGTTCATCGCCTTCATCACGGTCGGAATCAGGACGCAGGGCTTCCTGGGATACCTGAAGAGCCTGATTCCGGCCGGCGTCCATGGGCCGATGCTGCTCCTGATCTTCCCGATCGAGGTGATCTCGACCTTGATGCGTCTGCTGTCGCTGACGATCCGGCTCTGGGCGAACATCTTCGCCGGGCACATCATTCTCCTGTTCCTGGCCGGCGGACTCGCGGTGATCCTCGGGCTGCAGGCGCTCGGGTGGTTCGCCCTCCCTGCCGGGATCCTCATCTACCTGTTCGAGCTAGGCCTAGTGGCCACGCTTCAAGCGTTCATCTTCGCGACCCTGGCCGCGATTTACATCGCCGGCGCCGCCACTCACCACTAACACGACAAGGAGCCCTCTGATGTTTCTTATCCACGTCATTCCAATCGCGGCCTCCGGGATCACGGCCGGCTTCGGGATCGCGGTCGGTGGCGGTCTCGGCGCGGTCGGCGCCGGGGTGGGCATCGGCATCATCTTCGGCAAGGTGATCGAGGCGGTTACGCGCCAGCCCGAGATGCGTGACGAGATCACCAGCATCCAGTGGCTGGGGTTCGCGCTCACCGAAGCCGTGTTCTTCTACGGCCTCGTCGCCGGCTTGCTCTCTTACGTGCTCAAGTAGATGGCCGCCGTCTCACATCTCCCCGTCGCGTCGTCGAGCGGCTCGTTCCTGATCACCCCGAACGTCGGGCTGATGATCTGGACCCTGCTGCTGTTCGGGATCTCGATGTACATCCTGTGGAAGCTCGCGTTCCCGCGGATCTCCGAGGCGCTCGACCGGCGCCAGCACGCGATCGAGGAGTCGATCGACCACGCTGAGCGTGTCCGCCACGAGGCTGACGAGCTCCTCGAGGAATACCGCCAGCGGCTCAGCGAGGCCCGGACTCAGGCTGAGGACATCCTCGATCGCGCGCGCAAGACGGGCGAGGTGACCGAGCGCAGAGCGCAAGAGGAGGCCGCGCAACGTCGCGAGCAGCTGATGGAGCAGACGCGCCGCGAGATCGAATCTGAGACGCGCCGCGCGATCCAGGAAATCCGACGCGAGGTCGCCGACCTGACCGTGATGGCGACCGAGAAGGTGACGCGCAAGGTGCTCGACGAAGAGGACCAGCGGCGACTCGTCGAGGACGCCCTGTCAGAGCTCGACTTCAGCATGCTCGCGCCCGAGGACGGCGGCCGCTGACGTGACCGATCGCGGGGGTGACACGTAGTGGAAGAGATCGCCGCGGTTTACGCCCGGGCGCTGTTTGAGGTGGCCGAGGAGCACGACCTCCTCGACGAGGTGCACGACGACCTGAACGCGTTCGCGAAGGCACTCCATGACAACCGCGAGTTCGCGGTGTTCTTTTTCTCGCCGTATTTCTCGACCGAGGAGAAGAAGGACGGCCTGAAACGCTCGGTGACCGACGCCGCGCCAGTGTTCATGAATTTCCTCGAGGCGCTGATCGAGCGCCACCGCATGCCCGCGATCTTCCGGATCCGAGATCGCTACCAGGACATGTGGGAGGAAGCGCGCGATCTCCTTCCGGTGGAGGTGACGAGCGCGGTCGCGCTCGACCAGTCCACCGTGGGGAGTATCGGGGAGAAGATCGGAGAGCAGACCAAGCGCAAGGTTGAGCTCTCCAGCAAGGTGGATCCTGACATTCTCGGTGGGATCGTGTTGCGGGTAGGCAATGTCATCCTCGACGCGTCGATCCGGAACCGGTTGGAACAACTTCGAAAGCAAGTCGCGCGGGCCTAGGTACGCTCGCCCGCCAAGGAGTCATTGAATGCAGATCAAGCCTGACGAGATCACCTCAATCCTCAAGGAGCGGATCGAAGGACTCGACACTTCCAGCGCCGACCTGACGGAAGTCGGCACGGTGCTGTCGGTGGCGGACGGCATCTGCCGCATCCACGGGCTTGAGAACTGCATGTCATTCGAGATGCTCGAGCTTCCGCACGACGTGACCGGCCTGGCTCTGAACCTCGAATCCGACAACGTCGGCGCGGTGCTATTCGGCGAGTGGGCGAAGATCGTCGAGGGCGACACGGTCAAGCGGACCAAGCGCCTGCTCGAGATCCCGGTCGGCGAGGAGCTGCTCGGCCGGATCGTCGACCCGCTCGGAAACCCGCTCGACGGCAAGGGCGAGATCGCCACGAAGGACACCCGGCCCTCTGAGTTCAAAGCGCCGGGCGTCGTCCAGCGCCAGCCCGTGAAGGAGCCGATGCTGACGGGGCTGAAGGCGGTCGACTCGATGATCCCGATCGGCCGTGGGCAGCGAGAACTGATCATCGGCGACCGCCAGACGGGCAAGACCGCCATCGCAGTCGACGCGATCATCAACAACAAGGACCGCGACCTGCTGTGTGTGTACGTCGCGATCGGCCAGCGCAAGGCGACCGTCGTCGGCTTGGCCAAGACGCTCGAGGACGCCGGCGCCCTCGCCAACACGATCATCGTGATGGCCGCCGCCGACGAGGCAGCCCCGATCAAGTTCCTGGCGCCGTACGCCGGGTGCGCCATGGGCGAGCACTTCCTCTACGACGGCAAGGCGGCTCTGGTCGTGTACGACGACCTCACCAAGCACGCCGTCGCCTACCGACAGATGTCGCTGCTGCTCCGCCGGCCTCCCGGCCGCGAGGCGTATCCGGGCGACGTCTTCTACCTGCATTCACGGCTCCTCGAGCGCGCGGTCAAGCTCAACGACGATCTCGGCGCCGGGTCGTTGACCGCGCTCCCGGTGATCGAGACCCAGGCGGGCGACGTCTCCGCGTACGTCCCGACGAACGTGATCTCGATCACCGACGGTCAGATCTATCTCGAGCCGGGACTGTTCAACTCCGGCGTCCGGCCGGCGATCAACGTCGGGATCTCGGTCTCGCGGGTCGGCGGCAACGCCCAGATCAACCCGATGCGCAAGGTTGCCGGGCGGCTGAAACTCGAGCTATCGCAGTACCGCGAGCTCGAGGCGTTCTCGCAGTTCGGCTCCGAGCTCGACCCGGCCACGCAGCGTACGCTCGCCCGCGGCGAGCGGCTGGTGAAGACGCTCAACCAGCCCGAGCGCCGCCCGATGCCCGTCGAGGATCAGGTGATCCAGGTGTACGCCGCCACCAACGGCTACCTGGACCGGATCGTCGTCGAGAAGGTCGACCGGTTCCTCGCCGAGCTCACCGAATCGGTGCGAGCCAACCAGGCCGACCTCCTCGAGAAGATCGCCGGCGGGGACTGGAGCGACGAGACACAGGCGGCGGTCGAGTCGGCGGTGTCGAAGTTCGCCGAGGACTTCGGCTTCGATCTCGACGAGGAGGGCCACCCGATCGACGAGAGTGCTCCCGAGGTATCCCGTCCGGAGCGGCGCGAGGCACAGGGCGACCAGGAGGAGCAGGCGCAGGCGGCGTGAGCCGCGGCCTGAGCTAGACCGATGCCGCAATCCCAGCGCGACGTTCGAAACCGCATCGGTGCGGTCAAGAACATCCAGAAGATCGCCCGGGCGCTCGAGCTCGTCGCCGCCGCCAGGCTGCGCCGCGCCGAGCAGCGGATCGAGGCGCTGCGGCCGTACGCCAACGCGATCAGGCGGATGACGAGGCAGGCGGCCGAGGCGGCGGGCAGCGTCCCGAAGCTCCCGATCCTCGACGAGCACGAAACCGTGTCGAAGGTCGGCCTGCTGCTGATCGCCGGCGACCGCGGCCTCGCCGGCGCCTTCAACTCGAACATCGTCCGCGCAGGCGTGGCGGCAGGGAGAGAGCACGAGGCGGAGGGGCACACGCCGGTGTATCTGGCCTCCGGTCGCCGCCCGGCGACGTCGCTCACGTTCCGGGGGCTGGAGCCGGTCGCGAGCTTCACCGGGTTCACCGATCGCCCTTCGTACGCCGACGCCCGCCGGATCGCGGATCGGCTCATGGCCGCGTACGTCGACGGCGAGGTCGATCAGGTGGAGATCTTCTACAACGGGTATATCTCGCCGGTGTCCCAGGTGGTGCGGCGCGAGACGCTCCTGCCGCTGCAGCAGGCCACGGTGCTCGACGAAGAACAAGACGACGAGGAGCAGCGCTCCTCCGAGGGAACACCCGGGCCGCGTGCACTGGTCGAATACGAGCCCGACCCGGAGGAGATCCTCAAGCGCCTCGTCCCGGATTACGTCGAGATTTCGATCTACCGGGCGCTGCTCGAGTCGACGGCATCGGAGCACGGCGCCCGGATGACCGCGATGCACAACGCATCAGACAACGCGAGCGAGTTGATCAAGAACCTGACGCTCGAGATGAACCGAGCTCGCCAGGCTGAGATCACGCAGGAGATCTTGGAGGTCGTGGCGGGTGCAGAAGGGCTGTCCGGGTAGACCTACACTGGAGAAGCTATGTCAGTAGCACAAGAACAGCGCAGAGAAGCCTCAGAGGGCGAGCCCGACAAGAAGAACACCGGGCGTATCGAGGAGGTCACGGGCGTCGTGATCGAGGCCGTGTTCCCCGAGAAGCTGCCCGAGATCAACCACGCGATCCTCGTCCGCCGCCCCAAGGTGGCGCTCGAGGAGGAAGCGCTCGACGTCGCGGCCGAGGAGGACCCCTGGCTCGTGTGCGAGGTGCAGCAGCACCTCGGCGACGATCGCGTGCGCGCGGTCGCGATGGACACGACCGACGGACTGGCGCGCGGCGTCGAAGTGATCGACAGCGGGGCGCCGATCACGGTGCCCGTAGGGGACATCACGCTGGGTCGGATCTTCAACTTGCTCGGCGACCCTATCGACCTCGGCGAGCCGCTGCCCGATGGCGTTACGCGGTGGCCGATCCACCGGCAGGCGCCGACCGTCGAAGCACTGACCCCGACGACCGAGATGTTCGAGACCGGGATCAAGGTGATCGACCTGCTCGCGCCCTACGCCAAGGGCGGCAAGGTCGGCCTGTTCGGCGGTGCCGGCGTCGGCAAGACCGTGATCATCCAAGAGCTGATCCGCAACCTGGCGGAGGAGCACCAGGGGCTGTCAGCCTTCTGCGGCGTGGGCGAGCGCTCGCGCGAGGGCAACGACCTATGGCTCGAAATGAAGGAATCGGGCGTGCTCGAGAAGACCATGCTCGTGTTCGGGCAGATGAACGAGCCTCCCGGCGCGCGTATGCGCGTAGCGCTGTCCGGCCTGACTATGGCCGAGTACTTCCGCGACGAAGAGGGCCAGGACGTGCTCCTGTTCATCGACAACATCTTCCGGTTCGTCCAGGCCGGCTCCGAGGTCTCGGCGCTGCTCGGCCGCATGCCCTCGCAGGTCGGCTACCAGCCGACGCTCGAGTCCGAGATGGGCGAGCTCCAAGAGCGGATCACCTCGACCAAGAAGGGGTCTGTCACCTCGATTCAGGCGATCTACGTCCCGGCGGACGACCTCACCGACCCGGCCCCGGCGTCGGTGTTCGCGCACCTGAACGCGACCACGACGTTGTCGCGGTCGATCGCGGAGAAGGGCATCTATCCGGCGGTCGACCCGCTCGACTCGACTTCGACGATCCTCAAGGCGGAGATCCTCGGCGACGAGCACTTCAACGTCGCGAACCAGGTCAAGCAGGTGCTCCAGCGCTACCGCGAGCTGCAGGACATCATCGCGATCCTCGGGATCGACGAGCTCTCTGACGAGGACAGGCTCACCGTGAACCGGGCTCGCAAGATCGAGCGGTTCCTGTCCCAGCCCTTCCACGTCGCCGAGCAGTTCACCGGCACTCCGGGCGTGTATGTACCGATTGCCGAGTCGATCCGCGGGTTCAAGGAGATCCTCGAGGGCAAGCACGACGACATGCCCGAGCGGGCGTTCTTCATGAAGGGCACGATCGACGAGGTGGTCGCCGAGGCCGGCGGCGGGGAGCAGAAGCCGCGGGGCGGCGGCGATTCCGAGGCCGAGGCCGAGACGACCGACGAGGCCGAGGCCGAGTCGAACCGCGACTCGAACGGCGAGTCGGACGGCGGCGAGGACAAGGAGTAAGGCCCCGTGGCGCACACCAAGTTCCGGGCCGAAGTGCTCACCCCCGAGGGCGAGGTGTTCAACGACGAGGTTGAATTGGTCTCAACGAAGACCGCGGTCGGGTCGATCGGCATCCTCGCCAACCACGAGCCGGTGCTGGCGATGCTCGATCCAACCGAGCTTCGCCTGTACAAGACCGAATCCGAGGTCGTCCGGTTTGCCCAGGCCGAGGGCTATCTGCAAATGGCCGACAACCACGTGCTGATCCTCGTCGAGGAGGCGATGGCCCCTGGTGATCTCGACGCGGGCAGCCTGCGCGAGCGCCTACAGCAGGCCGACCACGAACTCGAGGCCGCCGGCCAGGACACCGAAAAACGGCGTCTCGCCGAGCGCGACAAGACTCGGCTCGAGCAGTTTTTGAAGATTGCGCAGGGTTAAGGCGCCCAGCGCCGGGTTCGTCCGGGCGTCCTGCCTGCGCTTATCCTCCTAGACCGATGCTGGACGAGCTGACACTCGCTGAGCGACTGATCTCTTACGACACTTCCCGGCCCGAAGAGATCGTGGCCGCGGCAGGATTCGTGAAGGGATGGCTCGAATCCCGCGACATCGAGGTGCGTCACCACGATCACAACGGGCTGCCCGTGCTGGTGGCGGAGGTCGGGCCCTCCGGTGAGGGCCAGGATTGCCCCTGCGTCGTGCTCCACGGACATCTCGACGTCGTGCCCGGCCGTTCCGCGCAGTTCGAGCCGCGCATCGAGGGAGACCGGCTGATCGGCCGCGGCGCCTACGACATGAAGGGCGGCCTGGCGGCGATGATGTGCGCGCTCAAGGATCTCGAGGCGCAGGGACGGGTGCGGGTCAGGCTGGTGTGCGTCCCGGACGAGGAGTCAGAGGAAATCGAGGATCGCTCGACCGACGCCGTTGTCGCCCGCGGGCTCGGCGGCGACTTCGCGATCACCGGCGAGCCGACCAACCTGCACATCGGCGTCGAGGCCAAGGGCGTACTCGCGATGGTGATCGAGGTCCACGGCCGCGCCGCGCACTCCTCGACGCCGTGGCTCGGCGACAACGCCGTGCTCAAGGCGATCGACGTGTTCCGCGCGATCGAGTCGCTCCCGTTCTCCCGGGAATCCTCCGAGGTGTTCGACCGGCCGTCGATAAACCTCGGGCGGATCGAGGGCGGTGATGCGATCAACAAGGTGCCCGACGAGTGCCGGATGTCGGTCGACATCCGCTTCCTCCCCGGGCAGGACCCGCGGGCAATCCTCGATCAGATAGGCCGGATCCCCTCCATCGACGTGACCAGGACGTTCATCTTCCCGCCGGTGAGCGTCGCCCGCGGCAACCCGTATGTTCAGGCGCTGCGTGACGCGGTCACGCGGTCGATCCCGGACAAGGAGGTGCTGAGCGTCGGGCGCGACGGTGCATCGGATGCGGTCGCGTTCATGGCGGCGGGGATCCCGGCGGTCGAGTTCGGTCCGGACGGGGCTGGGCACCACGGTCCCGACGAATGGGTATCGGTGTCCTCGATGGCGCGGTACCGCCGCTCGCTCGTCGGCTTCGTGCGGACGCTGCCGATGTGGCTCGAGCGTACGGCGTCGGACGAGGCGCGCGATGCGATCGTCCTAGACGGGCTCGGAGGGGACCGGGAGCCCGTCCACGATGACTTGCGGTCCGGGTTGAAGGCGATCGACGGCGGACTCCTGTGAGACGGCTGATTCCGAAGTCTCGAACCGGGACGTTCGTGCGGTTCGTCGTTGCCGGCGTGCTCGTAATCGGGTTCGCGGCCACGGCGACCGCGGTCGCCGGCCTGCTCCAGGTCAAGCAGATCACCGACTACTTCAACGCCACCCCGTCGTTCGTGGCGGCGCCGTCGAGGGTGACGGTGCCGAATCCCGGGAGCCCCCAGACGATCCTGCTGGTCGGCTCGGACCATCGCGCCGGAACGCCATTCAGGGACCTCAACACCGACACGATGATGCTCGTCCGCCTAAATCCGGCATCGTCGACGATCAATCTCCTCTCCGTCCCGCGCGACCTCGAGGTCCAGATCCCTGAAGGGGGCGCGGTCGTGACCGGCAAGCTGAACGCGGCGTACTTCTACGGCGGGCCGAACCTGCTGATCAAGATTCTCCAGCAGCAGGTATTTCCGGGCCTGAAGGTCAACCACGTCGTCGACGTCGGGTTCGGCGGCTTCGAGCAGATGATCAACGCGATCGGCTGCGTCTACACCGATGTCGACCACCGCTACTACAACAACACGGCGGTGACGGACTACTCGAGTATCGACCTGCAGCCCGGATACCAGAAGCTGTGCGGGTCAGACGCGCTGTCGTTCGTGCGCTTCCGCCACACCGACACGGACATCGTCCGGAACGCCCGCCAGCAGGACTTCATCCGCTGGGCGAAGAGCCAGTTCAGCCAGGATCAGATCATCACCGAGCGCAACACACTGCTGAAGATCTTCGGCAAGAACGCGACGACCGATCACAACCTTCATACGACGGACGGGCTGATCAATCTGTTCGACCTGGTGGCATTCTCGGCCGGGAACACGATCAAGCAGATTCCGTTCCCGGCGATCCTACTGCCATGCGCCCCCGTGGCACCGACGGCCGGTAGCGCGGCCCAGCAGACCCCGTGTTACGTGAGCGCGAACTCAGGAGCCGAGCAGCAGACCTTCCGGGCGTTCATGACGCCGACGACGGGTTCGCCCTTGCCGGGCGGAAGCTCTTCGGCACAGGCCGCCAACGCCGGCAAGGGCTCGCACGGCGCCGGAGGCGGCGGGAGCGGGGGCGGTCCGGTTCCGGGCCTGACGACCGACGTCAGCGACGGTCAATCCCAGGCGAAGGCGCTCGGGCCGATCGGGATCCCGATCTATTACCCGAAGCAGATCGTTGCGGGCTCGCAGTACTGCACGAGCCAGAGCAGCCTCTGCCCCGTTGAGAACGCAAGCCCCGGCTCCTACCCACGTGCGTACCTGCTCCACGACCAGCAAGGCATCGCCCACTACTCGTACCGGATGACACTTGAGATCAACCCGGTCCTCGGCCAGTACTACGGCGTCCAGGGCACGACCTGGCTCAACCCGCCGATCCTGAGCAAGCCGACGCAGACGAAGACGGTCAACGGCAAGCAGCTGTTGCTCTTCGCCGACGGCGGCAAGCTGAGCCTAGTCGCGTGGCGCACGGCGAATGCCGCGTACTGGATTTCGAACACGCTGACGGAGAACATCCCGAACCGCCAGCTGGTGGCGATCGCCGCCTCGCTCACACGCGACGGCGGCAGGTAGGCCGCTACCCTCCGCACCGATGGCCTCTGTGCGCGAACCGATCGCGGTGATCGGGACAGGCTACGTCGGGCTGGTTACGGCTGCCGGGTTCGCAGAGCTCGGCAGCGAGGTCTGGTGCGTCGACATCGACGCGGCCAAGATCGCCCGACTGGAGCGTGGCGAGATCCCGATCTACGAGCCCGGCCTCGCCGAGTCGGTGGCGGCCAACCGCGAGCGCCTGCATTTCTCGACCGAGCTCGCGCCCGCGCTCGAGCACGCCCGCCTGCTGTTCGTCGCGGTGGGCACGCCGCCGACGTACTCCGGAGACGCCGACCTGTCCGCCGTCAACGCCGTGGTCGATGCGATGCCACGGTCGAACGATCACGCGCTCGTTATGAAGTCGACCGTGCCGGTCGGGACCGGCGCCGCGATCAGGCGGAGCCTCGCCGAGCGCGGAAAGGACGGGTTCGCGTACGTGTCGTGCCCCGAGTTCCTGAAGGAGGGGTCGGCGCTCGAGGACTTCCGGCATCCGGACCGGATCGTCGTCGGCGACGACGGCGACTGGGCGGGGGACGCGGTGGTCGAGATGTACTCGCCGCTCGACGCGCCGCTGGTCCGGACCGACATCGCCAGCGCCGAGATGATCAAGCTCGCCGCGAACGCATTCCTCGCCACCAAGATCTCGTTCATCAACGAGATCGCGAACGTGTGCGAGGAGACCGGGGCCGACGTCCTCGAGGTGGCGCGCGGGATGGGATTGGATCAGCGGATCGGGACGCATTTTTTGAAGCCGGGAATTGGCTTCGGTGGAAGCTGCTTCCCGAAGGACGTTTCGGCGCTGAAGCAACTCGCCGGCAACTCGGGGTACCACTTCCAGCTGCTCACGTCCGTGATCGAGGTCAACGAGCTGCAGAAGCGGCGGGTGATCGGCAAGCTCCAAAAGCATCTCGGCTCGCTGGTGGGCAAGCGCGTGACGCTGTTGGGGCTCGCGTTCAAGGCGAACACGGATGACATGCGCGAGGCGTCGTCGCTCGTGCTGGCGGCGCGTCTGCAGGCCGATGGCGCCACCGTTACGGCTTACGATCCGGTGGCCGAGACCGAGGCCCGCAAGCTGATGGTCGGCGTCCAATTCGCCGACTCCGCGCTTGATTCCCTGGCCGATTCGGACGCCTGCGTGATCGTGACCGAGTGGCCCGAGTTCGGCGAGCTCGAGTGGTCGGCGGCGGCCGAGCGGATGCGCGGAAGGCTCGTCATCGACGGGCGCAACTTCGTCGACCCCGAGGCGGTCAGGGCGGCGGGATTCGTCTACGAGGGCATCGGGCGTTGAGCACCGGCGAATCGGTGTGCAGGCGCTGATCCTCGCCGGCGGCGAGGGGACCCGCCTGCGACCGCTGACCTCGACGATTCCCAAGCCGGTTGTGCCGCTCGTCGGGCGTCCGTTCATCTCCTATATGCTCGAGTGGCTCCGCGGGCACGGAGTGGAAGACGTGATCCTGGGCTGTGGGTTCATGGCCGATCGCGTCCGGGATGTACTCGGCGACGGCTCCGACCTCGGGATCCGGCTCCGCTACCTCGAGGAGCCGCGGCCGCTCGGCACCGGCGGGGCGCTGAAGTTCGCCGAGGACCTGCTCGAGGAGCGCTTCTTCATGCTCAACGGCGACGTCCTGACCGACCTGGATCTCACCGCCCAGCTCGAGGCGCACGAGCGCACGGGAGCCCGCGCCACGCTCGCGCTCGTGCCGGTCGACGACCCGTCGGCTTACGGGCTCGTGCGGATGGACGCCGAGGGTGCGGTGACCGAGTTCGTCGAGAAGCCCGGGCCGGAGCAGACCGACACGAACCTGATCAACGCCGGTGCCTACATCCTCGATCGGAGCGTGCTCAGCGGCATGCCCCCCGCCGGGACGAACGTATCGATTGAGCGCGACGTGTTCCCGACGCTCGTGGGCCGGGGGTTGTTCGGATACGAGGCGAGTGGCTACTGGCTCGACATCGGCACACCCGACCGCTATCTCCAGGGCACGTACGACATCCTCGAGGGCAAGGTCACGACCGAGGTTGGCCGCCGGCTCCATGGGGCCGGGCTGATCGTCGTCGACTATGCGACCGTCGAGGGCCGCGTGGTCGCTCCGGCTCTGCTCGCGCCGGGCTGCTCGGTCGCGGCACGGGCGCTGGTCGGCGATCGGAGCGTGCTCGGTGAGGGAGTGAGCGTCGGCCCGGGCGCGCGCGTCGAGTCCTCAGCCCTGCTCGAGGGCGTGAGCGTGGGAGCCGCCACGACGATCCGAGCCTCGATCGTCGGTCCCGACGTGCAGATCGGCGAGCACTGTCAGATCGAGGGGGGCGTCGTGCTCGGCGCCGGTGTCAAGATCGGGTCGGGGAACATGCTTGCGGCCGGCGCGCGTATCTTCCCGGGCGTGGAGTTGCCCGACGGAGCGATCAGGTTTTGAGCACGACCGCGGATCTAACCCGCGACACGATCGAGTCGGTTGACAGGTCGCGACAGATCGACGACATCCTGGGGATGCCCGATCAGCTGCGCGACGCGCTGTGGCGGGTGGAGTCGGCGAACCTCGAGCCGGACGACGCCCCGGGCGGACTGATCGTCGCCGGAATGGGCGGCTCTGCGATCGGCGGCACGCTGGCCAGGGCGGCGCTAGGGGATCGGGCCTCGCGATCGATCGTGATCGCTCGCGGCTACGCGCTTCCCGCATGGACCACGCCCGACACCGCAGTCCTGTGCGCGAGCTATTCGGGGAACACCGAGGAGACCCTCGCGGTGTACGACGCAGCGGGCGCGGTCGGAGCTCGGCGGATCGTCGCGACCACCGGGGGGAAGCTGGCCGAGGCCGCGCGCGCCGAGGACGTGCCGGTGATTCCGCTACCCGGAGGCTTTCAGCCGCGCGTCGCTGTGGCGTACTCATTGGTGACCGCTCTCGAGGTCGCGTGGCTGTGCGGCGCCGGCGAGCGCCTTCATGCCGAGATCGACGTGGCCGCGGCGCACCTCGAGCAGATCGTGTCGATGTGGGGGCCGGATGCGCCTGACGATTCACTCGCAAAGCAACTCGCGCGAGGTCTCCACGGCACGATTCCGCAGATCGGGGGCTCGGGGCTGACATCGCCGATCGCGTACCGGTGGAAGACCCAGATCAATGAGAACGCGAAGATGCCGTGCTTCTCACACGAGCTTCCCGAGCTTGACCACAACGAAATCGAAGGGTGGCAAGGGGCAGCTCAGCTCGGGCGGTTCAGCGCCGTGTTCCTCGATGACTCGGACCTGCACCCACGGATCCGCCAGCGAATCGAGCTGACGCGCGGCCTGATCGAGGCCGACGCGGCGGGCACATACCGGATCGAGAGCATCGGCCAGAACCGGACCGAGCGGCTGATCTCGCTCGTGCTGCTCGGCGACCTCGTGTCGCTCTACCTCGGCGTGTTGCGCGATGTCGATCCGACGCCCGTGCCGGCGATCGAACGGCTGAAGAGCGCGCTGGCGCGCGGCTGACGGCTTATTCCGACTCTGGCCACCGTTCGGGCGCCCTCACCACCGTGTGAGGGGCCCGAACGGCGCCCAACCCCCAAGTCCCTGCTGTGCCCCAGCCCACTACCTCAAAGCAATGCCGCGCTGCTCGTAAAGTCGCCGGTCAGCGACGTCGAGCAGTTCCTCTAGGGTCGCGCCGTCGTCGGGGAATGAGGCCATCCCGATCGTCAGCTCCCAGGGGACTGAAATCTCCATCGTCGAGCGAGCCTCCGCGACGTGCGCCTGGATGCGGCGCACGACCGGCCCCGCGCTCTCGGCGGTCTGCTCGCCGAGCAGGAGGGCGAACTCGTCTCCGCCGATGCGGCCGACCACGTCGTCTGCGCGCGCCGATTCCTTCATCAGGCCGGCGACGGTCTTGATCAGCTCGTCTCCCATCAGGTGGCCCTCGGTGTCGTTGACCGTCTTGAGCCCGCGCACGTCCACATAGGCGAGGACGAACGGACGCTCATAGCGGCTGGCACGCGCGAGCTCGCGCTCGGCGGCCTCGGTGAAACCGCGACGGTTGAGGATGCCGGTGAGTGCGTCGGTCAGGGCTGCGGCGGAGATGGCCGCAAATTCCTTCTCGCGGCGGCGGGCCCGGCGGCCAGACCGGAATGCGATGGCGGCGAAGGCGAGCATCGCCGCGAACGCGGCGCCCAGCGCGACCCACACTGCGGTCGGGACCACATTCACGAACTGGGTGATGTAGTGGTCGATCGGCGCCGCGATGCCCGAGCCACCCGAGGACGGATGCTTCTTCGTGGTGTGGTGCGCCGACGTATGCGTGACCGTGGGCGCTGCGGCCGCGCCGGCTGTTCCGGCGGCGGCGGCGAGTGCGGCGCCCGTGCCGGTGGTGGCGCCGGCCGTCGTGCCGCCCGTTCCGCCGGTCGCGGTCGGCGCCGCAGTCGCCGAGTGACGCGTGCCGCTGCCATGCGTCAGGTCGTTGATCGCCGAGCTCGAGGAGTTGACGATGGAGTCGAGGCCTCCGATGAGCTGGGTGCTCGGCGTCGGCGTCGGGGTCGGGGTCGGGGCCGGGTTCGTCGCCGGCGTCGTCGAAGTGGCGAACGGGTTGATCACCGACGAGGACTCGTTCACCGACGCGGCCGGGGTGACCGACTGGGTGGTGACCGAACCGACGCTCAGGCTGCTCGAGGTCGAGGATGAGCTGCTCGAGGGCAGCGAGGCCGGAACCACTCCGCTGGTCCCTGTCGAACCGTCGCAGCGACCGTGGCAGAAGTTCGTGGTCGGCCCCGACCCGGTGGTTCCGGGCTGCCGGCCGTGGCCGATCGGCGAGCTGCCGGCATCCGGAGTGCCGGTCGTGGTCGTGTCGGTCGTCGTGGTCGTGCCGGTGGTGGTCGTGCCGGTGGTGGTCGTCCCCGTGGTCGCCGTGGTGCCGGTCGTCGTCGTGCCGGTGGTCGTCGTCCCCGTCGTCGTCGTGGTGCCGGTGGTCGTGGTCCCGGTGGTGGTGGTGGTCGTCCCGGTTGTGGTCGTCCCGGTCGTCGTGGTCGTGCCGGTGGTCGTGGTGCCGGTCGTCGTCGTGTCGGTCGGGTTCGTCGCCGCGCTCTCGCTGGCGGCCTCAGACGCGGAGTCCTGCGAAGTCGTGGTGCTGCCGTCGGTGGTCGTGCCCGTGGTGGTGGGCGTCGTCGTCGTGGTCGCCGGCGCGGTCGTGGTCGTCGCAGCCGTAGTCGTCACGACCGGTGTCGTCGCCGCGGGCGGGACGGAGGCTGTGGCGTCCTCGACATGGGCCTTTAGCTTGGGCCGGATCGCGAGCACGAGCTGCTCGGGCGAGCGGTGAGCCAGCGCGATCCCGGCAAGCTTGCTCTCGAGCCGGGCCTCGCGGACATGGCGGAGGTAGGCGCCGCTACCCGCGGTCGCCCCGCCGACACCGAAGACCGCGCAGCCAAATCCCAGTGCTAGCGCGATCGCGCAGGCAGCCTTGCTGCGGTAAATCGTCGGCGTCCACTTACGGGACCGCTCCATGCCCGGCCTCCGGCTTCCTGATTCGAGGTTGGTCTGCATGCTAGGCGGCACTTCAGTTCTCAGGGGCTATTTCGACAAATGTCCGAGACAACTTGAGCCTCTGCCGAAAAATCTTCCGGGCGGGCCTTCCAAACCTTGACAACGTCGTGGTAAGGTTGTGAGTCGATGGAAGGTTTGACCATCAACGAGGCGGCGCGGACCACCGGTTGGTCGCCGCGAATGCTCCGGTACGTCGAGCAGACAGGGCTGGTTTCCCCGGCCCGTTCGGCTTCCGGCTACCGCCTCTACGGGCCCGCCCAGCTCCAGCGGCTGCGAACGCTCAAGGAGCTGCTCGCCCGCTTCGACGTGGGCCTGTCCGATGTCGCGTTTGCGGCGCGGATGGCCGAGAGCCCCGATCTGCGCGCGTCCGTGCAGGCGTGGCTCGAGGCCGAAGCGCGCCGGCCGGACGACGTTGGGCCCGAGGATTGGCTCCGATTCGAGCAACAGAAGCACCAGAAGCTGCTGGCGGTCGCCTGACGGCGATCGTCCGATGACCCCGACCGTGGAGGAAAGATGAGCACGACCGCTGCCAGGGCGGATTTCAAGGTGGCCGACCTTGGGTTGGCTGAATTCGGGCGGAACGAGATCCGCCTGGCCGAGCATGAGATGCCTGGGCTGATGGCGACACGGCGGGAGTACGCGGACAGGCAGCCGCTGGCCGGCGCGCGGATCACGGGGTCGCTCCATATGACGATCCAGACCGCGGTCCTGATCGAGACGCTGGTGGCGCTCGGCGCCGAGGTCCGCTGGGCGTCGTGCAACATCTTCTCGACCCAGGACCATGCCGCCGCCGCGATCGTCGTCGGCCCGGATGGGACTCCGGATGAGCCGAGCGGCGTGCCCGTCTATGCGTGGAAGGGCGAGACCCTCGAGGAATACTGGTGGTGCACCCAGCAGGCCCTGTCGTGGCCGGACGGACAGGGCCCGAACATGATCCTCGACGACGGCGGCGACGCGACGCTGCTCGTCCACAAGGGCGTCGAGTTCGAGCGCGCCGGCGCGGTGCCCGATCCGTCGACCGCGGAGTCCGAGGAGTTCGAGATCGTGCTCGGGCTGCTCCAGCGCTCGCTCGAGGAGGATCCACAGCGCTTCACGAAGGTCGCCTCGGAGATCAGGGGTGTCACCGAGGAGACCACGACCGGCGTGCATCGCCTCTATCAGTTCGCCGAGCGTGGACAGTTGCTGTTCCCCGCGATCAACGTCAACGACTCGGTGACCAAGAGCAAGTTCGACAACAAGTACGGCTGCCGTCACTCGCTGATCGACGGGATCAACCGCGCCACCGACGTGATGATCGGCGGCAAGCTCGCGGTCGTGTGCGGCTACGGCGACGTCGGGAAGGGCTGTGCGGAGTCGCTGCGAGGCCAGCGCGCGCGTGTGGTGGTTACCGAGATCGACCCGATCTGCGCGCTGCAGGCGGCGATGGACGGCTATCAGGTGCTCACGCTCGAGGACGTGATCTCGACCGCGGACATCTTCATCACGGCGACGGGCAATAAGGACGTGATCACGGCCGAGCAGATGTCGCGTATGAAGCATCAAGCGATCGTCGGAAACATCGGCCACTTCGACAACGAGATCGACATGGCCGGGCTGTCGAGGACTCCGGGCATCAACAGGATCGGCATCAAGCCCCAAGTTGATGAGTGGGTGTTCCCGGACGGGCATTCGGTGATCGTGCTGTCCGAGGGCCGGCTGCTGAACCTCGGCAACGCCACCGGGCATCCGAGCTTCGTGATGTCGAACTCGTTCACGAACCAGGTGATCGCCCAGATCGAGCTGTTCGGCAGCAGCGACAGCTACGACAAGCGCGTGTACACGCTCGCCAAGCACCTCGACGAGAAGGTCGCGCGGCTCCATCTGGATGCGCTCGGGGTCAAGCTGACCGAGCTAACGAACGGCCAGGCCTCGTATCTCGGCGTGCCGGTCGATGGCCCGTACAAGCCGGACCACTACCGGTACTAGATAAGGCTGGGCGGCGGTAGGCGGATCGCGCGATGGCGCGCACTCGGCTACCGCCGCACGAGGTCGCCGATCTGGGGCTGGCGCCGGCCGGCGTGTCCCGGATCGCCTGGGCGGGTGGGCAGATGCCCGTCCTGGCGCGGGTTCGCGCGCGGTTTGAGGAGGAACGCCCGCTCGATGGCGTCCGGATCGCCGCCTGCCTGCACGTGACCGCCGAGACGGCCAACCTGATGCTGACCTTGGCCGCCGCCGGCGCGCGGCCGGCGCTGTGCTCGGCCAACCCGCTGTCCACGCAGGATGACGTGGCGGCCGCGCTCGTCTACGAGCATGCGATCCAGGTGCAAGCGCTGCGTGGCGAGGACACGGAAACGTACGCGCGCCACGTCCGCACGCTGCTCGAGGGCAAGCCGCAGGTGACGGTCGACGACGGCGCCGATCTCCTGATCACCGCGCACGCGATCGGCCCGGAGGCGCTCGGCGACCTGATCGGGGGCACCGAGGAGACCACCACGGGCCTGGTCCGGTTGCGGCGGCTCGAGAGCGAGGGCAAGCTCACGTGCGCGGTCGTGGCCGTCAACGAAGCTCGCACCGAGCGCGCGCTGAACGACCGTCACGGCACCGGCCAGTCGGCGCTCGACGGGATCATCCGCGCCAGCAACGTGCTGATCGCCGGCCACACGCTCGTCATCTTCGGCTACGGCTGGGCCGGCCAGGGGATCGCCGAACGGGCGCGCGGTGCCGGCGCCGCGGTGATCATCTGCGAGGTCGACCCGCTGCGCGCGCTCGAGGCACGGATGGCGGGGTACGAGGTGATGCCCGCGCTCGAGGCCGCCGAGCGGGGCGACGTGTTCGTGACCGTCACCGGCTCGCGGCGGGTGCTGCGCGGCGAGCACTTCACGCGGATGAAGGACGGTGCGCTGCTGGCCAATGCCGGTCATTTCGACGTCGAACTCGATCTCCCGGAGCTGACCGCGCTGGCGGTCAACGTCCGCGAGGTGCGGCCCCTGATCGAGCAGTACGAGCTCGAGGACGGACGCCGCCTGAACCTGCTCGCGCGCGGCCGCGTCGTCAACCTGGCCGCCGGCGAGGGCCATCCGGCGGCCGTGATGGACGTCTCGTTCGCGATCCAGGCGCTGTGCGTCGAGGACCTGGTGCGTCGGCAGGGCGAGCTCGCGGCCGGGGTGCATCAGGTGCCCGGCTCGATCGATCAAGAGGTGGCCACGCTCAAGCTCGCGGCGCTCGGCGTCACGATCGATGAGCCGACGCCCGAGCAACAGCAGTACAAGGAGTCCTGGGGGTAGCGGGGTAGCGGGGTCGGCGCGGCCCTTCTGGGAAGATGCCGCTGATGGAAGCCGCGAGCAAACCGCGGAGGGCTGCCCCGCGACGGACGCCGGCGCGCCCCGCTCTCCGCGGTGGGATCGACCTCGGCGGGACCAAGATCGAGGCGATCGTCGTCGACAACGCGAACACGGTGCTCGGGTCCTCGCGTCACCCGACCCCGACGATCGGCGGACCCGCGGACGTCGCGGCTGAGATGGTCAAGGCGATGACCGGCGCGTGTCAGGCGGCCGGGATCGAGCCGGCCGCGCTGCTCGGCATCGGCGTCGGATCACCCGGAGTGATCGACGAGGCCACCGGAGCCGTGTCCACTGCGCGGAACCTTCCCGGCTGGGCGGGGTCGTTCCCGCTGGGCCCTGTGCTCGCCTCGGAGCTCGGCACGAAGGTCGCGATCGGCAACGACGTGCAGGTCGCCACCGACGCCGAGTTCGCGCTTGGCGCCGGCCGCCCGTACAAGTCACTCCTCGGGGTGATGTGGGGGACGGGCGTCGGCGGCGGGATCATCCTCGACGGGAAGCCCTGGGTCGGGCGCGGTGGCGCCGGCGAGATCGGACATATGGTCGTGGAGATCGGTGGCGCCCGCTGCCCCTGCGGACGCCGGGGTTGTATGGAGGCCTACGCCGGGCGTGCGGCGATGGAAGCCCGGGCGCGCAAGCGGATGAAGGAACAGCGCACGGACCTGTTCAAGATCATGAAGGAGCGCGGCCGGACGAAGCTGACGAGCTCCGTGTGGGCGCGGGCGCTCGAGCGCAAGGACAGGCTGACGATCGAGCTCATCAACGAAGCGGTCGAGGCCCTCGGCGCCGGCATCGCGTCCGCGATCAACCTGCTCGACGTGCCCGCCGTGATAATCGGTGGCGGCCTCGGGGTGCGTCTCGGCGAGCCGTATGTGAAGAGGATCCGCAAGGCGATGCAGCCGCACCTGTTCAACGACGCGAACCCGCCGGACGTCCTGCCGGCGGCGCTCGGCGACTCGGGCGGCGCGCTCGGCGCCGCGCTGCTGGTCAAGCCGGCGCCGGCGCGACGGCCGCCCACCCGGCGTCCGCGGGCCGCCACTAGCGCCTGATCGTTCGCCGTCGTCTGGCTGCGAGGCCGTGTGGCTGCGAGGCGCGCTGCGGTATGTACAAGGCCCAGAATCATTCGCTGCCCGACCGCCCCCGGGACATAAGCACTCCCCACGTGCTTATGTCCCGGGGGCGCGCGGGAGCTGGGAGGTTGCGGGCCTTGTACATGGGCGCGGCTCCGGGGGTCGCAGATTGCCGGCGACCCCGGGGGCCGGAGATTGCCGGCGACCCCGGGGGCCGGCGGACGAGCCGGCGGACGAAAGGCGGCACCCACCCCGCCGGCGCGGCAAATCCTCGTTAACACCCCCTAAACATCCGCGCTATGGCGGCTGACCGCCGGCTTTGACAGGATGGGCGCGCCGTTGGACGCAATCTGCGGCAGTAGGGGAGAGAGTGTTGCAACGATGACTTCCGCGAGAACGGCACGAATGCCCACACGCAGGGAGCGGCAACGAGCGCCGGCGCGGACGTTGAAGGCTTCATGGTCGCTCGCCTAGCCGCGGTCGGGTCGCTGGCGATCGCGATCGTCGTGATCGTTCTGATCCTCCTCGGTGGGAGCACGTCGTACACGCTGCACGCCGACTTCCAGGACGCCGGCGGCCTCGTCACGGGAAATGACGTGCTGATGGGGCCGGGCAAGGTCGGCACGATCCAGTCGATCTCGCTGACGTCCAACGGTCAGGCGCAGATCACGATGAGCATCAACTCGAGCGCGGCGCCGCTGCACGAGGGCACGGTGGCGCGGATCTACGAGAACTCACTGTCGGGGGTGGCCACCCGCTACATCGTGCTCGAGCCGGCGTCCTCGAACGCGCCAGAGATCCCGAGCGGCGGAACGATCGGAGAGGACCACACGTACTCGTTCGTGAGCCTCGACCAGATCTTCGACTCGCTCGATCCGCTCACGCTGGCGGGCCTGCGCGGAGTAATCAAGGGCGAGGCGGCGAGCATCCAGGGCAAGTCCGCACAGGCGAACAAGACGCTCAAGTACCTCGCCCCCGGGCTGGCCAGCACCAGCAACCTGACCGCCGAGCTCGACCGCAACGAGCCTGCCTTCGACGGACTCCTCGTTGAGGGGGCGCAGACGATGCAGGCGCTGGCTTCGCGGGCGCAGCAGCTGAGCGATCTGATCGTCCAGGCAAACACCACGACCGGCGCCGTCGCGAGCCAGAGCACGGCACTCGAGCAGGCCCTCCAGCTACTGCCAAGCACGCTCAACCGGTCGACGGCCACGTTCGCCCGACTCGACAGCACGCTCGACGCGCTCGACCCGGTCGTCGCGGCATCGAAGATCGCCTCGCGCCGGCTCGAGCCGTTCGCGGTCAGCCTCAACAACCTCGCGAAGGTCGCCATCCCCACGGTCGGCGCGCTCAGCGATCTGATCCACAACCCCGCCGGCACGGGCGACCTCACGACCCTGTTCCAGGAGACGCCGAAGCTCGCGCAGCTGGCGGCGACCGCGTTCCCGAACCTGATCCAGGCGATGAACGCCTCGCAGACCCAGCTCGACAGCCTGCGCGAGTACACCCCGGACGTCGTCGCCGCGCTCACGAACGTCGGCCAGGCCAGCGGCTACTACGACGCTAACGGGCACTACATCCGGGTCCAGCCGACGTTCTTCGCGTTTGGGACCAACAGCTCGAACCAGCTTGTCGCGCAGTCGCCGGCCGACCGGTACCAGGGCCTCCAAAAAACGACCTCCCGCTGCCCCGGTGGCGCCGTTCAGCCCGCCCCGGACGGATCCTCGCCCGTCGCCGTCAACGGCTGCCAGACCGGATCGACCCCGCCCGGCCCATGAGACGGCTCGCGCTGATCGCACTTGTGCTCGTGGCCGCGGCGGGGATCGTCGCGGTCGCGAGCGCCTCGGGAGGACCCGGCGGCGGCGACCCGTACCTGGTGACCGCGTTCTTCGACGACGCCTCATTCGCGGTCCAGGGCGAGCAGGTCCGCGTTGCCGGCGCGCCGGTCGGGTCGATCGCGGCGCTCAACGTGTGCGTCGCGCAGACCGTTCCGTGCCGCCCCGGAACGCTCAACAAGGCGGCGGTCACGCTCGAGCTCAACGACAGCCGGTTCGCGCCGTTCCACGCCAACGCGACCTGCGCGATCCGGCCCCAATCGCTGATCGGCGAGATGTACGTCGACTGCAATCCGGGCACCGCGGCGGCGCCGGTGCTCCAGAAGATCCGAACCGGCCCGGGCAAGGGCTCGTACTACCTGCCGGTCACGCAGACGAGTTCGCCGGTCGACTTCGACATCGTCCAGGACATCTACCAGGAGCCGGTGGCGCAGCGGCTCGCGATCATCCTGAACGAGCTCGGCACCGGTCTGGCGGCGCGTGGCTCCGACCTCAACGCGGTTATCCGCCGTGCCGATCCTGCGCTCGGCAACACCGACCAGGTCCTGAAGATTCTGGCCGGCCAGAACAAAGAGCTGGCGAAGCTCGCGACCGACTCGAACGCGGTGCTCGCCCCGCTCGCCCAACAGAGAACAGCGCTGGCCGGCTTCATCACCCAGGCCAACACGACCTCGCAGGCGAGCGCGGCGCGCGCCGCGGATATCTCGAAGTCGATCCAGCTGCTCCCAGGCTTCCTGACTCAGCTCAAGCCGCTGATGGCCGACCTCGGCACGCTCGCCGATCAGGGAACGCCGCTCGCGAGCGACCTCGGCCAGAGCGCCGCGGCGCTCGGCCGCGAGTTCCAGGAGCTGACGCCGTTCGCGAGCGCGGCGCGGACTGCGCTGATCAACCTCGGCGCCGGCGCCCAGCAGTCGCAGGCGCCGCTGGTGGCGACGATCCCGCTTGCCAAGCAGCTCGATCAGCTCGGCACGCAGGCGGTCCCGACCGCGACCGAACTGAACACGCTGACCGCGAGCCTGAACAAGACCGGTGCGATCAACCAGCTGATGGCGGTCCTGTTCAACGGCACGAACGCGGCCAACGGCTTCGACAGCCTCGGGCACTACGTCCGCGACGAGCTGCTGGTCAGCGACTGCACCGGCTACGCGATCACCCCGGTCCCGGGATGTTCGGCGCGGTTCGCCAAGAACAGCGCGGCCGCCGATGTCGCGTCGGCCGCCGCCGTGTCGCCGGCGAGCAAAGCGATCCTCAGCAACGCCGTCACGCAGGCGGGCGCGTCGGTGGCGCGGGCGAGTGCGGCGCCGCTGAACAGCCTCCTCGACTACCTGATCGGACCCGGCGGATGAACCAGCGTCGCAACCCCAGCGGCTTCGGCAACCCGGTCCTGATCGGCGCGCTGACCGTGCTCGTCGTGATCATCGCGGTGTTCCTGGCCTACAACGCCAACAACGGCCTGCCGTTCGTGCCGAGCTACACGTTGAACGTCCGGGTGGCCGACGCGAGCGAGCTGACCCACGGCGCCGAGGTCCACATGGGCGGCGCGCTCGTCGGGTTCGTCGACAGCGTGCAACCCGAGCGGACGCCGTCGGGTCAGCCGATCGCGGTGCTCGGACTGAAGCTCAACAAGAGCATCGGGCCGCTGCCGGTCAACTCGACATTCGCGATCCGGCTGAAGGGCGCGATCGGGCAGAAGTACCTCGCGATCAACCTCGGCCACTCGAAGCGGACGTTCCAGAACGGCGCGACCGTTCCGCTCGGCCAGACCAGCGCCGCCGTCGACCTCGACCAGGTGCTGTCGATGTTCACGCCACCGACGCGCCGTGGGGTCGTCGCCTCGACCGTGGGCTTCAGCGATGGCCTCGCCGGGCGCGGCATCGGCCTCAATAACGCGATTGGCGCGTTCGTCCCGCTGCTCGCGGATCTCGAGCCGGTGGCGCGCAATCTGGCCTCCCCGCACACCAACCTCGGCGGCTTCCTGAGAGGACTCGAGGCGTTCGCGGGAACGCTCGCGCCGGTCGCGAACACCCAGGCGAGCCTGTTCGTGAACCTCGACACGACGTTCCGAGCGCTCGCCAGTGTCTCGGTTCCGTATCTCCAGGAGGCCATCAGCGACACGCCGCCCGCATTCAACGCGGTGATCGCGAACGCCCCCACGATCCGGCCGTTCCTGACCGACAGCGCGGCGCTGTTCAGCGAGCTGCGCCCCGGCATCGCGACGCTGCCGACGAGCGCGCCGGTGCTCGCCGATGCGTTCGCCGCCGGCGTGCGCAACCTTCCCGGGACGGCGGCGCTCGACCAACGTCTCGTGAGCCTGTCGAAGTCGCTCGCGACGTACGGGCAGACGCCGGCCGTCCAGTCAGGGCTCAACCGCCTGACGCAGTTCGCCTCGAGCCTGCAGCCGCCGCTCGCGTTCCTGACGCCGGTCCAGTCCTCGTGCAACTACGTCTCGCTGTTCCTGCGGAACATCGCGAGCGTGCTGTCGGAGAGCACGACCTCGGGCACCTCGCTGAGGTTCTCGCTGGTCGCGATCGACGATGTGCTCGGCGGCGAATCCGTCCCGTCGCATCAGCCGTACACGACGCCCCAAACCAGCCCGACCGTCGAGCACGGACCGCTCCACGTCAACCCCTACCCGAACACCGACTCGCCGGGCCAGACCCCCGAATGCGAGGCCGGCAACGAGCCGTACTCAGGCGCGGCGGCGGACATCGGGAACGTCCCGGGCAACCAGGGCCTCCAGACCGAGCAGACCGGACCGACCGGGCAGACGGTCACCACCAGCGGGGGGTCCAAGTGAGGCGCCGCCAACGCCGGGGCATGTCGAGCTTCGCGGCCGGGATCCTCGCGGCGTTCGTGATCGCCGCGGCGGTCTACCTGACGTTCGGCGGCCCGACGCCGTTCAGCGCGTCTCCGTTCGTGCTCAAGGCGGTGTTCACGACCGAGACCGAGCTGCACATCCCCTCGCCGGTCCGGATCGCCGGCGTCGACGTCGGCGAGGTGACCTCGGTGACGCCGGTCGGCGGTAACTCGCGCGCGGCGGTGGTCACGATGGACATCAACAACAACGGCCTCCCGATCCACGCCGACGCGACCGCCGGGATCAACACTCGGATCTTCCTCGAGGGCAACTTCTACGTCGACCTGCACCCGGGCACGCCGAACGCTCCGACCCTGAACTCCGGCGCCACGCTGCCCGCGGCGAACACGTCGGGTCCGGTGCAGCTTGATCGTGTGCTGTCCTCGCTGACCTCGGACGCCCGCGCGAACCTCGACACGCTCGTCCAGGGCCTCGGCGCTTCCCTCAACGGCCGGCCGACAGCAGCGCAGGACACCAGTCAGGACCCGAGCGTCCGAGGCCTCACCGCGGCACAGGCGCTCAACAAGTCGCTGAACTACTCCGCCGGCGCGTTCAAGGCGTCGGCGATCGTCAATCAGGCGCTGCTCGGGACCCAACCGCACGATCTGAGCGGCGCGGTGCGGGGCAACGAGGAGGTGTTCCGGGCGCTCGCCTCGCGCCAGAACGAGCTTGCCAGCCTCGTCACCACGTTCGACCGGACGGTGGCCGCGTTCGCGGCCCGCCAGAATGACCTGAGTGCCTCGATCGCGGCGCTCCCGCCGCTGTTGCGTACGACCAACACCGCACTGACGGCGCTCGACGCCTCGTTCGGGCCGACGAAGACGTTCGCCAAGGAGATCCTGCCCGGGATCGAGCAGGTCGACCCGACGATCGGGCAGGCGCTCCCGTGGCTCGCGCAGGCCACGGCGCTGCTCGGGCCGAGCGAGCTCGGCGGGCTCGTCTCGGACCTGACGCCCGCGGTCCAGGCCACCGCGACCACGATCCACTCGAGCACCGGGCTCGTCTCGCAGAGCAACGCGCTCGCGCGGTGCGTCACGCACAACCTCGTCCCGACCGGGAACACGGTGATCCAGGACCCGCCGGTGACCACCGGGGTGCCGGTGTATCAGGAGCTGCTCGAGTCGGCGGTGGGTATTGCCGGCGCGGGGCAGAACTTCGACGGCAACGGGCGCTACCTGCGCTCCTCGCCGGCGGGCGGCACGACCGCGGTGCAGACCGGCGCCCTCGGCTCGCAGGGCCCACTGTTCGGCAACGCGGTGCTCACGCCGCTTGGCACCCGCCCCGCCTACCCCGGAAAGGCGCCACCAGTCATGAGCGGCACTCCGTGCTTCCAGAACGCCGCGCCTGACCTCAACAGCGTAAGCACGGGAGCCGGGCCATGAGGCGCGCGCTCAAAGCTCACCGCAGGGACTTCGTGGCGATTCTGGCGCTCGTCGTCGGCGCACTCGCGGTGGCCGGCTACATCCTCTACCACCAGCCGTCGTTCACCTTCGCGCAGAGCTACTACACGGTCCAGGCCGAGTTCGCGACCAGCGCCGCGGTAACCCCCGGGCAGGGCCAGGCGGTGACGATCGCCGGCGTCCAGGTCGGCCTGGTCGGAGGCGTCCAGCTCGAGAACGGCCAGGCCGTGGTGACGATGAACATCTTCAAGAAGTACGCGCCGATCTACCGAAACGCGACCGTGCTGCTCCGCCCGCGCACGCCGCTGAAGGACATGTACCTCGAGCTCGATCCCGGGACCAGGCAGGCCGGCACGGTGCCGAACGGGGGGACGCTCGGCGCCGGGAGCACGACCCCGGACGTCGACCTCGACCAGATCCTGGCCTCGCTCGACTCCGACACGCGCAGCTATCTGCTGTTGCTGCTGTCTGGCGGAGCCGGCGCGTTCCAGAACCCCGCGCAAAGCATCCCGGCGCTCCAGGGGACGTTCAAGCGGTTCGAGCCACTCAACCGCGACACGCGCACGTTCGCGACGTTGCTCGCGGTGCGCAGCAACAACCTCAGGCTCGCGATCCACAACCTCCAGCGCGTGGCCACGGCGCTCGGCGGCGTCGACGGCCAGCTCGCGTCGCTGATCCAGTCGTCGAACACGAACTTCGCCGCGATCTCGTCGCAGGCCGCCCACCTGGAGGCGGGTCTGTCGCTGCTGCCGGGCACGCTCGTTCAGACCAACCAGACGCTCGGCGAGGTCCAGGCGTTCGCGTCGCAGCTCGGTCCGGCGCTGACCGAGCTCCAGCCTTTCGCTCGGGCGCTCGCGCCGGCACTGAAGGCCTCCCGGCCGCTGTTCCACGATACGACGCCGGTGATCCAGAACCAGCTGCGGCCGTTCTCGACCGCGGTCCAGCCGCTCGCGAAAGCGCTGAAGCCGGCCGCGACGCAGTTGTCCAAGGCGGTGCCGCCGTTGACCAGCTCGGTGAAGGTGATCAACACGCTGTTCAACACGCTCGCCTATCAGCCGTCGGGCAGCGAGCAGGGTTACCTGTTCTGGGGCTCGTGGCTGGCTCACATCGCCGCCAGCCTGACCAATCTCCAGGACGCGCAGGGGCCGACCGTGCGCGGCATCTTCATGGCCACCTGTCCCGCGCTCCAGCTGCTCGAGACGACGATTCAGACCAGCAGTCCGTCGGTCGCGCCGCTGCTCGACCTCCTGAACGCGCCCGACTACACCCAGATCAAGTCGCCGTACTGCCCGCCGGCGCTCGCCAGCGATTCGCCCCTATCCCGGACTGCCGGAGCGCTCGGCGGATGAACCGGCAGGCACCGAGCCCCGCCCGCATTCTGACGATGGTCGCGTTCGCGACCTCGTGCATCGGGCTGCTCCTGTTCCTGTGGATCTCGTTCGGGGGAACGACGTCGCTGAGCCCCAAGGGCTACCAGATCACCGCCGAGTTCAATCAGGCCGAGAACCTCGGCAGTCAGGCCGACGTCCGGATCTCGGGCGTGAATGTCGGCAAGGTGATCAGCGTCGGCCTCGACCGCCGCACCGGGCTCACCCGGGCGGTGATGGAGATCGACCCGCAGTTCGCGCCGCGGCCCGCGGACACGCGCGCGATCCTCCGCCAGAAGACGCTGCTCGGCGAGACGTACGTCGAGCTCTCGCCGGGGTCGTCGACTGCACCCAAGCTCACGGACGGCGGGGCGCTGCCGAAGGGACAGATCGCGCCGACCGTGCAGCTCGACCAGATCCTTTCGGCGTTTGACCCCGCCACGCGACAGGCGTTCGAAACCTGGATGCAGCAGCAAGGGATCGCGCTGACCGGCCGAGGCCAGGACCTGAATGCCGCGCTGGCCGAGCTGTACCCGTTCGCGACCAACGTCGACTCGGTGCTGGCGGTGCTCAACCGCGACAGCGCCGCCACCAGCACGCTGCTGAACGACGGCGGGCAGGTACTGGCCGCGGTCACCCGCTCGCCGTCAGCGCTTCAGCAGCTGGTGAACAACGCCAACACGACCTTCTCCGCCACCGCCGCGCAGGCGGCCGCGCTCGCGGCCACGATCAAGGCGTTCCCGGCGTTCCTGACCGCGACGAAGACGACGATCGACCGCGTCACGCGTTTCTCCGAGACGACTAAGCCGCTGGTCGACGAGCTTCGACCGGCCGCGGTGCAGCTAAGCCCGGCGCTGCAGTCGGTGGCGGTGCTCGCGCCCGAGCTGAACAGCCTGCTCGTCAACGTGGGCCCGCTGACCAGCGCGTCCAGGGCGGGAGTGCCGGCGATCCAGCAATTCCTCAACGACAGCGTGCCGCTTCTAACGCGGCTTACGCCGTACCTCGGTGGCGTGATCCCGGTGGTCGACTACATCAACACCTACCGGCGCGAGATCGCCGCCTTCTTCGCCAACGGGACCGCGACCTCCCAAGCCACGCTGCCGGGCGCCGTCAGCCACAAGCAGACCCACTACGTGCGGGTCTCGAGCCCGCTCAATCCGGAGACGCTCACCGACTATTCGACCCGCCTCGAGAGCAACCGAGGCAACCCGTATCTGGTACCGGGCGGCTACTCGAGCCTGATACAGGGGCTGCCGGTTTTCGCGAGCAATTTGTGCACGAATAACCCACAACCGACAATTGGTCCTACTATCAGTGCGTCTATCGCCGCGGTCCTGAGCAGCGTCTACTACACCTCGGACCCAAGCGGGCCGCCTTGCAGGGCCCAGCAGCTGCTGGGCGAGGCGACCACTGGACAGACCCAAGCATTCCCTCAACTACAACCCATCAAATGAGCATGGCCGGCTCTGCTTTGCACACACACATACACATCAAAGGAGGAGTCAATTGCGACGAATCGTCGTAGTTGCCACGGCAGTCGCCGTGCTAGTCGCCGCAGCGTCGGCCTACGCCGCCACCGGCGGCCTGAACAGCTACACCGCCACGCTGAAGTTCTCGCCGAACAAGGCGAGCACGCCGCTCGGTTTCACCCAGAAGTACATCGCCAACGGCACCAGCGGAAACCGCACCGCGCCGCTGACCGACATCAAGACCGTGATCTACGGCGTGAAGTCGGACGGGAAGGACTTCCCGACCTGTAGCAAGGCCAAGATCGTGGCCGCCGGCAACGACACCGTGTGCCCGAAGGCCGCGCTCGTCGCCACGGGCTCGGTCACAGCAATCCTCGGCCCAGCGGCCGATCAGAGCGCGAGCGCGCCCGGCCAGTTGCCGTGCGACCCGGTCCTCGACGTCTGGAACGCCGGGCAGGGGCAGCTCACGTACTTCTTCGTCGACGAGGGCAGCCACACCTGCGCCGGCGGCGCAATCACCACCGGCGAGGTCGGCCCGTTCACCGGGACGGTCAAGACCGTCGGCAAGAACCTAGTGATGGACACCCCGATCCCTAGCTACGTGTCGTTCCCGCTCTCAGGGGTCGAGGGCTCGCTCACCAGCGAGACCCTGATCTGGAAGAACGCGAGCATCAAGCTCAAGAACGGCAAGACCGCGCACTTCGGAACGTCGGTCGCCTGCAAGGGCGGCAAGCGCCCGTACACGGTGACCTTCACCGCGGAGACCGGCCCCGGCGGCACGTCGTCGTCGACGCCCGTCACCGGCGTCCAGAAGTGCAGCTGACCTAACTAGTTCACGGTAAGGGGCCGCCTTCGGCGGCATCCATGGGGCCGTTCCGCCGGGCATCCGTGCCCGGCGGGACGCGACCCCGTCGCCCGGCATGGATGCCGGGGCGAAACCGGTCCCACGGACGCCGAGCGCAGCGAGGCCCAGGAGCCCCTACGCCACCTCAAACCGTTCGGTGCGCTGGGCGGACCGCTCGGACTCGTTCAGCATCTGCATGAACAGCACGACGAGCGCGATCCCCATCACGATCGACTGCTCGAGGGCCATGACGAGGCCGGCCATCATCTGGTCCTCGAGCGGCGTGATCCCCCAGTACGACGGCTGGTGGGCGTAGAAGGGGTAGATCACGGTGGGCGCGAACGCCAGCGCCACGCCGAGCAGGCCGACCAGCAGCTTGCCGCCCGCCATGTACGCGACGGGGCCGAGGCCGGCTAGCCGCTGGCGGTTGCGGATCGGCGACAGCACGTGCCACCAGTAGATCGAGCCGACGATAAAGAACGTCGTGTGCTCGAACGCGTGGATCAGGCCGTTGCCCTGGGCCTTGTCGTACAGCGCCGGTATGTGCCACATCCACAGCACCCCCGCGTACAGGATCACCGCGAACACGGGGTGGGCGAAGAAGCCGGCGCGGCGCTCGACCGCCTGGAAACGCTTGGTCACCGGGCGCAGCAGCACCTTGGTAAGTCCGAGGATCAGGAGGATCGGCGCGATGTCCAGCAGCAGCATGTGCTGGACCATGTGCATCACCATCATCTGGTCGCCGAGCGAGTCGAGCGGCGACACCAGCGCCACCAGGATCGTAAGGATCCCGCCGGCGAACAGCGCGAGTCGCCACAGAGGCGGCGGGTGGCGTTCGGCCCGGCGGGCGCGTCGCCAGCCGAGCGTGTACAGCACGACCAGCACGACGACCGAGACCAGCGCGGTCCAGTCAAACGTCCAAGACGTCTGCGGGCTCACAAAAGGTGATTATGAGCCTCCACACACGCAGATGCCCAATCGACAAACGTCCGGTCGAGGGCTAGGCTAATGAGTTCACGCACATCCATCCTTCTCAGCAAGGAGGTAGGTCGATGCGCATCGAGGTCAAGGGCCGGAACCTGCCAGTTTCCGAGGACCTGAGGGAGCACGTCGCCAAGCGCTTTCGCAAGGTCGACCGGCAGGTGTCGGAGCTCGCCGAGCTCGAGGTGGAGGTGTTTGAAGAGCGCAACCCGGCCATCGCCGACAACCAGGTGGCCGAGGCGACGCTGCACTTGAAGGGGGTGACGCTGCGGGCCCGGGATGCCTCTCCGGACATCCTGCGCTCGATCAATCTTTGCGCTGACGAGCTCCACATACAGGTCAAGCGCCATCGCGACAAGCGGCGCAAACGGCGCGAGCAACGTGCCGCCGCGACCCAGGGCGCCGACGCCGGCGCGACCCCCGTCGAGGACGAAACGTTCGTCGCCGGCGTGG
>Ga0335076_10000202_pt1 | contig 50422 bp, 43 predicted proteins | sample Lox_Sample_25_FD_206717 | JGI IMG/M metagenome (GOLD analysis project Ga0335076, IMG submission 206717) | Soil microbial communities from Loxahatchee National Wildlife Refuge, Florida, United States - Lox_Sample_2.5 | ecosystem: Environmental > Terrestrial > Soil > Wetlands | place: USA... | reverse complement strand
GCGATCCCCGTTTCCTCGCGGCGAACCAGTTCGACATCAAACCCGGAGATTTGCTGCGCATCATCGGCGAGAACCTAACTTCCTCCAGCGGCAGGCAATTCGTCGCCCGCATTGTGCAGAACGGCACGAAAATCCTGGCGCTGAGAAGCGTTCGCGGAATTCCCCTCAGTTATATGGCTCCGCGCTCCACTTCGGCTTCGCATTCCTATACAGGTGAGCTGTGAATCATCGCTTGGCAGCCGTACTGTCCTTGGTTTTTGCCTCCGCAGCCTTATCTTCCTGCGGCGGTGGCTCCGGGATAACACCTCCTCCGCCCAGCGGTTCCTTTTCCAGTGCCAGTTTGCACGGGCAATATGCCTTCTCCCTGAATGGTGTCGACCTGAACGGCGCATATATCGCGCGCATCGGCTCCTTCACTGCTGACGGGGCCGGCAGCATCACCAGCGGACTCGAAGACGTTTTGGCCCTTGGCTCTGGTCAACCTGCCTCCACGGTTTCGTTCACGGGCGGCACGTATCAAATTCAACCGAACGGCCGTGGCACCCTAACGCTGAACGCCGCCGGTGGTGCACTGCAGATGAGCCTCGTCATGCAGTCGGCCGCCAACGGCTACGCGATCCAGACGGATCTAGCGGCTAGCACCAGCGGCACATTCACGCAGCAAACTTCCACTGATTTCAACGCAGCCGCTCTCGCAAATCCCTACGTGTTCGGCGCGTCCGGCCTCTCCTTCGCCAATTCCAATGCCGCCCCGCTGAGTCTGCTCGGCAAGATCGTCGCGGACGGCAACGGCAACATCACCTCGGGCGTGATCGACACCAACGACGGCAACGCCTCTGCTCCCTCGGGCGCCACTCCCGTCTCGACCGGGACCTACGCGCTGGACACCAACGGTAACGGAACAAATTTTGGTCGTGGCACTATGACCTTCAATGCCCGCACCTTTGCCTTCTACATTGTCGACGCTACCCACTTCGAAATCCTCGAAGAGGACGGCCTCGGTGGAAGCTCTGGTGAGGCTCTCCAGCAAACGGGCGCGATCCCTACGCAAAATTCGGAGTTCACCGGGAGCTTCGTCTATTTGATCGGCGGCGTTTCCAGTTTAGGCAGCCAGGGACCGATCGCGCGAGGTGGACGTTTTACCGCGGATGGAAATGGCGGCATTAGTTCCATCTCTTTCGATGACAACAGCGACGGCACCTACCGGCACATTTCCCAGGGTTCGAACATTTCTGCTGCGACCTACACAATTGACTCCACCAACGCTGGAAGCGGCAGAGGTTCTTTCACCTTCACGGATTCTGGCGGAGGCACCTACGCCGACGTCTTCTATCTCCGTTCCGCTACTCAAGCGATGGTCCAGGAAACCACCAAAGGCATCGTCGGCACCGGTTCCATGTACGCGCAAACCGGCAGTCCCTTCACGGTCGCGGCAAGCGCCGGAACTTACGTCTCCAATTGGACTGGCGTGCAACTCGGCACCAATTCGGCCATTCCCTTTGAAGAAGATTTCGTAAACCAGTTCACTCTCAGCAACGCCAATTCCAGCAACATTGCCGGTGCTGTCGATTATGTCGAGCTTGGTCTCAGCTCGAAAACCTTGTTCACCAGTGTGGGGCTCGGGGGCACACTCACCATCGACAAGGATGGCACCAACAATAACCTTTACAAATTTGCCGTTGCTGGATCGCCTTCCATCACCATCAATTTCCAGGCCTATTTCGCCAATCCCAGTACGGTTTTGCTGATTTGCTCGGATAGCATACGCACTACTGCTGGCGTCATTCACCCGCAGCAGTAACGAAATCGCACGGCATTTCCGCGTGGCCGCGTCTTTAATCTATTCACGTGCGCGCGCTTTTTTCCTCGCGCAACAATTTCTCTACCCGGGTCACGTCTTCCGGCACATCCACACTTACGGCGTCCTGCGGCACCTCCGCTACCCGAATCCGCCAGCCATTTTCGAGCCACCGCAACTGTTCCAATTGCTCCACTTTCTCCAGTTCACCCTGCGGCAGTGTTGGGTATTCCAGCAAAGCCTCTCGTTGAAACGCGTATAATCCGAGATGCTTCCAGTAGGTGACGTGTAGTTTCTGCTGCGTGTCCCGAATCCATGGAATCGGCGCTCGCGAGAAGTACAGCGCGTATTCGTCAAAGTCCAGAACCGTCTTCACCACGTTGGGATCCATGATGTCGCCCGCATGCCGAATAGTCGTGGCTACCGTGGAAACCTGTGCCGGCGGCTCCTCGACCAGCGCACCCACCGCGGCATCGATGGCCATCGGGTCGATCAGCGGCTCGTCTCCCTGCACGTTCACGAAAATGTCTCCTGCTTCGTGCACCGCCACCTCGGCAATCCGTTCCGTGCCAGTACGATGATCGGACCTCGTCATTCGCGCTTTCCCGCCGAACGCCTGCACCGCATCGAAGATTCGCTGGTCATCCGTCGCTACCACCACATCGTGAACGGTTTGCGCTTTCTTTGCCCGCTCGTAGACGCGCTGGATCATCGGTTTTCCCGCCAACGACACCAGCGGTTTCCCGGGAAATCGCGTGGAACCGAACCGCGCCGGGATGACTACCACAATTTGAGGGTCGGACATGGTTTCTCTCCGCTTTCTATTCGTAGCCGATGCTAGCATACGGGAGACTCACCATTCGCTGGGGGCTGAGAATGTACTCGGCGACTTGTGCTTGCCTTCCCAAGCGCCGGTGCTATGATGAGTTCGCCGCGCGGGTCTCCCGGGGTGAACCGGGGGGTATGGGGGCGCCGTGATACGTGAAGTGGGCGTCAAACGCGATATTCGTAAGTTCCGGGTTCCATTGGGCCTAGTGAAAACCCACCTTCTCGCCTGCGTTGTCCTGCTATGTGCCGTGTTTCCCGTGTTCGCCCAGGACGCCGCCCCCGATAGGCCGGAGCAAACTCCCCCGCCCGTTCCCAAAGAAATTACCGTCAAGAATGACACGCCGTCGGTCAAAATCCAGCCGGGTAAAATCATTAAGGCGGAAGTCGACCTGGCTCTCGTGAACGTCACTGTCACCGATCCTTACAATCGGCTGGTCACCGGCCTCGAACCCGACAATTTCCGCGTCTTCGAGGACAATGTCGAGCAGGAAATCGTCAGCTTTTCCTCCGAGGATGTGCCCATCTCGATTGGCGTCATCTTCGACTTCAGTGGAAGCATGGCCAACAAGGTCGACAAGGCCCGCGAAGCCGCTCTGCAGTTCTTCAAGACCGCTAATCCTCAGGACGAGTTTTTTCTGGTGAGTTTCAATGAACGCGCAGAGCTCACCAGTACCTTCACCAACTCGGTCGAGGATCTTCAGAGCCGCATGATGCTCACTGCCCCTAAGGGCAGGACTGCCCTTTTGGACGCTATCTACCTCGGTCTCAGTCAGATGAGGGGTGCACACAACGCCAAACGTGCCTTGCTCATTCTTTCCGACGGAGGGGATAATCATAGTAGGTACAACGAGAACGATATCAAGCGCCTGGTGAAAGAAGCCGATACCCAGCTCTATGCCATCGGCATTTATGACCCGCTTGGTTATCGCAATCGTACGCCGGAAGAGCTCAACGGGCCCTCATTGCTGGCCGAAATCACCGAACTCACCGGTGGCCGCGTGTTTGCCGTCGAGCATCTAAATGATCTGCCGGACATCGCGTCCAAGATCGGCATGGAGCTGCGCAACCAATATGTACTGGGATACAGACCAAGCAATCATATCCACGACGCCCGCTGGCGTAAGATCAAAGTCAAGCTGCGGGCGCCCAAGGGCCTTCCGCCGCTCTCCGTTTACTCCAAAACCGGCTACTACGCGCCTGCGCACTAACCTCTCCGCGCAACTTCGCTCGGCTCGCTTTGCCGCGTTTGTCTTGGCTTTCTCCCTTGCATGCGCCGTCGCCAGTTTCGCTCAAGTTCCGGTCGTAAATCCCACTCCTCCTCCTCCGGGGCTGGAGCCACAGCAGCAGCCACTGAACACTCCGAATAACAAACAGGGCAGAATCTCGCTCAATGTCAACCTTGTCGTCCTGCACACCAGTGTTCTCGACGATCGCGGCAAATTCGTGGAAGGCCTGACGCAAGATAATTTCCGCGTCTATGAAGACAAGGTTGAACAGAAGCTCGCCGTCTTCAAGCGCGAAGACATTCCCGTCAGCATGGGCTTGGTGATCGATAACAGCGGCAGTATGCGAGACAAACGGCCGCGCGTGAACGAGGCTGCTTTGACTCTCGTTCAGAGCAGCAATCCTCAGGACGAAGCCTTCGTGGTCAACTTCAACGACGACTTCTACCTCGACCTGGACAAGGATTTCACCAGCAGTATTCCTGAATTAAAAGAAGCTCTCGAGCGCATCGACGCTCGCGGCTCCACGGCCCTCTACGACGCCATTATCGGCTCGCTCGACCACCTCAAGAAGGGCAATAAGGAAAAGAAAGTCCTCCTCATCGTCACCGACGGCGAAGATAACACCAGCCGCAACTCCCTCGAAAAAACCATACGCGAAATTCAGAAGACCGATACCGTGATCTACACCATCGGCTTGCTCAGCCAGGAAAGTAAGAAGAGCGCCAAGACCGCCAAGCGCGCCTTAACCGAAATTGCCCTGGCTTCCGGCGGAGTTGCGTACTTCCCGGAAAACGTCGAGGATGTTCACGCCATTTGCGAGCAGGTAGCCCACGATATTCGCCATCAATACACCTTGGCCTACTATCCTTCCAATTCCGCCCGCGATGGCAGCTTCCGCAGCGTGCATGTCGACGTGATTCCGCCGCGCGGTCACGGCAAGCTCGTTGCTCGTACCCGCAACGGCTACTACGCCCCCAGCGGCGGCGGCCCCACCGCTTCCGGCAAATAATCTATTCAGGCGTTTGCCCAACCGATTCGATCAGCTCGTCTCGCGCCTGGATATAATCCAATTGTGACTGCATCAGAAGTGTTTTCGCGTCCAGTTCGTGCGCCGCTGCCGTATCCATCTGCGACCGCAGCATCGCGCCTTGTTTGAATTGTTCTACAGAAACGCGATGCGACTCCATGCGCAGCGATAGAATTTCTTCAGACACCTTCATCATCTGCCGGGTGCGTTCCATTTTGTTATACGCAGTTTGCACCCGTAATTCGACTTCTTCCTTGACGCGCGCCAGATTCTGCTCGGCCTGCGCGAGCTGCGCCTTGCGTTCCCCAATCTCCGCGTTCCTCCTGCCTCCATCAAATAGGTCGTAGCCGAAGTGCACACCAAATGTCCCGAAATTCCGCGCCAAAAAAGGTACGTCGTCCTGATAGCTGTAGCGTGCGAACGCCTCGACATCTGGCACATACTGACGCTTTGCAAGCGTCGTGGCCGCGGACGCTTTTTCAATTTCCGCCCGCGCCTCTGCAATTTCCGGGTGCGACTCCATTGCCACCCGCAGGCACTCCTCCCTCTCGCAGGTATCCGTCACTTCTCGAACGCCGGGATCAAGTGCCAGTTGTGTAGTTAGTGGCAGCCCGAGAGCATCGTCGAGTTGCATGTTCAAATCCGAAAGCTGCAAATCGGTGGTCAGAAGATCCTGTCGTGCCTCCAGAGACTCGGCCCGGCTTTCGATCTCCTCCTCCGCGAGTTTGCTTCCATATCTGACCTGCTGCACCCGTTCGCTTTGCAGGTCATCACTGGCTTGAATCTTTGCTCCCACCGCTTCTTTATGGGTCTGCAGAACCAGAGTTCGGTAATACAGTTGGTGAACTTTCAGGGCCACCTCGTTTTCCGTCTGCTGCCGTTTGCTTCGCGCCACGCTCACTTCCGCGGCAGCAACATTGTTCGCGGACTTGACCTTCCAAAGCTCGGTAAGAGGTTGGGTGAGCTGCGTGCCGCTGGTGATCAGGGTCAGTCCTCCTTGGTTTAGAACCGCGGTCTGCTCCGGAATTGGCGTTCCAGCAACGATCCCGAGGCTCCCGGCGGGAATTCCGATGAATTGTGTTTCGGTCAGGCGCGCGACACCGCTGTCGTTCCGCACCGTCGGAAAATAGGCGCTTCGCGCGACCTCTTTACTGTGCTCTTTTTCCTCCACCTTATACCCGGCGATGCGCACGATATGATTGTGCTGCAGCGCGAGTTTCACGGCCTCCTCCAGCGTGATGTGCCTTGGCCCTGGCGATTTGGCATCCTGTCCACCCAAGAGTGTGGGACAAATAAACGTAATGAGAAGGCAAGCAAGTACGGCCTGTCGGGTCATGGTTTTTTCCCCTGGGTTGCTGGAGACTCTTCGTCTGGAAAAATCATTTCCCCGTAGTTCAACGGAGCCTTCCGGAGCAGCGCGATCAGCACCAGCGCGACAACGCACGCCCACGCTACCAGGTAATACCCGTCCAGTATCGTGAGGGCATACGTTTGCAGCCTCACACGCGCCCCGATCACTCCAACGGCGCGCCCGGCGGCTGCAGCCACTCCCGGCGATTTTCCGTATAACCCTCCCGCCAAGTGCGCAATCGCTGCGTCATCCAGCCAATTGCCTCGTTGCACATGCAAGCCGAGCAGATTCGAGTGCAGCCGCTCCCGGATGGCGATGAACCACGTCATGGTCGCCACTCCGATCTGCCCACCCAGCAAACGCACAATGTGGAAAAAAGCCGAGAACGTTAGCGTGTCCTGTGGTTTTGTGAGCCCGCCGGAAAAAACCGCCTGCAGCACAATCGTCGCAACTAACCCGATAAACGCGAACGCTTGCCCCACTCCCATCAGCAGTTCGGACCGGTAGTAGTCCGACGCCGACCATGCGCTTGTGTACTGCGCATTTAAAATCGACGCAAAAGCCATACCCGCGAAACCAATCGCCATCAGTAAGCGCGGGTCCAGCCGTTGCAGCAGCAACAACGACGCGATAAACGCGACCAACAGCAATGGTGCCGCGCTCCAGATCACCGCCGGACCAATTTGATTCGCTTCAAATCCATGGATCGACAGCGACAACGGCACCAGAATCACCGTCGACAGCAAACAAAATCGAAAAAATATTAAGTCCACACCGAGCAACGCGGTGTTCCATTGCCGCAAATAGGGCAGGTCAATCAGCGGGTTCGGACTGCGCAGTCGCCGAATCAGCGAGCCTGACAGCAGGATCACTGCCGAAAAGAAAAGGGCATTGAACAGCCCGGAGCGCCACCAGTCCAACCTTTGTCCCTGGTCCAATGCCGCGAACAGCAAAGCGAATCCGGCGCTGGCATACAGAAATCCCGCGAAGCTTGGGGCTGGCCCCTTCTTTTGCCCTGCTGGTGGTCCAGGAATTCCATAATAGATGCACGCCAACATAATCGGGGTGAGCACCGCGGAATTCCAGAACATCCACTGGTACGACAAATGATCGCGATACCACCCATAAAAAGATGGCGCGACGTTCACAGCTCCATCGACGAAGGACGCGTACAACGCCAGAGTGAACGGAAGGAATCGCAGAGGAATGTTGCGCAACGCAAATGTCAGCGTCAGCGGATAAAACGTCCCCGAAGTGAGCCCAGCCAGAACCAACGCTGTGAGCAGCAAGCTGTAGCTGTGAATCCACGGCAGCGCCAGGCACAGAAGGGTGAACCCGCTCGCCGCTGCCAGGAGGACTCGCCGCGCACCTAGCAAACCGCCAAGATAAACCGTGAACGGCCCAATAAACATCAGCGCCACGTTGTAAGCGCTCCCGATCCACGCGCCTTCGTCGTACCCCAGCCCCAGGGTTCCTTTCAAGTCGGCCGCACCCAACGTGAGCATGCGCCCGGTGAGCGTGACAATACCCGCACCCATGACCACACCTAAGATTCCCCCCAGCGGCCGTTTCGAGACCTCTGATGGCAGCGCCCCCGCTATGGCATGGGCGAGTTGTTGCTTTGTTGCTGGGTGTACAGCCGCTGCTGCGGAGGCCATCGCGCCCTCACTCACTGTCTGGTTCGCACGGTGGCGATTACGGAGAGTCCAGGCCGCAACTGCGTGGCCAGGGCATTATCGTCAATGGCGATCTTCACCGGTATTCTCTGCACTACCTTGGTGAAATTTCCAGTAGCGTTGTCGGGAGGAAGAAGTGCAAACTGCGAACCGCTGGCAGGAGCAATCTCCAGGACTTTGCCCCGAATCACCTTGCCCGGATATTCGTCAACTCGAATCTCCGCCGGATCCCCAATCTTCATGTGCGTCAACTGCGTCTCACGATAATTCGCTTGTATCCACTTCGTCTGCGCTACAAAGGTCACTACCTGTGTTCCCGGCGAAACTAACTGGCCCGCCCGCACCTGCCTTTCCCCCACTGTCCCGTCAGCCGGAGCATGAATCTTCGTGTAACCCAAATTGATTTCGGCTGCATTCCGGGAAGCCTCCTTGGCATGGAGATCCGCAACCAGTTGCTGTTCTTGGGACTCGAGCACTGCTTTCGCGCGTCGTTCCGACTCCACTCCCAGTTCGCTGCTCCGTAGCAAGGTGTTGGCTTGTTCCAGGTCCGCCGCCCGGCTCGCCGCCTGGGCCGCTAACCGCTGTTCGTCAGCTACCGCTGACTCCACATGCTGTTTGGTGGCCGCTTGCGTAGCCAGGAGCGCTTCTTGACGCGCTCGCTCTTCGCGCGTCTGTATCACATCCGCTTCGGTTGCCTTGATGCCCGCCTCTGCGGCGGCGATTTGCGCCTTCGCTTGATCGATTCCGGCAAGCGCTCGCTCAATTTTCGAATCCTGCAACTCTCTTTGTCTGCGATTGTTTTCGATGGCCGCTCGAGCGGCTTCTACCGCAGCACTCGCCTGCGCCAATTGTGCTTGATAATCATCGTCCTGCAGTTCCACCAGCAGATCTCCTTTGTGTACCTGCTGATAATCGGAAATCTGCACGCTCTTCACAATCCCGGCCACTTTTGTGCTCAATGGCGTCAGGTCCCCACGCACGAAGGCGTCGTCGGTCACTTGTTCAACTTTCCCGCCTTCCCAGGCGTTCCAGTTTCTGGTGATCGTCAACACTACCGCGGCTGCCAAAAGCAGAACCAGAATCGGAGTCGTATATTTCACCCAACTCCAACCCTTTTTCGTTGTTGCCACTGGCTGTTCCGGTGGCGGAACCGGACTTTTAGCTGGTGTAGCTGGCGCACTCGCGCTGGCCATAGAAGAGACTCCTTGTGACACGTTACTGTTCTTCTTCGATGTCCCTCAGCCTCTCCAGGATCAAAATAAATTGACCTTCTCTTGATTTTTGTCGCGTCCGCGGTGGCAGGCGTTGCTGAAGACGTGCTGGCGTCGACTCGAGTTTTGCATTGCTCGTGCGCTGTCCGCGCTGGGAAGCTGCCGATCGTTAATGATTTATCTTTACGTTAGGATGACCGTATGTTAATATATCTGAGCGTTTCGGGGAGGGGATTCGATCTCGCGCCCGGCGAGGTGCACGGCTTATTTAAGCCGCCTTCTGTGTCTCTATTGAGGCTCTGCGGGTTCTGCATCGGCCTCGCGACGCTGATTTCAGTAAGCTGCTTTGATTCAGCACTTCCGTGCGGATCCGAGCTAACGTCTTTAGAATCTGCACTTACAAAAAATCGGGGGAGGGTCTCCACCAGGAGTTCCATTTCGGAACGCGGCCCACACGCCTTCCCCTCCTATTCCCCCACTACGCTCGACAGAAAACTCATCCCGTGTGGAATTTGCCCGCCGAAATTTTCCGCAATGGTCTGTCCCATGTCTGCCAGCGTCGACCGCACCCCTAGGTCCTTCCCGACCTTTTGTGCCGGCGTATACGCCAGAATGGGGACGTATTCTCGCGAATGGTCCGTGGTCTCCCACCGCGCATCAGGGTCGCACCCGTGATCCGCGGTCAGAATGAGCAGATCCCTCGTGCCTACGAGCGGCAAATAGTCGGTCAGCGCCGCATCAAATTCCTCCAGCGAACGCGCGAATCCTTCGACGTCCTTGCGGTGTCCGTAAAGCATGTCGAAATCCACCAGGTTGCAGAAGATCAGCCCGGTCTTTCGGTCGTGGGCCGCTGTGGTCAGCTTTTCCACTCCATCCGCATTGGATTTCGTCGTGATGTACTCGGCAACGCCACGTCCGTTGTAAATGTCACGAATCTTGCCAATCCCGAACACAGGGACCCCGCGTTCTTCCAGGACATCTAGCAACATCGGTTTCGGCGGATCAACCGCATAGTCGTGGCGCCGCGATGTCCGCGTGAAGTTTCCCGCTTGTCCCGTGAACGGCCGCGCGATCACCCGGCCTACGCGGTGTTTTCCATCCAATAGCTTTCGTGCGATTTCACACATGCGATACAACTCATTGATCGGAATCACGTCTTCGTGTGCCGCGATCTGAAACACGCTGTCGCCCGAAGTATACACAATGGGTTTTCCGGTCCGTACGTGCTCTTCGCCCAGCTCTTTCAGTATCTCCGTCCCCGATGCCGGTTTATTTCCAATACTCTTTCGCGCAATCTGCGCTTCAAACGCATCCATGATTTCGCGAGGAAATCCTTGCTTATACACGGGAAAAGCCTGATCCAGCCACGCTCCTGCCATTTCCCAATGTCCCGTGGTTGTGTCCTTGCCCGGTGAATGCGTCGCACCCTTTCCAAAAGACGCCAACGGGTTCAGCACGGGCGCGAGGTGTTGTAATGGCGCGATGTTTCCCAGTCCAAGCTTCACGAGGTTTGGCAAACGCAATGGCCGCGATTCGGCAATGTGTCCCAACGTGCTCCGTCCCACGTCGTCATAATCTGCTGCATCGGGCAGAGCGCCAATTCCAACGCTATCCAGCACGATCCAGATAACCCGCTCAAAGCTCGGCATGAACCTGCTCCCATAAGCCAACGCGCACTCTAGCATGCTGGATCGTGCCAGGGGAATTGACGCGTCACCCGACTCAGCCTACGATGGCGCCAGTGTTACTCCTCGTGGAACTTTTAGCTCCCGTTCCGCGTACTACAGGGTAGAAGGTACGCGTATGCCTGTGGAATACCGCGTTCGTAGAACCTCAGTCGTCTTCCCGCTCCTGCTCATTGGGATCGGGTTGGTATTTTTGCTCTCGCGCTGGATGCCCGATTTCTACCCGTGGCCGGTGCTCTGGAAGTATTGGCCGCTCGCCTTGATCTTCATTGGCGCTGGCATGTTCTGGGATGCCGCCCAGCGGCGCAATGATCCGCAGGGGGCTCCTTCACTGCCCTTCGGCTCAACGATTGGCACGCTTCTGTTCTTGGTGATCATGGGCTTCCTCATTTGGCATGAACGCGGCACCCTGCATCGAGATTGGAGCAGCGTTTCCGCCGGTTCCGGCCATCACGCGCACGAAAATCAGGTTGTCGAACTCGGGGACGCCAAGGCCGTTCGCATGACCATCCACATGCCTGCGGGAGAGCTGCACATCGAAGGCGGAGCCGAACAGCTGCTGCAGGCTGATTTCTATCAGGGGCCCTCCTGGAATGCGCCAGCCGTTGATTACTCCGTCGAGCATGGCGAAGGCACTCTGGTCATCAATCAGCAAAGCGCCAATCAGTTGGTAACTCATTCCGACAATGTCTGGAAGCTTAAGGTAAGCGACGAGGTTCCCCTGGACTTGGAAGTCGATGTTGGCGCGGGTCAGGGCAACTTGAATCTCTCTCATGTCGATCTCACCCGCCTGGAGCTGAACATCGGTGCAGGTCGTGCCACTGTCGACCTTACGGGTGAGCGCGGCAAAGATGTGCAAGCCAATATTCACGGCGGCGTCGGCGAAGCCGTGGTTCGCCTGCCCAAAAACCTCGGCGTGGTTGCCACCGTCCACGGCGGACTCGGGTCCGTTGACGTTCACGGGCTGAAGGAAGAAGACGGCCAGTACACGAATGCGGTGTACGGCAAAGCGCCCAATACCATCCACCTGACCGTCGAAGGCGGCATCGGCCACATCCTGCTTGAGCAGGAGTAGCAAGTAACTTCCCTAAGTGCTTTCGCTTCCCTCGAATTACCAGTGGCTTACGAAATCCTAATGGAACGCTCAGGCTTTCTTGAAGGTCCTGCCCTCCTCACGCGGTCGTGTTCGAGGTCATTTGCTCGGCTTGCCAGGGAGCCGTATACTTTAAGGTTTAAGCAGTGTGCGCAGACCGCACTGACTGGGCTTCCTTTTGGCGACGAACGAAACCATCGCTCCTCCAGCTATGCAGCAAGAGATTTTGCTTGTTCGTGGCGCGCGTGTTCACAACCTGAAGAACATCACCGTAGAAATCCCTCACAACGGGCTCACGGTCGTTACCGGTGTCAGCGGCTCCGGAAAATCCTCGCTCGCGTTCGATACCGTCTATGCAGAAGGTCAGCGCCGTTACGTGGAATCCTTGTCTGCGTACGCACGCCAGTTCCTGGAACGCATGGAAAAGCCGGATGTCGACGAGATTTCCGGCATCGCTCCGGCCGTGGCCATTCGCCAAAAGAACTCCACGCGTAACCCGCGCTCCAATGTCGCCACCGCTACCGAGATTTACGATTATCTGCGGCTCTTCTTCGCACGCTGCGGCCAAACGTTCTGTATCAAATGCGGGGTCGAAGTCCGCCGCGATTCGCCCGATGAAATAGCTACTCGCATCTTGACGCTGAAACCCGGCCGCCGATTCTATGTGTTGTACACATTGAAGCCGGCTGCACCCGAGTCGCAGACCGCAGGGAAGAAACTGTCCAAGAAAAAGGTTACGGCGACGTCAGCAGCAGAGTTGGTGCGTCCAGCGCTGATTGAGTTGCAGAAGCGCGGTTTCAATCGCCTGTATCAGCAAGGAACGATTCACGAATTCTCATCCCCGGAAACGCTGCTGGATGTGGACTTCAGCAAACCGGTCTACGTGCTTGTCGATCGTCTCTCCGTCAACCCTGAATCGCGCCCGCGTCTCGTGGACTCCATCGAAATCTGTTATCGCGAGGCGGGTGAAGCCATTCTCGAATTCGTGGCGGATTCCGCCGGCAATCCCGCGGAGCGTCTCACGTTCAACGAACGCTTCGAGTGCAAGAATGACGGCACATTGTATCAAGAGCCTGAGCCGCGGCTATTCTCGTTCAATAATCCGTATGGAGCTTGCCCGCGTTGCCAGGGCTTTGGCAATACCATCGATTTTGATTTGAACCTGGTGGTTCCCGATGCCAGCAAATCCCTCGACGACGGCGCCATCGAGCCGTGGACCAAACCGCGTTATCGCGTGCTGATGCAGGACGCCCGCAAATGGGCCCGTGCGCAAGGCATTCCTACGAATGTTGCCTGGCGCCACCTTACCCCTGACCAGCGCCGGCTGATATTGGAAGGCGATCCGGAAAACAAATATGAGGGAGTGAAAGGCTTTTTCAATTGGCTCGAACGCAAAAAATACAAGCTGCACGTGCGCGTGTTTCTCAGCCGCTACCGTGGATACGCGACCTGCCCCGAATGTGGCGGCACGCGGCTTCGTGCCGAAGCGCGCGCGGTTCGTATCACTGGTAGATCCATCACCGATCTTTGCAAGCTTACGGTCAAGGAAGCTCGCAGTTTATTCGCGGATCTCAAGCTCAGCGAAAGCCAGAGCAAAGTCGCCGACAAAATCCTACAAGAAATCCGCACTCGTCTGCAGTTTCTGGACGAGGTTGGACTGGACTATCTCACCCTGGATCGGCTCACCTCCACTCTTTCCGGCGGCGAATCCCAGCGGATTCAACTCGCAACCTCGCTCGGATCGCACCTGGTCGGTGCGCTTTACGTGCTGGATGAGCCCTCGATCGGGCTTCATCCCCGAGATACCCAGCGGCTAATCGACATTCTTAAATCTCTTCGCGATCTGGGCAACACGGTGCTCGTCGTCGAACACGACCCCGACACCATCGAAGCTGCGGATCGCATCCTGGACCTCGGGCCCGGCGCCGGCGAACTTGGCGGCAAGTTACTGTTCTCCGGAACCTACCAGGAGATTCTCAGCGATCCCAAGTCCATCACCGGGCGCTACCTCAGCGGCGAGACCAAAATTCCTGTTCCCGCCAACCGTCACAAACCTTCGGGCAGATTCCTTCGGCTGTATGGCGCCACACTGCACAACCTGAAGAATATCGACCTGATGTTGCCCTTGGGTACCTTCACGGTAATTACAGGCGTGAGCGGTTCCGGAAAATCGACGCTGGTGCACAACGTCTTGTTCCGTGCCTTGGCAGCAAAACGAAATGGCGTCAGCATCAAAGAGTTTTGTGATCGTCTGGAAGGGGACCAGCACATCGCCGAGGTCGTCATCGTCGATCAGTCGCCGATCGGTCGCACCCCGCGTTCCAATCCTGCGACCTACATGAAAGCCTTCGATGCGATTCGTGAGGTTTTTGCCGATACTCCCGATGCCAAGCGCAAAGGATTTGCCGCCGGGCATTTTTCGTTCAACGTGCCCGGTGGCCGCTGCGAAACCTGCCAGGGAGACGGCACGGTGACCGTCGAGATGCAGTTCCTGGCGGATGTTGAACTGGTCTGCGAAGAATGCCGTGGGCAGCGGTTTAAGAGCAGCGTGTTGGACGTGCGCTACCACGGCAAAAACATCCATGACGTTTTGCAGATGACGGTCCGCGAAGCCCTCGCATTCTTCGTGAACGTCCCCAAAGTGCTTTCCAAACTGCGCGTGCTTAATGAAATCGGCTTGGGATATTTGCGCCTCGGGCAATCTGCCACGACTCTCTCGGGCGGCGAAGCTCAACGATTAAAACTCGCTTCTCATCTGACGCGCACGGAAAATCAGGGGATTTTATACATTCTGGACGAGCCAACCACGGGTCTTCACTTCGACGATATCGCTAAGCTGCTGGCGGCTTTCCGTAAGCTTCTGGAATCGGGCGCTTCGCTTCTGGTCATCGAGCACAACCTTGACGTCATCAAGTCCGCTGACTGGGTGGTCGATCTTGGACCGGAAGGAGGCCAAGAAGGCGGTAAAATCATCGCTACGGGTACGCCCGAACAGATAGCCCGTAATGCGCAGTCGCACACAGGACGGTTTCTTACACGCGTTTTGGCGGACGGCAACGGCCGTGGCAAGCGTAACGGAAACGGAAAGTAAGTCGAACAGTTCGATCAGGCGAGGTTAGATGCGCGCGCCATATCTCTTCTTTCTCGCTGGCCTGCTGATCCCGGTCGCCGCCCAGCCCGTTCAAGCGCAGCAGCCTGCTTCAGGTTCGAAATCCACCTCGACCTCCACACAAAAAATTCGCAACCCCCTGAACGACCTGTTAGACGAAGCGCAATCCGCTCTCGACAAAAACGATTACAACGCCGCCATTCCACCGCTGCAGAAATTCATCGCCGAAAAACCAGACGTGGCCTTTGCGCATTTTCAGCTTGCTTATGCCTACACCGCCTTGAAGCGCATGGACGAAGCTCGCGCGGAATACGAAAAATGCATCGCACTCGATCCCAAAATGGCGGAAGCGCAATTGAACCTGGGTACCATGCTGCTCGATCGGGATCCCGCGGCTGCCGTGGAACCGTTGCGGAAAGCTGTGGATTTGCTCCCTTCGCAAAGCCGTCCGCGGTTTCTGTTGGGTCTGGCGCAAGAGCGCTCCGGCGATCTGAAAGCCGCGGCTGATTCGCTGGAAGGCGCGGCGCGATTGGACCCAAAGAACGAAGAAGCGCTGTTGGAATTAGGGCAAATTTACCTGAAGCAGAATCGTCCCGCGGATGCCGAGGCCAAGTTCCGGGCAGTTTTGGGCCTGCAGCCGAAATTGCCGGAAGCTCTGCAAGGGCTTGCGGTAAGTTTGGAAGCGCAGAAAAAGCCAGAGGCGGCGGACGCCTATCGGGAATATTTGACGGCGCAGCCGCAAGATAATGCCGCTCGTTCGCGGTTGGTACGGCTGCTGGTTCAGGAGCAGCAGTTCGACGCGGCGTTAGCGGAACTCGACAAGGGTGCTACCGCCGGCGCAACGACTGACCTCGACACGCTGAAACTGAAAGCCGATATTGAAATTGGTCAGAAGCATCTCGACGCGGCCATCGCCACGCTAAAACGAGCGGTTGTTATAGCTCCGAATGATGCGGCTCTGCACGGCGGTTTGGGTCGAACCTATCTGCAGACGCGCGATTTTGTGAACGCCGAAAAAGAATTGAAGACCGCGCTGAACCTCGACCGGAATAATCTGGCGTATTGGAAGGATCTAAGCTCCACTTACTATCTCTCCGGCAACTGCCCCGCTGCCTTGGCCAGTCTGGACGTGATAGCCAAAGCGGAAACCCCCGGAGCGGGCCCGTGGTTTATCCGCGCTCTTTGTTACGATAAACTCAAACAAGTTGAGCCCGCCCTGGACGCGTACAAAAAATTCCTGGAACTTGACGGAAACAGGAATCCCGATCAAGTTTGGCAGGCAACACAGCGCATTCATGTACTGGAAAAAGAGAAGAACCGGAAGTAGCGGCTGGGCTGGCCTAATTGGCAGGTGTGCAGCGATGCTATTGATGCTCGCCGGCGCATCCGGTGCGGTAGACAAAATTGCGGAATTACAGCAGCATTTCGACAGGGAGTCCCACGCGGGAAGCAAGGTCAAACTTCTCGAAAAACTCGCGGACGCTCAATTTGAAGCCACTCGCAAGGCCAGCGCCGCGGGAGATTTTCAGTCGGTCGGCTTCACCTTCGAGAAATACCGAGACAACGTGCGCACGTGTTTCGACCTTCTCAAGAAGCAGGAGCCGGATGCGGATCGCCATCCGGGTGGCTACCGTCAACTCGAATTGGAAGTCCGGAAAGGCATTCGCGAGGTGGAAGACGCCATACAGACCGCGCCCCTGGACTTGCGGCCTCCTTTGGAGATCGTGCACAACGATATTCTGGATATGGATAATGAACTAATTCGCCTGCTGTTTCCGCGGAGGACGTCGGATCCGAAGAAAGTGCCGCCGCTGCCTGAGGAGAAACCATGAACTGGCGAAGGAATACCCGGAGCGCCGCTCTTTTCAGTCTGTTGTCCTTCCTCATCGCTCCCGCGCCTTCCCGCGCGCAACGGCCGGATAAGGATTACTTGTCGGATCTGGAGGCGGACAAAATTCGCGACGCGGAAACTCCGAATGAACGTGTCGATTTGTTTTTGACCTTCGCTGCGGATCGCCTCAAGAAGTTCCAATATGAGTTGGAACATCCATCTCCCAACAAACACAAAGAAATGTTGAATTACTTGATGAACTCCTACGGCGGATGTATCGATGATGCTGCGGACCTCATTCAGGTGTCCTTGGAAAAGCAGGAAAACATTCGCCAGGGGATCGATCACATGGCCGAGAAGGCCAAGGAATTTCTGGCCGTTCTGCAGAAGCTGCAGAACGGAGGACCAGAACTGGAAGTTTACAAAGATAATCTGGATGACGCGATCGAGGGCACGCAGGACGCCATCAACGATGCAGAAAAAGCTAAGAAGAAAGCAGCGCCACCTCCCGTGAGGCGAAAAGGTTGAGCGTGCGAGGACGCAATTCGATGGATGTACCGGGAGGAGAAGCGCTGTTTCAGCGCATCTTCACTCGCATCGGCTGCCGCGGGCCGGCCCCGGCGTTCCAGGTGGAGTTTTATCCGTATAGCAGCTTGGTGCTGACCATCCGGCGCCGGCAAGAACGCGTCTATGTCCGTTTTTCCGACCTGCTGAAACGGGCCTCCATTCCGGTATTGGAGGGTGCCGCTGCGTTGATTCTGTCGCGTATGTACCGCCGTCGCGCGCCGCGTGTGTTGGTGCACCCATACCTGGAGTATGCGCGTTCCGATCGCGTGCGTGGCCGAATCAATCGGATGCGCAGCCGTCGCGTACGGCGTGTCTATACACTAGCCCAGGGCCGGCACCACGATCTTTCCACGATGTTTGAACAGCTGAATCAACGCTACTTTGAAGGTAAGCTGGAACGTCCGCATATCGGCTGGAGTACGCGGGGCTGGCGGCGTCAGTTTGGCTGCTACGACCCGGGTCCCAATCAGATCGTGTTGAATCGCAGGATGGACCGTCCCGGCGTTCCGCAATTTGTGGTGGAGTACGTGCTCTATCACGAGATGCTGCACGTAAAGCACCCCACGCGACGATCGGGTTGCTCGCTTCTGTCGCACTCCCCCGAATTTCGCGCGGAAGAAAAGCGCTTTGCGCAATTCAATATAGCCCGGAAATTTCTGGACCAGTTGGCGCGCTAACGCTCAGCCGCTTTCTCTTTGTCGATTTCCTTGTGAAGTTTTTCGATTTTCTTGCGGATCTTGTCCCCGTCTTCCGCTTTCGGGTATAGGTCCAAATACCGTTGATACGCTTTGACAGCGGGTTTTTTCTGCCCTTTTTTCTCGTAGGCCTCGCCCAGATACCGGTACGGGATGGCATACCCTGGCTTGGAATCGGCGGCGTCCATAAACCGGTCGATCGCGGCATCCACGTCGCCTTTGTTCATATAATATTTGCCGACTTGCAGATCTTTTTCCGCGCGCAGCGGGTCCCATTTCGGCTGGTCTGGAGCGGACTGAGTGGCGGAATCGGTGTTGGGTTTCGGTTTCGGTTGGTCCTGGGGTTTCGGTGGGGCTGGAGGCGGTTCCTGCGCGGACGCGGGCAGTGCCGCCGGATACGATAGCCGTACCGCGAACGCCACGTATACCACGCAAACGCGCCACTTCAACTCGGGAACCTCCTCCTCCGTCCGATTCTTTTTCCGTACCGCTGCGTTGCCCTGAGTTTATTGGCCCATCAGCTCATCCACGAGCTTCTGCGCGCCATACAGTTTTTTCATTGCTTCGGTCATCGCGCCGGTATGCACAGCTACAGCTCGATTCTGGTAGGAATCGTAGACAAAATCGCCGACCAACGATTCGATGTTGCCATCGAAGATCAGCCCGACGATGTCACCGTTGCGATTCACTACCGGCGATCCCGAGTTTCCGCCGATGATGTCGTTGGTGGTGACAAAGTTAAATGGAGTAGTCAGATCTAATTTGTCTCTGCCATCCATATAACGCTTTGGAAGATCGAAAGGGGGCTTGTAATCGAAGCTGGCCGCGCGGTCATACAGCCCGTAGAACGTGGTTTTATATGGGGCGACCGTTCCGTTCATGGGGAAGCCCAAGACCTGGCCATAAGACAGGCGTAGAGTAAACGTCGCATCGGGATATGTGTTTTTCCCGTAGACCGCGAAGCGCGCCTTGCCCAGCAGTTCACCGGCGCGCTGGTCGACGCTCTGCACATTGTCTTCGAACCACTTGATCTGCTCGCGGCGAATCGGGTCGATCCGGCGCGCCATCACGATCATGGGATCAGTGCAGGCATCCACAGCGGCTTGTCCGCCCTCAACCAGCGCTTTGCGTACTGCGGGATCGGTCAGTTTGGTGCCGCCGACAAGATATTTCGCGGCATCATTGGGTGACCGACCGTCCATGACGGCTTTTAGAAATGCGTCGTTTGCTCCCAGCTCCTTGACGTCCAATTCGAGTGCCCCGGTCATTCGAGCAATTTCCATTTCCGGGTAAATCGGAGCGGGAGAAAACAGCCGGTGCTTCAGGGAATCCAGCTGCGAGTCGTGGAAGCCGGGTAGGCGCTCGCCATCCGGCTTTTTGATTTCAGCGACGTACGTGACAATCTGCACGGCCAGAGCGGAGAGTTGCGAGTCGGTATTGCGGAAGAATTGCTCTTTAACCCGCGGACGCGCTTTTTCCAGCGCTTCTTCTTCCATGGTCCACGCACTGCCGTACTCTTTTTTCCATTCCGGATTTGCGTCCACTTTGCTGCGAAATTCCTCGTCTTCCTTGCGTTTCTTTTCCATTAGATTCTTGTCTTGCAGACCGTCACGCCGCCCTTCAAACACCTTGCGGCTGTTTTCCAGTCCGAAGATCAGAGTGGTGGCTTGCCGGGACTGCTCCGGGCCGCGCGCCGCATGGTCCTTCAGCACTCTGATGCGATTCTTCAGCAACTCGACAATGTAGGGAAGCGTGTCGTCCCGCAAACTCACCAGATAGGAATAGGTGACCAGCCGCTCGGTTCCGCCCGGATTGCCGGACACAAAAACCAATTCGCCGTCACCTGCGCCTTGGGCATTCCATTTCAGGTAGTCCTTGCTGTCGATCGGTTTGCCATTCTCGTACACGCGGAACAGCGCCATATCCAGGTCGTACCGTGGGTAGGTGAAGTTGTCGGGATCGCCTCCATAGAACGCCGTTTGTTGCTCCACTGCGAAAACCAGGCGCACGTCCGTGTATTTCTTGTAGCGATACAGCCAGTATTCGCCGCCTTCGTACAAGGTGACGACATCGGAGCGCAGCCCGCTCTTGTCCGTGCTCTCGCGCTCAATGTCTGCAATTGCTGATTTGCGTTTCGTAAATTCTTCCTCGGCGTTTTTCGCGCCTTTCACTGCGGCGCTGACTCGGTCGGTTACATTCTCCGTGGAAATCAATACGTTCACTTCCAGGTCGGGAGATTTCATTTCCTCGTCTGGTGTTGCTGCGTAGAAACCGTCTTTCACGTAGTCATGTTCCGCGCTGGAATTTTTCTGCAACTGACCAAGCGCGACGTGATGGTTCGTCAAGAGCAAGCCATGTGCACTGACGAACGACCCGGACCCCCCATCGTTGAGGCGCACCGAGGACAACCGCAAGTGGTCGAGCCACTGCTGTGTGGGGGTGAAATTGTATTTGTCTTTCAGTTGTTTAACCGGAGGATTATCAAACGTCCACATTCCCTCATCGGCCGGAACAACGGGGCAGAGCAGCGCGGCGGTCAGGACGGCAGTCGCGGCTTGCCGAACGATCATGTTGACTGAGTTCACGGGTGGGATCCTCTTTTCTGTGGGAGTGAAGCCGGGGAGCACGGCCTTGGGAAGTATATACCTTTCGTGAATTGTTCCAGAATGTGCTGGATTCGCATCAAACAAAAAGTGGCCGTAAGATAAAGGAACGGGTTGGCCCGCGCCGCCTGCCACGCCATTCCATGGAACCCAGGGAAAAAGCCGCACAATTGCCGGAGAAGCCGGGCGTGTACTTGTTCAAGGACGCCGGAGGCACGGTGGTGTATGTGGGCAAAGCGCGCTCCCTCAGGAACCGCGTCCGCTCCTACTTCCTGGAATCTCGCTGGATTGACGCGAAAACGGGCTCGCTCGCCCGAGAAATCGCGGACATCGACACGATTCTGCTCGAGAACGAGCGCGAGGCTCTGGCGCTCGAAAACAACCTGATCAAGCAGTACAAGCCCAAGTTCAATGTCATGCTGCGGGACGATAAGACTTACCCGTATATCAAGCTGACCATGGGCGAAAAATATCCTCGCGTGTATTTCACGCGAAAAGTGAAAAAGGATGGGGCGCTGTACTTCGGCCCGTATTTTCCCGGCGGGTTGGCGCGCCGCATTATGCACTTCATCCACAAACGATTCATGGTGCCGTCGTGCTTTGTGGATTTAAACAAGAATCATCCGCGCCCCTGCCTGCAGTACTACATCAAACGATGCCTGGGGCCTTGCGTTTCGGGCTTGACCACTGAGGAACGCTACGCGGAAGCGGTCCACGATGTGCGCATGTTCCTGGAAGGCCGGCGCCACGACCTGATGAAAAGCATTGAGCAGCGCATGATGGCCGCCGCGGAACAGGAGCGCTTCGAAGAAGCGGCCGCGTATCGGGACCTGCTACGCACCATGGAAGATATCGAGGAGCGCCAGCGGATTGCCGCGGCGCAGGGCGACGACACGGACGTGCTGGGGTATTATGCCGAGCCGCCGTTGGTGGCCGCGAATATTTTCCACCTGCGTGGCGGACGGATCGTGGACCGGCGCGAATTTTACTGGGAAGAATTAGAACCGTTCGATCCACATGAGTTTGTGGCGTCCTTGCTGAAGCAGCTCTACCTGGAAGCCCAGTATCTTCCGAAGAAGATTCACGTACCGCTCGAATTCGAAGAACTGCAATTGCTGGAACAAATCCTGAGCGAACGCGCCGGGCACAAAGTGGAGATTTGCACTCCGCAGCGTGGAGGCAAAGCGGCGATCCTGGATTTAGTCGAAAATAATGCCAAGCATTCGTTCGACCAACGTTTCCGCGTGCTCAAGCCAACGTCAAAAGCGATCGGGGAAGCGCTCCAGAATGCGCTCAATTTACCGGAGGAGCCGAAACGCATCGAGAGCTTCGACATCTCCCATATTCAGGGCACGGACACGGTTGCTTCCATGGTGGTGTGGGAAAACGGTCGCATGAAGAAATCCGATTATCGCAAGTTCATCATTCGCGGCGACAGCGGTCCTGGCGGCAGGCCACGCAGCGAGAACGACGATTTTGCCAGCATGCATGAGGCGGTCACTCGACGCTACAAACGTTTGCAGGAAGAGCAAAAGTCCATGCCCAGTCTCATCCTGATTGATGGCGGACTGGGCCAATTGCATGCCGCGGCTCAGGCGCTTGAGGAGTTGCAAATCATCAATCAGCCCGTGGCCAGCATCGCAAAAAAAGAGGAAGTTCTGTACATCCTCGGCCAGGAGAATGAACCGTGTGTTCTCGACCGCCATTCTCCCGTGCTGCACCTGATCCAGCAGATTCGCGATGAAACCCACCGATTCGCCGTGACGTTTCATCGTCAACACCGAGCCGCACGCCAGACCAGAACGGCGCTCCTGGATATTCCCGGAATCGGGCCAAGAACGTCGCAAAAGCTGTTGCAGCGCTATGGGAGCGTGGCAAATTTGCGGCGGGCGTCGGTGGAGGAATTGAGCCGGATCATTACACGGAAGAGCGCGGAAAAAGTGGTGGAGTACTACGGAAATGAAGGGAACGGCGTCTAACCCGTATTAGACGACATGATGGTTATGGCATATTGCAGCTTCCCTCCCCCTTATGCTACGTTTTTTCTGGAGGTTAACATGGCTGACAACGTTGGTTCTAAGGTGAGTTTTTTCCTGGTAGGCGTTGGCATTGGCGCTCTCTTGGGCGTACTGTTTGCACCGAAGTCTGGCGAAGAGACTCGCGAGTTCCTCGGGAAGCGTGCCGATGATGGCCGCGAATTTGCCCAGAAGAAGGCGCGGGAACTGCGGGATCGCGCAGATGAACTGATCGAGCGCGGCAAGGATGTTGCGGCTCGTAAGCGTGATTCGCTGGCCGCGGCAGTGGACGCCGGACGCGAAGCGTTTTTGCGCGAGACCAAGTCGTAATCATCGCCTGCACCGCTTAGTTCGCTGTCCTGACCGGAAAGGTGGGGTGTGAATGCAATTCTGGATGGAGTTTTTCAGCATTGTGGCCGCAATAGCGCTGGTCGTCCAGGTGGCGATTCTCATCGGGTTGTTCCTTCAGTTGAAACGGACCACCGAATCGATCAATCGGATGGTCAACGACCTCCACACCCGAATGGGGCCGATTCTCACTCGCACGCAGATTCTGCTGGACGACACGCAACCGAAAATCACTGCGCTGGTCGACGATGCTTCGCACGTGGTGTACCTCGCCCGCAATCAGGCGCAGAAAATGGACAAGATTTTTAGTGAAGCTTCCGATCGCCTGCGTGGGCAGCTGGTGCGCGCCGACCGCATACTGACCGGTACGCTGGAAGCCGTGGAAGACACCGGCACGCAAATGCGGCGCACGATCCTGGGGCCGGTGCAGAAGGCCGCGGCCATCGTGCAGGGCATTAAAGTGGGCCTGGATTTTCTACGCGCGCGCCGCGGTCACCGCCGCGGACCCGTGGAAGAATCGCCACTGGAGCAGGAAGACGAACTCTTCATCTGACGCTCTAACGCTGGTTGAGCAAAAGCGGAACATGGTGTTCAGAGCGAGGTGAGCCGTGGCGGAGTCGGAAACGCAAGTGGTGGCGCGGCTTAGGATGATTTCCCCGCAGTTTGTTGTACCGAACGTGAAGGTCGCGGCGGAATACTACCGAGACGTGTTTGGCTTCAAAATCCTCGGCTATTTTTGGGAACCCCCGGTGTACTCCATCGTCCAGCGCGACGATGTTGAAATTCATTTCGGCAAGATGGATGACGGACACGACGTCGCGCCTAATATCGCGCGCCGCTCAGTGAGCATGGACGCCTACATCTGGGTTACGGATGTGGATGCGTTGCACGCGGAACTGGTGTCTCGCGGGGCCAAGATCGTCGAAGGACCGACAAAGACCGTTTACAAGTGCTACGAAATTATGGTGGAGGACAAGTTTGGTTTTCGTTTGACGTTCGGGATGGATATCTCAGGCAAGGAGTGAGCTACCTGGCAATCCACCCACCGGCGAGCACAACGCCTCCATCGTAGGCGACCGCCGCCTGACCAGGGGTAATCGCGCGCTGCGGGGCAGCAAACGTGATGCGCGCCCGTGATCCTGGCAGCGCTTCAATCGTCGCCGCGGCCGGTTCATGCTTGTGGCGGATTTTCACTTGGGCGTGTATTGCCTGAGTCGGCTCGGCAATGGACACCCAATTGACATTTTCGATTTCCAGGGCAGTCGCGCGCAACGCTTCGTCTTCGCCGACAATCACGCGGTTTTTTTCCGGGTCAATCGCCAAAACATAAATGGCCTTTCCGGCAGCGAATCCCAAGCCCTTCCTTTGCCCAACGGTGTAATTGTGAACGCCGCAGTGCCGTCCCAAAACCGTGCCATCTTCTGTAACAATTTCGCCTTCCGTTTCGTGCAGCGGCGTTCCCCCTTCCCGCGCGTACGCATGGATGAATTGAACATAATTGCCGTTGGGAACGAAACAAAGCTCCATGCTTTCCGGCTTCTCAGCAACAGGCAAACTCACGCGACGCGCCAACTCGCGCACTTCTTCTTTCGTGAGTTCGCCTAGCGGAAATTCGCTGCGGGCGAGTTGTTCCTGGCTCAAACCCCACAAGAAATAAGACTGATCCTTGGAATCGTCGCACGCACGCAGAAGCTGAAAACGCCCCGTGGCCTCATCTCTGCGGATACGCGCGTAGTGCCCGGTGGCCAGACGTTCCGCACCGATTTGGCGGGCCATACGCAACAGGGGCTCGAACTTTACGTCGGTGTTGCAGTTGGTGCACGCAATCGGTGTGCGTCCCGCCAAATACTGCTGCACAAATGGCCGCACGACGCGTTCCTCAAACTGTTTCTCAAAATTCACGACGTAATGCGGAAAGCTCAGATGTTGAGCAACGCGCTTGGCGTCATAGACATCATCGAGCGAGCAGCAGCGATGCTGTGCTGGACCTTCGCCCTGCAACTCCGGAAGGCGTCGCTGATTCCATAACTGCATGGTCAGCCCGACAACTGGGCGGCCGTGCTGAACCAACAACGCAGCCACGGTGGAAGAATCGACGCCGCCAGACATAGCCACTGCAACCAGCCCGGCTTGAGGCTCGGCGGCGGAGGGCGACTCCTTCAGATGTGCTTGCGTAATCATACTTCTATCTATTTTACAGAGAATCCGTCAGTGATGTGCCGGGATTGGCTTTTTATATGTGGGCGAGAGGTGACGCAGTTGTTCAACGGCTGCGGATATCATTTCCAGCGCTTCGCTGAGCTCGGCCTCGTTGGTGTACCGTCCAAGGCTGAACCGGATGCTCGCATGCGCGTCGGCAGTGCTGAGCCCAATGGCGGTGAGCACGTGCGAAGGCTCTACGGCGCCCGAAGAGCAAGCTGCGCCAGTCGAGCACGCCAGACCTCTCAGGTCGAGTGCAATGACGAGCGCCTCTCCTTCAATACCAGCAAAGGCAACGTTCAAGGTGTTCGGCGTCCGCGGAGCACCGGCACCATTAACTACGCAATCGGGAACGCGCGCGAGCAAACCAGTTTCAAGGCGGTCGCGCAAGCTGGCGAGGCGCTGGCGCTCCGAATTAAGGGCGGCGCGGGCAATCTCCGCAGCTTTACCCAAGCCCACAATTGCGGCCACGTTTTCTGTTCCCGGACGGAAGCCGCGTTGGTGATGCCCGCCGTAAAGAAGCTGGCGCAACGGGGTATCCGATTTGACGTAGAGGGCGCCAATGCCTTTGGGAGCGTAAATCTTGTGCCCGGAAAGCGAGAGCAGGTCCAACTGGCAGTTCTTTACACTGATGGGGATCTTGCCCACGGATTGCACGGCGTCGCTATGGAAGTACACGTCATGCTCGGCCGCGATTTGGCCAACTTGTACCAGCGGCTGAACGGTACCAATCTCGTTGTTCGCGTGCATGATACTGATCAAGAGCGTTTCCGGGCGAATAGCGGCGCGTAGAGCCTCCAAGTCGATCAGGCCGTATCGCGAAACCGGTAGATAAGTAACTACTACCCCTTGTTTTTCAAGGGCTTGGCAGGTGTTCAGGACGGCCTCGTGTTCGATGACGCTGCTGATGACGTGAACCGCTGGTTTTTCTGTCAGTGCCGCGCGCGCGATCCCGAATATGGCATGATTGTCGGCCTCTGTTCCGCCGCTGGTAAACACGATTTCCTGTGGGCGCGCGTCTAACAGGGCTGCCACTTGCTCGCGTGCGGTTTCGACGGCAGCGCGGGCCCGCTGGCCGAAGGTGTGGATCGAAGAAGCGTTGCCGAATTCCCCGGAAAAGTAAGGAAGCATAGCCTCCAGAACCTGAGGGTCGACGGGGGTGGTCGCATTGTAATCCAGATAAATGCGCTTCATGATGGTTGGCCTTAGTTCAGAATAAAAGGGGAATTGGCCGCTGTCTAGCGTTCCGCATTTTCGTCGTATGGGCTTGGAACTATCGGGTCATCAAGGGCGTATATCTGAAGGGGAAACTTCTATTTCTAATTCATCATTCAAATTGAGGGGTGGAACGCGATGAAGCGGATATTCTTGCTGGCTCTGATAAGCATGGGGTGCTGTTTGTACGCACGCGCGCAACGCTTGCCGGACACGGTCGTCCCAGAAACTTACGATCTTTCCTTCACGCCGGACTTGACCAAGGCTTCGTTCACAGGGGAAGAAACAATCCGTGTCAGAGTGCTGAAACCGGGCACGGCGATCACGCTCAATGCCGCGGAATTGGAGTTCCAGGATGCAACCATAACGGCGGGCGGCGCCACGCAGACGGCCAAGGTGAGTCTGGATTCGGCGAAGGAACAGGCCACGCTCACAGTGCCCAAGGAGATCCCCGCTGGCCAGGCATCGATCCACGCCAAATTTACGGGAATACTCAACGACAAGTTACGTGGCTTCTATCTGAGTAAATCGGAACGCCGCAACTATGCGGTAACGCAATTCGAAGCCACCGACGCCCGCCGCGCCTTCCCTTGTTTCGATGAGCCGGCATTCAAGGCTGTGTTCGACATTACTTTGGTCATCGACAAAGCAGACACAGCCATCTCAAACGGGAAGATCGTTTCCGACACGGCGGGACCGGGCGATGGCAAGCACACCGTTAAGTTTTCGTCCTCACCGAAAATGTCCAGCTATCTGGTTGCCATGCTCGTTGGCGATTTCGTGTGCCGCGAGGGCGGCGCCGATGGTATTCCCATTCGCGTGTGCTCTTTGCCGGAGAAGAAAGAAATGACGGGCTTCGCGCTGGAGGCTTCGGAAAATATTCTCAAATTCTACAACCGGTACTACGCGATTAAATATCCTTACGGAAAGCTGGACCATATTGTGTTTCCGGACTTCTCCGCGGGCGCCATGGAAAACGTGGCGGCGATCACTTATCGCGACAGCGCCCTGCTGATTGATCCTAAAACCGCTTCGTACGATGCCAAACAGCAAGTAGCCGGCGTGATTGCGCACGAAATGGCACACCAATGGTTTGGCGACCTGGTCACCATGAAATGGTGGAACGATATATGGCTGAACGAAGGCTTCGCCACGTGGATGTCCTGGAAGCCGCTGGAAGCCTGGAAACCCGAATGGAACATGCAGCAGCAGGAGATCGGCGAGACTCTTGGCGCACTCAATGCCGATTCCATTCCCTCCGTACGGACGATCCGTGCGAACGCGGAAACGCCGGCGGATATCCAGGCGCTCTTCGATGGCATCGCGTACGGAAAGGCCGGATCTGTGCTGCGCATGGTGGAGGCGTATGTCGGCCCCCAGGTGTACCAGAAAGGCGTGAACGCTTACCTGGAAAAACATAAATACGCGAACGCTTCGGCGGCGGATTTCTGGAATCAGATCACGGAAACATCTTCAAAGCCGGTGGACAAGATTATGCAGGCCTTTACGGAGCAGGCCGGCGCTCCGCTGGTGAACGTAAAGACCGAATGCAAAGGCGATAAGACCGAGGTCACCCTTTCGCAGGAACGTTACGTCGCTGACGCCGCAAAAATGAATGCGGGCTACGATCAGATTTGGCCCATTCCGGTGAACCTGCTCCCTTCGGTAACCAGGAAGCCGGAATATTACCTGCTCACCAAGAAAGAAGAGACCATCGAGCTTCCGGGATGCTCCGCGTGGGTGTTTGCCAACGGCGGTGGCCGCGGCTACTACCGCAGCAGTTATGATCCAACCGCTTTCAAGAAGATGAGTGCGGAAGTGGAGAGCGGAGCATTTTCTCCCGAGGAACGCGATTGGTTCCCCTCCGATGCGTGGGCGCTCGTGCGCGTGGGAAGACTGAAAATCGGAGATTACCTGAACCTGCTGCAGAACATGCAGTCGGAGCGTTCGCGCGAAGTCTTGCAGACCATGCTGTCGCATATTCCCGCGATCCACGACCACTTTGTCACTGCCGCGGACCGGCCTGCGTTTGAAAAATGGGTCCGAGACTTCCTTGACCCAATCGCCAAAGATCTGGGCGAAACAGCTGTTCCGGGCGAACCGGCCGAACGCCAGGCGTTGCGCGGGGACGTTTTCGCCATGCTCGCCCAGTATGGTCGCGATCCGCAGATGATCGCGAAGGCGCGGGCGACGACAGAGCAGTATATGAAGGATCCGCAATCAGTAAATTCGGAACTGGGCGGAAGAGCGATCGCTATCTCGGCGATGAATGGAGACGAGGCATTGTACGATCAGTATGTGGCTCACCTGAAAACCGCCAGGAACCCTGAAGAATACGGATTCTACTTGCAGGCTTTGGGGATGTTTCCGCAACCCGGGCTCGCCAAGCGAACCTTCGACCTGTTTCTTGGCCCTGAGGTGAAAAACCAGGATTTGTTGTCGTTGTACTCCTCCTTCGTTAATTACGAGGTGCAACCAACGGCTTGGGAGTTATTCAAGGCGGACTTTCCTGCGATCATGAAGAAGATCGATGCCACGGATGCGGTATACCTGGCGCAGGTCGCGGGCGTTTTCTGTGACCCCAAATTGCGCGACGACTCGCAAAAGTTCTTTGACGAGCAAAAGCTGCCGGGTACGCAGCGCATTTTGCAAAACGCGAAGGATCAGGTGAATGTCTGTATCCAGATACGCGATCTGCAGCAAGCCAATCTGGCCAACTATCTGCAGCGGTAAGCTGCATCGAAATCCTCGGAATTATCCAGCCACACGCATCAAAGAAAGCCACCATCGCCATGGCTGCTCTCAGTGCGGCGAATCCTATCGCCGGTTACACCATCAAAGGCGTGCAGGCCGTGTATGGCTTGTCCATTCGGCGGGAAGTGCAGTTTCCGGCCGGGACCGACCTGCAGATTCAGATCGTGCGTCCGTCGATGTTGAAGGAAAAGGAATCATGAACGGGCTGGAACGAATTTCCCGTCGATCCCGAACTGAAAAAACTCGCGGAGAGCGCTCCGCTGCGGACCACGACTTCGAAGAGCGTGCCCTCCGATCCGACGAATCTGATGTTTCTGGGGACGCGCACGCAGTTGCAAGCGGCGTTTTGGGAAGCGAACTGGTTCGAAGCGGACGATGTAAACGTCAAATCGGCGATCAAAGTGGCGCAAGCCACGGTGCGGCAAACGGGCTATACCAAAGCGCCGGTCTCGACGCTGCTGCTGGAAGGCCGCCCCCCGGACCTGGTGTTTCAAAAATCCCTGAACACTTTTGCCAAACGCCATCACTTACGTGTATGTAAGTTGCCGCAAATGTATCACGGGCAAGAAGTGTGGATTGGCGCCGCTACCCACGACATCGCCACCTCCATCAGTCGCGCCAACACCAAATGGAGCCATCGCATCGATCCGCACATCGACCGGGAACGCGAATGGGTAGGCACCGATCTGCTGTTCGTGGGCACTGCCAAATCGTATGCAATGGTGACCGCCCGCGCGCTCCCAAGAAGCTGTCGAATGCCACCGGAGACGAAATCGTCACGGATGGCAGAGTGTGGGTAATGCAGTTACGTCCAACCCGAGAGCCCACTCAGACGACGCAAGCAAATTGAGATTGCACTGATCAGCCGGGCATCGGGAACGGAGCGGCGTGCTTTTGCGCCCGCGGCAACGCGCGTGTTAGTGTGTGCGGTTGAGCGCCTGTGGGCGGAAGTGTCCGGAGGGCCGCGGTGGGATATGCGGATTTGCGGGAATTCGTAAAGAAGCTGGAAAAAGAAGGGGAGTTGCGCCGCATTAAAGCGGAAGTCGATCCCGTGCTGGAAATCTCAGAGGTGGTGCAGCGGGCGCAAGCGCAACGGGGACCGAAAGGGAATCCCGGCGGCATGGCGCTTCTGTTCGAAAAACCGAAAGGCTCGCGTTATCCCGTGCTCATCAATGCCTTTGGCAGCGAGCATCGCATGGAGCTGGCATTCGAAGTAGAAAAACTCCAGGAAGTGGCCGACCGCATTCGCGGTTTCCTGGATATGCAAACGCCGCAAGGCCTGTTCGACAAAATGAAGATGCTGCCGAAGCTCATGGAATTGGGCTCATTCTTTCCCAGAGTAGTGAAAGACGGCCCTTGTCAGGAAATTGTGCGAAAGGGAAGCGACGTAAACCTGTTCGACTTTCCCGTCCTGAAGTGCTGGCCCCAAGATGGCGGCCGGTTCATCACCTTTCCGCTGGTGTTTACGAAAAGCCCGGTAACGGGAAAACGAAATGTCGGTATGTATCGCCTGCAGATCTACGATGAACGCACCACGGGCATGCACTGGCAGACACAAAAGCACGGCGCGGAACATTTTCGGCGAGCACGTGCAGCGAATCCCGAGGGAAGAATCCCTGTCAGCGTCGCGATTGGATCCGATCCCGCCACCACGCTCGGAGGCATCCTGCCAATTCCTCCGGACCTGGACGAAATGATGTTCAGCGGTTTCCTGAAACGCGAGTCGGTCGAGCTTGTGAAATGCATCACCAATGAGCTGGAAGTTCCGGCGAACGCCGAGATCGTTTTGGAAGGTTACGTCAATCTAAACGAAATGCGCACGGAGGGCCCCTTCGGAGACCACACGGGATTTTATTCCCTGGAAGGGGAATACCCGGTTTTCCACGTGGAGTGTGTGACGCAGCGCAAGGATCCGATTTACCTGACTACGGTGGTTGGCCGGCCGCCGCAAGAAGATTTTTACATGGGCTACGCGATCGAACGTGTGTTCCTGCCGCTGATGAAGATGACGTTCCCGGAAATCGTGGATGTGTCGATGCCTGCGGAAGGAATCGTGCACAACCTGATGATCGTGTCCATTCGCAAATCGTATCCGGGCCACGCGCGAAAAATCATGAACGGGATTTGGTCGTTGGGCCAAGCTATGTTTACCAAGGTGCTCGTCGTTGTCGACCACGATGTCAACGTGCATGACTATCGCGAGGTCGTTTGGAAAGCGCTCTGTGCCATTGATCCGGAGCGCGATGTGCAGTTCTCGCTCGGCCCTGTAGATACGTTGGACCATGCAGCGCGCATGCAGGATTTCGGATCAAAAATGGGCGTGGACGCCACGCGTAAATGGGCTACCGAAGGATTTACCCGTCCGTGGCCGGACGAAATTCTGATGGATGAGACAACAAAAGGGCGGGTGGATGCGTTGTGGAAGAGTTTGGGGATTTGAGGTTTCCGTGTGCATGGCTCACTGCGAGTTATGCACATGCGATGTGGCGGAGTCACTGACCGCGATTGCCAACCCATCGCCGCCTTTTGCCAGTTCGATCGGCTTTTCCAGTTCCCAAGTCTTCAGATTCAGAACTTCCACCACGCCCGCCTGCGGACAACTCACATAGGCGCGGGCTCCATCCGGGGTCATGATACTTTCCCCAAGGGCGGCGGGAATGTCGTACGAATGAACCACTTTGCCTGAGGATGTGTCTAGCACAAATAGCTTCCCGCTGGGGGCATTGGCCACCAACCAGCGGCCGTCCGTTGTGGGCGCAGAAGAATACACCACTGCAGGAACATCCCACCATGTAGCAATCGCGTTTTTCTGCGTGTCGATCACAGCGATGCGCGCGCTTTGCTGGTCATGCGTGTACACGCGATGTCCGTCAGGCGAAATGGAAATGCGTTGGATTTGTCCGGACACCGGGATTTTCGTGAGCAAGGACCTGCTCCGCAAATCCAGCACGCTGACATTCCCGGCGAAAACATTGGCGGTGTACGCGCGCGCCCCGTCCGGGGTAATTACAAACATGTGGGAATCGTTTTCGCCCGTGGGAACTTCGGATACCACCTGGCGGGTGCGCGGGTCAATCACGTCGATAGCTTTCGCCAATTCCGCGGAGACATACAGCATGCCGTCGGCGCCAAATTTCGCGCAGTGCGGCCGCACAGGTTTTCCTAAATCGATGATGTGCACGGCACGGCCTGAGGCAAGGTCAACGACCTGCACCGTGCTGCCGTCCGTACCCGGCTTGCCTACACCGGAATTTCCGTAAATTGGTACATACGCGAATTTTCCATCGGGCGATGCAATCACTTCGTGGCCGTTGATATCCACGCCAACCTTGGCGACGGTCTTCGCGGTCGAAGAGTCAACAATCACGAGCGTGTGATCGAACTGATTAGCGATCAACAGTTGTTGCGCTGCTGACACCGAAGGAATCAGCAAACAGGCGGCGAGCCACAGAGTTTTGGACATGGCAGACTCCTCATCGATCAATCGAGCGCCGAACAGTATAGCCCTGGATGAGCGGTCGTCTGCTGCGGAGAATTCGGGCATAATGGAAAAAAGAAAAGCGCAAAGCGAAGCGGAGCCGGTTTTGCTTTGCGCTGCCTGGATGGAGAAAGCGTCGCAGACTGAGTTTTGTGCAGATAAAGAATTACCGTCCTGTGGGACAGGGCTGGAATTCTGTCGAGCGCAAGTAATAGTGGCTTTTGACATACTGCACTACAAGATATGGCGACACCTGCCTACGATACCAGGTGAATTGCCTAAGATTGCCGATGTTTTTAGGACAACTCCGGGAGAGAAGGGCTTGACGCTCAGCCTCTGTCGGTGACATAACGGGACCAAGGTCGCACCCAGAGGATCCACTTTCTCGAGTCTCCATACGGGTGCAGCGCGTCTGTAATCGGACGTGTTAAGGACAGGATGGGCGTTCCTCGTGAGCGAATCGCGCGAAGTGATGAACGTACGACAGGCGTCCCAGTATCTCGGGATCAGTCCGGACACCCTGTATCGGTACATCACAGAGGGCGAAATACCTGCATTCAAACTGGGCAATCGTTGGAAACTTAGGAAAACGATCCTGGATCGATGGATGGAACGCAAGATGAATCAAGCGGTGGCACGGCGCCGCTAGGTTCGCCGAAGCGTGAGGGAAAGAGGCCGCGATATGTGGTTACTCGGGGGCAAGAAAAACAGGCAGCTGGTTGGGCTGGACATCGGTTCCAGTTCCATCAAAGCGGTCGAGTTGAAATCGACGAAAGCCGGGTACGAATTGGTCAGTTACGGCATGGAATCGCTGGCGCAAGACACCGTTGTGGACGGCGCCATCATGGATGCACCCCAAGTTGCCAACGCCATCACAAAGATTTTCGATTTCGAAAAAATTAAGACCAAGAGCGTGGCCACCTCGGTTTCCGGCCACTCGGTAATCGTCAAGCGGGTGCCGCTCCCGTTGATGACCGAAGAAGAGCTGTACGATCGCATTCCTTCGGAAGCGAGCCAGCACATTCCCTTCGATATCGCTGACGTAAACCTCAGCTATCAGTTACTGGAAGCGATGGATTCGCAGATGGACGTGCTGCTGGTAGCGGTAAAGAAAGACAAGATCCTGAACCATACCAACGTGCTGGCGCAGGCGGGGAAAACGCCGGTGGTGGTGGACATCGATGCCTTCGGTCTGCAGAACTGCTTTGAAGTGAATTACGAACCCGATGCGGGGCAGACGGTGGCCCTGCTGAATATCGGCGCCAGCGTGATGAACATCAACATTGTTCGCGGAGGAGTCCCGCTCTTCACCCGCGACGTGAGCGTCGGCGGCAATCAGTACACTGACGCGCTGCAGAAGGAATTGGATCTCAGCTTCGATGATGCGGAAAAACTGAAAAAAGGCGAGACCCTGCCGAGCGTCACCGACGAGCAAAAGGGACAGATATTGCGTAGCGTTTCCGACATACTGACCCTGGAAATCCAGAAAACCTTCGACTTTTTCCGCGCCACTGCCAGCGGCGAAAACATTCAGCGCATCATGGTCGCCGGCGGGACGGCGCGTGTCCCCGGCCTGGTGGACCTGCTTCGCGAAGAATTTGCCATGCCGGTAGAAGAATTGAATCCATTCCGGAAAGTGTTAATCAACCCGGGCAAGCACAGTGAGGATCAGATACGGGAGTTAGCGCCCAGGTTGGTAGTCGCGGTGGGATTGGCCCTTAGGAGCTTCGACTAGCCATGATCCGCATAAACTTGCTGGGACAAATGAGGCCGAAAGCCTCGCGGAGGCCGGTGGACACCGGGGCAGCAATGCCCTTGGTATTCATCGGAGCCGGCATCTTATTGGGCGGGTTGTTCCTCTTTTACTTCTACCACTCCTGGCAGACGCAGCTGAACACCGAGAACGCCCGGATCAAGCAGTTGCAGAGCCAGAAAACGGAACTCGAACAGATCAAGCTGCAGGTGGAAGCTTTCGAAAAGCAGAAGCAGGTCCTGCAACAGCGCGTCGGCACCATCGAACAATTGCAGAAAGACCGCACCGGCGGGCAGGAACTTCTGGACCAGATCGCCAATACGGTTTCCCGGGCGGAAAATCTGTGGCTGACGTCGATGACTAAGAAGGGCACGGCGGTCACGATGGAAGGCGCAGCTGCCTCCATCAATTCCGTGGCGAACTTCATTACTGCGCTCAAGCGTTCCGGATATTTCCAGAAAGTGGAAATCAAGGAATCCAAGCAAGACGATAAGAACACCGCGGTGCAGACCTTCTTGTTCACGATTAACGCCGAAATCGCTCCCAGTGGTCCGGTAGCCGCTCCGCAGACCAAGGCAGCAAGTACCTCTACCCAGAGTGCCCCGACGGCACCGGCGAAGAAAGGATAACGGAAATCATGGCGAATCCTTTCCGAGATATGTCGGTGATCATGCAGGGGCTGGTAGCCTTGGCCATCGCGGTGGTTCTGGTGCTGGTGGGGTTGTACGTGCCGTTTTCCCCAGTAGCGCAAGAGCGTTCGTCATACGACGCCGCGGTGCAGCAGCGAACCAAACTCAACCAGGAAGTGACGCAATTGCAGGTCTATAAGCAGCGCTATGGTGAACTGAAGCAGCAGATGGATGCGCTGAACAAGCAATTGGACACGTTAAAGACGATTGTTCCGGAAGAAAAAGAAGTGGACGAGTTCATTCGCCAGGTGCAAGGCGCGGCCAGCGCTTCCAACGTGCAGTTGCGCCGCTTAACCGCGATGAACATCGTGCCAAAGGACTTTCACTACGAAATGCCGTTTGAAGCGCAGGCGGACGGCGCGTACTTCAATGTGCTGGACTTCTTCTCCAGGCTGAGTCGGCTGTCGCGCATCATCAATGTCGGAGACCTTCAGTTCGATGACCCCAGCACCACCAAAGGGAGCTCGAAGTATCCAGTTCGTCCAGGGGAAACCGTGTCAGGTGTTTTTACAATCACGACATTCTTCACGAAATCGGCTGATACTCCGGCGCCTGCCGCCGGGGCAAAAGGCCCAGCAACGCCCGGGAAAAAACCGTGAGCAGGAATGAGCGAGCTATGCGTGCATTGAAAACACTGCTAATCGGATTAACGCTGATGCTGGCCGGAATCAGTGCGCAAGCGCAGACCGCTCCAGCGCAGGGCAAGCCGTCGGGGAAACCCGCCAAGACTGCGAAAGCGCCGAAACAGGCGGCTAGTCACGCGCCGGCGGCGGCCGCGGAATCGCAGACGAAAGTCGCTCGCCGCGATCCCTTCGAATCGCTGACGAGTCGCCAGGAATCCGCCGCGAAAGTCAGTGCAAACTTGCCTCCCGGGAAGGCCGGTTTGCAGGTAGCGTCGCTTCGCCTGGACGGCATCGTGAAATCGCCGAACGGGATGATTGCAGTGGTGACCAATCCGCAAGCGCGCACGTATTTTTTGCGCGAAGGCGACCAACTGTACGACGGCCGCGTAGACAAGATCGCTTTGGATGGCGTGGCGTTCCATGAGATCGGAAAAGATGCGTTCGGAAAACCAGTGGAGCGGCAAGTGAACAAGAGAATCTACTCCAGTGCAGGAGAACAGCAATGACGACGAACTGGCGGGCCTTACGGTGTGGCTGCCTGATTTTGACGAGCGTGATGCTGGGCGGGGGCCCGGCGATCGTTCGCGGGCAGGAGTCCGCTGGCGCGAGCGCGACAACAGCGGTGATCTCCAGCGTGGCAATCACGCAGGATCCGCAGCACGCGGCGATTCGCGTGGAGGGCGCAGGGCGCCTGGATGTGCATCCGGTGCGCATGCAGAATCCTGACCGGCTGGTGCTGGACTTCACGGGAGCGCGGTTGAGCGTGCAGAAAACGTCCATCCCTGGAGTGTCCGCGCCGGTTCGTGGCGTGCGCATGGGACAGTTTCGGCCGGATGTTGCCCGCGTGGTGATTGACCTGACGGGTTCCGCTCCCTACCAGATTGCCCACGAGGGCGACGCTATCGTGGTGTACTTGGAGGTTCAGTCCGGCGACGTGGCCGCTCCGAGTTCAGTTGCTGCTACTCCAGGTCCGCACGTAGCTCCGGCGGTCGAAAAGACCAGCGCTGCGGCGACGCACTTCCCTCTGCCTAACGAGCTGACGCAACCTACGGCCAAGTTGGCCAGCGCCACAGAACCGGTGGCAGCGGCGCAGCCGGAGACCAGTGCGCAGCAAGGCGCGCAACAGGCGGTGCAGCAGGCCAACAATGCCGCGTCTACGCTCGCCAACCAGCAGCAGACGCCCGTTACAACCGGGGCAGCCTCCGGTCATTATACCGGCGAACCCATTTCGGTGAACCTCAAGGACGTCGACCTGAAGGACTTTTTCCGGTTGATTCACGAAATCAGCGGACTCAACGTGGTGCTGGATCCCAACGTGAAGGGTACGCTCACGATCGTGCTGGATGAAGTGCCCTGGGATCAGGCGCTGGATATCGTGCTGGTCAACAATGGCTTGGACAAACAGCTTAACGGCAACGTTCTCCGTGTAGCGACTCGCGACACCTTGAAGAAGGAAGCGGAAACCGCGCGCGACCTGCAGAAAGCGCAAGCTGAAGCAGTGGCACCTGTGACGGTTACTCGCGTCCTGAGCTATGCCAAAGCGGCTACCATGAAGGACACGCTGAAAAAGTTCCTGTCGGCTCGTGGCGATATTTTCTCGGATGACCGTTCGAACCAGCTGGTCATCCGTGATATTCCGTCCGTGATTCCGACGATCGACAACCTGATTCGGCAGCTCGATCGCAAGTCGCAGCAGGTGGAAATCGAAGCGCGGGTGGTGCAGGCGTCGCGGTCGTTCAGCCAGGACATCGGTGTGCAATGGGGCTTCGCCGGAACAACCACCAGCGGCCGCACGGTGTTCGGCGGCGCTCCGCAAACCGGCGTCAGCCCGATTCAAACCGGCGCCGGCCTTCCGCAGCCTCCACTCATCGCTACGCCAACGAATACGAGCGGCGGCAGCAACACCGCCGGATTGCCGTTCAACGTGAACCTGGGTGCAGGGGCGCCCACCAGCGGCTTCTATTTCGGTCACCGTTCCCCGAATTTCGCGGTCGATTTGTATATCACTGCGGCGGAAGCGAAGGGCGTCGGAAAACTGCTCTCGAAACCGAAGGTCATCACCCAGAACAACGAGAAAGCCACCGTCAAGCAAGGTACAAAGATTCCGATCCAGACCACCATCAACAACACCATTTCCGTTCAATACATCGACGCGGTGCTGAAGCTGGAGGTCACTCCACAAATCACTGCCGAAGGCACGGTGTTTATGGACGTGCTGGTGGAAAACACGCAGATCGACAATGGGATCCCGCGCGTTTCGGGTATTCCTGCCCTGGACACGCAATCGGCGGAGACCAAAGTTCTTGTGGCTGACGGCGGCACGGTGGTCATCGGCGGCATCATCGTCACCCAGCAGCAGAACAGCGTGAACCAAGTGCCGGTCTTGGGCAGCCTGCCGGTGATTGGGCGTCTGTTCCGCGAACAGGCGGTTACCATCAACTCGTCAGAGCTTCTGTTCTTCCTGACCCCACGAATTATCCCCGGATAATTCGACAGTCAGGCCGGCAAGGGAATTTCAAATCATCTACAATCGAGGAGGCGCAAGTCTCCTCGATTTTTTTTATGACTGAACTCTACGCAAACAGGCGAAAGCGGGTTTTGGGCGAACTGCGGCGGCGTAATGTGGATTGCTTGCTGGTCACGTACCCGCCGAACTGGTTCTATCTCACAGGATTTACGGGAGAATCGGGCGTTCTCGTCGTAGCGCCCGGCAAGACCACACTGATAACCGACGGGCGCTTCACGATTCAGGCAAAAGACGAATGTCCCGGCGTGCGTGTGCAACTCCAGCAACGCGGTCTGTACTCCTCGGTGGGCGCGTGGCTGACGCAAAAGAAGATCCGGACCGTTGCCTTCGACGCGGAGCAGTGGACGGTGGCACAGTGGAAGGCCCTTCGGACGGCGGCAGGAGCGCGCTGCAAGCTGGTGGAGGTTCCCGGTCTGGTCGAGTCCCTGCGGCTGAAAAAAGAGCCCCAGGAACTGGCTGCAATGCGCAAGGCAGCGATTCTGGCGGGCGACGTGGTTACCCACGCGGTCAAGTTGCTGAAGCCTGGAGTTACGGAAATTGAAATTGCGGCAGAAATTGAATACCAGATGAAGCAGTTGGGCGCGAGCGGTCCATCGTTTCCGAGCATCGTGGCGTTTGGCCGTCGCTCTGCGCTTCCGCATGCCCGCCCCACCTCCAAACGCCTGAGGAAAAGTGAATTGGTGGTGTTGGACCTGGGTGTTATACTTGCCCACTATTGCAGCGACATCACGCGCACGGTGCACGTGGGCCGTGCGTCAAAGCGCGTTCGTGAATGGTACCGGGGGGTCCAGGACGCGAATGAGGCAGCACGAGCGGCAACTCAGGCCGGCGTAGCCTGCCAGGACGTGGATGCCGCCGCACGCAATGTGCTGAAGCAGCGTGGCCTTGACACCTACTTCGTGCACAGCACCGGTCACGGATTAGGCTTGGAAGTGCACGAGGCTCCTCGGGTTGCTCGCGGCCAGTCGATTCGACTTGAAGCCGGGAATGTGATTACCATAGAGCCTGGCGTGTATGTCGAAGGCGTTGGTGGCATCCGTATCGAAGATGACGTGGTAGTTGGGGTTCAGGGCAGTGAAGTTTTGACCCGCATCCCGCGGGATCTGATCGAACTTTAATACAGGCATGAAACGAAAAAAGCCGTCCAAAGCGACTGGAAGTGCATCATTTGCAAATCCCGAACTCGAGCAGATTGAGCAGCTACTTCGCTTCATGAGCGAGCATAACCTGGAAGAATTCGAATATAGCCGGGGCGATTTGCGGATTCGCCTGAAGAAACCGGGAACCACGACAGTGCTGGCAGCGCAGCGCCCGGTTGCGGAAATCATCGTACCCGGAGCGGTTTCGGCTCCCGTACCGGCAGCTTCCGGAAATGCTCCGGCGGTAAACGCAGAAGGCGACCTGCGGGGCGGGGAAGACCTGTTCCTTGCGAAATCGCCGATTGTCGGGACCTTTTACGGTTCACCGAGCCCCGGAGCTGAGCCTTTTGTGAAAGTGGGCAGTTACGTGGAGACTGGGCAGACCCTCTGCATCGTCGAAGCGATGAAACTGATGAACGAGATTGAGGCGGAAACCAGCGGCGAGGTTCTTCGCATTTTTGTCGAAAATGGGCAGCCCGTGGAATACGGGCAGCCACTGTTCGGGATTCGACCGAGCAGGAAACGGTAAGCGGCCCACCTGACTATGTTCCAAAAGATTCTCGTAGCCAATCGCGGGGAAATCGCCCTGCGCATAATCTGCGCGTGCAAAGAACTGGGCATTGCCACGGTCGCGGTCTATTCCGAAGCGGATCGCAACGCCTTGCACGTTCGTTTCGCGGACGAAGCGGTCTGCATTGGTCCTCCGCGCAGCAGCGAAAGCTACCTGAACATACCGCACGTCATCAGCGCCGCCGAGATCACCAATGTGGACGCGATTCATCCCGGTTATGGCTTTCTTTCGGAAAACGCCAACTTCGCTAAAGTCTGCGAAGCCTCGGAAATCACCTTCATCGGTCCCAAGCCCGAGGTGATCGAAATGATGGGCGAGAAGGACCGCGCCCGCCGGGAAATGAAGATCGCGGGGCTGGCAACGATTCCCGGCAGCGAGGGCGTGGTCGAAGGTGAGGAGCAACTCGGGAAAGAAGCCAAGCGCATCGGATTTCCGCTGATTTTGAAAGCGGCCGCCGGTGGCGGTGGGCGCGGCATGCGTGTTGTACGCACCGCCGAGGATTTGCTCAGCGCGTATCAGACCGCACGGAGTGAAGCGCAGCAAGCTTTTGGGAATCCCGACGTCTATATGGAGAAGTTTTTGGAGCACCCGCGCCACATCGAATTTCAGGTGCTTGGCGACCAGCATGGCAAAATCATTCACCTGGGCGAGCGCGAGTGCAGCATTCAACGCCGCCACCAAAAACTAGTGGAGGAATCGCCTTCGCCAGCAATCGACGCCAAGCGAAGAAAGGAACTGGGCGCCAGGGTCGTCAAGGCCATGGAAGAAATCGGCTATACCAACGCCGGCACGATTGAGTTCCTGATGGACGAAGATGGTTCTATCTATTTCATTGAAATGAATACGCGGATTCAGGTCGAACATCCGGTCACCGAATTTGTGACCGGTGTGGATCTGGTGAAGGCACAAATCCGCATTGCTGCCGGAGAACACTTGCAGGAAGCCGTGGGCGAGATCAATTTCAGCGGTCATTCGATCGAATGCCGGATCAACGCCGAAGATCCGCAGACCTTTGTGCCCTCCGCCGGACGGATCACCACGTTTCAAGCGCCGGGAGGCACCGGCGTACGCGTCGACTCTGCTGCCTACTCGGATGCGGTCATCCCACCGTATTACGATTCCATGGTTGCCAAACTGGTCGTCAAAGGACGAGACCGAGGGGAAGCGATCAGCCGTATGAGACGCGCGCTTGAAATGTTCGTCATCGAGGGAATCAAGACCTCCATCCCGCTGCATCACTGGATAATGGCTCATCCGGATTTTGTCGCGGGAAAACTGGACACGCACTTCATCGAAAAACTCGTCAACGGGAAATAAGCCCTGTGGTCGCGAATGCGTTCCTGCCGCTACACGCGTGTCCGTTCCGCAGCAAGCTTTTTTGAAAGCACGAAACTAGGGCACTCATCCACTGCAACGTTTATTGCTCGTCTATTGGCTGACCGCGGTCATATCGACTCGCTGTTGAGTTTGGTCTACCGGCCAGCGCTTGAAGGCAAAGACCCACAGAGCTAGTACGTTCACCAACGGAATGACGAAAAGGAGGGACCACACAGGACTATGCCCGGTTCGTTTGAGGATTCTAAAGATCGGGATAAGCAGAATTATGATCCAGAACAAGAAGGCAAACCAGAAGCCGAAGCTCAACAACGATCTGAGGTCCCACGAGGTTGCTTGCATGGCACCCTCCAAGGCTGGATGTAGGAGCAAGTCGGCAGCTTAACATACGACAGAAGGTATATACGTGTTAGTGCTTTCCCAACCTCCCTCTGCCTTGCCTCACCCGCCCCTTCTAGGAGACCATGAGCAGCAAGGTTGCCAGGGGGCTTCTGCTTGGGTTTTCTCTTATCGAGACTCTACGTGATCTTAGATAATGCCTTGCTTCGCGAACCCGTAACACAGCTCGCCGCGAAACTGATGGACGCAGGAGTCCGGGTTCTGCAATACCGCGCGAAGAGCGCTCCGGCACGCGAAACATTCGCGATTTCCAAGGAATTGGCACAACTGACGCGCAAACATCAAGCCAATTTTTTCGTGAACGACCGCCCTGACCTTTCATACCTCGCTGGAGCGCATGGCGTGCACGTGGGTCAAGAAGACCTGAGCGTGGAGCAGGCTCGCGCCATTGTCGGCCCGAATCGCTGGGTAGGCGTTTCGACACACAATCGCCAGCAATTTGTGCAAGCTGCCGCCACTTCGGTGGATTATGTTGCCATCGGTCCCATCTTCTCCACGACCAGCAAAGCAAATCCTGACCCAGTCGTCGGGACGGAATTGCTTCGGCAGTTGAGGCCGCTTACCGATAAACCCATCGTGGCGATAGGAGGCATTCGCTTGGACCGCGCCGCGGAAGTGATAGAAGCTGGAGCTGACGCCGTCGCCGTAATCAGCGACGTTCTGCGAGCGCCTGACCCTGCGGAGCAGGCCCGGCGGTTCCTCGAGGCGCTGGAAGCCGCAAAGCCCGAGGTGCGTCACTAAGGGAATCCAAAGAATGCCAGAGTCTACCAGCGTCCATTCCGTCCCAACTCAAAAATCTGAACACCAATTCGTCCGCGCCATTGGTCTTTTCGACGGCACCATGATCGTGGTGGGTTCCATGATTGGTTCCGGAATTTTCATCGTGGCCGCGGACATTAGCCGGCAGACGGGCTCGGCAGGTGGGCTGCTGCTGACGTGGATACTCACGGGCATTTTGACGATTGCCGCAGCGCTCTCGTATGGGGAGTTGGCAGCCCTGTTTCCCCATGCGGGTGGACAGTATGTTTACCTGCGCGAAGCCTTTTCGCCGCTCTGGGGATTTTTGTACGGGTGGACGCTGTTTCTGGTGATTCAAACGGGCACGATTGCCGCGGTGGCCATTGGTTTCGCGCGTTATCTCGGCGTTTTGTTCCCTTCGATCTCACCCAACACTTGGATTGTGCCGCCTATCAATTTCTCTTCGAAATTCGCCATCAGCTTGTCCGTGCAACAACTGGTGGCCGTCCTGATGATTCTGTTTCTGACATTTCTGAACACGCGGGGCGTGCGGCTTGGCAAATGGATCCAGAATATTTTCACTTCCGCAAAGATGCTTTCCCTGCTGGGGGTGATTTTTCTTTGCATCTTTGTAGCCCGAAATGCCACCGCTATCGCGGACAACTTTACTCATTTCTGGGCCATTCGCGGCGCGAACGTCATCTCTCCGGGTTTGGGCTTTCTCCGCGGCATTATGCCTACGGTAACTGCCGGAAGTGGCTGGTACGGTCTGCTGCTCGCGCTGGCGGTGGCGCAGGTAGGTTCGCTGTTTTCCGCGGATGCCTGGAACAACATCGGTTTCACCGCCGCGGAAGTGAAAAATCCGAAACGCGACGTAGCGCTGTCTATGGCGTTCGGGACCATCATCGTCATCACTTTGTATTGCCTTGCGAATCTGGCTTACCTCTTCGCGCTTCCCTTGAGCCAGATTCAAACTGTGCCGGATGACCGCGTGGCCACCGCCGCGCTCTCCGCTGTTTTTGGCGCAAAGGGCGCAGCCATGATGGCAGTGGCCATCATCATCTCCACGTTCGGCTGCAATAATGGTTTGATTCTTGCAGGCTCCCGCGTCGCCTATGCGATGGCGAAAGACGGGCTCTTCTTCAAAGCTACTAGCCGGCTCAACAATCACGGCGTACCGGGCGTCGCGCTGGGATACCAAGGTGTCTGGATTTCCGTCCTGATTCTGTTACGGACCCGAAAGCCAGACGGTACGTACGGCAACCTCTATAGCAATCTGCTGGATTACGTGATATTCGCCGCGCTGCTCTTTTACGTCCTGACAATTGCCGGCATTTTTGTTCTACGCGTTCGCCGGCCCAACGCAGAACGCCCCTACAAAGCATTTGGCTATCCGGTGATTCCGCTGTTGTATATATTGGCTGCCACAGGAATCATGGGTGTTTTGCTGCTCTATGAAACCCAGACCGCGGGCATGGGCATGATCATCGTGCTTCTGGGCGTGCCGGTGTACTGGCTTTGGCATCGCCGCAGCAGTCGTAGCTCGGGTCTCCTGTAAACTTGCATTACGAGGTATAGGAGGAGTTGCATGCGCAACCCGCTCTTCGCAACGAAATCGCTGGACACGCTCATCGCGGAAGCGAAGGAATCCGGTGAACACAGTCTGAAGAAAACACTGGGTCCCTTCCAGCTGACGGCGTTGGGTGTTGGTGCGGTGATCGGTGCGGGTATTTTCGTTTTTTCGGGATTGGGTGCGCACTACGCTGGACCGGGGCTGATGCTCTCGTTCGTTATTTCGGGGCTCGGTTGCGCGTTCGCTGCTCTGTGCTATGCGGAGTTTGCGGCCATGATTCCGCTGGCGGGAAGCGCCTACACCTATGCGTATGCGACGCTTGGCGAACTTTTCGCCTGGATTATCGGCTGGGATCTCACGCTGGAATACGCCATGGGCGCCAGTACGGTGTCTTCGGGCTGGTCGAACCACTTCATCGAACTTCTGGACATTTTTCATCTGAAAATGCCGCTGTGGCTGGCTTACGATCATTGGACTGCGTTAAGCACTGCCGAGAAACTGGTTGCCCGGCAAATGGCGAGTGCCGCCGATCCATCTCTGATGCCCGGAACGCAGGCGTTTCTCGATAAAGTGGATGCGGTTCTGGCGACACATTCTCCCGAACTGATCCAGCGGGCGCACGACCTAGTGCACGCGCCACGATTATTCGGAATGGAAATTGGGTTCAATTTGCCCGCGTTTCTGGTGGCCCTGGTGATCACCGCGATTCTGGTTGTGGGAATCCGGGAGAGCGCGCGGTTTAATGCCACCATCGTGGTCATCAAGGTTGCCGTCGTGCTCTTTGTTATTGGACTGGGCGCGCATTACGTGAACACCGCAAACTGGGGCACGGACTGGCATTCTTTCGCCCCCATGGGTTTTGGTGGAATTGGAGCGGGCGCGGCTTACATCTTTTTCGCGTATATCGGATTTGACGCCGTCTCCACCACGGCACAAGAGGCCAAAAATCCTCAGCGGGACCTTCCGGTCGGGATTATCGCATCGCTGCTCATCTGCACCGTTCTCTACATAGCTGTCGCGGGTGTGCTGACCGGGATGGTGCACTGGCAGGATGTCAACATTGAAGCCCCAGTAGCGGAAGCTTTCCTGGATCGCGGACTTTCTACCGCGTCGCACATCATCACCCTGGGTGCTCTTGCCGGACTCACAAGCGTCATGTTGGTCATGCTCCTGGGGCAAACCCGGGTGCTGTATTCCATGGCCAAAGACGGGCTGCTTCCCCGCAAGTTCTTCGCGGATATTCACCCCAAGTTTCGGACTCCGTACAAAAATACGATTCTGGTGGGTTTGCTGGCAGCCATCGTTGGCAGCATCACGCCGATTGACGATATCGGGAAAATGGTGAATATCGGAACGTTGTTGGCATTTATCATCGTTTGCATTGCGGTAATGATTCTGCGTCATACGAATCCGTATCAGGATCGGCCATTCCGCACGCCACTTGTGCCCCTCGTTCCCATTCTCGGAATCTTGTTCAATGGCTACATGATGTACAAACTGGGATGGGTGAACTGGGCGCGGTTAATTATCTGGCTCATCATCGGGCTGGTTGTGTATTTTACCTATAGCCGCAAACATAGCCGGGTGCGGAATCCGGAACTTCGCGAACAACAAAGCGCGCCCACCTAGTTGGAGTCCGCGGTTGGGGAGCATGCTCGTTTAGCCTCGGCGATTCGGGTAAAGTGTTTCTGCAGTTCTTTCTGCCATGACAGGTCGAGATAATCAGCAGAATTCATTCTGGAAAGGCTTGTCTCCGCTGGACTGGCTTGCCTCGGTTGTTTGCATCCTCGGTGCGCTGGTGCTGTGGGATCGAAGGCTTCTGGCGAGTCTACCCGGGTCAGGTTTGCTCGAACTGCTTGGCGCGTTGGCGGCGGTGTATTTGTTTTATCGCTTCTGGACTCGCTGGCGCACGGAGCTGCTGTGGAGCCTGCGCAACCGGCTAATCGTTACGTACGCCTTCATTGCCGTTGTTCCTATTCTTTTGCTCCTGATCTTCGCCAGCCTTTTGGCGGACATCATCTACTCCCAGTTAGGAGCCTACCTCCTCTTTCACGATGTGGAAGATCGGCTGGAGATGTTGAGCAGTTCCGCCGAGGCGATCGCCGCTGCGGAATCGACGCTACCTGCGAACATCGACGAGCTTACCCTGGATCGTGCGCTGGCGGGCCAGGTATTGCGCGCGGAAGAGAAACAATTGCCTGGACTCGTCGTGAGTTTTGGTGCTGAGCCCGAATACTTCCATGCCGTGGCGGGGAAGAATGCTACGTCCTTCTCTGGGCTTGTGCAGGACGGCACCGACCTCCGACTAGTGGGCATGAAGGAGGCAGATTCGCCGCGTGGGCGCCAATTCATCGAACTCAGCGTCCCGATGACGTCCGAGTTCCTCGAGGGCTTGGCGCCGGATCTCGGCCCAGTCGATTTCACGCTGTGGCAAACTGTCGGCAACGAGGCCAGCCAAACTGCGGTCCCGATTGGCGAGCAGCGCTATCGAGCAATCGCCCGCGTACGCACAAAAAAGCGGCCGCTGCTGCCGGCACAATCCTGGATGGATCCCGTGGTGGATGGCTTTTCGCAGCTCAACGCGACGTATCTCAGCGGAGACCAAGTGTTGGAACGCAACCACCCGGTGTTCGCGTTCTTTAAGGCGCGAAGGTCGCAGCTGAATCACCGGTTGTTTGCGTCTCTCGGTGAACTGAGCGGCGCGAAGGGTTTCGAATTGCGGCTGATTGGCGCGATCTTCCTGCTAATCGAGCTTGCCGCACTGGTGATCGGGATTCGTCTCACCGGCGCGATGACGCGAACCATCTCCGATTTGTCGCGCGCCACGCAAGCCGTGCAGGAAGGAAACTTGTCCGTTCGCGTTCCCGTCGAGCGACGCGACCAACTCGGTATGTTGGGCGAATCCTTCAACTCCATGACCGGCTCCATCGGACGCCTGATTACCGAGCAGAAGCAACTCCAGCGTCTGGAAAACGAAATTTTCATCGCGCGAGAAGTTCAGGATCAACTTTTTCCCCAGAACCTGCCACAAGTCGAGGGGGTGGAAATCGAAGCCATCTGCAAAGCGGCGCGTAGCGTAAGCGGCGATTACTACGATTTCATTCAGCTGAGTCCCACTCAGGTCGCTATTGCGATTGCGGACATCTCGGGGAAGGGAATTTCAGCAGCGCTTCTGATGGCCAGCTTGCAGGCGGCATTGCGCAGTCAATTGCTGACCCCGGGCAGCGAAAACCTGAGCACCGCAGAACTGGTCTCTCGCCTCAACAAACATCTGGTGCGCAATACGGGCGACGATCGTTTTGCCACATTTCTGATCGCCATTTACGATCTTGCCGCGCGCAAACTGCGGTACACAAATGCCGGTCACCTGCCTGGGTTTTGCCTGTCTGATGGCAAGGCCCAGCATCTCGATGTGGGAGGAATTGTTTTGGGCATTGTGGATGACTACGCCTATAAGGAAGGCTGCGTAGATGTGCCGCCCAACGCAGTGGTCATCGGCTACAGCGATGGTCTGGTCGAGCCAGAGAACGCTTACGGCGAAGAATTTGGGGTATCGCGCCTGGAGGCCGCCGCGCAACGTGTGCGCCAGGCGCCGCCGCGGAAAATCGCAGAATCGCTGATGACCGCCGCGGAAGAGTGGTCTGGCAGTCCCGAGCAAGCTGACGACATGACCGTGATTGTCGCCAAGTTAAGTTAAAAGTCGGGGCACGCAGCTCTAGCTTTGCGCTTTGCGGCTCATTCCGGCCAAGACCCGCATGTGGCCGAGCAGCAACATCGGCAGATTCACGGGTTCGCTATTGCGCATTAGGCGAGCTCCTCTTCCGGCTTCAGTGGGATATGCCTCGATGGAGAGAATCACTTTGGGCTCATGGTCGAGGCGCGCCGTATTTTCGATGTGGATGAGCCGCCGTCTCGAGTCGTAATGCACGACGATTTGCTGCGGCCGCCCAGCGCACCGGATACGCAAGTCTCCGAGAGGCGTCTCGTTGCAACTGAAGGTTTCTTCCTTGGTCTCCGCGTTCCATTCCTTACAGATGCCGACTGCCGTGAGCACCACTTCTCGCCAGACTTGTGGGGCAAGCTCGATAGCGGCATCGCGGTTCAACTTTTGTTCCTGCGTTAATCCGTCTTCGTTCAGTCGCTCGGCAAGATACTCTTGCGCCGCTCGCTTAATGTTCTCGTCCGGCATGGTCTGTTGGCCCCGAGATAGTGTACCTAAGAAAATCGTAATAGCGCGTTACGTGTCGAGTCGATTACCTACTTTTCGACTTCGGCCGGCTCCTTCTTTAGCGGCAACGGAATTGAGTTAAGGTAGAGAGTACCAAGAGTGGGCTATACTGGCTCGTTTCCACAAGGATGACGAATGTCGCTGCGGAACCGCGTTGCAGTGGTAACCGGCGGTACACGAGGTATTGGCAGAGGAATCGCATTAGGACTCGCGCGCGAGGGGGCCCGCATCGCTTTGGTTTATCGCGCGAACAAAGCAGCGGCGCAGATGGCGCTGCGCCAACTGCAAACAGAAGGCGCGGACTGTGTGGCCGTCGAGACGAACATCACCGATCCCGCACGCGCCGAACAAATGATCAAGACGGTCGCTGATCGTTTTGGCCGCCTGGATGTAGTGGTGAACAATGTGGGCGATTTCCGATGGGGTACGCTGGCGGAGTCGGCCGTGGAAGAATGGTCCAGTATCTTCGATTCCAATGTGATGACTGTTTTCTACACTTGCCGCTCTGCGCTTCCGTTGATGCGCAAAGGCCGCTGGGGACGGATTATCAACCTCGGGGCGGTGGGAGCGGAACGGGCGTTTGGCCAGGCGAAGATATCTGCGTATGCCGCTGCAAAGGCGGCCGTGGTCGCCATGTCGCGCTCCCTGGCGCTGGAAGAAGCCAAGAACGGAATTACCGTGAACGTTGTGAATCCTTCCAGCATCGACGAGAAAGATCTCACGCTCGAAGAAGCCAGGAAACTGAAAGATGCGCGCTACCCGATTGGCAGGCCGCCCACCGTGGACGATGTTGCCGCCGCAGTGAATTTTTTCGCCTCCGAGGAATCGGAATATGTTACCGGGCAGGTTGTGAACGTGAGCGGCGGCTGGATGCTTTAACCCGGTGCGTCCGTTGATCGCAACCGTGCCATTCACCTTCGAACACTAAAATGAAAGCGCTGACATCTGCGGAAATGCAGGAGGTTGATCGCCAGACGACGGCGCGGTTCGGCATTCCGGGACATCAGCTCATGGAGAATGCGGGAAAATGCGTCGCCGATGTTTTCCTCGCACAATACACGCACAGGATGACCGATCCTCCGGGTCGCATCGCCGTGCTGTGCGGCAAGGGCAACAACGGGGGCGACGGTTTCGTGGTCGCGCGGTATTTGAAGGAAGAAGCCGAAGAGGTGAGTGTGTATCTGTTCGGCAAAATGGAAGAACTGCGGGGCGACGCCGCGAAAAACTGCGAACGCTGGCGGCAACTCGGTGACGTGACTATCATCCAGAGTGCCGGCGATTGGGATCAGGCGTGGAGCGGCGTCTCGACTGCGGAAGTCATCATCGATGCGCTACTGGGCACGGGAGTTCGCGGCGCGGCCACGGGGCTAATCGCGCAAGCGATCGAAGATGTGAATCGTCTTTCGCGTAACGCCACGGCGCCGCGGCCGGCATGGGTGGTGGCCGTAGACACCCCTTCGGGGTTGCCATCCGATGGTGAACCTGCTCCCGGCCCGGTCATCAAGGCCCATTGGACCATCACGTTTACGGCGTCCAAAATTGGCCAACTCATTTCCCCCGACGCGGGTTGCTGCGGGCAATTGGTCTTTCACGAAATTGGCTCGCCGGCGGCCTTAGTTGAAGAAATCGGGAAGGGCGCGCTGCGGTCAGCCACTCCCGACGAGTTCGCCGGGCTGCCGCTCATTCGTGGCTCGGAATCCCACAAAGGGACGTTCGGTCATCTCCTGTTATTGGCTGGTTCCGTGGGTAAGACTGGTGCTGCTGCTCTGGCAGGCCAAGCAGCATTAAGAGGAGGCGCCGGCCTCGTCACCATCGCGGCTCCCGCGCCGGCTCTTCCCATCATCGCCACCGTCCAGCCCGAATTTATGACTGAGCCTCTTCCGGCCACGCGCGAAGGTAGTTTTTCCATGGAATCGTTGCGGAACGGACAGTTCACTGAATTGCTCAAAGGCATGACCGTTCTCGCCATCGGGCCTGGGGTAGGGCAGCACACGGAGACGCAGGAATTTCTTCGCGCCGTGGTCAGCGAAACCGAGTTGCCCATCATTCTAGATGCGGATGGACTAAACGCGTTCGCTGGTCAGGGAAACCTGCTCGAAAAAAAGAGAACGAGATCATTGGTCGTAACCCCGCACCCC
>Ga0335076_10000201_pt1 | contig 50565 bp, 53 predicted proteins | sample Lox_Sample_25_FD_206717 | JGI IMG/M metagenome (GOLD analysis project Ga0335076, IMG submission 206717) | Soil microbial communities from Loxahatchee National Wildlife Refuge, Florida, United States - Lox_Sample_2.5 | ecosystem: Environmental > Terrestrial > Soil > Wetlands | place: USA... | reverse complement strand
CGACCCGGACGGGGAAGTGGTGGACGAGATATTCGGCAGCATCGAGGAGGCCAAGAAGTTCTGCGAAAGGACGGCGGCAGAGATCGGCTGATCCCGACGCGCTTGATGCTCTGTACGCGCAAGCCGAGGCAGACTCGCGGCTCTCATACCCCAAGACGGAGCGGTCGGCGCGGACACCGTTGACGCCGGCGCTAGCGAAGGCACTCAAGCGTGCCAAGGCGATCCAGGCCGCTGAACGGCTGCGGCTCGGCCCCGCACTACGTCGGCCAGGGGAGCACGTCGTTGTCGACGACGCCGGGCGCCCGTATCACCCCGACACGCTCAGCGACTTCTGGCGGGAACTGTGCAGCGCTGCCAAGGTGAGGCAGATCCGGTTGCACGACGCGCGCCATTCCTGTGCCAGCATCATGCACGCGCAGGGCGTACCGATCGCGGTCATTTCCGCGTGGCTCGGCCACGCCGACCCAGCGTTCACCATGCGGACCTATGTTCACGCTCAGCACGACACGCTAAAGGCGGCCGCGGCCGCTTTGCAGAAGGTTGTGACACGCTCGTGACACCGAGCCACCCGTCGAACACAGATTCGGTGCTCTCCAAAGCCGTTTTTGCAGCCAAGCAGGGTTTCTCAGAGAGCCCCCTGTCAGGATTGAACTGACGACCGCTCGCTTACAAGGCGAGTGCTCTACCACTGAGCTAAGGAGGCCGGGTAAATCAAGGTGCCAGCCTAATGGGAACTTATCAGCGTGGCGTTGATGAGCTCGCGGCTCTAGCCGGTCATTCGTCGCTTTCGATGATGCGCGTTGAGCGCACCGACCGCGACGATGAGCGGCGTGGCATGCGTCGGCCGGGCAGCGGAATTCGGTCGGCGATGCTGCTTAACGGGTTGACCACCATGGTGAGCGAGATGACGGCGTCCTGCAGCGTGGAAATGGCCGGCTCCAGCGCTTCCATCCCCGGTATCAGCCGAGCCAGGGTGTCGGCGACGTCGGCGAGCTGCTCCAGCGGACCGTTCTTGGCGGTCAGCTTGTCGACCAGTCCGCCCTCGGCGAGCAGCCGCTCGGCCAGCCCGTCCTCGGACAGCACCCGGTCGATCAACCCGTCCTCGGCGAGCAGCCGCTCGGCCAGCCCGCCGGGCTGCAGCGCGCGCTGCAACCCGCCGCCGTCGGCGGTCAGCCGGTCGAGCAAACCGCCCTCCGACGTCAGCATGTCAACCACCCCGCCCGGACGCAGCAACCGGTCCAAAGGCCCGTCGGGCGCAACGGCGCGTCCCAGCGGCGCGTCGTCGTCCAGCAGCCGAGCCAGCCGGTTGGCGCGCACGATCGCCTCGTCGATCCCGAGCATCGAAGCCATCGCGTTGGTCCCGGAGTCCCCGACTTCGCCCAGCGCGCGCTTCGCCACCCCCACTGCCGCGGTAGCGACATTCAAGCCCGCGTCGGCGGCGGCAAGCCCGACTCTCGCGGGAGCCGTCGCAAGCGACACGATTCCTTTGGCGAAGTTCATGCCTTCAGAGTCTATTCGCGATATCCCTGGTAAAGCCGCATCGTTCCAAGCTTATGCAATGATTGCTCGCAGACTGTTAGCAGATGACTACCACCGAGCTTTCAGGAATCACACAATAGTTGGAAAGGCAACGTTCAAACAAAGGACGGAAGTACCTCATGACAGCGGCTACCTCAAGCGAAACCAAACCGGAGGCTCGTGTCCTCGTGGTCGACGACGAGGCCAATATCGTCGAACTGCTCTCCGTCAGCCTCAAGTTCCAGGGGTTTGAGGTCTACACCGCAACCAATGGAGCCCAGGCTCTAGATCGCGCCCGTGACGCCCGTCCCGACGCGGTGATCCTGGACGTGATGATGCCCGGGATGGACGGCTTCGGGGTGTTGCGGCGGCTGCGTGCCGACGGCATCGACGCCCCGGCGTTGTTCCTGACGGCCCGCGACTCCCTGCAGGACAAGATCGCGGGCCTGACGCTGGGCGGCGACGACTACGTGACCAAACCGTTCAGCCTGGAGGAGGTCGTCGCCCGGCTGCGGGTCATCCTGCGCCGCGCCGGCAAGGGCGGGGCCGAACCCCGCAACGCGCGCCTGACGTTCGCCGACATCGAACTCGACGAGGAGACCCACGAAGTGTGGAAGGCCGGCGAACCGGTGTCGCTGTCGCCGACCGAATTCACCCTGCTGCGCTACTTCGTGATCAACGCCGGCACGGTGCTGAGCAAGCCGAAGATCCTCGACCACGTCTGGCGCTACGACTTCGGGGGTGACGTCAACGTCGTCGAGTCCTACGTGTCGTATCTGCGCCGCAAGATCGACACGGGGGAGAAGCGGCTGCTGCACACCCTGCGCGGAGTGGGCTACGTGCTGCGGGAGCCGCGCTGAGCGCGCGCTCAGCCACTCGGCGACGAAACGAGCGGTAGCGAAGAATAGGGACATGGCCAAACAGGTTCGACGCGGACTGCCACTGAGGGTGGGCCTTGTGGCCGCCACCCTGCTCTTGGTGGCCTGCGGTCTGGCGGTCTCGGGCCTGGCCGTCACCTCGATCCTGCGGCACAGTCTGATCAGCCGGATCGACCAGAACCTGCTCGACGCCTCCCGCAGCTGGGCGCAGGCCCCGCGGCGCCAGTCACCGCCCCCCTACGAGGGCCCGGACCCCGGCCGCCCGCCGTCGAAGTTCTATGTGCGGGGCGTCGGCACCGACGGCACCCCGTTCACCGCGATCAACGACCGCAACGGCGAACCGGCGCTGCCTGCCGACAACGACGTAGGCCCGAATCCGACGACGCTGCCCTCGGTCAACGGCTCGGATATTCAATGGCGCGCGGTGTCGGTGCGCGGTCCGCACGGCCTGACGACGGTCGCGGTCGACCTGTCCGACGTGCAGCACACGCTGAGCTCCCTGGTCTGGTTGCAGATCGGCATCGGGGTGGCGGTGCTGGTCGTCGTCGGGATCGCCAGCTTCGCGGTGGTACAGCGCAGCCTGCGGCCGTTGACCGAGGTCGAACACACCGCCGCGGACATCGCCGGCGGCCAGCTGGATCGCCGCGTCCCGGAACGCGATCCCCGAACCGAGGTGGGCCGGCTTTCGTTGGCGCTCAACGGAATGCTCACCCAGATCCAGCAAGCGCTGGCCTCCTCGGAGTCGTCGGCCGAGAAGGCCCGCGGCTCCGAGGACCGGATGCGACGGTTTATCACCGACGCGAGCCACGAACTGCGCACCCCGCTGACGACCATCCGCGGCTTCGCCGAACTGTATCGGCAGGGCGCCGCGCGCGACGTGTCCATGCTGTTGTCGCGGATCGAGAGCGAGGCCAGCCGGATGGGCCTGCTGGTGGACGACTTGCTGCTGCTGGCGCGTCTGGATGTGCAACGGCCGCTGGAACACAATCGAGTGGACCTGCTGGCGCTGGCCAGCGATGCCGTGCACGACGCGCAGGCGATCGACCCCAAGCGCGCCATCACCATGGAGGTCCTCGACGGTCCCGGCACCCCGGAGGTGCTCGGCGACGAACCGCGGATTCGCCAAGTGCTCAGCAACCTCGTCGCCAACGCCTTGCAGCACACCCCGGCAACCGCCGACGTCACCGTTCGGGTCGGCACCGAGGGCGACGACGCGGTGCTCGAGGTGGCCGACAAGGGCCCCGGCATGAATCAGCAGGACGCGTCGCGGGTGTTCGAGCGGTTCTACCGCACCGACTCATCCCGGGCGCGCGCCAGCGGTGGCACCGGGCTGGGGCTATCCATCGTCGACTCGTTGGTGCGCGCGCACGGCGGTGATGTCAGCGTGACGACCTCACCCGGCGAGGGGTGTTGCTTTCGCGTCACCCTGCCCCGCGTCAGCGACGTCCCCGCACCGGAACCGGTTCACGCGAGTTGAGCCAGCGCCGCCTTGATCTTGGCTTGCGCTGCGTCGAGGGATTCCTGTGACGGGTTGCGGTCGACGTTGGCGAAACCGAAGTCGCTCAGGCTGCGGGTGGGGAAGACGTGCACGTGCAGGTGGGGCACCTCCAGCCCGGCGATGATCATCCCGGCACGCTCGGTCTTGAAGGCCTTGCACACCGCCTTGCCGATCAGCTGGCTGACCGCCATGACGCGGGCGAACACCGCGCCGTCGACGTTTTGCCACTGATCGATCTCGGCGCGGGGCACCACGAGCGTGTGGCCTTGTGTCATCGGCTCAATAGTGAGGAACGCGACGATGTCGTCGTCCTCGTAGACGAAGCGGCCGGGCAGTTCACGGTTGATGATCTTGGTGAAGATCGACGCCATGGCCCCAGCATATGTGCGCCCTCGCCGACATTGCCGCCACGGTTGTGGTTGCCCGCCCACCCGAACCACGACCATCACGGCAATCTCGGCGAGCTGGACCGACCCGTGCGCCACGCCGTCTCGAAGCGAAATCGTTAGCGCAGTGTTGCGACTTCGTTCTGCGGCCTCGCGAAAATCACTGTACTCAGTTCACGGGAGGAGACCTCTGTGCGCTTTCCCGTGGCGTTGCTGGCCGCTTGCACCTTGTCGCTTGCCCCGGCCCTTGCCGCGGGAGCTGTCGCGCCGACCGCGCGGGCCGCCAACGCGTGGGGTCCGCTGGCACCGCCCAACCCGTTCATGGCGCCGCTGGGTCTGGCGTCGCTGCACAACGACGCCGAATCATCGGACGCGGGACCGCTTCCCGGCCCCGGCGCCCATCTGACCGCGATCTTCGGGTACCCGCTGCTGGCGGCCTGCCCGACGATCATGCAGGGCACCGACGGCCTGGTGCTGGCGCTGTGCACCACCGACCTCGGCCAGACGCCGATCATTTTCCTGATCGATCCGGGCGGCCGCGTCCCAGTCTTCGTCCCGTTGGCCAAGCTGCAAGTCGCCAAGGGCAGCCTGCTCGGCGGCGTCTACGCCTACCTGGACAACAACAACCAGGTGGTGATGATCGACGGCAGCAACCACCTGCTGCGCATCGCTCACGCCAAGGAGGGTCCGCTGGGCTGTTGGAAGCTGATCGTCACCGAGTCCACCGACTTGTCCGGGGCGGTACCGGCCGGCGACAACTCGGTGGGTCTGGTTCCCGACTATGCGGGCAACATCTGGTTCGCCACCGGCAACGGCGTCGTGGGCGTGGCCAAGCCCGGCGGCGGCGTCGCCACGCTGCCGCTGCCCACCGGAGAACAAGTGGCGAACAGCATCTCGTCGGCGCCGAGCGGCCGCGTCGCGGTGGCCACCACCTTCGCGCTCTACGAGCTGAACCTCGACAACGCCGGCAACCCGCAAATCCTTTGGCGCGCAGCATATGACCGCGGCCCGGCCCGCAAGCCCGGGCAACTGAGCTGGGGGACCGGATCCACCCCCGTGTACTTCGGACCGACCACCGGCGCGGACTACCTGACCATCGTCGACAACGCCAGCCCTCAGGTGCACGCGCTGGTCTACCAGTCCGGCACGGGCCAATTAATCTGCCAGCAAACGGTTTTGACTCAAGGCGGCCCGGGCAGCGAGAACGCACCGATCGGGATCGGGAGCTCGGTGTTCGTTTCCAGCACCTACGGCTACCCCTACCCGGCGGTCCCGGCGGGCGCCCCACCTGCGGTTCCGGCGACGGCCCCGTTCGTCGGCGGGATGACCCGGGTGGACGTCGACAACCCTGGCTGTCACACCGTGTGGGAGAACAAGGTTCGCAGCGCGGCGCTGCCGCACCTGTCCACCGCGGACGGCTTGCTCTACACCATCACCCGGATCGGAGTCGACCGAACCACGCCGCTCGACATCTTCGCCTACGGCGTAGTCGACGCCGACAACGGAGCGCTCTTGTGGGAGCAGCCCAAGTCGGCCACCATCCTCAGCGACCCGCTACAGACCCCGACGATGGTGCTGATGGACCACAAGGCCATGCAGGGCAACCTCACCGGGCTCGGGCGGATCGGCTGACCGGTTCACTCCTCCTTGCCGAATTTCATGACGTCGAGCTTCCAGTACCCGCGCAGGTTCGTAATCAGCCCCGCGTCGTTGACCTTGTAGGTGAATACCCCACGCGCGCTGCTGGTGAATCCACCCTCAAACTTGCTGTTTAGCAACAGAATATGAGCGATCTCGTTGGGCGAGCTGGACGGGAACGTCTCCTCGCAGGTGATGGTCAGCTGATTGGCCGCGATGTTGGTGTCGAAGAAGGCGCCGACGGCTTCCTTGCCCTTGACGCCGTCGCCAGTAGGGTTGGTGACGGACTTGCCGATCGGATCCTCGATGACGACGTCGTCGGCCATCAGCGCCAGCCAGCCTTCCCGGTCGTGGGCCTGCACGCACCGCCACGAGGAATGCGACGCGGTCAGTGCCGGGGAGGCCTCAGATTCCGCGGTTTGGGTCATTTCACCTCTCCTGTCTTCTCAAATGGCGCATGCGGCGCGTGCGCCCTCCTCGGTGGCTTTGCGAATCAGACCAAGGCCGCCGCAGTCGCCGGCGGCGAACACCGCGGCGCCGGGCATGGCGGCGACCACGGTGTCGAACAGGGTGGTGTCGGGCTGGACCGTCCCGGCGAGGACAACGCTGTCGGCGCCCAGCTGCCGGGTGGTGCCACCGGCGGGCGTGAACACCACGCCCTGCGTCGTGATCCGTTCGACCGCCGCGCGGACGTGCACGGTGACGCCGAGCCGGTCGAGGCGATCCATGTGTTCGGTCTTGCGCTTGTTGCCCACCTCCGGGGCAATGTCCTTGCCCTCCTCGAGGATTGACACCAGCCGGCCCCGGGCCGCCAGGAACTCGGCGAGTTCGAGGGCGACGAGGTCGCCGCCGATGATGGCCACCCGCCGGCCCACCGGCATCCATGCGCGGGCGGCGAGCCGAACCGCGGCGGGACGCACCAGTCGCTGCCGCCAGCCGGCCAGCAGCGCGGCGCCCAGCCGCTGCCAGGACGGGTCGGTCGGTTCGGCATGACCGCCGAGCAACTCGCGCAACCCGGGTCCGGTGTGCACGTGCGGTAGGTCGGCGCCCGGAATCTCCGGCACAGCGACGTGGCCGCCGGTTGCCACCACCACCGCATCCGGCGCCTGCGCGACCACGTCATCGGCCGAAACGGTCTGGCCCAAAACGACTTTTGTCGTGCTCAACTTGATCTCATCGCGCAGGTATTGCAGGAACGGCTCGTTTTCCGGATGCAGAACCGACGCCCAGCGCAACGCCCCGCCCAGTTGGCCCCCGCGCTCGAAAAGCGTGACACGATGGCCGCGTTCGGCGGCCACGCGGGCGGCCTCCAGCCCGGCCGGTCCGCCGCCGATCACGACGACGCGCTGGGCGCGGCTGGCGCGGGGTGCGGCCAGGTCGCGCTCCTTGCCGGTGCGGGGATTGACGGCACAGTCGACCGAAAACCGTTGTTCCATTGCGTCGATGCAGTTTTCACAGGAGATGCACCTACGAACGCGGTGCGCCTGGCCGGCCAGCAGCTTGTGGGGCAGGTCGAGGTCGGCCAGCAGCGGACGTCCCATCGCGATGAAATCGGCGCGCCCGTCGGCCAGGATTCGTTCGGCTCGCTCCGGGTCGTGGATCCGGCCCACGGCGATCACCGGCACGTCGACCACCTGCTTGACCGCGGCCGCGGCGCCGACGTTGACCTCCTCGCCGTCGTCGGCACCGTTGATCATCCCGGTGACGAGCCGGTCGATCACGCCGCCGCTGACGTGAAACGCGCTCACGCCGGCGTCAACGAGTTCGGTTGCCAACCCTGCGGTTTCGTAGATCGGCCGGCCTCCCGCGACCCGTTCGTAGCCGGAGATGCGCAACGTGACCGGCAGGGCGTCGCCGACCTCGGAACGGATCGCGGCCAGCGCCTCCAGCACCACCCGCACCCGACCGCGCGCCGAGTCGCCCCGATAGTCGTCGGTGCGCCGATTGCGTTGCGGGGCAAGGAAGCTTCCCAGCAGCATGTATCCGTGCGCGGCGTGCAATTCGATGCCGTCGTAACCGGCCTCGGCGGCGCGGCGCACCGCGGCCTTGAACAGATCGAACACCTCGCAAAGCTGCCGCTTGCTGATCTCGGCCGATGGTCGTCCGGTGAGGTAGGAGGGAATCACCGACGGTCCCAACGACGTGACCCCGAAGATTTCCGGCCCCAGGCCGTCGGGCCCGGCGTGCACGATCTGCGGCTGGATCTTGGCGCCGTGCTCGTGCACCACCTCCACCAGCGCCCGGTGCGCAGCGACCGCGTCGTCGGTGGCCAGGTGCAGGCCGCCGGGAGTCTCGGGGTGGCGATGGTCGACTCCGGTGGCACCCAGCGTGATCAGGCCGACCCCACCCTCGGCGCGGGCGGCGAAGTAGTCGCGGGTGCGCTGCGACGGCAGCCCGTCCGGGGCGCCGTACATCGTCTCCATGGGAGACATGACCACCCGGTTGCGCACCGCCATGGCGCCGATTCGTCCCGGCGCCAACAGGTGCGGGAAGCCGGTGGTCACCGGCAAGCCTGCGGCCGGCTTACCGATCCGCGTCCGTGTACCGGATGACGCCGCGAATGTTCTTGCCGTTCAGCATGTCCTGGTAGCCCTCGTTGATCTGCTCCAGGCGGTACTGCGTGGTGACCATGTCGTCGAGGTTCAGCTTGCCGGCCTTGTACATCGACAGCAGCTGGGGAATGTCGTACTGCGGGTTGCCGCCACCGAAGATGGTGCCCTGCAGGTTCTTCTGCATCAGGGTCAGCATCGCCAGGTTCAGCGTCACGTTGGTGTCGAGCAGGCTGCCGATGGCGGTCAGCACGCAGGTGCCGCCCTTTTGGGTGAGGTTGAGGTAGTTGTCGACGTCGGCGCCGTGCAGCTCGCCGACCGTGACCACCACTTTGTGGGCCATCAGTCCGTAGGTGACCTCGGCCATGCCCATGAGTGCGGCGTCGATGTCGGGGTAGACGTGGGTGGCGCCGAATTTCAGGGCCTGATCGCGCTTCCATTCCACCGGGTCGATCGCGAAAATGTAGCGGGCACCGGCGTTGACGGCACCCTGCAGCGCCGCCATGCCGACGCCGCCGACGCCGACGATGGCGACGTCTTGGCCCGGCCGGATGTCGGCGGTGCGGACCGCCGAGCCATAGCCGGTGGTGACGCCGCAGCCGACCAGCGCGGCCACCTCGAACGGGACCGACGGGTCGATCTTCACCACCGAGCTGCGGTGCACGACCATGTACGGCGAGAACGTGCCGAGCAACGTCATGGGGAAGACGTTCTGGCCGCGCGCCTGGATGCGGAAGGTACCGTCGGATACCGCGGCGCCGCCGAGCAGCCCGGCGCCCAGATCACAGAGGTTGCGCATGCCCGCCTGGCAAGTCGGACACATCCCGCAGGATGGGATGAACGACAGCACCACGTGGTCGCCCGGGGCGATGTCTTCCACGCCGGGCCCGACCTCGGTAACGATGCCCGCACCCTCGTGCCCGCCGAGCACCGGGAAACCCGCCATTGGGATACCGCCGGTGACGAGGTGATGGTCGGAGTGGCACATGCCCGCCGCTTCCATCTGGATCTTGACCTCATGGGCATGCGGGTCGCCGATCTCGATCTCCTCGATGGACCACGGCTGGTTGAACTCCCAGATCAGAGCGCCTTTTGTCTTCACGTTGGACCTGACCCCATTTCGCCATTGAAAGGACTGCCCGACCCGTCTTGCCCGGCAGCAGTGGTGACGAGTGCCACATGGCACCCCGTCGCGTCAGCATAGCGCGTGCGACGAATCAAATGCTTGGTTGGTCCGGCTCACCAGATCGGGACGGGTGCTTTACCCAGCGGGTAGTAGCCGGGGAGCTTTTCACCGGCGAGGCTGCGCTCGATCCGCTTCTGCATGCCCTTGGACAGCTTGCCGGCCTTCATCAGGTCCAGGTATAGCGCCTGAACGTGGCCGAAGTCGAAGAAGTCGCGCTGCCACTCGATGAGCTTGTCCGCGTTAAGGCGAAACCAGCTGCCGCCGATCCCGTAGATCTCCTGCTGCCCACCGTCGCCGTCGACGACAACCTGCTTCCAGAACCCGACGATCTCGCCCTGCCGGTCGTCGATGAGGACCTTCTGGTACGGGTACTGCCAGTTCTCGAGGCCCTCCATTTCCAGACCGAGCGCGATGTCGCGGATCTCATCGATCCCGACGCACATCACGTCTTCCTTGGGCCCGATGTTCCACCCGTAGGTGGCGTCGGGAGCGTAGAAGTCGGCCAGCGGCTTCCAGTCGCCCGCCCTCTCGCAGTCCTTGTTGGCTTTGAGCCAGGACTGCACCCATTCGTCGAGTTCTTCACGGGCGAAAGACACCATTGTCAGTCTTCTTTCTGTTTGATGGACTTGGAATCTTTGATCGATAAGGCCTGGGTCGGACAGGCCAGCACGGCCTGCTCGATCTCCCGGCGGGCTTCGTCGGGCGGCTCCGCGTCAAGGATTTCGACTTTGCCGCGCTTGGGCACCCGGAAGTAGTCGGGCGCTTCCAGCTCGCACATCGCATGGCCCTGGCACAGGTCCAGGTCGGCCTCCACTCGATAACCCATCGTCAACCCCTATTTGCGGCGCCGGTAGTGCACTTTCGCGGGTCGGGCGAGCTGCACCACCATCTTGGAGTGGTCGTTGTGGTAGCTGTCGGCGGGCTGAACCATCTCGAACTCGTACTCGCGCAACAGAACCGAGAAGATCGCTTTGATCTGCATCTGGGCGAAGGCTGCACCGACGCAGCGGTGCCGGCCGGCGCCGAACGGAATCCACGTCCACCGATTGACCAGGTCTTCCTGGCGTGGTTCCTCGTAGCGTTGCGGCACGAAGCTGTCGGGATCGGGAAAGTCCTCGGGAATCCGATTCGAGATCGCCGGGGACGCCGCGACGTAGTCACCGTTGTGGATCGGGAAGCCCTCGACCTCGAACTCGCCCTTGGCAACCCGCATCAGGATGATCAACGGCGGATGCAGCCGCAGCGTCTCCTTGAGAACGTTCTCCAGCTTCGGGATCTGGCGCAGCGCATGGAAACTCACCTCCTGCCCGTCGGCGTAGAGGTCTTCGAGTTCCTTGACCACCTCGGCGTAGACGTCCGGGTGACGCATCAACTCGATGAGTGTCCACGCCGAGGTGCCGGAACTGGTGTGGTGCCCGGCGAACATCAGCGAGATGAACATCCCGGTGACCTCGTCGGCGGAGAACCTTAGGTTGCCCTCCTCGTCCTTGATCGACACCAGCACGTCGAGCATGTCGCGGTCGCTCTTGTCCGCCGGTGGGTTGGCGATGCGCTGGTTCATGATGTCCTGCACCAACGCCACCAACCCTTTTCGCGCTTCGTCGCGGATCCGGAAGCTCTCGATCGGCAGGTACGGGTCGACGTAGCACAACGGATCCGTGCCGCGCTCGAGCTGGTGGTAGAAGTTCGCGAACCGCGAGTCGAGCTGATTGCGGAACTTCGTACCGATGAGGCACGCGGTCGAGGTGTAGATGGTCAACTCGGCGAAGAAGTCCAGCAGGTCGATTTCGCCTTCGTCGCCCCAGTTTTCGATCATCCGGTGGACTTCGCGCTCGATGGTGGCGGCGTGGCCCTTCATGTGCTCGCCACGCAGCGCCGAGTTGTGCAGCATCTCCTTGCGCCGCTCCGGGCTGGCGTCGAAGACCACACCCCTGCCGAAGATCGGCGTCATGAACGGATACGCCTCGGCCTGGTCGAGATCCTCGTCGGCGGAACGGAAAAAGAACTCGTTGGCCTTGGCGCCGGACAACAGGATGACATGCTTGTCCGCCAACTGGAACCAACCCACGTCCCCGCACTCGTCGCGGGTGCGCTGCATCAGCCCGATTGGGTCGGTGCGGAACTCCTCGAGATGACCGTGTTCGTCTTCGCCGCCGGAAACTCGCGGCACGATGGCGGTAGTCATGAATCCAATGCCTTTTCATCCAGTTTCAGTTGCTGGCGTTCCTTCGTCGCGGTCAAGGGCGCCTCGGGCTGCAGTTCCATGTTGACCACGAAGCCACCCCTGGGTGTCTCCGCGACGAAGGTGATCGCCCGGGCGAGATCGGCCGCTCGCAGGAAGTAGTCGTGGCGTGCCTGACCCCACTTGGCCCAGTCCTCGAGCGCCGGGCCGATCGCCTCGGCGGGCAGGCTCCAGCCCATAGCGGTCCTGGTGGGGCCGGGATGGACGATCGACGCCCGGACTCCGGTGCCCTCGAGCTCCATCTGCAGGTTGGTGACCATCGCCACCAGCCCTGCCTTGGCGGCACCGTAGGCGCCCATGTGCGGGCGCTGGCGCAGCGCGACGTCGGAGCCCACGAAGATCAGGTCCCCGCGCTGACGGTCGAGCATGCCCGGGAGCACCGCGGTGGTCAACCGGTTGGCCCCGATCAGATGGATCTGAACCTGCGATTCGAAAGTCTCCGTGTCGATTTCGTGCAGTCGCCCGAAGTAGGTGTCGCCTGCGCCGGTGACCATGACCTCGATGTCGCCGAGTTGCTCGGTGGCCTGGTGCACGAATCCCTTGACCGAGTCGGCGTCGGTGACGTCGAGCGGCAGCGCGACCGCCTCACCGCGATCGGCGCGGATCTTTTCGACGATCTCCTGGCATTTCTCGACGCGCCGCGCGCCCAGCGCCACCGGAAAGCCGTGCGCGGCAAGCTCGACGGCTGTGGCCGCCCCGATGCCCGACGATGCGCCGGCAACGATCGCGGGCCTGCGGTCCGGATGTGGTTCGAAGCGCGGCATTCAGGACACCTCCACGCTGATGGGCAGTTGGGCGAACCCGCGGACATTGCTGGAGTGGACGCGGACGGCGTTGGCCTCGTCGACCTCGTATCCGCGGATTCGCTTGAACAATTCGGTCAGTGCGACCCGGGCTTCCATCCGGGCCAGGTGGGCGCCCAGACAGAAATGCGCGCCGCTGCCGAAGCTCAATAGCCTGGGCCCGATGTCGCGCCCGATCACGTAGTCGTCGGGGTTGTCGAACACCCGCTCGTCGCGATGGGCCGACCCGGGCAGCAGCAGCAGGACGTCGCCCTCGGGGACGGTGGTGTCGTAGAGGGTCAGCTCCCCGGACACGGTGCGGGCCAGGATCTGGCTGGACGTGTCGTAGCGCAGCGTCTCCTCGACCCACAGCGGCACCCGGGACAGATCGGCGTAGACCGGCGCCAATTGATCGGGATTCTTGCAGCCCCAAAAGGCGGCGTTGGCAAGGAGTTTGGTGGTCGTCTCGTTGCCGGCGATCACCATCAGGAACATGAAACCGAGGATCTCTTCGTCCGTTAGCCGATCGCCGTCGATCTCGGCGGCCAGCAGCGCCGAGGTCAGATCCTCGGTCGGCTTCTTGCGACGCTCGGCGATCATCTGCTGGTAGTAGACGATCAGGTTGATCGATGCCTCGATCGCCGAAGCCGGCACGTCGTTGACGCCGTCCTCGCGGTGCATCACGCCGTCGGCCATGGCGCGGATGCCGTCGCGATCGGCCAACGGCACGCCCATCAATTCGGAGATCACGTCCATCGGCAGCTTCCCGGCGAATTCCGCGACATAGTCGACTGTTCCGGCGTCCGCCTTGGCCAGCATGGCGTCGAGGTGCTGCACGGCGAGCTCGGTGACCCGCGGCTCGAGTTCCCGGATCCGGCGCGGGGTGAAGCCTTTCGACACCAGCGTGCGCAGGCGCAGATGCGCGGGATCGTCCATCGCCAGGAACGACATCGTCTTCGACGCGTGCGGTCCCCGTGACACCGGGTCCAGCGAGACGCCGTCCCGGTTGGACAGGGTTGTGCTGTTGCGGAAGCCCTCCCACACGTCCTGATGCCGCGACAGCGCCCAGAACTTCAGTTCCTCGTTGCGATACAGCGGGGCCTCGTCGCGCAGCCGCTTGTAGTACGGGTACGGATCCTCGTGGAAGTCGTAGTCGTACGGGTCGAGGACCAGCTCGTGGTCTCCAACGTGCACGGTCACCGTTCGCCCCCTGTCTCGCCGGCGATCGCTTCGCCGGCCGTTTCCCCGGCGCCGGCCAGAAGAAGCCGCACCACGAAGGCGAGCCGGTCGGCGATCTCGCGGTAGGTGAATTGGCCGCTGCCGGCCTGCACCAGCGCGCCGAAGAAGGCCATCTCGAGCGCGGACACGGTGGCGGCATCGGCGCCCGGCCCGATCGCCGATGCGATGCGGCGGTGGATCTCCGCGCCTATCCGGTCGCGCGCGGCGCGCACCGAGGGATCGGCGCCGCCGCCGAGCAACGCCGCGGTGCATGCTGCGCCGACCTCGGGTTCATCGGCGACCACCAAGGCCAGACGGCGCAACGTCTGGTCCACCCGGACGGGCATCGGGTCGTTCACGTCGGTGAAGTAGGGGACCTGCCGTACCAGGTCGAGGTAGACCTCCGCGATCAGGTGGTTCTTCGAGGAAAAGTAGGTGTACGCGGTGGCCGGAGCCACTTTGGCGCGGGCCGCCACCGCACGCACCGTCAGGTCGGCGTACGACTTCTCGCGCAGGGTTTCAATGCCGGCGGCCAGGACCTTGCGGAAGGTCTCCTCCTGACGGCGGTTGCGCAAAGTTGCTCCGGTCTGACGGTCGGCGTGGGATGCCATCGAAACCAGTGCATCGCTGGACACGTGTCCAAGCTATCGGATACCCGCGGCGAGAAGCAAGACTGATCGGCAAACACGCAGTTAAACGAGACATCTACGAGTGGTAAGCGGCTGGTAACGAGATCGGCCTTGCACCTTCGACAACCTGAAGACTATGGTTCGATACGTCAATATCGGACAACTGTCCACTGACGTTGGCGGGTTTGTTCCGGTTGATTCGGACCCTTCGGATGTGCCATGACTAGGCGGGAGCGGGAGAGATGGCGTTATTGGCCGACGGCGTGAGCGCACTGTTCATCGACGGCAAGATGTCGCCGGGCAAGGCCGGCACGTTCCCGACGATCAACCCGGCAACCGAGGAGGTGTTGGGGGTCGCCGCCGACGCCGACGCCGACGACATGAGCCGCGCCATCGACGCCGCACGGCGGGCCTTCGACGACACGGACTGGTCCCGCAACACCGAATTGCGGGTGCGGTGCGTGCGCCAGCTGCGCGATGCGATGCGCGAGCACGTCGAGGAGCTGCGGAAGCTGACCATTTCGGAGGTCGGCGCCCCGCGGATGCTGACCGCCGGCGCCCAGTTGGACGGCCCGGTCGGCGACCTGAGCTTCGCGGCCGACACCGCCGAGTCTTACGCGTGGAACTCCGATCTCGGCGAGGCGTCGCCAATGGGAATCCCCACCCGGCGCACCCTCGCGCGGGAGGCCATGGGCGTCGTCGGCGCCATCACGCCGTGGAACTTCCCGCACCAGATCAACCTGGCCAAGCTCGGTCCGGCGCTGGCCGCGGGTAACACCGTCGTGTTGAAGCCCGCACCGGACACGCCGTGGTGTGCGGCGGTGCTCGGCGAACTCATCGCCGAGCACACCGACTTTCCGCCGGGAGTCGTCAACATCGTGACCTCCAGCGACCACAGCGTCGGGGCGCTGTTGGCCAAAGACCCACGGGTGGACATGATTTCTTTCACCGGCTCCACCGCCACCGGCCGCAGCGTGATGGCCGATGCCGCGGTGACGATCAAGAAGGTGTTCCTGGAGCTGGGCGGTAAATCGGCGTTCGTCGTGCTCGACGACGCCGATCTTGCCGGGGCGTGCTCGATGTCGGCGTTCACGGCGTCCATGCACGCCGGGCAGGGCTGCGCGATCACGACGCGCCTGGTGGTGCCCCGCGCCCGCTACGACGAGACCGTCGCCATCGCGGCGGGAACCATGGGGTCGATCAAGCCCGGCGATCCCACCGACTCCGGCACCGTTTGCGGGCCGCTGATCTCGGCGCGGCAGCGGGACCGGGTGCAGGGCTACCTCGACCTCGCGATCGCCGAAGGCGGGACGTTCGCGTGCGGCGGTGGCCGGCCGGCGACCAAGGAGGCCGGTTTCTTCATCGAGCCCACCGTGATCGCGGGCCTGTCCAACGACGCGCGGCCCGCCCGCGAGGAGATCTTCGGGCCGGTCCTCACGGTGATCGCCCACGACGGCGACGACGATGCGGTACGCATCGCCAACGACTCTCCATATGGCTTGTCGGGCACCGTCTTCAGCGCCGACCCTGAGCGCGCCGCGCATCTCGCCGCGCGGCTGCGGGTGGGCACCGTCAACGTCAACGGCGGCGTCTGGTACTCAGCCGACGCGCCGTTCGGTGGCTACAAGCAATCCGGAAACGGCCGGGAAATGGGGCTTCTCGGCTTCGAGGAGTACTTGGAAGCCAAACTCATTGCCACGGCAGTGAACTGACAGCGCTGAGAGGGAAGCATGCGATTCGAGAACAAAGTCGCCATCGTCACCGGGTCCGGCGGCGGCATCGGTCAGGCGTACGCCGAGGCGCTGGCCCGTGAAGGGGCGGCGGTTGTCGTGGCCGACATCAAAGCCGAGGCGGCCGAGGGGGTGGCCAAGCAGATCGTCGCCGACGGTGGAATGGCCATCAGTGTTGCGGTCGATGTTTCGGACCCGGCGTCGGCCAAGGCGATGGCCGACCGCACGCTGGCCGAGTTCGGCGGCATCGACTACCTGGTAAACACCGCCGCGATATTCGGGGGAATGAAGCTGGACTTTCTGCTCGCCATCGACCCCGAGTACTACAAGAAGTTCATGAGCGTGAACCTGGACGGCGCGCTGTGGTGCGCGCGCGCGGTGTACAAGAAGATGGCCAAGCGCGGCGGCGGCGCGATCGTCAACCAGTCGTCCACCGCAGCGTGGCTGTATTCGAACTACTACGGCCTGGCCAAGGTCGGCGTCAACGGCCTGACCCAGCAACTCTCCCGCGAGCTTGGCGGCCAGAAGATCCGGATCAACGCGATCGCACCCGGCCCCATCGACACCGAGGCCAACCGGACCACCACACCCAAGTTGATGGTGGACGACATCGTCAAGGGTCTTCCGTTGTCGCGCATGGGAACTCCCGAGGACCTGGTCGGGATGTGCCTGTTCTTGCTCTCCGACGAGGCCTCCTGGATCACCGGGCAGATTTTCAATGTCGACGGCGGGCAGATAATTCGGTCATGACAGATAACGACGTGAAACTCGGATACATCGGCCTGGGCAACATGGGCGCGCCGATGGCCACGAAGATGACCGAATGGCCGGGCGGGGTGACGGTCTACGACATCCGAACCGAGGCCATGACGCCGCTGGTCGAGAAGGGCGCGAGCCTGGCCGACAGCGTCGCCGACGTTGCCGCCGCCGACATCATCCATGTCACCCTCTTGGACGATGCGCAGGTGCGTGAGGTCGTCGGCGAGCTGGCGGCACACGCCAAGCCCGGGACGGTCATCGCGATCCACTCGACCATCAGCGACACCACCGCTGTCGAACTCGCCGGCGAACTCAAACAGCGGGGCATCCATATTGTCGACGCGCCGGTCAGCGGTGGCGCGGCCGCCGCCGCGAAGGGCGAGCTCGCCACGATGGTGGGCGCCGACCGTGCGGTGTACGAGCGGATCAAACCGGCATTCAAACACTGGGCGTCGCTAGTCATCCATGCCGGTGAACCAGGCGCGGGGACACGAATGAAGCTGGCGCGCAACATGTTGACGTTCACCTCCTACGCCGCGGCGTGCGAGGCCATGAAACTCGCCGAGGCGGCCGGGCTGGATCTGCAGGCGCTAGGCCGGGTGGTGCGTCACACCGACGCTCTCACGAGCGGCCCGGGGGCGATCATGGTGCGCGAGAACATGAAAGACCTTGAGCCGGACAACTTTCTGTATCAGCCGTTCCTGCACACGCGGGGGCTCGGCGAAAAAGACCTGAGCCTGGCACTGGACCTCGGGGAGGCGGTGTCGGTCGACCTGCCGCTGGCCCAGCTGGCGTTTGAGCGGCTCGCGGCCGGTCTCGGAGTACCGCACACCAAGGACTGATGGGAGACATCATGGACGAACTGCGCCGCAAGGGCCTCGAAAAGATGAACGAGGTCTACGGCTGGGAGATGCCCAACATCGAGGGCGACGCGTATTTCGACCTGACCGTTGACCACCTGTTCGGCAGCATCTGGACCCGTCCGGGGTTGTCGATGCGCGACAAGCGCATCATGACGCTGACGGCGGTGACCGCAGTCGGAAATCGCGACCTGGCCGAGATCCAGATCAACGCCGCACTGCTCAACGAGGAGCTCACCGAGACCGAACTGAAGGAGATGGCCGTCTTCCTCACCCACTATCTTGGGTTCCCCCTGGGCTCGGCGCTCAATGGCGCGGTCGATACCGTCGTGGCAAAGCGCAAGAAGGCCGCGGCGAAGGGCGCCGGAGAGGACAAGAAGGCCAACGTCGACGCCGCGGTCAAGATGCACTCGGGGAACACTCTCGACTAGCCGACCCGCTAAAGTGACGTGTCGTGCGCGTCCTGGTGATAGGTTCCGGTGCCCGTGAGCATGCGTTGCTGCTAGCACTTCGCAAAGACCCGCAGGTCACGGGCCTAGCCATCGCCCCGGGCAACGCCGGCACCGCCCGACTGGCCGAGCAGCACGAGGTCGACATCACCTCGGGAGACGAGGTCGTCGCTTTGGCGCGCGAGGTCCGGGCCGACATGGTGGTCATCGGTCCCGAGGTGCCGCTGGTGCTGGGCATCGCCGACGCTGTGCGCGCCGCCGGGATCGTGTGCTTCGGCCCCAATAAGGACGCCGCTCGCATCGAAGGCTCCAAGGCGTTCGCCAAGGAGGTCATGGCCGCGGCCGGTGTGCGGACCGCGACGAGCGAAATCGTCGACAGCCCAGCGCGTTTGGATGCAGCCCTGGAGCGGTTCGGGCCGCCGGCCGGTGACCCGGCCTGGGTGGTGAAGGACGACACCCTGGCCGCCGGCAAGGGCGTGGTGGTGACCCCCGATCGGGACGCGGCGCGCGCCCACGCGGCCGGGCTGCTCGAGGCTGGACACCCGGTGCTGCTGGAGTCTTTCCTCGACGGCCCCGAGGTGTCCCTGTTCTGTGTCGTCGACGGCCGCACCGTGGTGCCGCTGCTGCCGGCACAGGACTTCAAGCGTGTCGGCGACGGGGACACCGGACCCAATACCGGTGGTATGGGCGCCTATGCGCCGCTGCCATGGCTGCCCGAGGACCTATACCGGGAAGTGCTCGGCCAGATCGTCGAACCCGTTGCCGCCGAACTCGTTCAGCGTGGGAGTCCGTTCAACGGGCTGCTGTATGTCGGTCTGGCGATCACCGCGAAAGGACCCGCGGTGGTCGAATTCAACTGTCGCTTCGGTGATCCCGAGACGCAGGCCGTGCTGGCCCTGCTGGAGTCGCCGCTCGGCCAACTGCTCTATGCCGCGGGCACCGGCGCGCTGGCCGAATTCGGCGAGTTGCGCTGGAGCGAAGGCGCCGCCGTGACGGTGGTGCTGGCGGCCGAAAACTATCCCGGACGCCCCCGGGTCGGAGACGTCGTCGTGGGCTCCGAAGCCGACGGGGTGCTGCACGCGGGAACGGCGCGGCGCGACGACGGCGCGATCGTCTCATCGGGCGGTCGAGTGCTGTCGGTGGTGGGCACCGGGGCGGACCTGTCCGCCGCCCGCGCGAAAGCATACGACGTCCTGAGGTCAATCCGATTGCCTGGCAGTCATTTCCGAACCGATATCGGCCTACTCGCCGCGGAGGGCATGATCCACGTTTAGTGGGGACACCTCCGGTAAGAAAGCGCAGCCCACGGCGTCTTGACCGCGGCGGTGAGATGAGCCAGAATCGCAATAATAAACCAACCGTCGGTCTAAGAATTGATGGAGTTGATGGCGCGAACCGTTGATGTCGCAGAGCACGCGGCCCGGCGCGACGCCATCCTGGATGTCGCTCAGCGGCTGATCCTGTCAAAAGGCTATGAGCGCCTGACGGTCCAGGACCTTCTCGACGATCTGCAAATCTCCAAGGGCGCCTTGTACCACTACTTCGATTGCAAGCTGGCGGTGATCGAGGCCCTCACCGAACGGCTCGTCAGCGAGTCGGTGCAGGCGCTAGCCCCCATTGTTGCCGAAGGCGAGTTGGGGGCCGATGAGAGGTTGAAACGCTTCTTCAACGAGATAATTCGCTGGAAGTCCGTGCGCCAGAAGCTGTTTGTGGCGATGCTGCCGGTTTGGTATGCACCTGACAATCTCGACTTCCGGCTGCGCGTGGATCGGGCCGTGGCAAAACGACTGGGACCGCTATTGACCGCGATCGTGCGTCAGGGCGTCGACGAGGGCCGGTTTGCCACCGCCTATCCCGAGCAGGCAGGCGCGATCCTTATCACTCTCGTTCAGGCGCTGCAGGACGCAATTGCCCACCCGCTGATGGCGGCGGCCTCCCGTTCACCGGATGCGCGACACACCAAAGAGATAGTTACCACCTACGGGGCGTACATCGAAGCGATCGAGCGCTACCTGGGTGTCCCGACCGGCGCGTTGGACCGCGCCGACTCCCGGGCGGTGAACAGCTGGATCGACGCTCTGCGACGAGCCGACACACACCGGTGACGGGAGGCATGCAATGAAGGTTGATTTCGCCAAGAAAACCGTGGGAGGGTTCAACTTCGAGTTCGTTCGCGGTTTGTCGCTGCAGGCTGCCGGCGCAGCCGAATACGGCGAGTGCATGGACACCATAAGCCGCGTCAAGAACAACGACTTCGACAGCTGGATCACCCAGTGGGCTGTCACCGCCGACCGGGTTGCCGCTTTCGCGGACGACGAAGTGCGCCTCGGCAACCGCGTGAGCGCCCGCGACGCCTTCGCACGGGCAGCTAACTACTACCGGATGGCCGTGTTCTACGCCGCCCACACCGACGCTCGGCACACCCAGCTGTGGCAACGCAGCAAGGAGTGCTTTCACCGGATGATCGCGCTGACGGACACCCTCATCGAGTGCGTCGACATCGATTTCGAAGGAGCCCGGCTGCCAGCCTATTTCGTCTCCGGAGGCGACGGGCCACGTCCCACCCTGATCGCGCTGGGCGGCTTCGACTCCACCATGGAAGAGCTCTATTGCTGGATTGGGGCCGCCGCGCCAACTCACGGCTGGAACTGCCTGATGTTCGAGGGGCCAGGACAGTGGGGCGCGCTGAAGGCCAACCCAGGCCTGACATTTCGCCCCGACTATGAAGAACCCGTGGGCGCAGTGGTGGATTACTTGATCAGCCGCACCGATGTCGATCCAAGCAAGCTGGCCATCATCGGCTACTCGATGGGTGGCTACCTGGCCGCCCGTGGCGCGCTTGACCAACGAATCCGCGCGTGCATCCCCAACTCGCTGGTGGTCGATTGTGGTGCAGCCGCTCGGGCCGGGATGAAGGGACTGCTCAAAAACACCGCATTCATGGATGCGACCTTCAAGCTGCTGATAAAGCTCAACACCCCGGCACGCTGGGGGTTCCAACATTCAGAATGGACGCTAGGTATCCGCAACGCCCACGAATGGGTGCAGGTCTACCAGCCCTACAGCGTCAGGGATCTCACCGACCGTTACCAGCATCCGATGTACTTCCTCTTCAGTGCGGACGACATCCGCGACGCTGCCGCGCCGTCGGCCGACGTCATCATCGACATGCTCGACTTCATGCTCGCCCTCAAATGCGACCGCAACATTCGGCTGTTCACCCGGGCAGAAGGCGCGTCAAGCCACTGCCAAATGGGTGGATTAAGCTACGCCCAGGCCGCGATCTTCGACTGGCTGAATCATGTTTTCCTTAATGGTCCTGCGCCGAGGCCGGCGGGTCCGGCCGCCGCCGATCTCTTCGTCGGGCAATTCGCCAAATACGGAAAAGCGCGGGGCGAAACCAAAGCCAAAGAGTTGCTCGGCGTCGCCCAGCTCCTATAAGTCGTCGTCTGCTAGCCCGGCTAGAACGCCGTGGCTTGGCCGTCTCGGCGTGGATCGCTCACCGCCAAGTACCCGTCATCGAGGCGCCAGATCGCCTGACAGCTGCCGAATTGGTTGTAGTCGTCCACAGCGACCAGGTCGTGCCCGCGCTGCCGGAGCTCGTCCAGGGTCGACGGCGGGAAGCCTTTTTCGCAGCTGACCTGTGTGCCTTGCACCCACCGGAACCGCGGGCCGTCACATGCCGCCTGCGGATTCTGCCCGTGGTCGGCGATGCGCACCATGACCTGCACGTGGCCCTGCGGCTGCATCGTCCCGCCCATCACCCCGAAGCTCATCACAGGGTCGCCGTCTTTGGTGACGAACCCCGGAATTATCGTGTGGTAAGGACGCTTGCCGGGGCCGATGCGGTTCGGATGTCCTTCCGCCACAGTGAAATCCGAGCCCCTGTTTTGCAGCGACACTCCCGTTCCCGGCACCACGACACCCGAACCGAATCCCATGTAGTTGGACTGGATCATCGACACCATCACGCCGGCGGTGTCGGCGGCGGTCAGGTAGACGGTGCCCCCGCTCGGTGCGCCCGCGGACGCCGGCGTTGCCCGCGTCCGATCGATCAATGCCGCGCGCTGCCGCAGGTATTCCTTGTCCAGCAAGCGTTCCGGCGCCAGCGTCATGTGGTCGATGTCGGCGATATGGGCCTGCGCGTCGGCGAACGCCAGCTTCACCGCCTCGATCTGCAGGTGCACGCTGTCGGCGGAATCGGTTGGCAGCGAGGACATGTCCAACTGCTCCAGGATGCCCAGAGCCATGAGTGCCACAATCCCCTGCCCGTTGGGCGGAATCTCGTGCACCGTGTATCCGCGGTAAGTGGCATCGATCGTGCCCACCCAGTCGGCACGGTGAGCGGCGAGGTCGTCGGCGCGCATCACCCCGCCGTTCGCCAACGCGTGCGCCTCGAGTTCGGCGGCCACCTCGCCGCGGTAGAACGCCTCGCCGTTGGTCGCGGCGATCTGTTCGAGCGTGGCCGCATGATCGGGAAACCTGAACAGCTCACCTGGTTTCGGCGCCCGCCCGGCGGGCAGGAACGCCTCGGCGAACCCGGGTTGGTCCTTGAACAGCGGCGCCTGGGCCGCCCATTGCTCCGCGACGGTCGGCGAAACCAGAAAGCCATTGCGGCCATAGGAGATCGCGGGTTCGAAGAGTTTCTCGAACGGAAGCCTGCCGAACTTGGCGTGCAACTCGGCCCACGCCGACACCGCCCCGGGCACGGTCACCGAATTCCAGCCGAGCGCGGGAACGGCGTTGCCGCCGAAGTACTCTGGCGTCCAGCCCGCGGGCGAGCGGCCGGATGCGTTCAATCCATGCAATCGCCGGCCGTCCCAGACGATGGCGAAGGCGTCCGAGCCGATGCCGTTGGACACCGGTTCCACCACGGTCAGGGTGATGGCGGTGGCGATCGCCGCGTCCACCGCGCTGCCCCCATCGGCGAGCATGCGAAGACCCGCCTGGGCGGCGAGCGGTTGCGACGTGCACACGACGTTTGCGCCCAGCACGGGCTTCCGCGGCCAGGCGTAGGGGAAGCTCCAACCGAACGGTGTGCTCACCGTCGGATCGTCGCACGGGTAGCGTCCGGACCATAGGCCAGGGGCGTTTGGCCGTTCTCAAAGTTGATATCGCATGTGCTATCAAGTTTTCGACCCGCCTAATGACCCGCTCGACGGTGCAGAAGTGGCAGCCGCTCGTCAGGCGGTCAGCAACGGCGCGATCCAGGTCAGCTCGGCCGGCAGCTGCGAGCTCCAGAACTCCCCGTTGTGCCCGCCGGGCGAAAAACCGCCCGCCGGCGGGTTGGGGAGCTGAGCGATGAACTGTTTCGTCGCCGAGTAAAACGGGTCGCTGTCGCCGCAATCCACCCGGATAGGGATGGAAGCCAACGCCGGCATTCCGAACACCGAGTTGGCCGCGAAGTCGTCGGACCCGTCGAAGGCGCCGGGGGCCGCCGCACCGGACGACAGCCACAACGCGGGGCTTACCGCGCAGATCGCCGCCGTGCGCGCGGGTCCCAGCCGGCCGCCGAGGAGCAGTGCGCCGTATCCGCCCATCGACCAGCCCAGGAACGCGACCCGCGATGTGTCCAGGTTCTGGCTGCCCAGCATCGGGATCAGCTCGTTGAGCACCATGGCCCCGGAGTCCTCGCCCGAAGCCCGCTTGTGCCAATAGCCGCCGCCGCCGTCGACGGCGACCACCGCAAAGGGCGGCAGCCCGGCGTTGACGGCCTGTGCCAGCCCCTGCTCGACGCCGCCGGCCATCACGGTGGACGCGTCACTGCCCTTACCGTGCAGTGCGATTACCGGTCGCAGCGCCTTGGTCTGACCGGGCGGGCGAGCGATCGCCCAGTTGGTGTTTATGCCGCCGCGCGCCGCCGACACGAAGGATCCGGTCACCATGGTCGGCGCGGGCTGAGCCGGGACCGCCGGTTCGAGAGGTACGCTCGGCGCGGGCGCCAACGGCGCCTGTGTGCCGGTCGACGCCGGCGTGGCGTGAGATGTTCGAGGTTGGAACAGGATGTCGAGGGCGTATGCTCCGGTAGCGCCGATGGCCGCGCTGGCACCGAGACCGAGCAGGGTGCGGCGGCTCAGGTCGGGCATGCGGGCCATCATGCCATGGCCGTTTGGCCGAAATGGCAATGCAGTACCACTTTGGCTGGCAGCATGGCTACTCGTGACTGCAGCGGTTACTCCAAAGGGAGAACGTCGACGGTATGCGCTCGTGAGCGCCGCCGCCGAGCTGCTTGCCGAAGGCGGGTTCGAAGCGGTGCGCCACCGGGCGGTCGCCCAGCGTGCTGGCCTGCCGTTGGCGTCCACCACTTACTACTTCTCGTCTCTCGACGATTTGATCGCCCGCGCCGTCGAGCACATCGGAATGATCGAGATCGCGCAGCTGCGGGCGCGGGTCACCGCGTTGTCCCGGCGACGCCGAGGACCCGAAACCACCGCCGAGGTACTGGCTGACCTGCTTGTGGGCGACCTGTCCGATCCGGCGCTCACCGAGCAGCTGATCTCCCGATACGAGCGTCACATCGCCTGCACCCGCTTGCCCGCGCTGCGCGAGACGATGCGCCGCAGCCTGCGCCAGCGCGCCGAGGCGGTGGCGGAGGCCCTCGAGCGATCCGGCCGATCCGTGCGCATCGAGCTGGTGTGCACGCTGATCTGCGCGGTCGACGGTTCGGTGGTCTCGGCCCTGGTCGAGGGTGGAGATCCCGCTGCGGCCGCGCTGGGCACGGTCGTCGAGCTCGTCGACGTGCTGGCCCCCATCGACCCGCGCCCGGTGCAGATCTGAGCCTTCAGGGTTGGGGCAGCGACGGAGTCACGATGTATCCCGTGGCGAAGTCGCCGTAGATGGTGACGCCGTCCGGGCGGCGCTCGAAGTACAACGCGACATAGGCGCAGACGACGGCATCGACCGGATCTTCAGCGCGGCGCAGCTCGCTCTTGCGCTGCGCCGTGATCACCTGCCGGCGCAGCTCCGCCCAGCCGTCATGGCCCCCGACGCGCAGCGGCACCGTGGCCTGCGCGAGCTTTTCGATGCCGTCCATCAGGAGCAGCAGCTCCGACCTGAGTTGGGCGAGGTCGCGGCCGGGCTTGGCCTTGTATTTGAGGGTTCGCGCCAACCGGAACAGCACCACGGTCGCTGGATGCGGATAGACCTCGATGGCGCGCCGCGCCGCCCCTGACCGTGGGTCCATGTCCAGGCCCAGCGCCCAGGCGAGCCGCGCCGCCCGTGGCATCTCGGCGAACTCCGGTTTCGCGGTGTTGGCCGGGTGCGCTCCGGCTTCAAACCTGCGGAAGTCACGGTTGAGCGCTGCCTCGGCGGGCCGCTGGCCGGTGGGGTTGGTCACCACCAGCGGCGCGTCGAAGGCGACCAGGCAATCGCCCCGGACGTAGGCCGACAGCGCTGCCAGCACCCCCGCGTCGTCGCGCGCGGCGACGAGGTGCACCAGCCGCCCGTCGGCGTCGACCACCGCGACACCGGTGGGGTTGCGACCGCCCCAGGCCAGGTCCACGCCGACGAAGTACATCCGCATTAGGGTAGGGCGACGATTCGGGTCACATCGTGTCCCGGCCGGTGCAGAGATTCATGGGACAACTGTGACCCAATGCGCGGCCGCGGAAGACCCGTAAGCTGTTCGTTTGTGAGCATTCCGAACGTCCTGGCCGCCCGGTACGCCAGCGCGGAAATGGTCGCGATCTGGTCGCCGGAGGCCAAGGTCATCGCGGAGCGGCGGCTGTGGCTGGCCGTGCTGCGGGCCCAGGCCGAACTGGGAGTGGACGTTCCGCCCAAGGCGATCGCCGACTACGAACGGGTGCTCGACGACGTTGACTTGGCCTCGATCGCCAACCGCGAAAGGGTGCTGCGGCACGACGTCAAGGCCCGCATCGAGGAATTCAACGCGCTGGCCGGCCACGAGCACGTGCACAAGGGGATGACCAGCCGCGACCTCACCGAGAACGTGGAGCAGCTGCAGATTCGGCGGTCGCTGGAATTGGTTTTCTCCCATGGCGTCGCGGTGGTGGCGCGGCTCGCCGAGCGGGCGGTGGCCTATCGCGATCTGGTGATGGCCGGACGCAGCCACAACGTCGCCGCGCAGGCCACCACGTTGGGCAAGCGGTTCGCCTCGGCGGCCCAGGAAACGCTGATCGCGCTGACGAGGTTGCGGGAGTTGATCGACCGTTATCCCCTGCGCGGCATCAAGGGTCCGATGGGCACCGCCCAGGACATGCTCGACCTGCTGGACGGCAACCCGGCCAGACTGGCCGAGCTCGAGCGACGCGTGGCCGGATTTCTGGGCTTCTCAACCGTTTTGACCAGCGTCGGGCAGGTATACCCGCGTTCGCTGGACCACGACGTGATCTCCGCGCTGGTGCAGCTCGGCGCCGGACCGTCGTCGATGGCCCACACCATCCGGCTGATGGCCGGGCACGAACTCGTCACCGAGGGGTTCGCGGAAGGGCAGGTTGGCTCGTCGGCGATGCCGCACAAGATGAACACCCGCAGCTGCGAACGGGTCAACGGACTGCAGGTGGTCCTGCGCGGCTACGCCTCCATGGCCGCCGAACTGGCGGGCGCGCAGTGGAATGAGGGCGACGTGTTCTGCTCTGTGGTGCGCCGAGTTGCGCTGCCGGACAGCTTCTTTGCGATCGATGGGCAGATCGAGACGTTCTTGACGGTGCTCGACGAGTTCGGCGCCTACCCTGCGGTGATCGGCCGCGAGCTGGATCGCTACTTGCCGTTCCTGGCCACCACCAAGGTCCTCATCGCCGCGGTGCGCGCCGGCATGGGTCGGGAGGCCGCGCACCACGTGATCCGGGAACACGCTGTGGCGACGGCGCTGGCCATGCGGGAACGCGGCGCCGAGCCCGACCTGCTGGAGCGGTTGGCCGCCGACGAGCGGCTGCCGCTGGACCGCGCGGCGCTCGACGCCGCGCTGGCCGACAAGAAGGCGTTCACCGGTGCCGCAGGTGATCAGGTGGACGAGGTGGTCACGATGGTGGACGCGTTGGTGAGCCGCTACCCGGACGCCGCCAAATACACCCCGGGCGCGATCCTGTGACTCTCGCCGGCGCGCTCGCTGGGATCGACTTCACCGATCTGGACAACTTCGCCAACGGATTCCCGCACGAGTTGTTCGCCGTCCATCGGCGAGAGGCGCCGGTGTACTGGCACGAGCCGACCGACAACACGCCCGATGGCGAGGGCTTCTGGTCCGTCGCCACGTACGCGGAAACACTTGCGGTGCTGAAGGACCCGGTGACCTTCTCGTCGGTCACCGGTGGCGAGCGACCGTTCGGCGGCACGCTGTTGCAGGACCTGGCCATCGCGGGCCAGGTGCTCAACATGATGGACGATCCGCGGCACTCGCAGATCCGGCGACTCATCAGCTCGGGGCTTACGCCGCGCATGATCGGTCTCGTCGAGGACGATCTGCGGGCGCGGGCGCGCCGGCTGCTGGACGCGGTGGTGCCGGGCGAACCGTTCGACTTCCTGGTTGACATCGCCGCCGAACTGCCGATGCAGATGATCTGCATCCTGCTGGGAGTCCCGGAATCCGAACGGCATTGGCTGTTCGAGGCCATCGAGCCGCAATTCGACTTCGGCGGGTCGCGCAAGGCTTCAATATCACAGCTTTCGCAGCTGTCCGTCTCTGAAAAGGCCGAGGAGGCCGGGTCGCGGATGTACGCCTACGGCCAGGAGTTGATCGCGTCGAAGCGCGCCAAGCCGACCGACGACATGTTGTCCGTCGTCGCGAACGCGACGGTGGACGATGCGGCGGCGCCGGCACTGTCCGACGTCGAGCTGTACCTGTTCTTCAGTCTGCTGTTCAGCGCCGGCGCGGAGACGACGCGCAATGCGGTCGCCGGTGGACTGCTGGCGCTGGCCGACCATCCGAAGCAAATGCGGTCGCTGCGTTTGGATTTCGGGATGCTGCCGACGGCCGTCGAGGAGATGGTGCGGTGGACGTCGCCGTCGCCGTCGAAGCGGCGCACCGCCGCCCGCGACGTCACGCTCGGTGGACAGTTGATCGAGGCGGGACAGAAGGTCCAGATCTGGGAGGGTTCGGCCAACCGCGACGCCGACGTGTTCGACCGCGCCGATGAATTCGACATCACCCGAAAACCGAACCCGCACTTGGGCTTCGGCCAGGGCGTCCACTATTGCCTGGGCGCCAATCTGGCCCGGCTGGAATTGCGCGTGCTGTTCGAGGAACTGCTGACGCGCTTTTCCGCCGTGCGGCTCGCCCGGCCCGTCGAATGGACGCGCAGCAATCGGCATACCGGCATCCGGCACCTGGTCGTGGAGCTACTCGAGGAACAGTGACGATCCGGCTCGCCGATGCCGAGCCGTCACCTGACGTGTTCGCCGCGGTGATGGCGACCGGAGTCTTGTCGATCGGGGCGCGCGACCACGGGTACGGCTGGCTGAGCGACACGCTGGGCGCGGTGGCGACCGGGGGTCTGGTGTTCCTGGTCGCCCTGGTGATCGCGACCGCCGCCATGCCCGTCGACGGACGCCGTAGCCTGCGCTGGGACCTGACGGATCCCGATGTCACCCTGAGGCTGTTCACCTTCGTGGCCGCGTGCGCCGTGATCGACTCCCGCTTGTCGTCCAACGTGTGGGTGCTGCGGGTGCTGGGGGCTGTTGCGCTGTCGTCCTGGCTCGTGCTCATCGCGCTCAGCGCGCGGAATATGTTGGCGCACAGCGGGGCGGCGCTGCGTGACCATGCGCATGGCGCGTGGGAACTGGCCAGCGTGGGAACATCCGGTTTGGCGATCGTGATGGCTCAGCTGGCCCACCACACCGGCCATCGCTGGTGGCTGATGATCGCCGTGCCCGTGTGGGTGGCGGCGATCTGCATCTACGGCCTGATGACCTGGCTGGTCGTGTGGCGCGTCGTGACGGAGCGTCGGGATCGTGACGGTTTCGAGCCCGACAGCTGGATTCTGATGGGCGGCCTGGCCATTGCGACCTTGGCCGGCGACAGCATCCACGCCCTGGCGCCCGCCTGGCTGGCCGTGCTGGTGGGGACCGTCGTGACCTGGGTGGCGGCCACGCTGTGGATACCGCCGCTGATCTACTTCGGCCTGCGCCGCGTCAGCCAACGGCCCGAGCGGCTGCGCTTCGCCGGTGTGTGGTGGGCGCTGGTGTTTCCGCTCGGCATGTACTCGGCCGCCACTTACGCCGTGGCCGGCGAAATCGGTCGGCGTTCACTGCTGACCGTGTCGCTGGTTTTCTTCTGGGACGCGTTGGCGGCGTGGCTGATTGTGGTCGTCGCGGGGCTGCTGCGCCTGCGGGGCGCCCTCTCGTCAGCCGGCGCGCATCGCGATGCCGGCCGCCCGTAGTTCCAGCACGGCCAGAGCCCGGATGGTCACCGGGTCCTCGTGGCGCCACCCGCCCACCGGGTCCGCGCTGATCGCGGCCAGTTTGCGCGGCGGCCGGTTCGTCAGGGCCCGCAGCGCCAGCAGCTGTTCGCCGGCCGGGGTTGCGGCCAGGCCGGTGACGGTCCATTTGCGCCGGAAGAACCGGAGCCGCAGGAACAGCCACGGGATGACCACAATGAGGAGCGGCACCGCGACGACGGCCAGCGACAGCAGGACCGCCAGCCAGCTCGCCGTGGTGTCGAGGCTGCGTCCGGCCCCCGCGATGTCGAGGGCGGCCCGGCTGGCCGAGGTGAGCGGCTGGCTGACCGCATCGCCCACCACCGGGATGTGCTGCGCGCTCTGGCCCGCCGATGCCAGGTTGCCGGCGATCCCGTTCGCGCCGTTTTCGACTTGCCGGCCGGCCTCGGCGATTGTCGAGATGGCGTCGTAAACGGCCGTGCCGACCAGCAGCCAGATCGCCGTCCAAAGGAAGATGGCGAAGTCGCTGAACAGTTGGGCGGCCAGCCGGCCGGGCCTGGTTGCGTAGGGCAGATATCGCGCTGTTAGCGGCGTCATGCCCCGATCCCAGCACAGGGCCGGCCGCGTGGCGCCCGATAGGCTGACCCGATGCGTCCCGCACTGTCCGACTACGAGCATCTGGCCAGCGGCAAGGTCCGTGAGATCTACCGCGTCGACGACGAGCACCTGCTGCTGGTGGCGAGCGACCGGATCTCCGCATACGACTACGTCCTGGACAGCATCATCCCGGACAAGGGCCGCATCCTGACCGCGATGAGTGTGTTCTTCTTCGGCCTCGTCGCCGCCGCCAACCACCTGGCCGGGCCGCCGGATGACCCGCGCATCCCCGACGAGGTGCTTGGCCGCGCGCTGGTGGTGCGACGGCTGGAGATGCTTCCGGTGGAATGTGTGGCTCGCGGGTACCTGACCGGCTCGGGGCTGCTGGACTACCAGGCGACCGGCAAGGTCTGCGGCATCCCGCTGCCACCGGGCCTGGTGGAAGCCAGCAGGTTCGCCACACCGCTGTTCACCCCCGCGACGAAAGCGGCGCTGGGTGACCACGACGAGAACATCCCGTTCGCCCGGGTGATCGAGATGGTGGGCGGGGTGCGCGCCAACCAGCTGCGCGACCGTACGGTGCAAATCTATGTTCAGGCCGCCGACCACGCATTGACGAGGGGAATCATCATCGCCGACACCAAGTTCGAATTCGGCACCGATCGCGACGGCAACCTGCTGCTGGCCGACGAGATCTTCACGCCGGATTCCTCGCGGTACTGGCCGGCCGAGGATTACCGGGCCGGTGTGGTCCAGACCAGTTTCGACAAGCAGTTCGTCCGCAACTGGCTGACCAGCCCCGAGTCCGGCTGGGACCGCCACGGGCCGCAACCGCCACCACCGCTTCCGGATGACATCGTCGACGCCACCCGCAGCCGTTATGTCGAAGCCTACGAACGCATTTCGGGGCTGACATTCGACGCCTGGATCGGCCCGGGCGCATGACGGACGCTTCGCCGGACGCGCGCCCCCGCAAGCGGGTGGGGGTACCTCCCACTCGTGGGGGCGTACCCCCAGTGCCGCCCGTCGCGAAGCGGGTGGAGACCCGGCGCGAGCACCACGGTGATGTCTTCATCGACCCGTACGAATGGCTGCGCGACAAGGACGACCCCGAGGTCATCGGCTATTTGGAGGCCGAAAACGACTACGTCGATCGGATGACCGACCACCTGGAACCGTTGCGGCAGCGGATTTTCGACGAGATCAAATCGCGCACCAAGGAAACCGATCTGTCGGTGCCGACCCGACAAGGCGACTGGTGGTACTACGCCCGGACCTTCGAGGGAAAGCAGTACCGCGTCCAATGCCGTTGCCCGGTAGCCGATCCCGACGACTGGGACCCGCCGATCCTCGACGAGAACACCGAGATCCCTGACGAACAGGTGCTGCTCGACTCGAATGCGGAAGCCGAGGGCCACGAATTCTTCGCGCTGGGTGCCGCGATGGTCAGCCTGGACGGGAACCTGCTGGCATATTCAGTCGACACCGTCGGCGACGAACGCTACACCCTGCGGTTCAAGGACTTACGCACCGACGAGTCCTACCCCGACGAGATCGCCGACATCGCGGCCGGAGCGACGTGGGCGGCCGATAACCGCACCGTGTATTACCTGACCCTGGATGCGGCGCATCGTCCCGACAAGGTCTGGCGGTATCGGCTCGGCTCGGGTGAGCCGTCGGAGCTGGTGTATCACGAAGCCGACGAACGATATTGGCTCGGGGTGGGGCTCACCCGAAGTGAGAAGTATGTATTCATCGCCTCGGGGTCGTCCATCACCTCCGAGATGCGCTACGCCGACTCCGCCGATCCGGAGGCCCCGTTCACCGTCGTGCTGCCGCGGCGCGAAGGTGTCGAGTATTCGCTAGAGCACGCGGTAGTCGGCGGACAGGACCGATTCTTGATCCTGCACAACGACGGCGCGGTCAACTTCACGCTCACCGAGGCCCCGGTCGGCGATCCAACACGGCAGCGCACCCTGATCCCGCACCGCGACGATGTGCGGCTTGACGGGGTGGACGCCTTCGCCGGTCATCTGGTGGTGAGCTATCGGCGCGAGGCGTTGCCCCGAATCCAGTTGTGGCCCATCGATTCCGACGGCGGCTACGGTGAGCCCGAGGAGATAGCATTCGACTCCGAGCTGATGTCGAGCGGGCTGGGTGGCAATCCGACCTGGGATTCGCCCAAGCTGCGGATCAGGGCGGGGTCTTTGATCACGCCGGCGCAGATTTACGATATCGACTTTGCCACCGGTGAGCGCACCTTACTGCGTGAGCAACCCGTCCTCGGCGGCTACCGGCCCGCCGACTACGTTGAGCGGCGCGATTGGGCGGTGGCGGACGACGGGACGCGGATCCCGGTGTCAATCGTGCATCGCGCCGACGTGGAGTTCCCCGCACCGGCGCTGCTCTACGGTTACGGCGCCTACGAGATCTGCACCGACCCGGCCTTTTCCATCGCCCGGTTGTCATTGCTGGACCGTGGCATGGTGTTCGTCATCGCCCATGTCCGCGGCGGCGGTGAGATGGGCCGACTGTGGTACGAGCACGGCAAGCTCTTGGAGAAGAAGAACACCTTCACCGATTTTGTCGCGGTGGCAAGGCATTTGGTGGATTCGGGCCTTACCCGACCGCGCCAGCTCGTCGCGCTGGGTGGCAGCGCCGGCGGCCTGTTGATGGGCGCGGTGGCCAACTTGGCGCCGGATCTCTTTGCCGGAATCCTCGCGCAGGTCCCATTCGTCGACCCGCTGACCACCATCCTCGACCCCTCCTTGCCGCTGACCGTCACCGAATGGGACGAATGGGGAAACCCATTGAGCGACAGCGATGTCTACTCGTACATGAAGTCGTATTCACCCTATGAGAACGTCGACGCCAGAAGGTACCCGGCTATCCTGGCGATGACGTCCCTGAACGACACCCGGGTCTACTACGTGGAGCCGGCCAAGTGGGTTGCGGCGCTGCGGCACGCCAACACCGACGGCAATCCGATCCTGTTGAAGACCCAGATGAACGCGGGACACGGCGGCGTCAGCGGTCGGTATAAGGCTTGGCAGGAAACCGCTTTCCAATACGCATGGCTGCTAGCCGCCGCCGACGGCGACCGCTATGACGGCGGCCAGGAAGACGGCCTCGGTGGCCGTCCGCAGGGATAGCCGCGTCGTCATCGACTTGGGCGGATCGGGCATCCGCGAGGCGTAGACGTTGGCCGGGAACATGGCCAGCATCAGCAGCAGTAGGCAGCTGGCCGCCGCCACCCGGGTCGCCGGCAGCAACAAACCCGCGGCTCCGAGCAGCTCCAGCAGCCCGGTGATCGTGACCAGCAGACCGGGGGCGGGCAGTCGGGGCGGGACGATCGCTATGAGGTCACGGCGCAGCGGCGGCGCGAAGTGGCTGCACCCGGTCAGCACGAACATCGCCGCCAGCCCGACGGCGATCGCCGCGGTCCAGCTATTGACATAGCCGACGCCGAGCCAACCGATACTCCGAGCGGCGGCGGTGGCCAATAGCAGGGTGAGCAACGGGGCCATCTCAGTCTTCCAATCTAGACACTGACAAGTTCTAGTCGTCAAAGGTAGATGAGAATCTAGTCACTGTCAAGTTTGACCGCTATGCTGGGTCGATGGACCGGTCCAGCTACCACCACGGCGACCTGCGCGCGGTGATCCTCGCGGAAGCCGCGCGCCTGGTCGCCGAGCGGGGGGCGGACAGGGTCTCGTTGCGCGAGTTGGCCCGCAGCGCGGGCGTGTCGCATGCGGCTCCCGCGCACCACTTCACCGATCGGCGTGGGCTGTTCACCGCGCTGGCGGCGCAGGGTTTTCGGCTGCTGACCGAGGCGCTGGCCGATGCTCGGGGCCACTTCGCCGACGCGGCCGTGGCCTACGTGCGGTTCGCAACCGAGCACCCCGGCCACTACCACGTGATGTTCAACAAGTCGCTCCTCGACGCCGCCGACACCGAACTGGCCGCCGCCGAGGCCGCTGCCGGGGCCGAACTTTCCCGCGGGGTCGCGACTTTGCGGGATCCCAACGCGCGGGCCGACCCCACGGGCGCTCAGCTGGCGGCATGGTCACTGGTACACGGATTTTCGATGCTGTGGCTGAACGACGCGGTCAACGCTCAAGTGAGAGAGCTGGATCCGATGGATACCGTGATGCGGATGGCCGCCATGCTGTTCGAGGGCTAATCGAGGTCTGCAGTGGGTTATGCCGTGGTTATTCAGCGGCCGTTACGAACGCCGGCTGTTTCGGCAGAAACGACGCCGGGATGATGGTGAAAATTACCAGCACCACCGCGATCACGAATACCGCCGTATAGGCGTGCGAAAGGTCGTGCAGCACATTGCCCCAGAAACCGGGCGCAAGTGACTGCCGGGGTATCGCCGACGGGTCGATCGGCACCCCGCTGGTGGCGGCCTTCTGTTGGAGGGCAGCGAGCCTGTTTGCCGCAGAGATGTTTTCGCTCCGATTGAACTGGTTGGTCAGGATCATCGACATCAGCGCGGTTCCCATCGAGCCGCCCACCTGGTGGCTGACGCTGATAAGCGTCGTACCGCGGGCGATCTGATGCGGTGTCAGCGCCTGCACCGACGCCACGGAGAGCGGCATCATCGTGCAACCCATGCCCAGGCCCATGATCGCCAGCCCCGTTAAAAGCGCGGGCAGATACGCCGCCTGCCTGGCCACGCCGAAAGCGAAGGTGCCCAATCCGGCGGTGATCAGCGCTATGCCGACCAGCACGATCTTGCCCGGCCCCCGCCTGTCCACCAGGGGTCCGGTCAGCCGCATGGTCAGCATGGCACCGAGTCCCTGGGGAATCATGTGGACACCCGCTTGCATCGGCGTCTGGTGCAGTACCTGCTGGAAGTAGCTCGGCAGCAGCAGCCCGGCGCCGAAAAAGGCCATGGCGAATACCAGCATCGTCACATTGGCCTGGGTGATCACGTGGTTCTGGAAGAGCCGCAGATCGATGAGTGGGTGGTCCGCGCGCCGCAGCGCGTGCACGACGAACGCGGCGATCAGCGCCAGGCCGATGGCCGCCGGTATCAACACGTGGCGATCCGCCACGGTGCCTCGGCCCGGAATGGACGACACCGCGAACAGGAACGTCGAAAGGCCGGGCGAGAGCAGCAGCACGCCAATAACGTCGAAGGTTTCCGACCGCGCCGCGTGGTCCCGTTCAAACACGATTGCCGCGAGGACGACCGTAAGGAGCCCGAAGGGCAGGTTGATCAGGAAGATCCACCTCCAGCTGGAGGTGTCGATGAGCCAGCCGCCCAGGATTGGCCCACCGATCGGGGCGAGCAGCATGGGAATGCTCAGGATGGACATCAGGCGGCCGAGCCGCGCGGGGCCCGCTTCGCGGGTCAAGATCATGAATCCGAGCGGCAGCAGCATGCCGCCACCGATGCCCTGCACCACGCGAAATATGATGAGCTGCAGGATGCTTGACGCGATCGCGCACAGCAGCGAGCCCAGCGTGAAAGCCAGCACGGAGCCCATGAACAGGCGCTTCGTGCCGAAGCGGTCGGCCGCCCATCCGGTTAGTGGGATCACGGTCGCCAACGCCAGCGTGTAGCCAGTCATCGTCCACGCGACGACGGCCTGGGTCGAGCCGAACTGATCGATGAACGTGCGTTGCGCGACGGCGACGACCGTGACGTCCAGGATCGCCATCACCGTGGCCAGGATGCACACGCCGGAGATCCGCAACAGCCTGGCGTCCAGCTTGTAGGGGTAGACATGGGCGCCCGGGTGCTGCGTGGGGGCGGTGGTGGGCGGCGCGGTGTCGGCCGCTGCTGAACGGGCCTTGTCCATGGCGTTGCTTAGCATATCGAATCGATCGTCCCGCCGACGCGGGTAGGCGTTTGCTGGCCGGCGTTCGATCCGGTCGGCGCCCAATCGTGGCCGCGGTCCGGACGGGCGGTTCCGGTGTGCGCTACAACACGCTCGCGCCGACCGGCCTACCGCGCCACCGGGGATTGGTGACCGGCGCCCTAACCAGGGCCCTTATACGCCTGCTGTCCGCGTGTCCTTCACCATTTCGACACCTGGGATCGTCAAACTGCGGGTGTGTCTGGAAAATTGATCGTCTCGGTCTCGGGGATCGGCGAACGCACCCTGGACGACGTCGAGGCGTTCTGCGCACAAATGGACGCCCGCAACATCCCGGTCTCGTTGCTGGTGGCTCCCCGGCTCAAGGGTGACTATCGGCTCGACCGTGACCCGCACACCGCCGAATGGCTGACCGCCCGGCGGGCCGGCGGGGACGCCATCGTGCTGCACGGCTACGACGACCCCGCGACCAAGAAGCGTCGCGGCGAATTCGCGGTCCTGCGCGCACACGAGGCCAACCTGCGGCTGATGGGCGCCGACCGGGTGCTCGAGCACCTCGGGCTGCGCACCCGGCTGTTCGCGGCACCGGGCTGGGTCGTCTCACCGGGCGTCGTCAAGGCATTGCCGCAGAACGGGTTCCGGCTCCTTGCCGATCTACACGGCATCACCGACCTGGTCCGGCACACCACCGACCGCACCCGGGTGCTGGGCATCGGAGAGGGCTTCCTCACCGAGCCGTGGTGGTGCCGCATGGTGGTGCTGTCCGCGGAGCGGATCGCGCGTCGCGGCGGCATAGTGCGGGTCGCGGTAGCCGCGCATCAATTGCGCAAGTCCGGCCCGCAGCAGGCGATGCTGGACGCGGTCGACCTGGCTTCGATGCACGGTTGCACGCCGACGGTGTACCGGTGGCGGTCCGACAAGGCGGTTTTGGATGCGGCCTGACGCCAGCGTCTGATTAGCCTGCTGGCCGGGGGCATTACCCTGTTGCCACATGAGCGATTCTTGGGCTGCGGGGTTCGCCGCTGACGCGATCGTTGTCGGTGCCGGGCTGTCGGGCCTGGTGGCCGCCTGCGAATTGGTGGATCGCGGCTTGCGGGTGCTGGTCCTCGACCAGGAGAACAGCGCCAATCTGGGCGGGCAGGCCTTCTGGTCGTTCGGTGGGCTGTTCTTCGTCGATAGCCCGGAACAGCGCCGCCTGGGCATCCGGGACAGCCACGAACTCGCTTTACAGGATTGGCTGGGCACGGCGGCCTTCGACCGGCCTGAGGATTACTGGCCACGCCAATGGGCGCATGCCTACGTCGATTTCGCGGCCGGAGAGAATCGCAGCTGGCTGCGTGACCGGGGGCTCAAGATTTTTCCGCTGGTGGGTTGGGCCGAGCGTGGCGGTTACGGCGCACAGGGACACGGCAATTCGGTGCCCCGCTTTCACATCACGTGGGGTACCGGGCCGGCGTTGGTCGAAATCTTCGCGCGTCAGCTGCGGGACCGCTCGGCGGTGCGCTTCGCACACCGCCATCAGGTCGATGAGTTGATCGTCGAGGGTGACGCGGTGACCGGCGTGCGCGGCACCGTACTGGAGCCCTCGGCGGCGCCACGCGGCGTGGCCTCGTCACGAACAGCGGTGGGGCAATTCGAATTTCGTGCCCCCGCTGTTCTCGTGACCAGCGGCGGCATCGGCGGCAATCACGACCTGGTGCGAAAGAATTGGCCCGAGCGGATGGGCCGTGTGCCCGAGCAACTGCTCAGCGGGGTGCCTGCGCACGTCGACGGCCGGATGATCGCCATCTCCCAGCAGGCCGGCGCTCGGGTGATCAACCCCGACCGGATGTGGCATTACACCGAGGGCATCACCAATTACGACCCGATCTGGCCGCTGCACGGCATCCGGATCATCCCCGGCCCGTCGTCGCTGTGGCTGGACGCGTCCGGCAAGCGGTTGCCCGTTCCGCTGTACCCCGGGTTCGACACCCTCGGCACGTTGGAGTACATCGCCAAGTCCGGTTATGACTACACCTGGTTCGTGTTGAACGCCAAGATCATTGAAAAGGAGTTCGCGCTCTCCGGTCAGGAGCAGAACCCCGATCTGACCGGGCAGAGCGTGCGCGAGCTGTTGCGCAACCGGGCCAGTTCCGGACCGCCGGGACCGGTGCAGGCCTTCGTCAACCGGGGCGTGGACTTCGTCAGCGCGGACTCGCTGCGGGAGTTGGTGACCGCGATGAACAAACTGCCCGATGTGCAGCCCCTCGACTACGCCACGGTCGAGGCCGAGGTCACCGCCCGCGATCGCGAGGTGGCCAACAAGTTCACCAAAGACGGCCAGATCACCGCGATCCGCGCCGCCCGCGACTACCTGGGCGATCGGCTGGGCCGGGTCGTGGCGCCGCACCGGCTCACCGATCCTAAGGCCGGCCCGATGATCGCCGTCAAGCTGCACATCCTGACCCGAAAGACGTTGGGCGGCATCGAAACCGACTTAGCCGGACGGGTGCTCAAGGCCGACGGCACCCCGCTCACCGGGCTCTACGCTGCCGGCGAGGTGGCCGGATTCGGCGGGGGCGGGGTGCACGGCTACCGGGCGCTTGAGGGCACGTTCCTGGGCGGCTGCATATTCTCCGGGCGCGCCGCCGGGCGCGGCGCGGCCGACGACATCACCTAGCTTGCTCGGGCATTAGCGCGCTAGAAGGTGACCGCGGTTTCTTCGGGCAGAACCTGGAAGTCGGTGCTGGTCATCTCGGTGAGCCGGCCGTAGTAGATCCCCCTCGCATCCGGGGCGATGATCCCCTGGTGGATGGGTACCGCGCGCGCCGGCGCCACCGCGCGCAGGTAGTCGATGGCCTCGGCGATCCTCATCCACGGGGCCGCGGCCGGAGCCGCCAACACGTCGACCGGCTCGTCGGGCACGAATAGCGCGTCGCCCGGGTGCATCAATCTCGCCGCATGGCCTCCGTCGCCGACCAGATACGAAATGTTTTCTATGACAGGGATTTCCGGGTGGATCACGGCGTGCCGGCCGCCGACGGCCCGGATGGTCAGCTCTCCGACGGTCAGCTCGTCGCCGACGTGCACCTCTTGGAAGGGCGCATCCAGCTGCGCCGCGGTTTGCGAATCGGTGTAGAGCGCGGCATCGGGGTTGCCCTCGATGAGCGACGGCAGCCGCGCGACGTCGACGTGGTCGGGGTGCTGGTGGGTGATGAGGATGGCGGAAAGGCCGGTGATTCCCTCGAAACCATGCGCGAAGGTACCGGGATCAAATAGCACACGCGTGTTGTCGAACTCGGCAAGTAGGCAGGAATGGCCGAAATGCGTCAGTTGCATGTCTACGATTGTGCCCTGACGGGGGTGATGCCGATGCGGGTGATCCTGGCGACGATGCTGGTTGTCGGCGGCTTCGCGGTGGCTCTGATCGTCGTGGTCCCCGCCCACGCAGATCCCGAGACTTGCCCGCCCGTATGCGACCAGGTCCCGAACACCGCCTGGATCCAGCAGCACGCGGTGCCGCTGGACACGGTATACAACTGGCCCGCGCTGGCCGGTTCGGCGGTTCCGCTGACGGGTGGCGCGACCACGAGGTTTCGGTTCGAGGACCTGTGTGCCACGGCGGCGGTGCCGCAGGACCCCCGCGACTCGGCGGTCGCGGCCCGCGTGACGGTGACCCATCCGGACGGTCAGTGGCAGCTGCAGGCCCAGATCCTGCACTGGCGCGGTGACACGGCTCGCGGCGGCCCGACCGCGGCTTCGGTGTTCAGCAATGCCGTCGCCGCGCTTCGCGGCTGTCAGCAGCGGGCACCGGCGGAGTCGCCGTCGATCACCAGCGACGAACAAAACCGGATGGCCGCGGTGATCAGCGGTCCGGTCATCGTGCACACCTACCTGGTGGCCCACGTGGCGAGCAGCACGATCAGCGAGCTCACGCTGTGGTCGTCAGGCCCGCCGCAGGTGTCGTGGCCGTCGATGGCGGACGACCCCGTGCTGAACTCCATGACCGCGCCACTGTGCGCCGCCTACATCGCCTCGTGCCCGTGACCCGCTGTCGGCACGGGTCGCCGGTAGAGTTGATGCCGAGCTAAACCGTGAGGAGGAGTGCCGGTGAGCCGGGTGGTCGTTCATGTGATGCCCAAAGCGGAGATTCTTGACCCGCAGGGTCAGGCGATTGTCGGCGCGCTGGGCCGGCTCGGCCACCCGGGCATCTCAGATGTCAGGCAGGGCAAGCGGTTTGAGCTTGAGGTCGATGACTCAGTTGATGATTCAGTCCTCGCCGAGATCGCGGAATCGCTCTTGGCAAACACCGTGATCGAGGACTGGACGATTAGCCGGGAGGCGCGGTGACGGCGCGGATCGGCGTCATCACCTTTCCCGGGACGCTTGACGACGTGGATGCCGCCCGCGCCGCGCGGCGCGTCGGCGCCGAGGCGGTCGGTCTGTGGCATGCCGACGCCGACCTCAAGGGGGTCGACGCCGTGGTGGTTCCCGGCGGCTTCTCCTACGGCGACTACCTGCGGGCAGGTGCGATCGCCAGATTCGCCCCGGTGATGGCCGAAGTGGTCGACGCCGCGGGGCGCGGTATGCCGGTATTGGGAATTTGCAACGGTTTTCAGGTGATCTGTGAGGCCGGGTTGCTGCCCGGTGCCCTGACTCGCAATGCGGGTCTGCACTTCATCTGCCGCGACGTGTGGCTGCGCGTGGCATCGACTTCGACGGCCTGGACGTCGCGTTTCGAGCCCGACGCCGACCTGCTGGTGCCACTGAAGTCCGGCGAGGGTCGCTACGTGGCCCCCGCGGACGTACTCGACGAGCTGGAGGGCGAGGGCCGGGTGGTGTTCCGCTACCACGACAACCCCAACGGCTCGCAGCATGACATCGCCGGCATCAGCTCCGCCAACGGTCGCGTCGTCGGGCTGATGCCGCATCCCGAGCACGCCATCGAAGCGCTGACGGGTCCCTCCGACGACGGCCTGGGCCTGTTCTACTCGGCGCTGGACGCACTGCTCGCCGCTTAAGTGGAAATCCCTGCCGCACTGCGCAATTCGCTGAACGCCGCGGTGAGCGCGTCGGTCGCTTCGTGCGGGTCGTCGAACGTCTGATCGTCGGTGAGCACCGCGATGCCGAGCTGATCGACGTAGCTCCACACGGTGATGTTGACCGGGGCGCCCGGCGAAAGCACGCCGGTCGAGTAGATCTCGCTGACCGCCGCGCCCCCGAAGTGGCCGCGTTCACGCGGACCCGCGACGCTGGACACCGCGACGTTCATCATCTTGTTCGGCGCTTCCCGCTGGCCCAGCCACCGAAACGCGGCCGGCGCGAGCGCGGTCGGCAGATAGGCCATCATCTGCCCGTAAAGCCGCGGGCCCAGGATTTCGTGATCCTCCTTGGCAATTCGGGTCGACAGCGCGACCAGCCGAGCCCGTTCGGTCGGGTCGGCGATGTGAACGGGCAGCGAAATGGACAGGCCACTGATCTCGTTGCCGGTGATCCGGTCCGATTTGTCGGTGGCGGTTGGCACCGACGCGATGATCGGCCGGTCGGCCGCGCCGTCGTAGGCCAACAACAGCTTCCGCAGCCCGCCGGCCGCCGTCGTCAGCACCAGGTCGTTCATTGTGATGCCCAACACCTTGGCGGTCGCCTTGACGTCGGGCAGCGGCAGCGTCGCACTGGCGAACCGCCGCCGGGGTGACACGACGTGGTTGAGAAAGGTCGGCGGTGCGTCGAAGGCGTCGGCCAGATCGGGGTGGTCACCGCGCTCGCGGGACCGGCGGCGCACCCGCGTCAGCCCCACCGCGGCATCCCTGAGCAGACCGGGCAGGTCGGCGACCTGCCGGGCGTGGTCGCGCGCCGCGGCGCGCAGCAGGTCGGCCGTCGACGGAGCGATGCCGGCCTCGTCGTTGTCGCGCTCGTCGGTCGGCGCGCCCTCGAGATCCATCGTGCGCGCTAGCAGGTTGACGGAGGCCACGCCGTCGGCCAAAGCGTGGTGAACCTTGCCGATCAGCGCGAATCGGCCTCCGGCCAGCCCCTCGGCGAAGTGAAACTCCCATAGCGGGCGGCTGCGATCCAGCGGCGTGGAGGCGATCTCGCCGATGACACCGTCGAGCTCCCGGCGGCCGCCCGGTGCTGGCACCTGCACGCGCCGCAAGTGGTAGTCCAGGTCCACCTCGCAGTTCTCCTGCCACATCGGATGATGCAGTCGCCACGGGATGTCGACGAGCTTGTAGCGCAACGGTTCTAGCAGATGCAGCCGGCGGCGCACGTGGTGGCGAAACACGTCGAAACCGAAGTCGCCGTCGAAGTCCGAGGGATCGATGGCCGCGACCTTCAACGTGTGCGTGTGCAGGTTCGGCGCCTCGCTGTAGAGGAGCGTCGCGTCCATGCCGTTGAGTCTTTTCACACGTCACCTCGCCGTGCCGACGCGTCCAGGAGCAGCCGCGCCGTCAGCCCAGGATGGGCAATCGACGCTGGCCGGCCAGCCGCTTGAGCGCGGCCTCCATCACCGCGCGCACGTGGGCGTCGACCTCGTCGACGTCCGGATCGTTGCCGAAACGGGAGGCGACGTCGATCGGCTCGAGTACCTCGGTTACGACCTTGGCCGGCAGCGGCAGGTTGGGCGGGAAGATCACGCTCAGGCCGAACGGGAAGCCGAAGCTGACCGGCAGGATGTCCATCCGGGCCTTGGTGAGCCCCAGCTTCCGGGCCAGCCAGTTGCCGCGGGTCAGGAACAGCTGGGTCTCCTGGGCGCCGATGGACACAGTGGGCACGATGGGCACCCCGGCTTCGATGGCGGTCCTGACGTAGCCAGTGCGGCCGTTGAAGTCGATCGAATTCGCACCGAAGGTGGGCCGGTAGGAGTCGTAGTCGCCGCCGGGGAACACCAACACCACGGCGCCCGAATGCAGGGCGGTGGCGGCGTTTTCACGGCTCGCCTCGATGACGCCGAGGCGGCGCAACCACCCGTCCTGCGGGCCCATGAACAGGCCGTAATGGCCCAGGGTGTAGATGGGGCGGTCGTAGCCGAACCTGTCGTAGAAGGCCGGCGAGAAGATCAACACGTCCGGCGTCGACATGCCGCCCGAGTGATTCGACACCACCAGCGCCCCGCCGGCCGATGGGACGTTCGCTATGTTTCGCACCTCGGCGCGATGCCACCGCTTGATGACCGGACCGATGGCTTTCGCGACCTGTTTGGTGAAGGCCGGATCCCATTTGGCGGTCTCGTGGTTCTCTGCCGCCTCAACGCCGCCGCCCTTCATAGCTCCCCGCTGTCGTGTTCCTGCCATTTGCCATTGATTGTGACGCCGGTCTCAAACCTCGGCGCCTGCATGACATACGGTACTCTCCATTTTGGAGAATGTCATATTCACTTGCTGCGGGCACACCGCGCACCGGGGGAAGATGTCCGAAAAGGTTCTTGTCACCGCGGGTTTCGGGCTGGTCGGCTCGCAGACCGTGCGCCGGCTGGTCGCCGACGGCCACCGCGTCATCGCGACGGACCTCGGCACCCGCGATCAGCGCAAAGCGGCGGGCTCGCTACCCCAGGGTGCCGAGGCCTACTGGGCGGACCTTACCGAGGAGAACCAGGTCGACCGTCTCGTGGCCGACACGTCGCCGACGGCGATCGTCCACCTGGCCGCGGTGATCCCGCCGGCGATCTATCGCCACGCCGCCCTGGCCCGCCGCATCAACGTCGACGGACCGTGGCGCTGCTGCGCGCCGCCGAGTCAAGATCGCATCCGGTGCGCTTCGTCCAGGCGTCGAGCAACGCCGTGCACGGGGCCCGCAACCCGCACCGGCACCACGAGCTGTTGCGCGCGGACACTCCGGTGCGGCCCTCGGATCTCTACGGCGGGCACAAGGCGGAGGTCGAGCGCCACGTCCGAGCTTCGGGTCTGGACTGGGTCATTCTTCGTCTGGCCGGCGTCATGAGCGTCGATCTGGGCGCCATGCCCCTCAGCATGGACGCGCCCTTCTTGGAAAGCGCGCTGCCGGCCGACGGGCGGATCCACACCATCGACGTTCGCGATGCGGCGCTCGCGTTCGCAGCCGCGACGGCAGCCGATGTCGTCGGTGAGACCCTGCTTATCGGAGGCGACGAGTCGCACCTGCTCCGGCAGGGTGACGTCGGCAAGGCGCTGGCCGCAGCCAGGGGGCTGGTCAACGTCTTGCCCGGGGGCCGCCCCGGCGACCCGGACAGTGACGAGGACTGGTGCGTCACCGACTGGATGAATACCACTCGCGCTCAGCAGGCCCTGCGATTCCAGCGGCATCCCTGGCCGGACATGCTCGCCGAGATGCGCGCCGCGGCCGGGTGGCGTCGCTATCCGACGCGATTGATCTCCCCGGTCGCCCGCCAGTTCCTCAAACACCGTGCGGCCTATCGGGATTCGCCGGGGCGTTACGCCGTTCCGTGGGGCGCGATCAGGGCCAAGCTCGGCGAGCCCGGCCCGATAACTAGGCGCCCTGCGACCTAGTCGGCGCGGAGCTGGGGGCACCACCCGGTTGCGGGGGAAACGCCGATGCGAAAAACCCCTCGTGATTTCGCCGTGGCGTTACGCGCGCTAGCGGGCTCCAGACCTTCAGCCGGCGTCACGCAGCAGCGGCTGTGCCGTCGACGGCAAGTCTACGACAGGGGCCAACTGACCAAAGAGGTCGATCGCGTCCGCGATAGTGGCCTCGGCGAAGTCGGCGAAATCCTCAAAAGAAACGCCTTTTCGGATCCATTGGGACCTGCGCGCCACGACGCCGATCCGCTGCGGGTCAGAGGAGCCGTGCACGATCGCGACGACTTCGTGGTTCTGCTGGTTCCACGTGTCGGCGAAGTGCATCAGCCAGGGACGGTCGGTGGCGGGAAAGAAGCACGGAGGAGTCACCCGAATCATCAACACGTCGCCGTGCGTCGGGCAGATCTCGAGGTGGACGTGCAGCCGCCGCGGACGGGTGTTGGCGACGTAGAAAAATTCGCCGTCGTGCCGGCCCCGGAAATACCGGCTGCCGCGCGTGCACAGATAGCGTTCGACCAGGTTTGCGCAGAGCGGCTCACTCGTCATGAGATCCATGGTGAGGCCGGCGGCTTTGCGGATCCTTGGAACCGAGCTAGCCGGGACCCAAGAGTTTGTTGAGAATTGGCTGAGCGGCCGGGATTCCGCTCAGGGCAGCACCCGCACGGGGACGTTGGACCAGCCCGCGACGTTTTGCATGGTCACCCGTTTGCAGTCGCCCCAGATCACCTCGTAGCGCGGCATGAGGTCCAGCAACTTCTCCAGGGCGATCGCGCTCTCCATCCGGGCCAGCGCGGCCCCGAGGCAGCTGTGCACACCGTAGCCGAAGCCGAGGTTCTGCGCCGTCGTGCGGTCGCGGTCGATGTCGAATTTATCGGCGTCGGTGAAGGCATCGGGATCACGGTTCGCTGAGCCGCCCAGCAGGAATACCGGCTTGCCCGGGGGATCGTGACGCCCCGGGGTCAAGTTGAGGCGACCGTCGAGTGCATGCCGGGTCGCGCCGCTCGGTGATCCCGGGCGCTTTACTTCGGGTCCAGTTCGATCCGAACGGTCAGCAACTCGGTGCCCAACGCGCGCACCATCGCGCTGTTGAAGCGGGGCAGCATGGCCAAGCGGGCGTACGGGTCATCGCCCGGTAACAGGAAGGCGGTTCCCGCGCGCCAGCGGCCGCGAATACGAATTCGGACCCTGTTGTTCGCCTTGATGTTTCGCACGTAGTCGGACGCCTCGCCGTGGTCGGAAACGAGCCAGAACGTCGCACCGTCGAGCCGCCCGCCCAGCGGTGTGCGTCGCGGTCGCCCGCTGATGCGGCCCGTCGTCTCGAGCAGCACCTGGGTGGGCAGGCGCCTGGTGATGGGGTTGGCGACATGTCGGTGGAAGAAGCCGGTGCGGCGGCGTTTGCGTGCGTCTGCGGAAGTGCGTGTGGTCATGTTGGTAAGCATTGTCGAGACTAGCAGTCTAGTCAATGGGCGGGCTAGCCTTCAGGCTGTGACGCCCAGAAGGCCCCACACCGGCAGCCGGCGCAACGACGCGGCCGAGCGGGCAATCCTGCATGCGGCGGCGGAGCTGCTCGCCGCCGACGACGGCGCGCCGATCACCGTCGACGCGATCGCCGAGCGGGCAGGGGTCGGCAGGCAAACCATCTACCGATGGTGGCCGTCGAAAAGCGCGGTGCTCCTCGACGCAATGATCCACCGGGCCCGGCAGGTCGCGCCGGCACCGGACAGGGGCGACCTGCACACCGACCTTCGTCTGTTTCTGCGCTCCACGTTCGCCGCCGCGCCCGACAACCGCAGGCTGCTCCTCGGCGCGCTGCGGGAGGCGCTGGGCGACAACACCACCATGGATCAGCTCGCGGCGTTCACGGCGACGCGGCGGGACGAGATGGCCGTGATCCTCGACCGCGCACGGGCCCGCGGACAGATCCCCATGGCCGAACGGCAAGCGACCGTCGTCGACCAGGCGTTCGGATTGCTATGGTATCGAATGATTTTCACCCACGAGCCGCTAGACGAGCATGCCGCCGACGAGTTGGCGACAGCGCTGACAGCGCAGCTCCAGGCCGAGGAGGGTTGAAGGTGGCAATTGCCGTGGAACGGATCGACCACATCGTGTTGAACTGCAAGGACGTTGACGCCACCGCGAAGTGGTACGAACGGGTCCTCGGCATGCGGCGCGAGACATTCGGACCGTCGAACAGAACCGCCGTGTGCTTCGGAAATCAGAAGATCAACCTGCGACCGATCGGCGCGCTCGCCGACGATCCCGACTGGGTCACCGGGTCGGTCGAAGCGGCCGGCTCCGAAGACTTGTGCTTCATCACACCGGCAACCCCTGACGACGTGCGCGCCCACCTCGCCGCATGTGGAGTCGACATCGTCTCGGGACCGGTAACCAAGGTTGGCGCGTTGGGCCTGATGACCTCGCACTACTGCCGTGACATCGACGGCAACCTGATTGAAATCGCAGTCTACTGAGTGTCTTTCAGCGGATACAGTTCGGGCAGATTGACGACGATGGCCTCCTGGGTGCTACGCGCGATCACGACTTCCGCGGGGGAGTTCGGGTCGGGATTTTCTTCCCGGTGCGACAGATACGGCGGGATGAATACGTAATCGCCGGGCGCGGTCGAGATGCGCACCTCTTGGACGCCGTCGTGAAAGACGAACTCCGGATTACCGCATCGCACGTAGATCGCGGTCTCCGATTCGCCGTGATGATGGTTCGACGAAGCGGATTTCGGCGAAGCGTGTGTCTCGCCCATCCACAGCTTCTCGGCGCCGACCGACCGGCCGGACAGAGCGGCGAAGCGTCGCAGCCCTTCCGATTGTGCGGTGTCGGAACTGATGTCTGACGCCTTGACGTGGTGCACCCGGTTGCGCGTTACTTCCGTTGCCGTCTTGTCGAAATCGGGGTGGAATCCGTCCGAGGTTCCCATGAGTGATGCTCCTGTCAATCGCCTTCTGCCACTAAATCTCGGTAGGCCCGTCGATGAGGCGCTCGGCTAGCTGCCGCAGGTCACTCACCATGAGGTTCGGTTGCGGCAACCCGTCGGCCGGCAGCGGTGGATTGCCCGGCCGAGTGATGAGAGCGGAGCTGAAGCCGACATTCTGCGCGCCGAGGGTATCCCACACGTGCGCGGCCACCATCATGCAATCAGTGGGCGCTACCTTGACTGCCTCGCACACGTATCTGTAAACCGCCGGCGCCGGCTTGAAGGCACGGCAGGCATCGACGCTCAACTGTTGCTCGAAAAAGCCGGCCAGCCCGGAATTCTGCAGGGCGGTCGGTCCGTTTGGGTTGGGCGGTGAGTTTGTCAGCGTGACAAGCCGAAATCCGTTGTCGCGCAGCGCGGCAAGCCCCTCGGCCGCATCGGGGTGTGCTGGCATCATGAGCAAGCCGGTCTTCAGGCGGTGCAGGTCGTCGTCTGTGACGTCTACCTGGTAGATATTGCCGAGCATGCGTAGCACACCCTGGGCAAGCGTCGAGAAGTTCACATAATTCTCCGCCAAGGTGGCGGTCATCGAGTACATGACGAGCTGCGCAAACCATTCGCGCAGCACCCGCTCGTCGCCGAACCGCTCTCCGAAAAGTGGTGCCAGGGAGCCGATATCGATCAGCGTCTCGTTGACGTCGAAGACGAGTACGGACGGCTTGGTCGTCGCCATGGCTAGCGCTCATCATCCTTCAGTGCAACGAACATCCAGGTGAGTGGTCGACGTCGAGGTCGAAGCCGACCTGGTCGCGGTAGAACCGCAGCGATCGGTCCTTTCATTGTGTGATCCCGGTGGGCGTTTTCCGCAGCACTTCGTCGGGGTCGAGTCCTCGGTCAACGCCATGGGGTAGGACGGTTTGGCCCGGCTCGAGCTGTAGCTGTTTGCCGTCCAGATACACGTCGATCTTGTCGGGTTCGAAGGACACCAGATTGGTTACCCGCGCTACCTCGGGCCAGGCGTTGATGTAGGACCACGCGGCGCGCTGGTGGCTGCCGACGTCGTAGTACGAACATATCCCCTTGTATGGGCAAAAGGTCTGAAGATCAACGAGTTTGAATGCAGCCGCGTCGATATCCTCGCGTGGTACATACCAGCGGGGTGCAAAGCCTGATTCATATAGTGCCAATGGGTGCTTAGTGTCGGCAATCACTTGGTCACCATCCCGGACGACCAGATGCCGTGAGGTAGAGCGGATGTCGATGCGGTGATAGGCATCGGCGGCATGTCCGACGATGCGTTCGTTTTCCTCGTAGAAGGCGTCCATCGCGCGCCAGGCGAAGGCCAGCCGCCCGTCGAGAACCGCGGCATAATGCGGCAATGCGGTGTGCTGCCAGGCGCTGTGGTTAGCCTCCCGCCCTGGAACTTTGACGGTGAACCATCGGGTGTCGCCGAGGTCGCGATGCTGGCTGACCCGGTCTTCGGCGATCAGGATTTCCGCTTCGATATCGCTGCGGGGGAAGTAGGCGACCGGGTAGCGGCCCGGCTCGTGTAACAGGACGACGTCCTCGCTGTCGGCGATCCAGCGGTCCACGAAGCGCACTCTCATGCGCCGGCGCAACGGCTCGGCGAACAGCAGTCGCGGCGGCAGTGGCTGCTCCGTGAGGAAGCGTCCTACCGATCCGGTTGCCAGCGGACCTTGCTGCCATGCCAGCCCCATCGTCGTGCCTCCTTTCCCGAAACCCATTCCCCCAGCTGCTATTTTCGGCCCGCGCAGCACGCCATCGTAACGACCATCTTGCCGCCGGCCTCTCCCGCCTCCATCACCCGGTGCGCTTCATGAATCTGATCGAACGAGAAGACACGAGACGGCTTCGCTTCCAGCTTGCCCTCGGCGACCTGCCGCGCGATGTCTTGTAGGGGTACGTCGGACAGCGGGAAGCCTGGAGTACCAAACACAAAGCTGCCGAAGAAGTTCCAGTTCACACCGCTCGCCATACGCAGCAGCGGGTTGAAATCACCGATGGGGTCGAGTCCGCCCAGCCATCCCGCCAGGCACGCCGTGCCGCCGCGGCGCAGCATGTCGAGCGAGTCAAGGATGGTGCTGTTGCCGACCAGGTCCAGGACGGCGTCGATCTGTTTCGCCTCGGTGAGGTGGGCGGCCAGGTCACGCCTCTCCAACTCGACGCGCGATGCGCCCAGCTCCTCGAGCATGGCAAAGCGGCCGCGGCTCCGGGTGGTGGCGATGACACGCGCGCCGGCGGCAACCGCCATCTTGAGCGCGGCCTGCCCGAGCGATGACGTCGCGCCGCGTAGCACCAGCGTCTGCCCGGCTGTCAGGCTGAGGTTGCGGAAGAGGCATGTCCAAGCGACCGCATAGGTTTCGGGCAGCGCCGCCAAGTCCGACCACGGCAGGTCGGACTCGATGAGGGCGACGTTCGCCGCGCGCACGCGGGTGTATTCGGCGTAGCTGCCGTTGATGGTTCGGCCCAAACCACCCATCAACGCGGCGACCTTGGCACCGACCGCGAACTCGCCCCCGGGGCACGAGTCGACGATGCCCACGCATTCGATGCCACTGACTTCCGCGGCTTCGGCCCATTCCCCCCGGCGCATGTGCATCTCGGCGTGGTTGATTCCGAATCCCTTTACGGCGATCACGACTTCGCCGTCCTTCGGCAGCGGCTTGGGGATGTCGGTGTAGACGAGGGTGTCCAGGCCGCCGAACCCCTTGAGGATGATCGCGCGCATGGTGTCCCCGCCGGATTGTTCCCGTAGCACGGCCGGCGCGGTGGGCAGCTGGGACGAACTGGTGGCGGACATCTCCTGCCTCTTCCCCAAAATCGTTAGTAGGCCTTCGGATATCGACACGCGAAGCCCACTGCGGCAACCATACCCGGTCGCCCGTGCGAGCTGAATGGGCTAGCTAACCCAGTATTATGGGCCAGCGAACCCAAACATGTCCAGACCGCAGGGCGGAACTCACACGTTAGGGTTTGGCTCTGCGGCGAGGCGGGACGGTTCGGCTCTTGCGGGGCGCGGGATGGGGCGCGAAGGAGCGCA
>Ga0335076_10000200_pt1 | contig 50653 bp, 52 predicted proteins | sample Lox_Sample_25_FD_206717 | JGI IMG/M metagenome (GOLD analysis project Ga0335076, IMG submission 206717) | Soil microbial communities from Loxahatchee National Wildlife Refuge, Florida, United States - Lox_Sample_2.5 | ecosystem: Environmental > Terrestrial > Soil > Wetlands | place: USA... | reverse complement strand
TACCCGCACAATCTCGGGACTCACCTCGACGCATTCGTCGGGCGCGCAGAACTCCATAGCCCGTTCCAAGTCGAGCTCCAGCGGCTTGGCCAACGTCTCCATCACGTCCGCGGTCGACGACCGCATGTTCGTCAATTTCTTCTCGCGCGTGACGTTGATATCGAGATCCTCCGGGCGCGGGTTTATTCCGACCACCATGCCCTCGTAGGTGTCCTGTCCCGGCTCGACGAAGAACTGGCCCCGATCGGCGAGCTGGATGAGGGCAAACGGCGTGATGACGCCGGAGCGGTCGGACACCAGCGAGCCGGTGTGGCGGGCCCGGATCTCCCCCGCCCACGGCCGGTAGCCGTCGAACACGGCATTGGCGATACCGGTGCCGCGGGTGAGGGTGAGGAAATCGGTGCGGAACCCGATCAGGCCCCGGCTGGGCACGATGAAGTCCATCCGGACCCAGCCGGCCGCGTGGTTGGTCATCTCTTCCATGCGGCCCTTGCGGCCGGCCATCAACTGGGTGATCGCACCGACGAATTCCTCTGGGCAATCGATCGTCATCGCTTCGAACGGCTCGTGCAGCCTGCCGTCGATCGTTCTGGTGACCACTTGCGGTTTGCCGACCGTGAGCTCGAAGCCCTCGCGTCGCATCTGTTCGACCAGCACGGCCAGGGCGAGCTCGCCGCGCCCTTGCACCTCCCACGCGTCGGGCCGGCCGATGTCCACCACCCGGATCGACACGTTGCCGACCAACTCGGCGTCCAGGCGGTTGCGAACCATGCGCGCGGTGAGCTTGTGGCCGGACACCTTGCCGGCCAGCGGCGAGGTGTTGGTGCCGACGGTCACCGAGATCGCCGGTTCGTCGACGGTAATGCGCGGCAGCGCGTGGGCATGGTCGGGATCGGCCAGCGTGTCTCCGATCATGATCTCGGGCAGACCCGCGACCGCCACAATGTCCCCTGCCGCCGCTTCCTCTGTGGCGCTGCGCTCGACGCCTTCGGTCGCGAGCAACTCGGTGATCTTGGCGCTGGTGATGACGGGCAACCCGTCGACCTCCCGCATCCAGGCGACCTGTTGGCCCTTGCGGATGCGTCCGTTGTAGATGCGGATCAGCGCCAGCCGGCCCAAGAACGTGGACGCGTCCAGGTTGGTGACCAGGGCCTGCAGGGGGGCCTCCGGGTCGCCCTTCGGCGGCGGCACGTGTTCTTCGAGTACTTCGAACAGCGGGTCGAGGTTGGTGCCGTCGGGAACGTGGCCGTCGGCCGGTGGGGTGGTGCTGACCACCCCGGCGCGCCCGGAGGCGTACAGCGTCGGCAGGCCCAGCGCATGCTCCGCGGCCGCGGCCGCCTCGTCGTCGAGATCTGATGCCACGTCCAGCAGTAGGTCGTGGCTGTCCTCCACCACCTCGGCGATGCGTGCGTCGGGACGGTCGGTCTTGTTGACGACGAGGATCACCGGAAGGTGGGCGGCCAGCGCCTTGCGCAGCACGAACCGCGTCTGCGGCAACGGGCCCTCGGAGGCGTCGACCAGCAGCAGCACCCCGTCCACCATGGACAGCCCGCGCTCCACCTCGCCGCCGAAGTCGGCGTGACCGGGGGTGTCGATCACATTGATTACCGTGACCGTCCCGTCGCTGTGATGGCGGTGCACGGCGGTGTTCTTGGCCAGGATGGTGATGCCCTTTTCCCGTTCCAGGTCCCCGGTGTCCATCACCCGTTCCTGCACTTCACCGCGCTCGTGCAGGGCGCCGGACTGCCGCAGCATCGCGTCGACCAGGGTGGTTTTACCGTGGTCGACGTGGGCGACAATGGCGACATTGCGAAATGGCACGTCGGTGATTCTGGCAGCGGGCGCCCCAGATAGCGAACTCAGCGCTACCAGCCGCGGCGGCGGGGCGCCGAACTGATCCGGACGTTGGCTGACCAAGCACTGTGGGCTTATGGGGAGGTCGCTGAAAGTGCCCCGGCCAGGTCCGCCAGCCAGTCGCGATCGGCGGGCACCCAGTCGACATCGTGCAGTTCTGTCGCCGTCACCCAACGCAGCGCCTGGTGGTCGCGCGGATGCGGTTCACCGCGAACCAGCCGCACCCGGTACGCGCGCAGCGTAGTCGTTGCATTCAGCGGGATGTCGGCGCCGAGGCGATCGCCGACCGCAACGTCGCCCACCCCCAGGCCCAGCTCCTCGGCGAGCTCCCGGGCCAGCGCATCGCGCTCGGTTTCGCCCGGCGCGACCTTCCCGCCGGGCAGTTCCCAGCGGCCGGCCAACTCCGGCGGCCGGACGCGCTGCGCAACCAAGACCCGGGAGCCCGAGATGACCGCTGCGGCGACGACGATCTGGGTCGGCATGGCCAGTGACGGTATACGGTCGGGATATGGCTGTGATATTTCCCGACGAACGCTGTGGGTGACCTGCTCAAACCCTGGCAGTGGTGAAGCGTTGGAGGGCCTGTTAAACGTAAGTATTTCTAGATGGGTCGACATCACGCCGAAGTGAGGTGCCGTCGTCGAGAAGCGGACCTCGCCCACTGTGGGCGTGACATCGGTAGCACGCTGGCACGCTGAAGAACACATGCCCGAAACCATCCTCGATGGCGCGCACCGTACCCGTGTTGGGCTGATGTACCGCGCCGGTGCGCTTTGAGCACGCATCGCTAGCCGGTTTCTGGCGCCCTACTAACCAGACTAACAGTTTAGGCAATTTCGTACATTAGCGACATCTAGTATGTAAAATCGACTGCAAGTGCATCGTCGGTATGACCGCACTCAGGCGCCGGTGCCGTAACCGCCGCGTCGACGTCAGCAACTAAAGAACCGGGGCCACGTGGGAGTGGAACAGGGTGGAATGGCTCCCGCGTGGCCCGACCAAGGGCCCCGGCTCCGATGGTAATCAGAGCCGGGGCCGCCGCCCTTGCCCAGTGAGCTGCTTACATCAGCAGACAACACAACAGATAGAGGCTGAGCAATGATGGAGACAGTCACGGTGAAGAACCCGTTCCCCGGGAAGTTCGAGGTGTTGCGCGCTGCAGTCCAGGATGTCCCAGCGGTACACAGCGTTCGAATGACCCTTGGGGCGCACATGAGCGTTGAGCTCAGCGCGCGTGAGGCGCGCGCTATCGCCCGTGCGTTGCTGTCAGTCGCCGATATGAGCGACGGCATCCGCGTGAGCGACGACATCTGATCAGATCAGAAACCCGACGAGAGGGAGGCGAGTATTCGCCCGTCTGTGGGCTTTCGGGCGCGCCACTGGAAAGCGCCCCGAGTTTTTAGTGTCCCATTGCGGTCGCCGCCATTTCCCTCAATCGGGGGACGCGCGATTCATCCCGCGTACCGACTGGTCGGCTGACAGACACCGCTGAACCGCGGCGGAATAGTCATTGCCAGGCTGGCGAACACCGGCAGAAGGAGCCAAATCATGAGCACTGACAACCTGATCGAGGTTGCGCGGCAGGCCGACTCGATCGTCGGAGACCAAGGTGACGGGTTCGAGGGGTTTGAGACACAGATGCGGCGTGCGCTGGCCCGGTCGTACCCGGTGGGCGCCGACGCGATTGAGGTGCTCGTGGAAGACATCGGCGCTGCGATGTTCGCGTGCGGTCACGAACTGACCGGCAGCCGCGATGACGCCGGCAACCTGCACTACAGGATTGGAGAGCTTCACGCGGTCGACTGACCTGGTCTCAAAAAGAAACCGTCACACACATCAGCGAAGGGTTATTGGAGGTTTTGAGATGACTCCGCTGCTGCTGATCTGCCTTGCGGTCGCGCCGATCGCGGGAATTGGCCTGATGCAGCTGCAAGCGCGCCTGGAGCGATGGGACTACGAGCGGCACGCAGAAGACTGAACTCTGGTCTCAAAAAAGCCGTCACACAATCATCCGGCCCCGGTCTGATCTTGGCATACCGTCGATTCTGGGGCCATTACGGGGTATCGCTGAATCGTCGCGCGGTTAACGGCGAAGTCATAAAGGCCGTTCAACCTCTGCGGCGCTGAATACCGTTATTGGTCGGCCAGGGCGCCGGCCTGGGGCTCGACCCGCAGGCCGATAATAGGCTCACCCTGGGCAATCTTCACGTCAAAGCTCTTGACCTGCATCTGCAGAACGCGGGTGTTGTCGAGGCGCCGTTTCATGCGCTCTGTGTATTGCATGTCTATGCAGCTCCAATACGTTCGGGGGAGGTGGGAATGTGGCCGGGGACGCTGGATGACCCGGTGAAGTAGGGGTCTGTGTAGTGGCCCATGGGGCTGGCGGAAATGACTCGCTTGCAGGACAAACCGTGTATCACAGCAGTTAGAAGCCCATATCACTAGGGAGAGGATAGGTCCGATATGGTTGTGTTAACGGATGAGCAAGTAGATGCCGCACTGCCCGAACTCAACGGATGGGAGCGTGCCGGCGGCGTCCTGCGCCGGTCGATCAAGTTCCCGGCATTTCTCGACGGCATCGATGCCGTGCGCCGGGTGGGCGAGCACGCCGAGAGCAAGAATCATCACCCGGACATCGATATCCGTTGGCGGACGGTGACTTTCGCTCTGGTCACGCATTCCGAGGGCGGTATCACGCAAAACGACATCGACATGGCGCGCGACATCGACGGGATCGTCGGGGGCTAGCCCGGCAGGGCGCCTTTCTCGTCGGCCTGGGGGCGGTCACCGGTGGCCGCAATCCAGATCAACGTCGCCACCGCCGCCACGATGTAGACCAGCCCGGCCCAGGCGAGATACCACGGTCGGCTTATCTGCCAGATGGTCGGCTGAGCGAAGCTCAGCAGCCACGGCACGCCGACGAGGGTGAGCGCCAGCCAACCCCAGCCCACGAACCGGGCACCGGGGCGCTCGCGGGGTGGGCCGTGAATCGCCCACATCATCAGCGGCACGAGCCACACCCAGTGGTGGGTCCACGAAATCGGCGAAAACAGCAGCCCGAACAACTCGACCACCAGCAACTTGCCCAGCCGATCGGAGGAGTCCAGCGCCCGCCAGGCCAGGACGGCCAGCACCGCCGTGACGGTGATGGCGGCCATAACCAGCGGGCCGAAGCCGGCGTCATGGCCCAAGATCCGGGAGATGCCGCCGCGCCAGGACTGATTGAACGAGGTGGCGATCGGCCCGACCCGGCGCGCGTCGCCCAGCAGGTCGGTGAAGTAGTAGCGCGTCTGGTCGCCTACGACCAAAGCCGACACGCCGACGGTGGCCAGGAAGACGACCGCCGAGAACAGCGCCGCCGCCCACCGCCGAACGCCGACGAAGTAGACGCCGGAGATCGCCGGCGTCAGCTTGATCCCGGCCGCGGCGCCGACCAGTAGCCCCGATAGCCACCACCGGGCGGTGTAGACCGCCCATAGCACCGCCAGCATGAGCAACACATTGATCTGCCCGTAGTCGAACGTGCTGCGCAGCGGCTCGATCCAGATGGTGACCGCCGTCCACAACATGGCGACGCGGTAACCGGCGCCGGCGGGAACGCCCATCAGGCGCTGGCTGATCCGAACCGCGCCGTACAACGCGGCCATGGTCGCGACCTGCCACAGGAAAGCGACCAGCCCGAACGGCAACAGATGCAGCGGGTAGAAGACGACCGCCGCGAAGGGCGGATACGTGAACGGCAGCGGGAAGTCCGGCGTCTGGTCGGCGTACGCGTAGCTGTACAAGGTGCCGGGGTGGTCGATCGCGGCGGCGCCGCCGAGGTACACGTGCAGGTCGACGAAGTTCGCGCCGTTGGGCACCAGATATGTCCAGGCGAGTCGCGCGCCGATGCTCACGATCAGCAACGCCGGGGCGGCCGCCCGAAGCAAATCCGCCATCCGCCGCGTGAGGGGTGCCGCCGGGGCGGCCGAGGTGGTGTCTATCCGCCCGACTTTAGCGATCGCGAGCGATCGCGCGGGCGCTCGGTCACCGGCGGCACTCGTATCCGTAACGATCCAATAAATGCCACACGTGTCACTTGAGTCACACCAGCATCAAAGTAACTTCGGCGCCGGACCTGTCATCGACAACCAGGGAGAGTCATGCCAACCATCTGGACCTATTTGCGTGCGACCGCCGTCGTGGTCGGTTCGTCCGCAGCCCTTCTCACGGGCGGTATCGCCCACGCTGACCCGGCACCGGCTCCGATGCCCGTGCCGAACATTCCGCAGCAGCTGATCAGCTCGGTGGCCAACGCACCCCAAATCCTGCAGAACCTCGCCACCGCCCTCGGCGCCACCCCGCCGGCGGCGCCGGCCGCTCCCGGCATTAGCTTCCCGGGTGTGCCCCCGGCCGCCGCTACGGCACCCGTGTCGGCTCCGGCGGGACTCCCGTCCATTCCGGGGTTGACGGCGCCGGCGGCTCCTGCCGCGCCGGCTGCGCCGACGCTCCCGGGGCTCAACGCGATACCGGGCTTGGCGCAGCAGGCACCGACGGCACCCGCCGTCCCGGCCGCTCCGTCGATCCCGGGGCTGCCGACCATCCCGGGGCTGACGCCGCCAGCGGCGCCCGCGGTACCGCCGGCCCCTCAGATCCCGCAAGCGAAGGTCGACATGCCGGCGCTGCCGTCCGGCCTGCCGGTCAACGTGCCCGCGCAGCTGACTCTTCCGCAGGATCTGGCGGCGCTGGCCCCCGGGCAGGCTCCGGCGGCGCCGGCCGCGCCGGCGCCGGCCAGCCCGGCCAGCCCGGTCGCACCGCTGCTTGCAGCCCTGCCCTGAGCAGCCTCTTAGACAGCTAACCCACTACCGAGACCGGAGGACACCGTGGGAAACACTTGGAACCTCTCCAAAGGTTTGGCCGCTGTCGTCACGGCGTCGGCTGCCGCGTTCGGGGTCTGCCCGAGCGCGGCAGCCGATCCGGCGGCACCGCAACCGACACCGCAGCCGAACTCCAGCCAGCAACTACCGGGCCTGCCGACGTTAGCGCAGCTGAGCCCGATCATCCAGCAGGCGGCCAGCAATCCCGGGCAGGCGACACAGCTGCTCATGGCCGCTGCCCAGGCCTTCACCCACAACCCGACGGCGCCCGCCGAGTCCAAGAACGTTGCGGCGTCGGTGAATCAGTTCGTGCAGGAGCCGGGCTCTCCGGTTCCCGGTGCGCCGGCTCCCGCCCCGGGTGCCGTGAACCCGCCCGACACTGCCCCAGTGCAGCACGTGCCACCGGCAGGGATCGAGCCCGGGCTGCAGTCGCACCTGCCTCCGGGTATCGATCCGGCTCATGCGGCCGGCCCCGCTCCCGCCGCGGCACCGACGGCCGCCCCCTCGGCGGCCACACCGCCCGTCGCCGCGCCGGTACCGGGGGCGTCGGAACCGGCTACTGTGCCCGTCGCGGCTCCCCCGCCGGCACCCGCGCCGTCCGCGGCACCCGCGCCGGCACCGGGTCCCGGCCCGGGGTTGGGCCCCGACGCCCCGCCCACGCAGGACTTCATGTATCCATCGATCGGCACCAATTGCCTTGCGGACGGCAGTAGTTCGATCGCGACCGCGCTGTCGGTGGCGGGCCCGGCCAAGATTCCGACGCCCGGACCCGGGCCCGGCCAGACCGCCTACGTGTTCACCGCCGTCGGCACGCCGGGGCCCGCCGAGGTGCAGAAGCTGCCGTTGAATGTCACCTGGGTGAACCTGACCACGGGCAAGTCGGGAACGGTCACGCTCAAGCCGCGCACCGACATCAATGGCGACGGCCCGACGACGTTGACGGCAATCGTCGACACCGGCTCGGGCAGCATCATGTCGACGATCTTCGGGCAGGTCACCACCAAGGAAAAGCAGTGCCAGTTCATGCCCACCATCGGCTCGACGGTGGTGCCCTAGACACCTTCGCTCGGCGCGAGCGTCCGCACGGGCGCTCGCGCCATGCGGTGGCTAGTACGCCATGAAAAGGATTGCGTCGCGGTCGTACTCGAGACCCGGATGAGCGCTGGCAAGGTGAGCCTGGGTCAGTTCGACCAGCTCGTCTTCGTCCTTGCCGACGATGGCTTCGCCGCACGGACACGTTATGTGTGTCTTCACGTTGCCGCCTTTCCCTTTGCTGCTGCCTTCATCTGCTTCTTGTGTGTTCGCACCTGTCCAAGCGAACGGGCGTCGACGATGTCGGCGACGGATAAGTGCGTTCCGGGCTTGCCGAACTCTCCGGCCGCCTCCCGCCAGCCCGTCGGCGTCACGCCGTACTGCTTGCCGAGCAGTGCCAAAAAGATCTTCGCCTTCTGCTCACCGAAGCCGGGTAGCCCCTTGAGCCGCCGCAGCAGCTCCTTCCCGTCGGGCTGGCCGGCCGTCCACAGCCCCGCCGCATCGCCGTCGCAGCGGTCCACGATAATCTGCGCCAGGGCCTGTATGCGCTTGGCCATCGATCCCGGGAAACGGTGTACCGCAGGTCTTTCCGAACACAGCGCGGCGAATTTGTCCGGGTCGTAGTCGGCGATCTCACCGGCGTCGAAGCCGCCCATCCGGTCCGCGATCTTCTTCGGTCCCGCGAAGGCGGTTTCCATCGGCACTTGCTGGTCGAGCAGCATGCCGACCAGCAATGCGAACGGGTTGTCATCCAGCAGCGCGTCGGCGGCCGGGTCTTGGACCAGCTGCAGTCTGGGCACCCGCACAGTGTAGAACTGCGCGGCGGTGAGGCAGCCACCGAAGCGGACGTTTTGCGATCGGACGGGTGCGGGCCTCCGGCGCCCAATCTCCCGGATCCACGATCTCAGGGCGATCCCGCACCCGGCACCTCGACCCGCGCCCGCATGATCCACCCCGTGGACTCGCCCTTCACGAGGCCCTCGGGGGTGGTCTCGTCGATCACCATGTAAAGCGTGCGCCCGTCGGGTCCGCCGAGGGCGGGTGCGATAGCCCATCCACGGTCGATCGCGACGCGGTGGGTGACGGTGCCGCCCGCGACGACCCTGAGGAACTCACCGGTGTCGTAGCAGCCGACCCACACCCCGCCTTCGACGTCGACGCAGAGGCCGTCGGGATGCCGATGTTCGCCGAGATCGGCGAACACGCTTGGGGCGCCAAGGCTTCCGTCGGCTTCGGTCGGAAACGCGAGAATCCGCGACCCGTTCGTCTCGCTGACGACGAGGGTCGACCCGTCGGGCAGGAAGGCAAGGCTGTTCGGGACGGCGAGGTCGGTTGCCACGATCCGCACGGCCCCGACGAGGTCGACGAGGCCGATCGCGCCTTTCATCCCCGTCGCGCTGGCCTGGCCTCCGTAGAGGTCGACGTAGCCACGACCGTCAGGGGCGACGCACAGGTCGTTGGTCGACCAGGCGAGGTCGCTGAGGTCGTAGGTCGCTGCCACCTGCCCTTGTGCGTCGACGTGGTGGATCTTTGGCTCCAAGAGGGCGGACACCACGAGCGTTCCGTCGGGCAGCCAGCCCAGCCCGGAGGCGTGCTCGACCTCGGCCTCCACGGCGACGTCACCAGTTTCGCCCACCGAGCACACCCGACCTGCTGGTCCGTCGCTGAACCAGAGCCGGTCGTTGTGCCATCGGGGTCCTTCGCCGTAGACGATGCCATCGATAAATGGCACCGGCTCAATAGCTTCGACCGCGGTCACGCCTCACATGCTCGTCGAACCTGACCCTGGGTGCCAGAGTTTTGGGGATCCTCGGCAGTGAGTTGATCACCGGCCAGTCGCCCATCGGTAGCTGCACCACTAGCGGTCTCAAGAGATCAAATCGTCCGCTCGTAAGCCCGCGCAGTGGGACGCTTTCGGGATGAGCGTCAACGACGAATCGGCTGCGTCGCGCCAGTTCGTGGCCTCCTCCCCGTCCATGTCCTCCCAAATGACCGCGTTTGCCACCGGAAAGGGGCGGTACGGTGTGCAGGCGGCGGGCTTCGCGTTGATCTTGGTCATGGTCGTGGGGTTCGTTACCCGGCGAAGCCAGGGCATGGCGATCGCCGCCGCGGGGCTCGTAGTGCTTTCGATTTTCGCTCTGGCGGGGACCGCGTACGTGTGGTGGCGTTCGCGCCGAAAGGTCATCATTGGCGTCACGAGCGATGGCCTGACCGTCAAACAGCGGCGTGACGTTTTTCCATTCGTTGATGCAAAGCTGGGCCCATGGGTGAACATGGGCCTGGCCCTTCACCTGCAACGTGGCTCTCACCGGTTTGTTCTCGGCGGACGAGATCGTCGCATTGCTCCCACAACACGGCTCGACGCGCCGCCTGTCCAGACCGTCGACGCCTGGTTGTGGGTCTCAGAGTTCGATGAGCTTCTCGCCATGAGCGGCCGCCGGAGTGGGGTGGATGTGCGCGGGCCTGCACTGGGGGAACCGACTCGGTGTCTGCTGTTTCCCAACCCCTATTTGGCCGAACAGATGGGATCGTTTGCCTTCCGAAAACAACTTCGACTTCAGCGATCACTCTCGAAACCGAGCCTGGTCCTCGACGTGGACAACGACGCGATGCGGGTGATCGACCCGAACACCGATGCGCTCAGCGCCTCGGCTTCGCGCGCGGACGTCACCGCGACACCGGTAACCTTCCGGCCCGATAGTGTCACGAGCGGCGATGGCAGCACGTATAACTACGCCGCGACGCCCGGCCTGGTCGTGTGTGTTCCCGGTGTGCAACCACTGACCATCGGATGTCTCGACTTGGTGGGGTCGCGATTTCGATTTTCGTGGCACGGCGATGTGCCTCGGCCGAATGAACGCCCTGCCTATGTGGTCTCGGGGGCGGATTTGCTGACGCTCGTCGAGAAATTCGGCATGGCACCGTATCTGGAAGACGGGACAAATCGGGCTATGGGCTGACGCCTGTGCTCCCGTGGCGCCGCAGAGCGACAGACGACCGGCGAAAGCGCAGTCAGGTTACGCTGCTCCGCTTTTCGGAGTCTTACCCGCTCTTGCGGCGGAATTCGCGACGGCTCTCCACCGGACCGTGCGCGCGAGCCTGCCTGTCGCCGCCGTCTTTGTGATCGGACGCGCCCACCGACTTGGCCCTCTTGCGATCGAGGGCTTCCCGGAACTTGCGCTTCGTGTCGTCCCCTTGCTCGGACTTCGATTCGGCCATACCGGCAGCCTAGCCTGGACGGCCAGGCCTGGCTCGTGGTTTTAGCGCTTACCCGGCGGCATGCCGTACACGTGCGAGATTCGCAGCGTCATTACCACCCGCCGGTCGGTGACCATCGCTTGCCGGTACTCGTCCCAGTCCGGGTGCTCGCCGGCGATGTTGCGATACAAGGCAATCAGCGCCTCGACGGTGTCGTCGCCGGGCGCGGCCGCCGGCGGCGTCAACTCCGCGGTGCCCTCTGCCACCGCATACGACCATCCGTCGTCGGCATCGACCAGGATCGAAGCCCGCGGGTCGCGGCGCAGGTTGCGGGTCTTGGCCCGCGGCTCGGTGATCGACACCCGCACCACCATCTCGCGCGGGTCGAAGTGATAACTCACGTTCGATAGTTGGGGCCGCCCGTCGAGCTTGATGGTGGCCAGCACCCCGAGGGAGTTCCCGCTGATCACGGCCAACAGCTTGTCGTCGAAGACTTGGCGTCCCATGCCGAAAGCCTACGTCGCGCGCGCCGGCGCAAGCCGATCTGGTGGAATCGGGACATGACCAAATACGCCGCCTTCCTGCGCGGCGTCAACGTCGGCGGGGTCAACCTCAAGATGGCCGAGGTCGCGACCGCGTTGACCGACGCCGGATTCGCCAACGTGCGGACCATCCTGGCCAGCGGCAACGTGCTGCTGGAGTCATCGGCCGGGGTAGCCGCAGTGCGCAAGAAGGCCGAAGCCACGCTGCGCGACAAGTTCGGTTACGACGCCTGGGTGCTGGTGCACGACATCGACACGGTGCGCGCCGTCGTCGGCGCCTACCCGTTCGAGCGCGAAGTCGACGGGTATCAGTCCTACGTCACCTTCGTCGCCGACAAAGCGGTGCTGGACGAACTCGCCCGGTTGGACGCCGGTGCGGAAGAGAAGATCAGCCGCGGTGAAGGCGTCGTCTATTGGCAGGTTCCCAAGGGCAGCACGCTGAACAGCACGATCGGCAAGACGATGGGCAAGCCGCGCTACAAGTCCTCGACGACGACTCGCAACCTGCGCACGCTGGCCAAGGTGTTGCGCTAACACCTGGCGCGCCAGGCTATTTCACGGCGGTGCGCTCAGTCATCCGGCACGTTGATCAGGTAGCGCATCGCGTCGGACTTGGTCAGTCCCAACGCGCGGGCCACCTCGACGTACTCTTTGGCAGCGGCGGCCATGGCGGCGTCGGTCGGGTCGAAGCGGGAGATGAAAGTGCCGAAGCGCCCACGCGTTTCGACGATCGCCGCCGACTCCAGCTCGCGGTAGGCGCGGGCCACGGTGTTTGCCGCGACCCCAAGCTGACCGGCCAAGTCACGCACCGTCGGGAGCCGGGCTCCGGGCGGCAACGCGCCGGCCCGAACTCCGTCGATGACTTGGGTTCTGAGCTGGTCGAACAGCGGTTTGCCCGCCTTGACATCGACCTTCAGCCAATCCCGCAGCTCCACTTCTTCAGTATGTCCCAAGCAAGGCTATGTTTGTGGGATGCGAGTAACTGTGCTCAGCGGCGCGGGGATCTCCGCGGAGAGCGGCGTCCCGACATTCCGTGACGACAAGACCGGATTGTGGGCCCGTTTCGATCCCTACGAGCTGTCCAGCACACAAGGGTGGCGCGCCAACCCCGAACGAGTCTGGGGATGGTATCTGTGGCGCCACTACCTGGTGGCCAACGTCGAACCCAACGCCGGGCATCGTGCCATCGCCGCCTGGCAAGACCACGCCGAGGTCTCCGTCATCACCCAGAACGTCGACGACTTGCACGAGCGCGCCGGGAGCGCCCAGGTGCACCATCTACACGGCAGCCTTTTCGAATTCCGTTGTGATCGTTGCGATATGGCCTACACCGGGCCGCTTCCCAAGATGGCCGAACCGGAGCTGGAGGTCGAACCCCCGGTCTGCCACTGCGGCGGCCTGATCAGGCCCGACATCGTGTGGTTCGGTGAGCCGCTGCCCGATGAGCCGTGGCAGCGCGCGGTCGAGGCGACGCAGGCTGCCGACGTGATGGTGGTGGTGGGGACGTCGGCGATCGTCTACCCCGCGGCCGGCCTGCCGGATCTGGCGCTGTCCCGCGGCACGGTCGTCGTCGAGGTCAATCCGGAGCCGACACCGCTCACCGCCAGCGCCACGATCAGCATCCGTGAGGGCGCGAGCCAGGCGTTGCCCGAGCTGCTGCAGCGGCTGCCCGCCCTGCTGAGGTAGCCCCCCTCTGTATTCGGTGCCGAGCCTGCGCACAGATCGCGGTTCGTCCACAACATCGCGCGCTGAGCGCAGTCTCGACGGCCTGTCATCACCCGATCCGCGAGTCTGCCGTCATGACGAGCGACGAACCGTTTATCGGCAGCGAGGCGGTGAAGGCCGGGACGCTGGCGAAGCACCAGCTGCGGTCGCGATTTCGCGCGGTGTTTCCCGACGTCTACGTACGAGGTGATCAACAGCCGACACTGCGCGACCGCGCGGTGGCGGCCTGGCTGTGGTCGCACCGGAAGGGAGTACTCGCCAGGCTGACCGCGGCCGCGTGGCATGGCTCGAAGTGGGTGGACGAACGCTTGCCCGTCGAGTTGGTGTGGCCCAACACCCGACCGCCGCGCGGATTGCGAACCTACGACTACAGCCTTCTTCCGAACGAGGCCCGTGTGGTGGCGGGCGTTCCCGTGACGACACCCGAGCGGACGGCATTCGACATCGGCCGTCGGGGGCCGATGGGTATGGCGATTGCGCATCTGGACGCCCTCATGCGGGCGACCGGCACCAAGGTAGAAGAGGTTCTGGCAGTCGCGGACCAGCACCACCGCGCGCGAGGACTCCGGCAGCTCGAAGCGGCGCTGGAGCTGGCCGATCCCGGCTCGCAATCGCCGAAGGAGACGTGGCTGCGCCTGCTATTGATCCGCGCGGGCTTGCCCCGGCCGACGACCCAGATCCCGGTGATGGCTGGCGGCGGGGCGCAGATGCACTACCTCGACATGGGATGGGAGGAGCTCATGGTCGCCGTCGAGTATGACGGCGAACAACACCGCCTCGACCGCTGGCAGTACACGAAAGACATTCGCCGCAGTGAGGCGTTGGACCGGCTCGGCTGGATCGTCATCCGGGTGACCGGATCGGACCGTCCGCCCGACATCATCCGGCGGGTTCGCGATGCCCTGGAATATCGGGCATCGACCCTGCGCTGGGAGCGTCGAACCTGAACCCAGACCACGGTTTACCCTGCGGCGCGCGCGCTGAGTGCAGGCTCGAGAAAAACTAAGGCCGGCGCGCCCGGCCCAGCACCAACTCCGACACCGGCAACGGCGTCCACACCGGCAACGTCCACTCCCGCCGCGACGTGTCCACCTCGAATCCGGCGTCGGCAATGGCGCGCTCGGTGTCGCGATGGGTGTGGCAGTTGCCGAACAGCCTCGGCCACAGCGTCGCGTCGACGAGCCGCTGGAACCGGCCCCGCGCGCCGACGCTGGCCACGTGCTCGAGATACCGCAGCTGCCCACCCGGTCGCAGCAACGAATACATCCGCCGCAACACCCCGGGGGCGTCGCACACCGAGCACAACACCAGCGAGCACACCACCGCGTCAAACGGCTCCCCGTCGCTGAACGCCTCCGCGGTATCCCCTATGACGACGACCGGTACGGGCGCCGCGACGGCTGCGGCGCGGGCATGGGCCGCCAGCCGCGGCTCCGGTTCGAGCGCGATCACCAGCTTGACCGCCTGCGGATAGTTGGCGAAGTTCGTCCCGGCTCCCGCGCCGATTTCCAGCACCCGGCCCGACAAGCCGGCCAGATTCTCCCACCGCAGGGCCCGCACGGCCTCGGTCTCGTGGGCGGCGACGACGGGCCAAACGCGTGCGAAGAACGGGTGATCGACTCCGCGCGCGGCGGCCTGCGTCATTTCCGCGGCTCCTCCGGCGGGCGATTCGCCGCCACCCAAGCCGCCAACTTCTGGGGTGTGGCATCCAGGCCGAAATATCCCATCACCAATTGCCCGCAGCACACCGAGGACAGCACCCGGTCGGCGAACCTCTCGGCATCGCCAAACGGCAAGTGCGGCTTGGCGATCAACATGGCCGCCACCCCGTGTGCCGCGCTCCACAGTTCCAAGGCGACGGTCGTCGGGTCTTCGGTCCGGTAGGTGCCGTCGTCCATCAGCTTCTGCACGGTGGCGAGGATGTGCTTGAACGCCGAGCTGGTCAGCGTCGTATCGACGCTGCTTCCGGACCGCCACTCACCCATCGTGGCGATCCGGTACAGCTCCGGGGTCTGAACTGCGAACCGGACATAGGCCAGCCCTTGGGCGCGCAGCACCTCAATCGGGGATGTGTGCTCGGCGGCCAGCCGCTGCATCTCCGGGTCGAGCTTTTCGAAGTAACGGGCGCACACCGCGTCCATCAGGGCATCTTTGTCGGCGAAATGCAGATAGATCGACGGCGGTGTGACGCCGACGCGCTGCGCCACCGAACGAATCGACACCGATCTGGCATGCCCGGTTTCCAGCAGCAGCTCGGTGGTCGCGTCCAGAATCTCGTCGCGGAGTCTGTCGCCGGATCCACGGGGGGCCCGGACGCGACGTAGCCCTTCGATCGACACGTCAACCAATGTTGGTCACCGACTCCCTGATCGGGCGCCCGTTGTGCTGCACCGGCTCTGAGCCCGTCTCGGAGGTCGGCTCGACGTATGCCACCTCTTGAACATGTCCCTCGCTGATGCCGAACCGATCGTGCAGCCACACCAAAGACTTTGGCGCCCACCAATTCCAGCGGCCCATCACATGCATGAACGCCGGGACTAGGACCATCCGCACCAGGGTAGCGTCCGCGAACACGGCAAGGGTCAGGCCGAGGCCGAACATCCGCATGAACGACACGTGAGCGGCGATCAGCGCGGCGAACGACATCGACATCACCAACGCCGCCGCGGTGATCACCCGGCCGGTACGGGCGACGCCGTGTGCCACACTGTCGTCGTTGGCGGCGTCGGCCAGCTCTGCGCTTGGCCTTGCGGGTCGGGCGGCACCCGACTCCAGCCAGTACTCGCGGATCCGGGAGATCAGGAACACCTCGTAATCCATTGACAACCCAAAGGCGATGCAGAACAACAGCACCGGCATGTTCGCCACCAGCGTGCCGCTCGGGGTGGTTCCCAGCGCTCCGAGATGGCCGTCCTGGAAAATCCACACCAGCGCTCCGAACGCCGCGGTTAGCGACAGCACATTGCACACCAAGGCCTTGGCCGGCAGCACCACGCTGCCGGTGAGCAAGAACAGCAGCACGAACGTCACGGCGGCCATCAGCCCCAGCACCAGCGGAAGCCGATCGGTCACCGCATCGACGCTGTCCCGGTTCACCTGCGCGAGACCGCCCATCTCGACGGATCGGCCGGCCGGTCCGGCCACCTGGTGCAACCGCTTGAGCTGGACGTCAGAAGCCTGCGAAAACAGCGGCGCAGTGCTGCTCACGGTCAAGAATGCGCTTCCGTCGGCCCACCCGGTCGCGGCGGCCGGCGGCCCCGCCCGGTTACCGTTCACGAACGTCCCGCTGGGGGCCGACACCGCCGACACGTCGGGAACCCGGGACAAGTCGGCGGCGTACCTGCCGAGATCTGCCGGGCTCAGGCCGCGGGCATCGGGGACGACGATGGGCACCGCCGTCGCCGAATCGTGAGCGAAGCCGCTGCGTAGTCGGTCACCGACCTCATGCGACGACGTCGAACGCGGCAGCACCCGGTCATCCGGGAAACCCCACTTGACCGAGAAGAAAGGAAGCCCGAGCAGCAGAAACAGCGCCAGCACAGCCAGCCCGATCGGCGCCCAGCGGCGCATCACGAACTTGCTGGACCGGTACCAGAACAGCTCTTCGACCGGTTTGTGTATCGGGTCGGGCCGGCGGAAAACCCGCCGAAACAGCCGGCGCACATCCAGCGCGTCCAGCCGGGGACCCAACAACACGATCGCGGCCGGGGTTATCACGATGGACGCGGTCGCGACGAATGCCACCGAAGCCACACCGGCGTAGGCGAACGACTTCAGGAAGTACATCGGGAACAGCGCCGTCGCCGACATCGACAACGCCACGGTGACCGCGGAGAACAAGACGGTGCGACCCGACGTGGCCATGGTTCGGATCAGTGCCTCGTCCCGGTCGCCGCCCTCCGCCAACTCGTCGCGATAGCGACTCACGATCAGCAGCGTGTAGTCGATGGCGAGCGCCATGCTCATCGCCGTGCTCAGGTTTAGCGCGAAGATCGACACTTCGGTGGTAAACGTGACGAGCCGCAGCACCGACAGGGTACCGACGACGGCCAGCGCGCCGAGCGCCATCGGCAGCGCGGCCGCCAGCAGACCGCCGAACACCCAAACCAGCACCAGGAAGCTCAGCGGAACCGCGATCAGTTCCATCAGCAGGAGATCATCCTGGTTCTGCTTGTTGATCTGGGCGTACTGCATCGCGGGGCCGCCGGCGCGGACGGTCACCCCGTCACGATCGTGGACGAAGTCGTCCGACAGGGTTTGCGCATTCTTCTGCGCGTTGTTCTCGCCGCCTTTGATGTTGACCACGACCAACCCCGACTTGCCGTCGGTGCTGACCAGGTCGGCGGCAGCCTGCGGCGGTGCGGTCCACGGCGAGGTCACGTTGTACACCAACGGCGAGGCCTGCAGATCGCGAACGAGATCGGTGCCGGCCTTGCGAGCCTGCTCGCTGTTGGTGCCCGCGGGCGACGTCACCAGGATCAGCATCTGCTGACCGCTCTGCCCGAACTTGTGGGTCAGAACCTGGATCGAGCGGGCCGACTCCGAGTTCGGATCTTGAAAGCCCCCGGGGGACAGGCTCTTGGCGACGGGAATGCCGAAGACCGCGGCGGCGATGAAGACCAAGACACCGACCGCGATGATTCGCCGTGGTGCCGCGATGGCCAGTCGAGCGATCGCTTGCAGCATCTTTCGGTCCCTCCCGCCGCCGAGTGCTTGTCACGCTTGACCCCGCCCCACCTGCCCCGCGGCAACTTATCAGCGGTAACTGACAGGTGTCAAACAACACTACCCATAAATACGAGACGGCGCGGGCGGATGGTTCAAAGCAGTCCAGCGGCAGTTCGAACGGGCACAACGATAAGACTCCGGCAACAAAAATTGCCGCCAGCTAAGCCGCTCCAGGGTCCCGTCCGGCGCTAGAGGACCAAAACCTACCCGTCGGAAACCTACCCGTCGGTAAATTGCCACCATTTTCCGAATCGTGACTCAAAGATTCCTTAGAGCTGGCCCATACGCTCAGTGTCATGTGGATCGACGACTCGAGTGCCGACGTCATCAAGGCTGACTTCGAGGCCCTCTACCACGGCGACGTGCTGGTGGAAGGTGAGACCTCCGAGCAGTTCGAAGACGCGCACCCCCTGCTCACGGCAAGCTGACCGCCATGAGTGTGCTAGCGCGGCTATTAATGGCCGAACCCGCCATCACCCGATGGTTCCGTCGATAGCGATTGAACTTGTTTACTACGAAGGCCCCCCGCCGACTGCGGGGGGCCTTCGTTTATCCGCGTTCGGAGCCAGCTCAACGGGGCGCCATTCGGATGGCGCCATCCAGCCGGATGACCTCGCCGTTGAGCATCGGGTTTTCGATGATGTGCACCGCGAGCGCCCCGTACTCGTCCGGGTTGCCCAGTCGCGACGGGTGCGGCACCTGCTTGCCGAGTGACTCCCTGGCCGGTTCCGGCAGGCCCGCCAACAGCGGAGTGTCGAAGAGCCCCGGGGCGATCGTCACCACCCGGATGGCCTTGCTGGCCAGGTCGCGTGCGATGGGCAACGTCATCCCGACCACGCCACCCTTGGACGCCGAGTAGGCGGCCTGGCCGATCTGGCCGTCGAACGCGGCCACCGAGGCGGTGTTGACGATGACGCCGCGCTCCTCGCCGACCAATTCTGTCTTGGCGATCCGCTCGGCAGCCAGCCGCAGCACATTGAAGGTGCCGACCAGGTTGATCTCCACCACCTTGCGGAACGCGTCGAGCGGGAAGACGCCGTCCTTGCTGAGCACCCGGATGGCGTTGCCGGTGCCGGCACAGTTCACCACGATGCGCAGCGGACCCATCGACTCCGCGGTGTCCAGCGCGCCACCGACGGCGGCCTCGTCGGTGACGTCGGCCTGCACGAAACGCGCCCGGTCGCCGAGCTCGCGAACCGCCTCTTCGCCCCGGAGGTCCAGCACGACCACCTGCGCCCCGGCGTCCAGCAGCCGCTTGGTGGTGGCCAGGCCCAGGCCCGACGCTCCCCCGGTGACGACGGCTACGGCGTCTTTGATCTCCATGCGAGCCCTTCCCTCTCGTCCATCCAACCAGTTGGTTGGGGACTATACCCAGTCCTTCAGTACCGCTTCGATGTCGGTCGCCGGCGCCGCCGGGCGCGGGGTGCCCGGGGCGGTTCGGGAGAACCGCGGCGCCGGCAGCGGCTGCAGGCCCCCGTTCACCTCGTAGAAGGTGTTGCGCTCGGTGATGTGGGGCTCGGTTTGCACCTCGCCGAAGGCCAGCACCGGCGTCACGCAGGCGTCGGAGTCGGCGAACACCTTGGCCCAGTGGTCGCGGTCGCGACTGGCGAACGTCTCGGTCAGCACCGCCCGCAGCTCAGGCCAGCGGGCGGCGTCGTTCTGCGGCGGCAGGTTGGCGGCATCCAGACCCAGCCCGGCCAGCATGGCCGCGTAGAACTGGGGCTCGATTGCGCCGACGGCGACGTAACGGCCGTCGGCGCATTCGTAGGTGTCGTAGTAGGGCGCGCCGCCGTCGAGCATGTTGGTGCCCCGCACGTCCGTCCACATGCCGGAGGCGCGCATCTGCCACATCATCTGGATGAGCACGCTGGAACCGTCGACCATCGCGGCGTCGATGACCTGACCCTTGCCGGAACCCTGCCGCTCCCACAGCGCGGCCAGGATGCCGACCAGCAAGAACATCGAGCCGCCGCCGAAGTCACCGACCAGGTTCAGCGGCGGCACCGGCCGCTCGTTCACCCGGCCGATGGCGTGCAGGATCCCGTTCAGCGAGATGTAGTTGATGTCGTGGCCCGCCTGCTGGCTGCGCGGCCCGGTTTGTCCCCAGCCGGTCATCCGGGCGTAGATCAGCCGGTCGTTGACCTCGGCGCACTGCTCGGGGCCGAGGCCGAGCCGCTCGGTCACGCCGGGGCGGTAGCCCTCGATCAACACGTCGGCTCGGGCGACGAGCTCAAGGACGAGTGCGCGTCCCTCGTCGGACTTGAGATCGGCCGTCACGACGCGCCGGTTGCGCATCATCGCGTCCTTCGCTGTGTTGCCTGAGCCACTGGGCCCTTTTGAGGGCCGATCGATGCGGACCACATCCGCACCGAGATCCCCCAGGATCATCGCGGCATGAGGCCCCGGCCCGATGCCGGCCAGCTCAATAACACGTAACCCGTTCAGCGGTCCCGCCATGGTGTACCAACCTTTCGTCCGCTCTGACGTCGTTCGCATCTTCGCAGCCGCGTCCGTCGGCCGCGCACCCCGGTCGCTCAACGGGTCACTAACTTCACCGACCACTGAAAACCACAGAAACGCTTTCTCCGGCTAGGACCGGCAATCCTTCCTCGCGTCGGATCCGAATAAATATGCGAGGAACGGAGGGTCGATGGTGGAACGGGTTCGCTGTCTGGTAACCGGGGCGACCGGCTACATCGGCGCCCGCCTGGTGCCGCGACTGCTCGACGAGGGGCACCACGTCCGCGCATTGGCCCGCGACCCAAGCAAATTGGCCGACGTGCCATGGCGCGAGCGGGCGGAGGTGGCGCGCGGCGACCTCGGCGATGTCGAATCGCTGACCGCGGCGTTCGACGGTATCGACGTCGTGTACTACCTGGTCCATTCGATGGGCGCGTCCCAGGACTTCGCCGCCGAGGAGGCCCGCGCCGTCCGCAACGTGGTGACGGCCGCTCGCCGCGCCGGGGTGCGACGGGTGGTGTACCTGAGCGGGCTGCATCCCGAGGGCCGCAAGCTCTCCGCGCACCTCGAATCGCGTGCGGCCGTCGGCGAGGCGCTCATCGACTCCGGCATAGAGGCGGTGGTGCTGCAGGCCGGGGTGGTCATCGGATCGGGCTCCGCGTCGTTCGAACTGGTCCGGCACCTCACCGACCGCTTGCCGGTGATGACCACGCCGAAGTGGGTGCACAACAGGATCCAGCCGATCGCGGCGCGCGACGTGTTGTATTACCTTGTCGCCGCGGCAACGGCACCCGTGCCGTCCTCGCGGACGTGGGATATCGGCGGACCTGACGTGCTGGAGTACGGCGACATGATGCGCGTCTATGCCGACGTCGCAGGTTTGGGGAGGCGCTATCTGTTCGTGCTGCCGTTCCTGACCCCGACGATCGCCAGCCTCTGGATCGGGGCCGTCACCCCGATTCCGCCCGGACTGGCGCGGCCGCTGATCGAATCGCTGGAATGCGACGCGGTGATGGGCAATTCCGACATCGACTCCATCATCGAGCCGCCACCGGGTGGCCTCACCGGCTACCGACGCGCCGTGGAATTGGCGCTCGACCGCGCCACGCGCGGCCTCGCCGCCGCCACCTGGGCGTCACTGCAGTCGGACCCGGCGGAGCCATTGCCCTGCGACCCGGACTGGGCCGGCGAGACCGTTCACGCCGACGTGCGGGCCGCCGAAACCGCCGCGGAACCCGGCGACGTCTGGCAAGCCGTCGAGGACGGGCTCACCCGACGCCGCCTGTTCAAGGGCTGGAACGTGGAGGAGCGCGAGTCCGGCAGCAGGCTGCGGCTGCGGGATGGAACGCGCTTCCTGGGCCAGGGCTGGCTCGACGTCATGGTCACACCCGACGACGGCGGCGGCAGCAGTTACCTGCAGCGGGCGATATTCGTGCCCAACGGCCTTCCGGGGCGGCTCTACTGGGTTGTGTTGTGGCCCTTACGAACTGTGGCGCTGCGCGCGTTGGCACGCGACGCCTTGCGCCCGGTCAGAGGCCGAACATCGGGGGCAGTGCGAGCACCATGATCAGGCCCCACACAAAGTGGGTCAGGACCGGCGCCAGCACCCCGCCGCTGGCGCGGCGCTCCAGCGCGCACACCGTCCCGAGGATGATCGCGGCAAAGCCGAGCATCGGGTTGCCGCTGGCCATGGTGGTGCCGGTGTACAGCAGCGTGGAAATGACCACCGGGTGGTAGCGGCCCAGCGCGGTATAGAGCGCGCCGCGGAAGAAGATTTCCTCGGCGACGCCGTTGATGACCGTGATCAGCACGACCAGCAGAAAAGACCCGTGATGGGCGAATAGCAGCACCCGGGTGATCAAGGCCGCGACGGTCGGCATCTCCCGCGCGATCAGTCCACCCGCCACAAACGCGGCGCCGAGCAGCAGGCCGACGGTCGTCCCCGTGATGACGGGCCGTTGATTGCGGCCGCGCCAGCAGATGCCCCCGAGGTGCAACGGGCCCGAGATCAACCCACCGGCGATCCACACCGCGGCCAGCACCAGGGTCAGCCAGTAGAAGCTCGACTCGCCGGGGTGGCGCCGCAACGAGAACCCGAGCACCGCCACGCCGATCACCAGCGTGATCGCGACGACCACGCGCCGCCGCCGGACCACGCCGGGCGGTTCGTTATGGCGCACAGCCACATTGGTGATCGCGTGGCGCAACTCGGAGACGAAGCTGGCGCGGTACGGAGTCGTCGACTGGCTCATGCCGGACGGACCTTCGGGGTCAAGGTGAACAGGATGTCGAGGCCCGTGCGCAGCGCGCCGGCGAGCGGGCCGGGGACGTTGTTGACCAGCTTCAAGGTGGGTCGCGCGATGGGCGGGGTAATCGGGCGGGCGAGCCGCCGGATGCGCAGGGCGTCGCCGCCGGCCCACGCGGGATCGCTGTCGGCCAGGTGGTGGGGATCGGTCAACGCGTTGACGGGCCTGGGCCGGCGGTTCGAGCGGTCCGCCAAGGCCAGGGCAATGGCGTCCTCGACGCCGAGCAGCCCGCCGGGCGGATCGGGCACCCGATCGCGCAGCCCGCTGACGGACGCCACCATCGGGTGGTCCAGCGACTCGACCAGGTCTCCGGCCAGTCCCGGCGGCACCGGCAGCGCGACCTTCGTGACCAGCGATGCCAGCGCCGTGTCGACTCTGCCGACCGGCAGGGCGGCATGCCACCTCCCGGAGACGCGCGCATACGTCCTGAGCAGCTCCCGGTACGAGGTCGTGGTGAGGCCGGAAATGTCGTAGGCGCCCGAGGGCACCCGGGTCGGGTCGGCCGCGGCGACGAGATAGTGCAGCACATCGCGGATGGAGATCGGGTCGATCGGGTTGTCCATCCAGCTCGGAATCGGAATGAGCGGGAAGCGATCTCCCACGTAGCGCAGCATCTCGAACGACGTCGAACCGGCGCCGATGATCATCGCCGCGCCGAGCCACACCAGTTCCGGACCGTTCTCGACCGTCAGGGCCTCGGCTACCTCGGCCCGGCTGCTCAGGTGCTCGGACAGGGACTCGTCGGCGGGCACGAAGCCGCCCAGGTAGACGATGCGTCGCACACCGGCGTCCCTGGCCGCCACTGCGAGGTTCGCGGCCGCGGCCTTGTCGGCCTCGCGGAAGTCGGGCTGGCCGATCGCGTGCACCAGGTAATACACCACGTCGGTCGGGCCCGCGGCGCGCATCCCTGCCCGTACCGATTCAGGGTCGGACGCGTCGAGGGTGACCGGCGTGACGTCGTCGAACCAACCTAAACGCTTGAGACGCTCCGGGTTTCGGGTCGCGGTCACGACCTCGTGCCCATCCGCCAGCAGAGCAGTTACCAGCCGCGATCCGACATAACCGGTGGCACCCGTCACCAGAATCCCCACCATTCCAACCTAACCCGTAGGCGACGCGGGCGATGGGATTGCCGGCGCCAACGGTGCCGCCGGCGCATCCGGTTGGGCGCGCTTCACCCGCTCAAGGCGCGGTGCAGGTCGAGCAGCCGCCGGTACGTCTCGGCGTTGTACCGATTGTTGGCGACCTCGGCCTCGCTGAGTTCGCGTTGCACCCGGCCGGGCACCCCGGTCACCAGCGACCGCGCCGGGATCACCATGCCCTGCGGGATCACGGCGCCGGCCGCCACCAGCGCGCCGGCGCCGACGAGCGCGCCGTTGAGGACGATCGCGCCGGCACCGATCAGCGCGTCGTCTTCGATGGTGCAGCCGTGCACGACCGCGTTGTGCCCGACCGTCACCCCCGCACCGATGCGCACCCGGAACTCCTTGTCGACGTGGACGGTCACCCCGTCCTGGATGTTGGTTCCGAACCCGATCTCAATCGGCTCGGCCTCCGCCCGAAGCGTCGCCGAATACCAGACACTGACCCGGGCGGCCAGGCTGACTTGTCCGATCACACTGGCATTGGGCGCGACCCAGGACTCGGGATGCAGTTGAGGCGTGTGGCCCCGAATGGTGACGATCAACGGCGCAGCCATGCCGGTGATCGTAAATGTGCGCAGGTCAGCGTCACTACCCCGGCTGCCGCTGAACCCATCCGAGATCAGTAACGTGACTCCCTATATGGAGGAGATCACCGGGGGTAATTTGGGCTGCCTTGGCACCAAAACACCAATAGAGAATCCGTCAGTCGCAGCAGTTGCTGTGAAGTTCCCGCAAAACCTGTACAGCCAGGAAGAGGTCATCGGGGCGTTGACCGACTTCGCTGGCCCGGAGTTTCGGCGCTTTGCGCGCAGTAGCGGGGTTGCGACTCGTCACACCGCGCTGCCGCTGTCGCAATATTCGAAGTTGAACGGTTTTACCGACGCAAACGACAATTTCGTCGAGGTCGCTCTCGACCTGGCGGAGCAGGCGCTGCTTACAGCGCTTGACGAGGCGAAACTCGAGCCGTCGGAGGTCGATGTCGTCTTTTCGACGACGGTTACCGGGCTCGCCGTGCCGAGCCTAGAGGCCCGGCTGGCGACACGGGTCGGGTTGCGCCAAGATGTCAAACGCGTCCCGTTGTTCGGCCTGGGGTGTGTGGCGGGCGCCGCCGGCCTGGCGCGGGTGCATGACTACCTCCGGGCGTTTCCCGATCACGTGGCGGTGCTGCTGGCGGTCGAACTATGCTCATTGACCGTTCAGCGCGAGGACAATTCGGTCGCGAATCTCGTCGCCTCCAGCCTGTTTGGTGACGGCGCCGCCGTCGGAATCGCGACCGGAGCCGACCGGGCATCGGTTGGGCCGAAGGTGCTGGCCACCCGCAGCCAGACCTACCCGGACACCGAAGACGCGTTGGGCTGGAACATCGGCGGCGACGGATTTCAGATTGTCCTGTCCGCCGAGGTCTCGACCGTCGTCGAGAAATACGTGGGCGACGATGTCCGCAAATTCCTTGCCGACCACGGACTGACGACAGCCGACGTCTCGACATGGTTGTTGCACGCCGCCGGCCCGAAGGTGATCGATGCGGTCGAAGACGCGTTGGAGCTGCCAGCGGATGCCCTCGAACGCACCAGAACCTCGTTGCGCGACAATGGAAACCTGTCGCCGGTTTCTGTACTTGATATACTCCACGCCACAATGGCCGACCCACCGTCGCCGGGTTCGATCGGGCCGATGATCGCCATGGGACCAGGCTTCTCCGCCGAATTCGTCCTGCTGAGCTGGTAGGGCCCAGAAGAGCTATGTATTACTTGCTGATCCTGGCGGTAGCCGTCGAACGGCTGGCCGAGCTGATCGTAGCCAAACGCAATGCGCGATGGGCTTTTGCCCACGGCGGCAAGGAGTTTGGTCAAGATCACTATCCGGTAATGGTCACTCTCCACACCGCACTGCTGCTCGGCTGCCTCATCGAACCTTGGGCGCTGCATCGGCCGTTCATCGGCTGGCTCGGCTGGCCGATGCTGGCCGTGGCCGCGCTGGCCCAGGTGCTGCGCTGGTGGTGCATCACGACGCTGGGCCGACGGTGGAACACCCGGGTGATCGTGTTGCCGGACGCGCCGTTGGTGCGGCGGGGCCCATACCGGTGGCTGCACCACCCGAACTATGTTGCTGTGGTGGCCGAAGGGTTTGCGTTGCCGTTGGTGCACACCGCGTGGCTGACCGCGCTCGCTTTCACACTGGCCAACGCGATGTTGCTGAAGGTGCGTCTGCGGGTCGAGAACTCGGCTTTGGGTTACGCATGACAAACTATGACTCCGACCTGCTGATCGTCGGCGGCGGCCCGGGAGGCCTTGCCACGGCGTTACACGCTCGCAGGCAAGGACTTTCGGTCATCGTGGCCGAGCCACGAGAGGACCCCATCGATAAGGCGTGCGGCGAGGGGTTGATGCCCGGCGGTCTGGCCGAGCTGACGTCACTCGGCGTGGACCCGGTGGGAATGCCGTTTCACGGGATCGCGTACGTGCGCGAAAGCCGTCGCGCCGAGGCGCGGTTTCGCAGCGGACCGGGCCGGGGTGTGCGACGGACCACCCTCCACGCGGCGCTGGCGGCACGCGCCAAAGAGCAAGACACCGAATGGATTCGGACGAAGGTGGCAAGCGTCCAGCAGGATGAGCATGGGGTGACGGCCGCCGGTGTTCGCGCGAAGTATCTGGTGGCGGCCGACGGACTGCATTCCGCGGTCCGGCGCGCCGTCGGAATCAAGGTGACTGCCGGGACACCGCGACGCTACGGCGTGCGGTGGCACTTCAAGGTGCCGGTGTGGTCGGAGTTCGTCGAAGTGCATTGGTCCCGTTGGGGTGAGGCGTACGTGACGCCGGTAGAACCCGATCTCGTCGGCGTGGCGATCCTGTCCTGTCAGCGACCCGAACTCGACTGGTTCCCATGGCTTGCCAACCACCTGCGGGGTGCCAGCCGCGGGCACGCACGCGGCTGCGGCCCATTGCGGCAGGTGGTCTCGCGTCGCGTCGCGGGACGGGTGCTATTGGTCGGCGACGCGGCCGGATACGAGGACGCATTGACCGGTGAAGGCATCAGCCTCGCGGTCAAGCAGGCCGCCGAGGCGGTCCGCGCCATCGTCGACGACGCACCGTCGTCGTATGAGCGTGCCTGGCACCGGGCCACGCGCGACTATCGGCTGCTCACCCGGGCGCTGGTGCTGGCCAGCAGGCCACGCGCGGCCCGCCGCGCCATCGTGCCTGCGTGCGAAACGCTGCCCGCCGTGTTCCGGACCGCGGTGAACATCCTGGCGCAGTAACTAGCGCGCCTTCCAGACCGGCTCCCGCTTCTCGGCGAACGCCAGCGGTCCCTCCCTGGCGTCCTCGGATCTGATCAGGGAACGCATCTCGCGCATGGTGCGCTCCCAACCCGGTTCGTCGCCGGCGATGACGCCGTCGTCGACGCCGTAGGCGATGCGCTTGCTGGCCTGGACCGACAGCGGCGCGTTCACGGTCACCCGCTCGGCCAGGGCCAGCGCGGCGTCGAGCACCGAGCCCTCCTTGACGACCTGGTTGATCAGACCCCATTCGAAGGCGTCGGACGCGGTGATCGGCTCGCCGGTCAACAGCAGTTCGAGCGCCACCTTGCGGGGCAGCTGATCCATGATCCGGAAGACGCCGCCGGCGGCCGCGATCAGTCCGCGTTTGACCTCCGGCAACCCGAATTTGGCCCGCTCGTCGGCGACCACCAAATCGCTGGCCAGTGCCAGCTCGGTGCCGCCGCCGAGTGCGGTTCCATTCACCGCGGCGATCGTGGGCTTGTCGATGAAGTGGTGCACGTAACCGGCGAAGCCCCACTCGCCGTGGTCGGGGTGATACAGGTTCTCCCGGCGCGAGATCGCCTTGAGGTCGGCGCCGGCGCAAAACGACTTGTCGCCGGCACCGGTGATCACCACCGCACGCACGTCCGAATCGTTTTGCGCTTGCTCCAACGCGTCCCCGACGGCGATACTGACGGCCCCGTTGACCGCGTTGCGGGCCTCCGGCCGGTTGATGGTAATGACCATCACGTTGGCACGCCGCTCGACGAGCGCCCCGGGTTCCGCGAGGACCTGGCCGCCACCGCCGTCCGTCACAGGAGCTCCACGATGGTGGCGTTGGCCTGGCCACCGCCCTCGCACATCGTCTGCAGACCGTAGCGAATCCCCTTGTCCCGCATGTGGTACAGCAGCGTGGTCATCAACCGCGCCCCCGAGCCGCCGAGCGGGTGGCCGAGCGCGATGGCGCCGCCGTTGGGGTTGAGCTTCTTCTCGTCGGCCCCAATGTCGTTGAGCCATGCGAGCGGGACGGGCGCGAACGCCTCGTTGACCTCGTATGCCCCGATGTCGCCGATGCTCAGCCCGGCCTTCTTCAGCACCTTCTGGGTCGCCGGGATTGGCGCGGTCAGCATGATCACCGGGTTTGCCCCGGCCAGCGTCGCGGTGTGCACCTTGGCGATCGGCTTGAGCCCCAGCGACTTGGCCTTCTCGGCCGACATGAACAGGATCGCGGCCGAACCGTCGGAGATCTGCGAGGAGTTGCCGGCGTGGATCACGCCGTCCTCCTTGAACGCCGGCTTCAGCGAGGCCATCTTCTCCATCGGGGTACCGCGGCGGATGCCTTCGTCCTTGAGCACGACTGATTTTTCCGAGCCGTCCGTTACCGTGATGCCCACGATCTGGTCGTCAAAGGCGCCGGAATCCTGTGCCGCTGCGGCCTTTTCGTGTGATCCCAGGGAGAACTCGTCGAGCGCGAGGCGATCGAAGCCCCACTGCTCGGCGATCATTTCCGCGCCGATGCCCTGGTTCGGCGTCTGGTGGTATCGATCCTTGAAACCCTGGGGGTACGGGTTGCCGCCATTGGCCAGCGACGATCCCATGGGCGTCCGCGACATCGACTCCACACCGCCGGCGACGACGACGTCGTAATGCCCGGCCACCACGCCGGCCGCGGCGAAATGGATGGACTGCTGGCTCGACCCACACTGGCGGTCGACGGTTACACCCGGGACGGTCTCCGGCCAGCCCGCCGTCAGCACCGCGGTGCGGGCGATGTCGATGGCCTGTTCGCCGGCCTGGCTGACACACCCCCAGATGACGTCGTCGACAATCCCGGGATCGATGCCGGCCTTATCGACCAGTCCGTTGAGTACCTGCGCCGACAGGTCGGCGGCATGCACCCCGGACAGCCCCCCGTTGCGCTTGCCGACCGGTGAGCGGACTGCCTCGACGATGACGGCTTCAGCCATGATTGTGTCTCCTTCGACGGTGGGACTTCAGACGGGTGTCAAGAAGTGGGGCTTGCGTCGATTGTCAACCAGTGGGTTGGGCGGTTGCGGGGCGGGGTGGTTTAGTCCCGGACCGGCTGCCACACTGGCCACAGGAGTACCGCGCTGCCAACCACCACACGATCCACGAAAGCGCTAGCGGATGTGCTAGCGCTTTCAAAAGTCGCTCCATGGTCGGTGGTGCTACGAACCGGCGGGCCTGTGTTGGTCGGGACCAGACGTTTGTCCCGATGCGCGGTTGGGCATGCCAAATAATCGTCCAAAACCGGAGCAAGTAAGGCGGAGGCGTGAAACGGCTCAACGGCATGGACGCGATGCTGCTGTACAGCGAGACGCCGAACCTGCACACGCACACCTTGAAGGTGGCGATCATCGATGCCGCCGGCCGCGACGGCGACTTCACCTTCGATGTATTCCGCCGCACGATGCTTCGCCGGCTGCATCTGCTCGATCCGTTGCGCTACGAGCTCGTAGACATCCCATGGCGGCTGCACCATCCGATGTGGCTGCAGAACTGCGACGTCGACCTTGACTACCATCTGCGGCGAGCGCGGGTGCCCGCCCCCGGCGGTCGCCGCGAGCTCGACGAGCTGATCGGCAGCATTGCCAGCACTCCGCTGGATCGCAGCCGTCCGCTGTGGGAGTTTCACTTCGCCGAAGGCATGGCCGATCACAAAGTCGCGATCATCGGCAAGATTCACCACGCCCTGGCCGACGGGGTGGCGTCGGCGAATCTCCTCGCCAGGGTCATGGACCTGGAAGGGGCCACGTAGGACGAACGCGACAATGACACGGCGTGCGTACCGCCGTCGACGGCGGAGCTGCCCTCACGCGATCGGAACGAATCCAAGGTGTAGCTCGGTGAGGCCGCGCATCTGCCAGGTCGGTTCGTAGGTGTAGCGGCGGGCATCCGGCGGGCCGTGCTGCTCGTCCAGAACGGTGATGTCTGACATCCGATCCAGGATGCGGCTGAGCGAAATTCGTCCCTGTGCGCGAGCCAGCGGCGCGCCGGGGCAGGAGTGGTTGCCGCGTCCGAACGCCACGTGCTCACGAACGTTTGGGCGGTCGATCCGGAACTCGTTGGGCTGATCGAACTTTCGCGCGTCCCGGTTGCTCACCCCGGGCAGCAGCATCACGGTGCTGCCGGGCGGAATCTTGGTGTCACCGATCGACATCGAGGTGCGTGCCATGCGGAAGTGGCATTTGACCGGGCTTTCGGTGCGTAGTGTCTCCTCGACGAAAGCGGGTATCTTGCCGCGGTCCTCGCGTAGCAGCGCTTGAATCTCTGCATTCTCAGCGATCATTCGCACGCCGAAGCTGAGCAATTTGGTGGTGGTCTCCTGTCCGGCCGCAAACAGGAACATGGCGAGCCGGACGACGTCGATGACTTCGGGAGTCGAGCCGTCGGGATACTTCGCCTGGGCCAGCTCGGTCAGCACGTCGGATCGGGGCTCACGCCGGCGTTCGGTGATGTGGGTGGTGAACTTCTCGTTGAGGTACTCCAGCGGATTGTGGGCGCGTGTCAACGAGTCGTCCTCGATCCCGCCTACGACCTTGCCGGAAAAGACGGCGCGGAACTCCTCGTGATCTTCCGGCGGAACCCCCAGCAGGTCGGCGATCACCAGCCCGGAGAATGGGCGCGCGTAGTCGTCGAGGAACTCACACTTTCCGCGGGATGCGAACTCGTCGAGCTGCTGGTCGGCGAGCCGCCACATGAAGTCTTCATTTGCCTTGAGCCGCTTGGGCGTCAGCAGGCGGCTGAGCAGCCCGCGGGTCCGGGCGTGCTCCGGGGGATCCTGCGTGACGATGTGCTCGCTCATCGGGATCTGGGAACGATGCAACTCGATCAGCGCGCCGATGTCGTCGCCCTCGGGCTCGAACGGCAGCCCAGAGAACGGGCCCGCGACCGATACGCACGAGGAAAACGCCGGGTCCTTGTACACCGCGAGAGCCTCCTGGTGACCCGTGATCGCCACGACGCCCTGGGCGGGCCGCGACATCACCAGGCAACGCTCGCGCAGATGATCGAAATACGGGTAGGGATCGGGGATCAGTGACGCGTCGGTGAAGAAATCGGCCGATTCGTAGTCACTCATTGGGATATCGCCGTCCGTCGTCCGTCATTGCGCCATCGCATGCCAGCGGTGGGCCGCGCGGGGGCGTTGACCGCGCGGCCATCGAAACGCACTTTCATCATGCTCTCCCCCGTGCATGCCCGCCCCAGTTCCCAATCTAGAACGGAACAAACTTTAGGTCAAGGCAGGGCTATCCGAGGCGACCAGCTTGAGCTTGTCCGCAACCCAACCGGGTTCGGTGATCATCATGTCGTGGCCGGTGTCGAGGTCCCACAGGCGGCCGTTGGCCTTCTGCCGCAGGCCATCCACGTCACGGAACCGCATGAACAACGTCGTGCAAAGATGGGACTGAGGAATCCGGGCGAGCGCGGCCTCGTTGGTCAGCCGAAGTGGATGCTCAAAACACTTCCAGGGGTGTGGCGTCAGCCGCGCCTTCATCCACTCAAGCCGATCGGCGTCGACAACACCGTAATACCCAATCGTATCGTCGGTGGGATACAGACACATTTCGACGCCGTCGACGATGCGACTGTCGGCGCGCGCGGCCGCCATCATCTCGGGGGCCAGGTCCACCACCGATTGGCCGTTGGCCGGGGTCGCGGCGTCCAGGTAGACGAGATGGCCGACCCGATCGGTGGCCCGGTCGGCCACACCGGTGATCACCATGCCCCCATAACTGTGGCCGACGAGGATCACATCGCGAAGATCCTCGGAATGCAGCAGGTTGACGATGTCGGTGATGTGGCAGTCGAGGTCGACATCGCACCGGAACAAGTGCGCGCGTTCGCCCAGACCCGTCAGGGAAGGGGCGTAAACCTCGTGCGCTTCCGACCGCAAGAGCCGCGCGACGGCCTGGTAGCACCAGCCGCCATGGCCGCCGCCGTGAACCAAGACATAGGTGGCCACGCTCTAGCGGATCACCCGGCCGGATAGCCCACGGACTTGATCTCGGTGTACTGGTCGAAGCCCGCCACACCGTTCTGCCGCCCCACGCCGCTGTCCTTATAGCCGCCGAACGGTGTGTCGGCGCCGTACGGCGCGCCGCCGTTGACGCCGATGAAGCCGGCCCGGATCCGATGGGCCACGGCAAGCGAGTGCTCCAAAGAACCCGACATCACGTTGCCGGCCAGCCCGTACACGCTGTCGTTGGCGATGCGGATGGCGTCCTCCTCGTCGTCGAACGGGATCACGGCCAGCACGGGGCCGAAGATCTCCTCCTGGGCGATGGTCATCTTGTTGTCGACGTCGGTGAAAAGCGTTGGCCTGACGAAGAATCCCTTGTCGAACCCGGTGGGCGCATCGGGTCCGCCGACCAAAGCGGTGGCACCCTCCTCGACACCCTTCTTGATGTAGCCCATCACCCGGTCACGCTGCTTCTCCGAGATCACCGGGCCGCACAGGGTTCCGGGATCCTGCGGGTCGCCGCAGGTGACGTTCTCGTAGATGCTCTTCAGGATCGCCACCCCCTCCTCGTAGCGCGACCGCGGCAGCAGCATCCGGGTCGGGTTGGCGCAACCCTGCCCGGCGTGCATGCACGGCGCGATGCCGATCGCGCAGGCCAACCCGAAGTCGGCGTCCTCCAAAACGATGGTGGCCGACTTGCCGCCGAGCTCGAGGAACAGCCGCTTCATCGTCGCCGCGCCTTTTTCCATGATCCGCTTGCCGACCACCGTCGAACCGGTGAATGAGATCAGGTCGACCTTCGGCGACAGCGTGAGCTCCTCGCCCACAAAGTGATCCGATGCGGTCACGACGTTGACGACACCGGCCGGAATATCGGTCTTTTCAGCGATCAGCCGACCCAGCCGAGTCGCGTTGAACGGCGTGTTGGGGGCCGGCTTGAGCACCACCGTATTACCGGTGCCCAGTGCCTGGCCGAGCTTGTTGAGGGTGACCTCGAAGGGGAAGTTCCACGGCACGATCGCGCCCACCACGCCCACCGGCTCCCGCCAGACCTTGACGGAAGTCAGCGCGCCGGTGAGGCTGATCACCCTGTCGCCGAGGTCGGTTTCCCACGCGTACTCGTCGATCAGCCTGGCCGGGTACTTCAGTCCGTCGGCCAGCGGGGCGTCCAGTTGCGGGCCGAACGTGATGGCGCGGGGAGAGCCGACTTCAAGGATGAGCTCCTCGCGTAGCTCTTCCTTCTCGGCTTCTATCGCGTCGTGCAGCTGCAGCAGACAGCGCTTGCGCAGCTCCTTGTTGGTCGACCAATCGGACTCATCGAAGGCGCGCCGGGCGGCGTCGATGGCCCGGTGCATGTCGTCCTTGGAGGCGTCTGCGACCTCACCGAGCGCTTCCTCGGTCGCCGGGTTGATGTTGGTGAAGGTGCCGGCCTGGCCGTCGACGAGCTTGCCGTCGATCATCATCTTCGGCTCGAACCGGACCTTTACAGTGTCAGTCATATCTGTCACTCTCTGTTGACTCGTTAGAGGGGCGTCCGCAGAGCGCTGGTTACCCTACGGAGAGCCTTACTGGAAACTAGCCGATTGGCAAGCTGCCGCGGTCACTGGGCATCGAAGAGCACCGGTAGCGATGTCGGCGACCGGAAAACCTGCCCTCGGATATGAGGGTCGTTCCCGTCGGGGTCCAGCCGTAGATTCGGCAGCCGGTCCAGCAGCAGATTGATGGCGGTGCGCATTTCCAGCCGCGCCAGATGCATGCCCAGGCAGACGTGTACGCCGTGGCCCCAGCCCAGATTGGCCTTGGCCTGCCGATGAATGTTGAACGTATCGGGATCGGGGTAGCGGTCCTCTTGCCGGTTCGCCGAACCCAGCATCGGCATCACCGTGGCGCCGGCCGGGATCGCCACCCCACCGAGTTCGGTGTCACGGGTCGCCACCCTGGTGATGGTCAACAGCGGTGGCTCCCAGCGCACGCCTTCCTCGATGGCCTGTGGCAGCAGCGACCGATCCGCGCGGATCGCGTCCAATTGCGCCGGATCCGACAACAGCCCGAAAAGCAGGCTCCCCAACGACCGGTAGGTCGTTTCCACGCCGGCGGGCAGCAGCAGCCTTAGGAACGAGAAGATCTCCTCGTCCGCGAGCTTCTCCCCGTCGATTTCGGCCGCACCCAGCGCGCTGATCAGATCGTCCTTCGGCTCGGCGCGACGAGCCTCGAGGATCGGTGCGAAGTAGTCACACAGGGCGGCCGAGGCGGCAAGCCCGCGTTCCGGGTTCATCAGCCAACTCAGCAGCGAAATCGACCACCGCTGGAACTGCGGGTAGTCCTTCTCCGGCAAGCCCAGCAGGCCGGCGATGATCTGGCTCGGATAGTCGAAGGTGAACTCCTTCACCAGATCCGCCTTGCCGTTGGGTGCAAAGTTGTCGATCAGGCTATTCGCCACGCGGCCGACCAACTCGTCTTGCCACCGCGCCAATGACTTCTGCGAGAACGCCTTCGAGACCAAAGAACGCAGCCGGCCGTGGATGGGCTCGTCCATGCCGAGCATCACGCCTTCACCCAGCACGGGGCCGAACGCGGCGATGACGGCGGCCGACGAAAACGTCTCGTTGTCGCGCAGCATCTGCTGGACATCCTCGTGGCGATACACGATGAACATCGGCAGCGATTCCTCGTGCGGAAGCGCTCCTGAAGTCTCGAGTCGCTGCACCGGTTCCTCGCGGCGCAGCCGCGCCAGTTCGGTGTAGGGGTCACGCACGTCACCGGATATCGCGTCGTCGAAGGACCCGAAGTCCTCGAGGTCGTCGAAAAGCTGTTCCATACCTATTCCTTCAGTCCCCTTCGTTCTCCTGATTTCCCTTGCGGCGCTTCGCCGCCAGCGACGCCAAGCGCTGCAGCACCGGCGCCGGAAGAACGCGCGCAACAAGCACCATGGCCTTTTGGGCTGTTGTCAGTGGCCACGCCTCGTCCCGCATCGAGCCCTGTCTGGGTATGCCCAGCACGATCCGGGACATGTGGTGCATACCCGAAGCGGGGAGGATCCTGTTGGACACCAACAGCATGGAGGCATCCGGCCCAACACCGAAGCGGTGGAACGGCACCCGGTCATCCAGTGCCTTCAGCAGGCCGTCGGTGAACCGTTCGGGTGGCCGCGCCAATTTCATCGCGAACCTCCCGCGGGTGTTCATGGTGTTGTGCAGCCGGGCGTACGGGCCCTCGAAGTTGCGGTTATCGGTGGTGCCCGCGTCGGTGATGATCTCGGTGTCGTACGTGCCGGCCACCAAGACGGTGACGCCGAGACCGAAGGGCGCGATCTCGCATGCCATGGATTCGCCCCACCGCTCCATCGCTCCCTTGGCCGCCGAGTACGGCGCGGTGGCCGGCTGTCCGCGCACGCCGGCCGCGCTGGATATCAGGACGATTCGCCCCTCCCCCGCCGCTCGCATGGATGGCAGCAGAGCCTGGGTGAGCGCGACGGGGCCTAGGACGCTAGTGGCGAACATCTTCTGCCACAGCGCCATATCGGTCTCCTCCACCATTCCGGCGGCGGAGATCCCGGCGTTGTGCACCAGCGCGTAGGGCGCGCCGACGGCTTCTTCGATCGCTTTGGCCGCCGCGGAGACCGACGCGGCGTCGGTCAGGTCGAGCTGCACACCGATCAGCCGATCGTCGTCTTCGTCTGCCCCTGTCGCCGCGCGCAACAGCGGCATCCCGCGGTCGGGTGTGCGCATGGCCGCGACCACGCGCCACCCTTCGCGATACAGGCGCACTGCCGACGCGAACCCCAGTCCGCGGGACGCTCCAGTGATGACAACGGTGCGTGGCTCAACCATTCTTGCTCGCACAGGGGCCTACACCCGGCGGCGGTGGGTCGACGTGGGGCCGCCCGTTCGGCTCCCCGCTCATCCAGGTCGACCAGATGCCCACTGAGTACGGGCCCTGGGCGCCCGCCTTCTCGTAAAACCCTTGTGGGTCATAGACTTTGGCTTCCGGATACGGCCACGGGCAGGCCACGGAGGTCGCCGCTTTGCTGATCTTGATGGCGGCGAACCACGCCCCGTACGCGAAATAGGACACGTTGATGATGGCGAACATCACCAGGAACGTGCCGAGCACCGGACGGGAGGGAAAGATCTTCGCTTTCGCGGCCAGCTTCTCCGCCACCGACTTTCCGGTGTCGTCGCGATAGCAGAGGATCGCCGCGGGCACCATCACAAAGGTCACCGAGAACGACTCCCAGATCAGCGGGAACTGGAAGGTCGTGCCGGTGAAAACCGAACCCCACGGAATCACCTGCGAGTAGATGTACATGCCGGCGTGGATGAGCTGGATCTCCAGCCACGCATCGAAGACGAATCCGATCCCCATGGTCAGCAAGCCCAGGCAGATCAACGGGTGCCGCGACACGAAAGCCTCGGGCCCGTACTTGGCCTGCAGCTTGCGCAAAATCCAGACCGCTGGGAAGTAGGGGCCGAAATAGAACGTCACGTACCCGAATACGACGAACGGTTCGACGGTCGGCGACAACGACACCAGCGGCCACGATTCCGGCCAGTGGATGAGATCGGGGTTGTACACCGCGAACGGCGCCCAGTTCATGATCGGGTCCTGCCACACGATCAGCGTGGTGCACAGGAACATCAACATCACCGGACTGCCCGGATTGCGCCGCCAGCCCCTAATGAACACCACCAGCAGCACGAGCAGCATGATCACGGTGGAAATGTGCAGGAAAGTGATGTAGTCCAGCCCAAAAAGGAACCTGACGGGACGCGGCCGACCCTGCACGTTCGGGTTGGCGACGCGCGGATCGAGGGCTACGCGGCAATTCGCGATGAAGAAGAGCGCGAATGCCGCCAGGGCCGCCCCGGCGACCCAGCCGCCCCAGCCACGCTTTTCCCTCCGTTGCGGGGATCGCGGCTTCTCCTGCGCGGCAACAGATGTGGATTGGTCAGTACTCATTTCTCCTCAGCCTCACTCTCCGAAGCGATCGACCAAGTGCGAGTTGATGCCGTCGGCGTCGAGGGTCCGTGCCACCAGATACCCGGCGCCCATCCAGGCCCGGCGGGTCCACTTGCCGAACGACACCCTTGTGCCGGGCGCGCCCGCGGCCGCGGGCATCATCTTGACCCGCTCCAACGCCTCTTTGACCCCGCGCGGGCTGAGCGGATGCGCATCCGTGAACGCACGCACCAGTGTGGCGGCGACGTCACGGTTGACCACCGGCACGCAATATTCGGGGCGCCTGCCGCCGTACTTCTTGGCGTAACGGTCCAGGAAATCCTGGCCGATCCGGTTCTCCTCGTCATACTGGTCGACGCCGACCCAACCCATGAACGCGTTCCACATGATCGGGTTCACCCAGGCGTTCTGGAAGGCGGTAGTGGTGAATCTCGGCGGGTCCCAGTCGACGGCCTGCAACGCCGGGTTGATGAACACGATCCCGAAACCGAAGCCCAGATGCACGATCGCTTCCGCCTTCGCATCGTGAAGGGTACGCACGGCCTCGTTGATGTCCTGCGCGGTCTGCGCGATCGCCGCTTCAGCAACAATGCGAATGCCCTTGCGCCGACAGGCGTTTCGAAGATTTTTCAGGTAACTTTCGCCGATCAGGTTCTGCTCGACGAGGACCCCGATTTCGGAGAGCCCGCGTTTGGCAACCAGGTCCGCGATGAAGATCGGCTCGTCGGTCATCGACCCCTGCGGGAAGGAGAATGTCCATTCGCCCAACCAGTCGTCGGTTCCGGTGACGCCGATAGCCGGGACCTTGAACCGCTCTTCGATCGCTTCGCGCGTGGGCACGCAGTTGTCGGTGATGTGCGGGCCGAAGACCACCAGACAGCCCTCGTCGACCAGCTCACCGAACGCGTCGATCACCGCCTTCACCGATCCCTTGGGCAGCCCCTCGACTTCGCGGTACACCATCTGTACGGGCCGGTCCATCAACCCGAGTTCAACCGCCTCCTCGAAGATGAGGTCGAAGCACCTCGTGAAGTCGGCCAGCATCTCCTCGGGAAACCCGGGCGGGAGCGTGAAGTCCATCAGGTAGCCGACCTTGATCGGTTCCGCGCTGCTTTCGTAGGACATCTGACCTCCCGGGTGACGCGCGCGCGCCACAAAACCTAATATTTGTTCAGACAGTAGCGGTGGCGGTATACAGCGTCAATCATTCGCCCGCCCCGCCCAGATAGATCTCGATCATCTCGCCCAGGGCCTTGCCCACCGCCACGTCGTCGGTGAGCGGCCCGGCGATCGCAGCCCGAGCCGCCTCGCGCATGGTCAGCCCCTCGACGACGAGCCTGCCCGCGGCGATCAACACGCGCGTCGACGCGACTTCGCGCAGCCCGCCGGTTTCCAGCCGCCGGATGGCCTGCCCCAGACGCACCAGCTCGGCCGCGGTGGCACCGTCCACTCCCGCCTCGTGCGCAACGATCCCCTCCTCGACATCTGCTGCGGGGAAACCGAATTCGACGGCGACCATCCGCTGCCGTGTCGAATCCTTGAGGTCCTTGAGCACGCTTTGATATCCGGGGTTGTAGGACACCACAAGGCCGAATCCGGGCGCCGCGTCGAGCGTGACGCCGAGACGCTCGATGGGCAGCTGCCGCCGGTGGTCCGCGAGCGGGTGCAGCACCACGGTGGTGTCCTGTCGCGCTTCGACCACTTCGTCGAGATAGCAGATCGCTCCCTCGCGCACCGCTCGGGTCAGCGGGCCGTCCACCCACACCGTCTCGTCGCCCTGCAGCAGAAAGCGGCCGACCAGGTCCGCCGTGGTGAGGTCGTCATGGCAGGCGACGGTGATCAGCGGCCGGCCGAGATCGTAGGCCATCGCCTCGACGAATCGCGTCTTGCCGCAACCCGTCGGCCCCTTCAGGACGAGTGCCAGACCCTGGCGGTATGCCGCCTTGAAGATGGCCTCTTCGCTGCCGATCGCCTTGTAATAGGGACGCACTGCCTCCGCCTCGGGGGTCACGCCGTTCCGGTACGCAAGCCCGGACTCGTTGGCCATAGCTTCCCTTCTGCTACCCGCGGTGGTTGGAGCCTATCCGGAACAGATGTTTGTTTCAAGTACTCGACGATTGGGTCTGTAGCGCTGAAGCGCCAACTGCGTTCTGGCACATGGCATCAGCGCGAAGCTTGCGCGATGGGTGTTCGACACGACGCCATCCGGCGAACCTCCGCCGAGCGCAGTGCGGACCGGAATAGCGGTCCGATCACACCGGCGAGCTGATCCGGACGCGCGATCGTCGCATGCGCGGTACTGCCAAAGACTCTGCGCAGCGATTGCACATCGGTTCCCGCGCCGATCGTCAGGCATACACAGCCGGTGCCACGACGGCGGGCCTCGATCAAGGCGCGGCGCGCGTCCGCGGCGCCGTAGACCCGCTCGTATCCGTGGTCGTAAGCGAGTCCGTCGGACAACACCACCAACAGCCGCCGTGACGTGCCACCCCGCGCCTCCAAGACCGCCGAGCCGTGACGGATGGCCGCACCGAGGCGGGAGTACGCGCCGGGTTCGAGGCTGTTAAGCCGCCTCATGACCTGAGAGTCGAGGTGGTCGTCGAACCGTTTGACGGGGACCATGCTCACCGCTCGCCGGCCCTGCGAGTAGTAGGCGTACAGCGCGACTCGGTCGCCCAGGTCGTGCAGGGCAACGGTGAGGTTCGCGACCGCCGCACGCTGTTGTTGGTGCACCGTCCGCCCCACCGTTCCTGGCTCGGCCGACGACCCCGACACATCGAGAAGGAGCAGCACCGACAGGTCCCGGCGGCGGCGCATGCTGTCGAGATACACCGCCTCGTCGGGGACCGACCCGGCCCGCACCTCCACGCGGGCTTCCACTGCGGCGTCGATGTCGATGTCATCGCCCTGCGACTGGCGGTGGCGACGGTGCAGGCCCATGCCAAGTCGCGACAGTGGCCGCCGCACGCCGATGGCGTCGTCGATCGCCTGGGTCGCCGACGCCTTGATCTCCGGTTCGACCTCGCGCACGGTGCACCACGCGGGCCGGTAGCTCTTGCGCCCGGCGTCCCATTCCGGATATTTGAAGCCGTCGGTTTGGGCGTCGTGGTCCTCAACATCCCCGACGCCCTCGCCCGACGTCGAGGCCAGCGACGAGACGGCGTACAAGCCGCGGTTCCCGCGGTTGGTGCGATGCGTCGGGGTGTCCGCGCCGGGCGGTCCGCCACCGCTGCCGGTCTTGCGCGCGGACGCGAGCAGCTTCTTCAACCACTTGCCTATGAAGCCGCCCCCGCCAACCGGGCTGGTGAACAGGTCTGGATCGTCGGAGTCGTCGATCGCGCTGTCGTCAAGCTCCTGTAATTCCTTTGCGCTCTCCTGACTGCGACGGTCCCGCGGAATGTGTCGTGGGTCGGCCTCATCCTGTTGCCTGGCCGCTCTCGCACACGCGAGTACCTTTGTCGCACGGATCACGCCGAATTCTGCCGCCGGGTCGTCGATCGCTGCCCGTCCCTCGGCGATGCCCAGCGAAGCGGCGGGCGAGTCGCTGCGACTCGCGAGGTCGCGGTTTCCCAACGACGCCAAGATGTGCGGGAGCAGGTCGCCATTGGCGACCAGTGCGCGGTGTGCCTCGATCGCCAGATAGCGTCTGGCCAGCCGGGGGTGGCGGACCAGGGGACGCACCGCGTCGAGATCCAGGCTGCCCGCCGCGATCATGGACGCCTGTACGGCGACCGACTCGAGTTGCGCGCGGGCTCGCGTCGCGCCGTCGACGTAGATCGTCTGGCCGTCCGTCCACGGAGGTTCACCCGGCCGCAGCTCGTCGACCGCCACGGCTCGGCCCGCAAGTGCGGACGCGAACATGCTCAAGCCCTGCAATCGTTCGGCACGAGCGTCGTCCCCCACGCCCAACCTCCGAGCCACGGGTATCGTTGACCAAATATCTGTTCCACCGTAGAGTCCGGGCTCACAGCAGTCAATCAGATCGGCCGTCGGTTAGTCAGGAGCACGCAATGATTGACTTCACCGGCCGGGTGGCGGTGGTCACCGGCGCCGGCCGCGGACTCGGTCGCCTGTACGCACTGGACCTGGCGCGCCGGGGCGCCGCGGTGGTAGTCAACGACCTCGGCGGCTCGATGCGCGGGGACGGTGCCGACTCCGGTGTCGCCGACGAAGTGGTCGACGAGATCAAGAAAGCGGGCGGCACGGCAATCGCCTCCTACGACTCGGTCGACAGCCCCGCGGGCGGGCAGGCGATCATCGACGCGGCCGTGGGCGCGTTCGGGCGGCTCGACGCGGTCATCAGCAACGCGGGAATCTTTGGCAGCGTGCCCTTCGAAGACCTCTCGCCCGAAGAGTGGACCCGAATGCTGCGCGTGCATCTCGACGGCGGCTTTTATCTGTCTCAACCCGCGTATCGCGTGATGAAGAACCAAGGGGGCGGAAGGTTCGTGTTCGTCTCGTCCTCCGCCGGGGTCTTCGGTCAGCCGATGGAGGCTCACTACGCCGCGGCGAAAGCCGGCCTGGTGGGGCTGAAGAACGTGATCGCGATCGAAGGCGAAGCGCACGGGATACTCGCCAATTCCGTTATGCCCACCGGATTCTCGCGAATGGTCACCGAGACGGTCGGCGACGAGAAGTTCCTCGCCGAATCGGGCTTCATGCGGGCCATTCGGCCCGAGCTCGTCGTGCCGCTGGTGACCTTCCTCGCCAGTACCGCCTGCACGTTCACCCACCGCAGCTATTCAGCCGCCGCCGGACGCTACGCGCGGGTGTTCGTCGGCCTGAGCGAGGGCTGGCTGGCAGACGCCGAGAGCCAGCCGACGGCGGAAGACATCGAGGCACGTCTCGAGCAGATGTCGTCCACGGAGCGATTCTTCGTGCCCACGTCGATCGTCGACGAGGTGCTGGAAGTCTGTGAGCGACGCGGCATCAGCGCGATGCCCGGCGAGGCCTTGGATAAAGCGAACGTCGCGTTCCCCGCACCTCAGCGCCACGGTAATGACCGTGGATAACGAGCTGCGGGAGCAGGTCAAGCGCCTCACCGACCGCGCGGAGATCTATGACTGCATGCAGCGGTACGCACGCGGAATCGACCGGCAAGATCGGGCACTCCTGCGATCGGCCTATCACGATGGCGCCGTCGACGATCATGTCGGATTCGTCGGCGTGGTAGACGATTTCATCGATTGGGCACTCGCCTATCACAGCACGCAGACGCGGTACCAGCACTACCTGTCGAACCACACCGTCGAGATCGACGGCGACGAGGCCCACGCCGAAACCTATTACCTGTTCATCGGGACCGACCGCGAGCCGGCGAATCACCTGACAATCTCGGGTGGCCGCTACGTCGATCGTCTGGAGCGGCGCCACGGACGCTGGGGGATCGTCGATCGCGTCTGCGTCGTGGAGTTCATCAGCGAATCGCAGTCGCTGCTCACCGAGGACGCCCTCGCGGCCGTGCCGGGGACGCGGACCGCCCGCCACGACACGACGGACCCCTCCTACGATCGACCGCTTGCGGCATCGCGCGTGGTCACAGCCGTTGTTGACCAAAAATCTGCTCCAACGTAGAGTCCGGCTTAGTCGCAGGCTGATCGGATTCAAACGCCAGAGTCAAGGAAAAGTGGACTTCTCCTACCCAGCGGAAGTGGAACAGTTCCGCACCGAGCTGCGCGACTGGCTGTCCGCGAACCTGACCGACGAGCTGGTGGCCGCCCGTCGGCCCGCTGGCCGCGACGACGCGGCGATCGAAATGCTGCGCGCTTGGAGCCGGACGATGGCCGACGCGGGGTGGGCCGCCGTCTCCTGGCCCCGCGAATACGGTGGCCGCGGAGCGACCGTTCTCGAGCAATTGGTCTACACCGAGGAAACCACACGCGCCCAGGCTCCGATGCCGCTCAACGTCATTGGGATGAACAACATCGCTCCCGCGATCATGCAGTACGGCACCGAAGACCAGAAGAAGACGCTGCTGCCCCGCATGATGCGCGCCGACGACATCTGGTGCCAGGGAATGTCGGAGCCCGAAGCTGGCTCCGATCTCGCGGCGCTGCGCACCCGCGCGGTGCGCGACGTTGATGACTTCGTCGTCAACGGCCAGAAGATCTGGACCTCGCTCGGGCATCGCTCCCACTGGTGTCAGCTGTACGTGCGTACCGATCCCGACGCCCCGAAGCACAAGGGGATCTCCTGCCTCATCGTCGACATGGCGCTGCCCGGCATCGAGGTCCGTCCACTCGTCACGCTCAACGGAGACACCGATTTCGCCGAGGTGTTCTTTCGCGACGTAAGGGTGCCGGCCGATGCGTTGCTCGGACCGCTCAACGCCGGCTGGCAGGTGGCCACCACCACGCTCAGCCACGAGCGCGCCGGGGCCGCGCGGCTGTACGCCGAGATGCAGGTGAGGCTCGATGAATTGGTCGACGAGTTTGCCGCCGCCCAGAAAGGAAGCGCGCCCGGCCCCCTCCAAGACCCGGTGATACTGTGGCGCCTGGGGGAAATCGCCGTCCGCATCAAGTATCTCGAGGTGCTCTGCCAACGGTCGATCTCGGCGACGCTGTACGGCGGCGACCCATTCGCGTCGGCCAGCCTCGCCAAGACCGTGTGGGGTGAGATCGGACAGGACATGGCCGCCCTGGCGTTCGACGTGCTCGGTACCCGCGGCGCCGACGCCCCGTGGGCGAACTACCGCCTCACGTCACGTTCGCTGACTATCGCGGGCGGAACGACCCAGATCAACAGGAACATCACCGCGCAGCGGGTATTGGGATTGCCCAGAAAATGAACCTCGAACTCACCGACGAGCAGGTCGCGCTGCGCGACACCACGCGGCGCTTTCTCGCTGAGAAGGCACCGATTTCGGGGCACGTGCGCGAGCTGCTCGACGATCCGACCGGAGTGGACGAAGCGGTCTGGCGCGGTCTGGCCGACCTCGGCGTAACCGGGCTGTTGGTGCCGGAGGAATACGGCGGTGCCGGGATGACGATGGTCGAGGCCGGCGTGGTCGCCGAGGAGCTCGGCGCCGCCCTGCACCCGGGTCCGTGGTTGTCGAGTGCGGTCGCCGCGGCGCGCGCGCTCGCCTGGCTCGGCGGCGGCAACGCCAGTGCCGCCACAATTTTGGCCGGGATCGCCGACGGGACCACGATCGCCACCGTCGGCTTTTTGGATTTCGAGAATGCCTCTGTCGAAGTGGCCGGGCAAGGCGACGACGTCGTCCTGCAGGGCCGGATCGCCGGCGTGCCCGACGCCGCGGCGGCCGACACATTGCTGGTGCTTGCCGAGGAGCCGGAAGGCATCGGGCTCTTCGCAGTGAAGACCGACTCCTCCGGGATTTCGGTGACGTTCGAGCGAGGTATCGATCAGACCCGCAAACAGTTTCGCGTCGAGCTCGACGGCGCGTCCGCGCGCCGGCTGGCCACGGTTTCATCAGATGCCGTCGCGGCTGTAATCGATGACGTGCTGATCGCTACCGCCGCCGACGCGCTCGGCGCCGCGCGGGCGGTCATGCACCTTGCCGTTGAATACGCAAAAGTCAGAAAGCAATTCGGTCAGGTCATCGGCTCGTTTCAGGCGGTCCAGCATCTGTGTGTCGATATGTACGAGACCGTCGAGCTGGCCCGCAGCGGTGTGATCCACGCGCTGTGGGCCTCAGACGCGTCCCCGGCCGCCGAACTTCCCTCCGATGAAAGGCATCTCGCTGCGCTGCGGGCGAAGGCGTTCGCCGGGCGACTGGCTACCGTGGGCGACACCGCCATCCAGGTGTTTGGCGGCATCGGCTACACCTGGGAGCACGACGCTCATCTCTACCTCAAGCGCCTGCTGAGCTGGAGCGGACTTCTCGGTGGACCCGACCGCTACCTCACTGAACTCGGTGCGCGCCTTGCGAAAAGAGCGCAATGATGGATATCGAGTACCTCCTCACCGCCACCCGTTCGGCGCGCAAATCGCTCGACCTCGACGCGCCGATCGACATCGACGACATTCGACAGTGCCTGCGCATCGGTTTGCAGGCGGCCAACGGCTCCAATCAGCAGTCCTGGCGGTGGCTGGTGGTCGCCGACCCAGCGTCGCGGGACAGGATCGCCGAGCTGTACCGCGAGGCCTATCTGCTGCGGGTGGGCGGGCAAATGCTCAGCGACCTGCTCCCGGCCGGCACGCCGGAGGGCCGGCTGATGTCGTCGACGGAGTGGCTGGTCGAGAACATGGCGAAGGTGCCGCTGCTGGTAATCCCTTGCTATGAGCCCTACCTGCCGCGCATCGAGGGCGACGAGTCGTTCTACCAGGCGACGCTGTACGGCTCGATCTTCCCGGCGGTGTGGAACTTTCAGCTGGCCTTGCACACCCGCGGATACGGGACCTGCATCACGACCCTGCACCTGCACCGCGAGGAGGAGGTCCGCCGGCTGCTCGGCATTCCGCCGACGTACGTCCAGGGTTGTCTGCTGCCGGTGGGCCGCCTCCGCGCCGGGCGCACCTTTCGGCCCGCACGTCGGCGGCCCGTCGACGAGGTCGTCGCGCGCGACGGCTGGGAAGGGCCCGCGCTCTAAAATGGGCCCGTCAAAGCTTTGTGCGGCGCATTCGTTTCGCCGGGTCTGATAGCCTCTAACAAAGATTTGGTTCGGCGGGAGGACGAATGCGCATGTTGGCGAATCCGCAATCGTCCGGACTTGCGCCCCGCTAGTCATGGCCAAAGCCGCCTCGCCGCCTAAGCGCCGGCCACCGACGGCCGACCCCGTGGAGCACATGGACGACTCCGGGACGCGCCGCACCGAGATCCTGCAGACGGCGGCGTCGCTGATCGCGTCCTCGGGATTGCGGACGTCGTTGCAGGAGATCGCCGATGCCGCCGGCATTCTGCCCGGCAGCCTGTATCACCATTTCGAATCCAAAGAGGCGATCCTTGTCGAGCTGATCCGCCGCTATCAGGAGGATCTGAACCGCATCGGGCAAAACGCCCAGGCCAGACTGGACGAACCCGACTCGCGTCCCGCTTCCGAGAAGATCATCGAGTTGGGATCGGCGATCGCCAACTGCGCCGTGCAACACGGAGCCGCCCTGCAGATGTCGTTCTACGAGGGGCCGAGCGATGATCCGGAACTGATGAAGCTCACGCAGCAGGCACCCAACGCGGTTTACGAGGCGATGCTGCAAACGCTGCGCGCCGGCAGGTGGAGCGGCTACATCAGACCCGACATCGACCTGCCCACATTGGCCGATCGCATCTGTCAGACGATGTTGCAGGTCGGACTCGCGGTCATGCGGCACAATTCTCCGGCCGACCAGGTGGCCGAGCTGCTGTGCCGAATCATCTTGGAGGGATTGGCAGCCCGGCCTCACTCCGATGCGGCATTGGATCGGTCCAACGCGTTCGCGGCCGCCAAGGACGTCATCGACACGTGGGCCGACGACAGCGAAACGGATCCCAGCGACAAGGCGGCCCATGTCCTTGCGGTGGCACGAACGGAGTTCGGCCGCAGAGGGTACGAGGTGACGACCATCAGGGACATCGCGTCCGCCGCGGGCCTGGGTACCGGAACGGTCTATCGGGTGATCGGATCGAAGGACGAACTCCTTGCCTCGATCATGAATTCCTTCGGGAAGAAGGTGGAGGCGGGTTGGGTCGGCGTCCTGCGCTCGGATGCCACGCCCGTCGAGAAGCTGGATGCGCTGAGCTGGGTCAACGTCAATGCACTCGATCGGTTTTCCGACGAGTTCAGGATTCAGCTCGCCTGGATGCGGCAATCGCCACCAAACACACCCAACCCCGGCTGGTTGTATGCCACGAGGCTGCGCCAGATGAAATCACTGCTCTCCGAAGGCATCCGGTCGGGAGAGATCAGCATCGACGCACCCTCCACGACGATGCTGGCGCGCTGCGTCATCGGGCTGCAGTGGATACCGGAGAACATTCTTCGCGCCGTTGGGAAACGCGCGGCGCTGGTGCACGTCCGTGACACGGTCTTGCGCGGTGTCGCCGTTCGCGGGAATTAGGTGTTGAACCAAATAACTGTTCTACATACAGTAGGGCAGTTAGTAAAGGCCTCGTGGTGGCCCAAGAGAGGAAATAATGTCTGTTATCGATCGGTTGCGGTATGACGGCAAGCGTGCGCTGGTTGTCGGTGGGGCGACTGGCATGGGCGCCGCGGCGGCCAAGTCAGCGGCCGAACTCGGCGCCGAAGTCATAGTTATGGACTACGCGCCGGTGAATTATGACGTCGCCCAGGCGGTGCAGGTCGACCTGCGCGACCCCGCCTCGATCGACGCCGCGCTCGACCAGGTGGACGGGCCGATCCACGCACTGTTCTCGGCCGCCGGAATTGCCGACGGCACAACCGACCTGATGGCAATCAACTTCATCGGCCACCGGTATCTCATCGACCGCCTGCTCGAGAAGAAGCGGCTTCCCTCGGGCTCAGCAATCTGCTTCATCTCCTCGGTCGCCGGCATGGGCTGGGAGAACGATCTGGAGCTGCTGACGGAGTTCCTCGCCACGCCGGACTTCTCGGCGGCGCAGGAGTGGGTTAAGGCGCATGAATCGGAGGGCATCATCCACTACGGCTTCAGCAAAAAGGCCGTCAACGCCTACGTGGCGACCCAGGGCTACCCCCTGCTGAAGAAGGGCATCCGGATCAACGCGATCTGCCCAGGTCCCACCGACACCCCGCTGGCCCAGGCGAACGCCGACCTCTGGCTGACGTTCGCGCAGGACTACCGGGACGAGACCGGGTCGAAGGTTCACACCCCGGAACAGATGGGTGACGTGATGGCGTTCTTGAACAGCGCCGCCGCGTTCGGCATCAACGGGATCACGCTGCTGGTCGACTACGGGCACACGATGGCATCGCTGACCGGCGCGTACCCGCCCGGCAAGCCCATCATCGACCTCATCATGGGCCGGGTGAAGCTGTAGTGGCGATCGCGAGCGCGGCGTAGCCGGGCGAAGCGGATCGCCACCATCAGGACTAAGGGCGCTACCGTCGGAGGCATGGCACAAGTCATCATCATCGGCGGCCACGGCAAGATCGCGCTGCAGCTCGCCCGCATGCTGACCGAGCGCGGCGACGAGGTGAGTTCGGTCTTCCGTAACCCCGACCATTCCGACGACGTCGCGGCCACCGGAGCCCAGCCGGTAGTTGCCGACGTTGAGCAGCTCGACACCGACGCGCTGGCCGGCCTGCTGGCGGGTCACGACGCGGTCGTCTTCTCGGCCGGGGCGGGCGGCGGTAACCCGGCTCGGACCTACGCCGTGGACCGCGACGCGGCGATGCGGGTGATGGATGCCGCCGCGCAGGCGGGCGTCCTGCGGTTCGCGATGGTGTCCTACTTTGGTGCCGGTCCGGATCATGATGTGCCGCAAGACGATCCGTTCTTCCCGTATGCCGCGGCCAAGGCGGCCGCAGATGCCCACCTCCGCGCCAGCGACCTCGATTGGACGGTGCTGGGGCCCGGCCGGCTCACCCTGGAACCGGCGACCGGGCGCATCGTGTTGGGTAAGGGCAAAGGCGAGGTCTCCCGCGCCGACGTCGCGCTGGTGGTGGCTGCCGCACTGGCGGACGACTCGACCATCGGGCGAACCATCGACTTCAACAACGGCGACGTCCCCATCGCTGAGGCGCTGGCTCACTGACCCTCCCGGGCGGCGGGGTATGCTGCGCTAGCAGCTGGTCTGCCGTCGCCGCAAACGCGGCGCCGGCATCGAGCGAGGCTGTTAGACATGCATCGTGAGAGGGAACCCGGTGAGAGTCCGGGACTCTTTTCGATCGCGCTGGTCAGCGCTCCAGGTCGGCTCTGACCTGCGAAAATAGCATCACGGACATCACAAGCGATGACCGGGTTGTGGGCAAATTGTGGGCACAGCGTGGGCACGGCAACTTCAGCGCTGGTGGCGCGCGTGGGCTGGGCCGAGCGTCAGTTGTTCTGCAAGAACGATCCCCACGCTGAGCCTTTGGGATCGGTCAGGTCGCACCAGTCGTCCGATGGGCACGGTTTGGCGACCTTGATTACCTGGCCCTTTCGCAGCATGCCGATGATGTTTCCGTTACCGCCGGGGACGTCGTAGAGATCCACATCGCTGGTCACCGTTGCTGTGGGTGTCGGCGACGGCGATGGTGGAGGGTTGACGGGTGGTGGGGGCGGGGAGACGGCTGGTTCCGGGGTGCCGAAGTGCGATGGTGGATTCGATAGCGGATTGCTGCTAATGGGGTCGTGGTTAGGAAGGATGCCGGGATGTGGTGGATTGGCAGGAGGGGGTGGGGGGGCGACGGGTGCCGCTGGTTGCCCGAGCACGATGACGATCTGGTCCATAGTCGTATCCGTGTTGAACGTACCTCGCGCGAACCCCACGCCGTAGTCGGTGAACCTGCAGTCGCTGATCGCACCTGATGCACCGTTAGACATGACACCGAACTGACCGCTTATCGCTTCGCTTGCGGGATCACCGACTCCGAAATACCAGGCGGGCTTCCCCGGGTAGCCGTCGACGTGATCGGGTCCCTGACCGCCATAGCCGATGGCCTTCGCCAGGGGGCTGTTCGGGGCTGCCGCCTGCTGCGCGGCGGCTTCGAGCTCGACTTTGTAGAGCAACGGTGGGCAGCCAGACTTGCCGCGTACGTCGGTGACGGCGTTGCGAATCCCGTCGAGCGGATCGGCATGCGCCATCGGCATCGCCAATGTCCCAGCAGAGACGATCACCATTGGCACCACCGCCGCGATCATGGCTGAGGTAGCCCGCTTGGCGCGCCGCGGCTTTCTCGAATTAAATTCATACTCCTGATCTAGCGGTCCAATACCCGCGACATCCGACGACCCCGCCGTCAACATTTCCGGTGCTGCGATCACAAACGACATCCGAGCCTCCCAATCTGTAATTGCATGATGCAAACGGAACGAAAGCTATAGCGCGGCGACTTCTTCTGACACGAGTAATCCACTACCCGTCTTTTCCGACGTTTACCGAGACATGCTGCAGCTGCGAGCAGGGAACCAGCTCGGCCTAGCTCGCGTCGCAGTAGTTGATCGGGCCGCCCCTGCTCTCCACGGATGCGGCCGGGCGCTATCGGCGTGTCAAGTTAGCAGTCGCCGAATTCGTCGATGACTTTCTTCAATGGAGCAGCGGGCGTAACACCCGAGACGTATTCGGGATTGTCGCTGGCCCACGCGATCTTGGAACAGTAACCGGGGCCGCTCGGTCCGAGTGCAGGGCCGCGTAACTCATCGAGCCAGGGTCTGCAGTTGGTAAGGTCAGACTCATCAATGGCTTCGGCCCTGTCCTCCACTCCCGGTGCGCGGTGCCAGATGATCAGGCTTCCCACAGTTGGCAGACTGCAGATCGACTTGGGTATCGGGACGGTGGCGACTTCGCTATGGGCCGTCACCGCGAACGGCAGCGCACACGCTGCAGCCACCAAAGTCGATGCGGTTATGAAGGGGATGGCCAACGGGCTTGCCTCCTTTTTGAAAGATAATGGTAGGCCCGTTGAAAGGGCTTGGCTTCATAGTGCACCTTCTGGGGCGGGTGGGGTGTGAACTCGTTTTCTGAGTGGGCTGCCTTGGCGTGCGGTGAGGCGGTGGTCGCCGGGGGCGGGCGGTTCGTAGAGGCGTTCATTC
>Ga0335076_10000199_pt1 | contig 50778 bp, 49 predicted proteins | sample Lox_Sample_25_FD_206717 | JGI IMG/M metagenome (GOLD analysis project Ga0335076, IMG submission 206717) | Soil microbial communities from Loxahatchee National Wildlife Refuge, Florida, United States - Lox_Sample_2.5 | ecosystem: Environmental > Terrestrial > Soil > Wetlands | place: USA... | reverse complement strand
AAGCACTGCCTTATTTCAAAGTGAGCCATTATGTCGGCTCAACATAGCAGCCGATGCCTTGCATTTCAGTTCATTCGGCGGCATTTTTGACGTGGTTCAGCTGCTCTGCACACGCCCTAGCTAGTTGGTAGTCGGGGGACGTAGCTCCTGGCCGTGTCGCCCAGCCGCCCCTCTGCAAATAATCGCCTTGTTCCCAGTTCGAGGAATACTTTTGCAGGACTTCCAGGTTCGCTTTCGCGTCGGTGTTCTGCAGGAATTTCGCCACGCAGATCGGCGTGAGGGCCGCGACGACGGACGTATTGGCCTGCTCATCGGCAAGTTTGGCTGCATCGCGGCTCGTCATCCAGCCGCCCCAGGAAAATCCGATGGCCATCGACGCGACGGCACCGATGGCTATTCCTTGCAGGAGGCGAGTCCGCGACTCGCCCCGCAGAATTGAAGGAACTTGCATGGCTATTGGCCTTTCGATCAAAGGGGGTGTGCGGCGGACAAAGCAAGCCGAAGCGGATGCGGGCGCTGACGGCATCCGAGCGAATTCGAACTCTACTGAATGTATGCTCTACTGAATGTATGAATGTGCCCGCCGACGGCACCTGCGCTGCCACCAGTAGACAACGGAGACTTCGGTACGTCACCGTTTTGCGGGCAGCTCTCGGACAAGTCACCGCTTGCCTTTATATCCACATGGGGATGCGGGGCATGAAGCGCAATAGCGGAGCCCAAATCAAACGCCGAGCGAAACATAGAGTCTCACTGCGGCGCCTCACCGTTACGGTTTCCCGCCAACAGTCAAGACCGGTGGCGAGCTTTCCTTCTTGACGGCGGTTCGCACAGCCAAGGACTCGGAAAGCGGATTTCCGTAATCTTTGCCTGCAAAAGTTGTCATTTTGCACGGCGGATTTGTGTGAAGAGCGCGGCCGATAAACGCTTGTGAGTGGTTTTTCTAAGCGCGAGGGAACCAGTAATGAAGATCTCCTATAGCATTGAAGAAGAGCAGGTGATCGCGGAGCGTTCCGAACTGATCGTCCGCGGACTTACATTAGGAACCGTCTCCGACAATGATGTAAAGAAGACTCTCCGTGTCGTTCGCCTATGTGCAACGCGAGCGAACGATTCATCTACGACGACAGTGAGTAGTGCACGACACGAGGTCGCTCTTGCATCTCTCGACTTGATTGTGACCCTTAAAAACCTAAGCTCGCGCGATCAGAAAATTGCACGTGCCGTGAATGCCGTTGAGGCCTGGAAGCGCGAGCTTGCAACGCTTTAGCGTCGCGGAAACAATCGCGAGAATAGCAGCCCCGGAATGTCCGCGAAGGGGCCTAAGGCGAAGTCACTGTCCGCTCCGGTGATGTCAGCTTCACTTCTCATAACGGACTTGTTCGGGATCGCGGCCAGTGTCGCAGAAGTGCCGGTTTCGGAAATGAAAGAGGTCGACAACTACCGCGGTTTACTTGTCGCCCGGTTTAAGCCAGCTCACCACGCGCAGCCATCCCATATTTCGATGTCGAGGCCGTCGAGCATTTTCTTGGTTTCGACAATAGCTTCCTGATCGGAAGCACATTGCGCGAGGTGAGGCGGACCGGGGCGGCCGGAGTTTCCGATTCAAAGTGTCGGTCCGAGATGATCATTGTCGGACGTTTTCCGGCCGCATGGAAAAGGACCGCAGAGACTGCACTGGCTGGCTGGGGCGCCAGGATTCGAACCTGGGAATGGCGGAATCAAAATCCAAGTAGTTCTCTTTATTATTCAACCCGCATTCCGAAAAAATGGGGGAATTCGGCCCCAATCCACTCAGTAGGTTAGCGGACATTTCGGAATGGCGCGATGCGCAGGCCGCATTCTCCTCAGCGGAGCGAGTGTCTGGAGGATGTCGCTATTTGCTTCAACAATTCAAAGCGTCGCAGGAAGCGCGCTCCTGTATCTAAGACATTGCTTGCCGAATTGTGCGGCGCGTTCCGATGGACCTGAGGGATCGAATGGCACTGTAATGGAGAGAAGAATATCCGACTTACGCGTTCGCTTGCGGGTTGTACGACGCGACCAGTCGCTCATCGCCGAGACCGCAATCGCGTCGCAGCGGGCACTTGAACTGCGGTGATATGATGTAACATTATAACAAAGTGTCGTCCTCCTTCACTCGCTGCTGGCAAATTGCGTGGATGTCGAATTGGAACCCCCTTGTGGAGCTGCGTGCCTGGAAATGTCCATGCCCAAGGCAGTGCCCACGCCAGTGCGCCTGAATGATACGGACTGTTTTCACAGTGAGAAATTCCGCGAATGAGAGAACGCCGGAAGATTTCGCTGGGAGTTTTCCTCGCAGTATTGGCGCTGGCCGCATCAGGCCTGGGTCTGGCACAGGAACAGAAGGAACGCCAATTTCGCGAATGTCCGGATTGTCCGGAGATGGTCGGCATTCCGGCAGGCAAATTCGTGATGGGAAGTCCCGCGAGTGAAGCCGGCCGCTTTGATACCGAGGGGCCGCAACACGTCGTCACGATAAGCGCGTTCGCCTTAGGCAAATACGATATCACCAGCCGGCAATTTCTCGGTTTTCTCAGGGCGACGCATTACCAGCCGATGCCTTGCAACTCGACGCTCGGCATGGGATGGCACTCGGCGCGGGGGGCGCCAGTCTATTCACCGGAATACGGCGAGCCGCCAAAATGGCCGGCGGTGTGTCTCGATTGGCGCGACGCCGACGCCTATATTGCGTGGCTCAATGCCAAGGTGCGGCGGCTTCGTCCTGAACTGACGTCCGCGCGTGGCCCATATCGACTGCCGACTGAAGCCGAATGGGAATATGCCGCGCGGGCCGGAACCGCCACGGCACGGTGGTGGGGCGATGCAATCGGCACGAATCGTACCAATTGCAACGGCTGCGGCAGTCGATGGGACGACAAATTGCTGGCCGATGTGGACAGCTTCGCGCCCAATCCTTTCGGCCTCTACGGCATGTTGGGAAATGCCTGGCAATGGACCGCGGATTGTTGGCACATCAATTACAAGGGCGCTCCGACCGACGGCAGCGCGTGGGTCGAAAAGAATTGCACAAGACGTGTGATCCGCGGTGGCTCCTGGGACAACCTCCCCGTCTTCGTGCGCTCTGCGAGCCGCAGCGGGAGTGTCACAGACGGCGGAGAATATGACTATTCCAGCCTTACGGGTTTTCGCGTCGCCAGGGACCTGCCGTGACAACGAATAACCTAACGCAACGCCTCCCTGGTGTTGAGGCTGATGAGCAAATCCATCACGTCGCTGTAATGACCCGGAGGTAGAGCGAGAGGCGAGGACAGCAGCACAGCGTTGCGCGCGCTCAAGGCGATTTCACGATACGTCTTGTCCGTATTGAATCGGGCCATGTCGGCGATCTCGGCCTTGGTGACGACACCAGCGCTGGTTATCTCGACCCGGATCAATACGGAGAAATCGCGGCTGCCCAGCGTTGCCAAATCCAGCCCCCAACGCCGCTCAACCTGAGCGCGGATGAAGTCCCTCACGGCGTAGGTCGCATATGGACCAGCCACAGCGTCCTTGCTCGTCGCCGACAGTTGCGACAGTCCTAAGTTCTTTTCCGCTAGGTGCGTGGCTACGCTCGGCTGCCGGAGCTTTGCTAGCGCATGGAGTTTCATTTCAAGATCATCCGGGTGCTCGTTCGACCGCGAAGCGCCGATCGGCTGCGCAGCGGGCGACGAAGGGATACCGGCCTGCTGTTGTGGTGCCGGTGCCGTGACCGGTTGCGGTGGACTGGCGGTCTCATCGGCGAGCACGACGACATCCATTGGGATGTCGGGAGACGTCACCGTGCGATCATGCGTTGAGAGAAATGCCAGTAGCATAAATCCATGCAGGACGGCGGAGCAGAGGAAGCCGACAGCGAGATAGATGCGTCGCCTTCCGTCAACTATATCCTCTTCGGCGATGCCGAAATTTACATCCTCGGAAGCATCCAGATGCATGGCCGGTGTGCGGTTCCAACCCGGAGTTTCCGGTCAACAGACCGTATGGTGTTGCCTTTCGCCGCGATCCATCCGGCACGTGAGGGATGACCGCGGCCGGCATCCAACCAAGTGCTTCGGCAAGTTAGGCGAGGACTAAATCTGCGAACATCTCGCCGATGACGTGAACCTTGGGACTTTTCCTCAGCGACCAGATGCAGCAATCGTCGGGGCTCGGCCAGGTAACCACCTGCCGCGGGCGACGAAATAGCCCAGCGCGCTTAATACGGCGATGCAGAAACTGACGGGCCAATCGGTGTAATAGGCGGTGGCGATGCCGAGCCAAGCCTCGGCCAATGCCAGCCCGGCCGACAGCGCCATTCCGCTCCACAAACCCGTGACCAGGAGTTGCGCCGCAGCTGGCGGGCCGACCATAAGGCTGAAAACCAGAAGTATGCCGACCACCTGGGCGCTTTCGGAAACTGCGAGCGCGACGATGGCCAGAAAGGCGGTCGAAATAAAGCGCAGTGGTACTCCCTTGGCTTCCGCCAGTTCCGGCTGCAGGCTGGAAAAAATGAGTGGTCGCATAATCGCGGCGAGCGCTGTCAGCGTGACAATGCCAAGCCCGATGAGCGTTGCGATCATCGCGCCATCGACCGCCAGCACATTGCCGAACAGCAAGGCGGTCGCTTGCGCGGCGAATGCCGTATAGTAGTGAAGAAACAAAAGTCCGAAGCCGAGCGCCAGCGCTAGCACCACGCCGATGGCGACATCGCGGCCGCTGATCCGGTCGCCCATCAGGCCCATGGCGATCCCGGCCGCGACCGTGAAAGCGACAAGCCCCCAAACCGACGCCACTCCGATCAGGACTGCGCCGGTCGCCCCCGCGAAGCCGATATGACCGAGCGCATGACCGGCAAAGGTCTGCCCGCGCAGCACCAGGAAGTAGCCCACGAGGCCTGATACCACGGCCGCCACGCCGGCAGCCGCAAACGCATTCCGCATGAAATCGTATTCAAGCATGATGGTGATGGTCATGGTTATGGTGGTGGTGACTGTCATCATGCTGATGGTCGGCGCGATCGACCTCCCGCCCGCGCGACAGCACGAAGATATGTCCGTCGGCGCGCACGACGTCGATGTCGCCGCCGTAGAGTCGCGACAGAACGGGGGCCGTGACCACCTCCGCCACAGTGCCCAGCGCGGCATGGCCATTGCCGAGGTAAAGCACGCGATCGATCGCACCAATGAGTTGATTGAGCTCGTGCGCGCTGAACAACACCGTGATGTTGCGGTCGCGGGCAAAGCGGCGCACCAACTCGATGACCGTCTCCTGATAGCGATAGTCGAGGCTGATCAGCGGTTCGTCGAGCAGCAGCAGGCGTGGTTCGCCGAGCAATGCTTGCGCCAGCAGGAGACGTTGGCGCTCGCCGCCGGACATTTCTGACAGCGAACGCTCGGCAAGTTCGCGGGCGCCCACCTCTGCCAGGGTCGCATTGATCTTGATGCGGGCGGCATGCCCAAGCGACGGTACGCCCCAACGCTCGCCGTGCACCGAGCTGGCGATGAAGTCGAGCCCGCGTACGCGCAAGTCCGGCAACAGCGTACGCGTCTGCGGAAGGTAGCCGATGGCCGGATTGCCGCGCTGCGGGGCGTGGCCAAAGACGCGGACATCGCCCACGGTCGGCGGCAGCAGCCCGAGGATTGCGCGCATCAGCGTGGTCTTGCCGGCCCCGTTGGGACCGAGCACGCCGATAAATTCGCCCTGCTTAATCGCAAAGCTGGTGTCGACAAGAATCCTGCGGCCGCCGATTGCAAGTGTCGCGTGGTCGAGTTCAATGATATTCATGAAGAAGGTCCCGCCAGCGCGGTTTCAGTTTCGTTGAGCTCCTTTTGCATCCAATCCTGGTAGGACAGGCCGGGCGGGCAGGTCTCAGTGACTCCGACCACGGGAATCTTGGACGCACGCGCAAGACCGACGAGGTGCTGCACGATCTTGTCGGACGCCTGCTTGTTGTAAAACAGCACCCGCACCTTATGCGTCTTGAGATCACTCTCGAATGCAACGAGATCGCCCGCGCTCGGCTCAGTGTTATTCATGATCGAGAGCTGGAAGTTGCTCTCGAGCATCTTCAGATGCAGGGCGGCAGCCATGTAGCCAAATACCGGCTCGGTCGCCGCCACGGTAGCCCCGGCGTACTTGCCACGAATTTCGGCGACCTTGTCGTTCAGAGGCCGGAGTGAGGCAAGGAAGGCGCGAAGGCTCGTCGTATAATGGTCGGCGTGGGCGGGATCAGCGGCGCTGAGCGCCGCGGCCAATGCCTTGGCGACCGCCGGCATCGTCGCTGAATCGTACCAAAGGTGTGGATTGTCGCCGGCCTTCTTGTGCATGAGATCCGCAGCGACGATCACAACGCGCCCTGGCTTCGGCGTTACCCCAAGCAGCCTTTCCATCCATGGGTCGTAGTCGGCACCGTTGTAGATGACCACTTGCGACGCTGCGATCTCGCGGACGACGGACGGCGAGGTTTCAAAAAGATGCGGATCCTGGTCGGGATTGCTCAGAACGCTGGAGACAGAAACCCGATCGCCACCGATTTGCTGCGCCACGTCGCCGTAGAAATTCTCCGCAGCCACGATCGCGATCTTGTTGCCCGCGGCGCCGACGTCCGTCAGAGCCGCTAATGTGCACAACAGCGCCGTGACGAGTCCGATGGTTGTCTTCATTGGCAAATCTCCCCTGATTGCCTGCAAAAACAGGCATACCCCTCATTCCCCGCCGTAAAGCCGCTGTCAGACGACATCGAAAAGTAATATTATAACATAACATTGGCAACGTTATGGCCAAGGGACCGGGCTCGTCCGGCCGTTGGCTAAAGCGTCTCGAATTCGGGATTTGACGCGTGCGCGCTTCTGTCACGCTTCGCCACGGCCTTCTTGCGGCGGGATTTGCCGCCGCGATGCTGATCGGCTCGGTGGGAGCCGGCTTAAGTACGGAATGCAAGCCGAGCCATTTCAGGGCGCCGTACTTTATCAAGAGCATGGGCGTCTGCGCGTTCGACGCCGAGACGTTGAGCTATGCCGGTACGCCGGTCGAGCAGGCCATGTGCCTGATGCGCGGCATGGATTCGACCAGAAATCTCGAGCCACCGCTGACAAGCCTTCCCCCTGCGCTCGCCAGCCGAATTGGCGAAACCGCTGGGCTGCCTTCGCGCGAGGTCCTGTCGAGCTACCTCTCCGAGCAAGACCTCGAAACCGATTTTGCCGCCCATTTGTCGGAGCCGGTATCGCGCGCGTACGACAATGACCCCGACGCTCCGATGGCGCGGTATTTTGTGATCCACGATACGAGCGGACCGAATTACGGACACAGCGCATTTCCGGCCGATATCGATACCGATCCGCAATACGAAAACCTCGCCGATTATGCCTGTTCGGACGGCTGGGGACGCGCGCATGTCTTTGTCAATCGCACCGGCGAGATGCTGGTGGCGCACGATTATTCGATTGCCTGGCGCGAGACCAAGTTCGAGCAAGCCGCCGAATTCGGTGGTGCGCTGCGGGGCCTGTTCTTGCATAGCGAACTCGTGCAGCCGCGGCGCACCGCACCCGGCCACGGCGGGCATAACGACGCGCAAACACCAGATCCCGCCTTCACCACCGCGCAATACGACCGGCTGGCGCTACTCTACACGATCGCCAGCGTGCGCCGAGGCCAATGGCTCATCCCGGCATTTCACGCCGCCATCGACGCCGATATTCCCAACGGCCACGACGATCCGCTGAATTTCGATATCGACAGCTTCGCCGATAGTCTCGACCAGCTTGTCGCCAAACTCGAACAGCCCGGGATCATTCAGGCGGAGCATCAGTGATGGCGCTGCGACGAAACGCGCTTCACTCAAGGTGATCGCCGGACCCGCATGACATTGATCGTGCCGAAAGGCGGTTAGAAAGCGAGGTCGCGGCTGCCGTCTTCGAGTTCCTCGCGGGACATTCCACTTAAAGACTTCGCATCATGGGATTACCACCATCACCCGCGCCGGCGGCGAGCCTTAGACGCTACAAAACGCGCCACGAAGCGGCGACCAAACGTCTCGACCGTGCCATTTGCCGAAACTGGGGGCGTGTCTGCGACGGATCAGCGCGGGGAGATCAGCAGCGCGGTCAGCGCCCGCGAACCGGAAAGGAGGTCGGCGTGTTGGCCGCTGGCAGCCGGCGATCGCGCTCGCCGACGAAGCCGACCGCGACGGAGCTTGCCATGCACGACCGGGGCGGGAACTTCCTCGCCCGGCCGCGGTCCAGGCTCCGCACCAACCAACTTTTGCCGCCGCAAGCTTGCGCCGAGGTCCGGCACGCCGGGTGACATAACGCGCCGATGCACTATTCGGCCTGGACCACCGCAGTCTGCGGCGGCGTCAGCGTGTCCTGGAACTTGAGCAGGCGGCCAGCGTTTGCCATGACCACCAAGGTACTGACATTGTGCAGAAAGGCGGCAATGACCGCGCCGCTGGCGCCCAGGACACCGGTTGCGGCGGCCGCTACAATCACAACCGTCCATCCGAGGCCGATGGTTACATTGGCATAGATGGTCCGGCGGCAGCGCCGGCTTAAACGGACGCAGGTTCCCAGCCGGCGCAAATCGTTCGTCATCAACACAAGGTCCGCGGACGCCAATGCCACGTCCGTGCCGTGAGCGCCCATGGCAACGCCAACGGCGCCGACCTTGAGCGCCAGCGAATCGTTGATGCCATCGCCCACCACCATGGGCCGATAGCCGGCAGCGATCTCGTCGAGCACACATGTCATCTTTTCGGCAGGGAGCGCCTCGGCGCGGACGCTCGGCAGGCCCAGAAAATCGGCAATGCGGCGCGCTACGGATGTGCGATCGCCAGTCAGCAGCAACTGGCGCCGAAGACCAAGCGCGCACAGATCTGCAATGGCTTCACGAGCCTCCGGCCGTGGCTCGTCCGCCAGCAAGATCCAGCCAAGAAACTTGGTGCCGCGGGCAACGCCCGCAATGGGACCGTCGTGGCTCGGCGGGGTCGAGATTTTGATGCCGAGATCGTTGAACAGTTCGGCGCGACCAAGCGCAACGCAATCCTGCCCTAACTGTCCGACCACCCCGAGACCTCGCGACTCCTTGATTTCGTCGAGTGGGAGCCGCTGATCCTTGGCGAGTGGAACAAGCGCGCGGCTGACCGGATGATTGCTGGCGGCGGCGAGATTGCCGGCCAGGGTGATCAGCTCGTGTTGATCAACGCCAGGCTCCGGTCTTGCCTCAACAAGGTGCAATTGGCCAAGCGTCACAGTGCCGGTCTTGTCGAATACGACCGCATCGACAGTCGCCAAGTTCTCGAGAAAGCCGCTGCCCTTTACCAGAATGCCGTGGCGGCTAGCGACCGCGATCGCGGCGATCGAGGTGGCTGGCGCAGCAAGCACCAGGGCACATGGGCAGGACGCGACGAGCACGGCCAGCATCGCCACGGTGTTGCTGGTCGCGAACCAAGTTCCGGCAGCAATCAGAAGTACCAGCATCAAGTAGCGCTGGGCATAGCGTTCGAGCAGTCGCGTGACCGGGGGTTTAGCATTCTCGGCTTCCTGCAGCAGCGCGATCACACGTCCGAGGGTCGACTCTTGACCGACGCGCGTCAGCTTCACCACCAGATGGCCATCGACATTGATCGAGCCGCTAAGGACCTCGCTGCCCGGCTGCACTTCGACAGGAACAGACTCGCCGGTGATCGATGCGGTATCGACGCTAGATTCGCCGGATTGGACGAGTCCATCGGCGGGGATGAGATCGCCAGCGCGCAGGTCGATCAGATCGCCGGCGCGTAAGGCCTGCGTGACCACCTCTTCGACTTCGCCGCTCGGCAGCAGGCGGCGCGTCCTGGTCTGGGTCAGCCGGCTCAGCGCTCGGATCGCCTCCTGCGAGCCCAGCAGGGACCTTTCCTCCAAGATGTGTCCAAGCGTCATGACCAGCGGCAGGAGCGCCGCCGTCATCAGGTCGCCGGCCGCCCATGCAGCGATCAAAGCGAGCGCGATGAGCTGGTCAGTGATCCCGTGCAGATCCGGATAGCGCAGGCTCTGCCACGCCGCCGAAAGCGCGGGGACGGCGACCAGCAAGGCCGCAATGCCGGCGACGAGCTCGGCGACATCGTGCTGGTTCGGCGCCAGGAATTGCAAGGCGGCCGACAGGATCAGGCATCCGCCTGCGATAAGCGAAAGCGTAAGCCGCACCCCAAGTGAGATTTCCTCGGATTTGCTGAGCAAACCGGCGGCGGGCGCGGCCGGGGCGGGCGAGATCAGCGTTTCGGCGGTCATTGCGGCACCGGTCCCGGCAGAATCAGATTGACCCCACCATCTTGATCGACCGTGTCGACACGCGCCGCCTTGGCCAATACCGCTCCGATGCGGTCAAAATAAATTCGGTTCATGAGCATGGCGACGGAGACACCCGGAGATCCCTGAGCTAAGGCGTCGATCTCGGCAGTGCGCGTCTGTGCTTCCGTGACTCGTTCTGTGGCCTTGGCTTCGGCTTCGGTGAGAATCCGATCATGGTCCTGGTTGGCGCCCAAAGCCGTGTTGGCAGCAAGGGTACGAGCTTCGGCGATGTTGCGCTCGGCCTGCTGAGAGGCAACCAGCACGTGGTCGAAGGCTTTCTTGGCGCCGCTTGAAACCGAGGCAGCAAGATCAACGCGGCTCACCACGATACCCAGCCCGGCGCCCACGCTCGTAAGTTCGTCGAGCCGGCGATTAACCGCATTCATCAGATCCGCACGCAGATGCTCCCGGCCGGCGCGCGCGGCGGCATTCGAACCATCGGCCAATTCGGGGCGCGCCACGAGGATCGTATCGAGGTCACGCGCGGCGCAGACCGAGACCGCGCTGGCGATAAACAGCCGCCGCAAGGCAGGCGCCACATGCTCCGCCGCCAAAATATAGGCGGCCGGATCTACGATCTGGTAAAATAGAGTGGACTGCAAATGCACGATGCTAGCATCGCCCGTTAGCAGGAAGGCGACGTTCTCCCTGGCATCCGAGCTTAGCCTGAAGTCGGCTTTAGGCGTTGCGGCCGGCTTGAACTCGTCGATTTGGAATTCGATTTGCCGATCCGCAGAGGGCAGGACAACGACCTGTTCGATCGGCCGCGGCCAAGCGAGCAGGAGGCCTGCGCCTTGCTGGCGTACGATCGTCCCGAAGCGGTAGACGAGAGCCTGGCTTTCGGGCGGCACCTGCCGAATACCCGACAGGCACCAACCGACCGCCGCCAGGCAGACTGCCAGAAACAAGAAACGGAATGCGAGCTTGGTGGATTGCGTCCAAGCGCCGGCAGGCTCGTCGCCTTCGACTTTGACAGCCGTCATTTTTGCGCCCCTTGCGTCGTTTGAGCAGCGGGCACGGTCGTGCTGGGCGGCCCATCAACCAGAACCCGAAACGGCGCCGCATCGGTTCGCAGGATCAGCCGAGTATTGTCGCCCACCACCGTGTCGAGCGTGTCAAGGGACCGCAACAGCATGTAGAGATCTGGCGCGGTGCGATAGGCTCGGCCATAGATGTCGGCCGCTTCCAGGCGCGACTTCGCATCGATCTCGGCCGCGTCGGCACTGGCCTTCGCCCGCAAGACACGCGCATCGCGCTCGGCGTTCGAGGCGATCTCGGCTGCGGCGCGCTGGCCCTCCGCTTGCCGCTCGGCTGCCACGGTTTCGCGCTCAGCCCGCATGCGCGCGACGGTGGTGGCCAGGGTTTCGGTCGGCAGCGTGAGACGCTCGATGCCGACCTGCTGAATGGTCACGCCGTAGACCTTGAGCGCCTGCTGGTCGAGCCGCTCGCGAAGGCGGGCTTCCAATTCGTTCAGCTGGACCTTAGCGGGATCGGTATTGATCAGATTGGCGAGATCGAAGCTCGCGGTGCTAATTTCCAGCGACGAGCCGACAAAGCTTCGCAATTGCTGTGCCGCCACGTCGGGCTGGTTGCGAACGGCGCGCAGGAATTGCCGAATATGGTCGGGATCGGCCGGCACCTGCCACGCCACGTAAGCCTGCACCAGAATGCGCAGGCCGTCGCGCGTTCCAACGTCCTGCAGGCCGCTTGATGTGGTCCGCAGCCGTAGATCGACGTCAATGGTGCTTTCGAACGGTGCCGGCATTTTCCAAGCAAGGCCGGGTGCGGTTAGGACTCGGATTGGATCGCCGAAGCGCGTCACCACCACGGCCCGGCCTGGGCTGACCAGAACGATGCATGCGCTGATGACGGCAGCCGCAACGATCAAGAAAGCGATCACAAATCGTCCGTAACGCCCGATCACGCCTTGTTGCCGTCGATCCGATCCAAGCCCCGATTGGTCATCGTCGCCATGATGGTGATGCCCATGGTGGTGATGGTGACCATGGTGATGGTGGCCGAGCGTCATTGTTTTGATCCCGATTTGGATTGAGAGCTGCGTCCACTGAACTCGCCGTCATCTTCATCTGGCCCGTCATTTTTTCCAGACGGGTACGGGTAACTGCCGGCCGCATTGAAGTTGCGCAGATCGATGGTCGGCGCATTCCGGCCATTCAAGCGGTGGTCGATCACGATCAATTCCGATTTGGCGAGGCCGCTGACGAGGCGTTCGAAGCGTCGCTCCAGCAGAAAAGCCTGATTGTCCCGCTGCCACGCTTCGCGATCGGCATCGAACAGCACGCTCTCGCTGTTGGTCCGATCGAGGAGCTCGGTGGCTCCCGCAATCGCCCTGTTGCGTTCTTCCATCGCCTCCTGTTCAGCCGTTTTGGCGGTGCGGATCGCGTCCGCCCGCTGCAGGGCAATCTCCACTTTGGCGAAAATCTCGGCGGCCTGCACATCGTGGTAGGCGGCGGCGGCCCCCGGCGGCGGATGGATCGCCTCGATCACCACGGCGATCACTTCTATCCCGCTCGACATGCGATCCAATTGGTCCTGCAAGGCGGTGCGAAATTCGTTGGCGAAAGTCTCGCGGTTTTGCCCGAGAACGTCGAGAAGAGTGTAGCGCGAAAAATGCTTCACCAAGATCTGGCCCGCCGCGGCGCGGATGAAAACCTCCGGATCGGCTACCCGATAGACGAAATCGAGCGCGGCGGCGTCCGACAGACCGACCCGATAGACCACACGTAAATCCGCGTCGGCGACTTGGAAGCTCTGCTTGCCACTCGCCTCGCTGGCAATGAGATAGGTCTGCTCGGCTGGGTGCGAGGCATTCCACAGCCGGTCAGCGCTAGGCGGCGCCGGCGCTTCGGCACCGACCAATTGCTGCTGCTGATCGACGCCGGCGCTTGGGTGCGACGGTTGGGTCGGGTCACCGGTCGGCGATATCGCGATCGGAATGTCGTGGACGACGCCAAGCTCCACGTCACGCATCACGCCCATGGGCCAAGGAAGATGGACATGCAGGCCGGGTCCGAACACGGCAACCGGAGAGCCAAACCGCTCGTACACGGCACGCTGATTGAGGCCGAGTGCGGTGATGCCAGTAATGCCCCACGCCATGAGGCCGAGCCCTACCACAATCGGCAGCGACGCACGCTGAATGAAGGCCAGCGCCCAGCTGCGCGACAGATCGATGCCGAATTGCTGCCGCACGGCGACGTTGAAGGCTTGGAAATTAGGCGCAGTAAAACGCAACAGGCCGGCCACGCTGCTGTCGGCGACCGTCCGCAGGCGTTCGATGGGCGCAAACGGAATAAAGCACATCGCCAAGCTGCGCAGGATCAATTCGAGCGCGGTGACGAAGATCAGGAGGGCGGTTGCGCGCTCAATCCAGAAGCCCCAACCAAATCCGAGCGAGACCAGCACCATGGAAATGCCAAGACCAAGGCATGCGGTCAACGGAACCCGCAACAGTCGTTCGAGTTGCGGCGCCTCCGGCAGCATTTCCGCCGCGAGGCCCGCATAGGAGCGCTCCAGCACCAAAAGCGGAAATGCAGCGACAACCAGCGTACCTCCCAGCACTTGTGGGACAATGGGGTCGAGCGCGGTCCGCGCCGATACCCACCAGCCAACGAAGACACCGACGGCCGCCAAAAGGCCGAACAGCAGGACGACCAGAACCGGCGGCCACGCCGCGTCACTGCTCTCGGCTTGCGCGGCGCCGACGGGACCGTTCGGTTGCGTGCGCGATTGCAGATCGGCATCAAACAACCGATCACGAACGAAGGTCACGATGCAGGTGGAGAGAAAACCCCCGGCCGGCACCAGAAGAGCGGCCCCCACATAGGCGAGCGGCGGTAGACTTATGAGATCCGGAATCCAATGGAGACTCACGCGCGCGGAAACAACGCCCATCAGCCCAAGCCCGATTGCGGCGAAGATACCGCCGGTGACCAGGAGTGGCGCAACATACCGCTTGGCATTGTTGAAATGGGCTAACTCGACCAGCATTTATTCGCCGTCCTCAAACGATTTCAGACGCTGCTCCTGCACTTTTATTCCACCCTAAAATAGCCCCATCCGCTCGCTCGCCATATAGCCGGTTAGGAGAAGAATGCCGAAGGTCAGCACGCATCCAGCCGCGGCGAATTCGGCACCGCGCATGAGGATCGTGCCGTAGCCCGAGGGCCTTTGGGCCATGCGCTTCGCCACAGCTTTGGCACCGACCGCGAGAGTGGCGATGGTCCCCACCGTTATCGCCGTGCCGAGCCCCATCACGAATGTCGAGGCGACGCCGGCCCAGAACATTTCCTGCGCCAGCGCGAACACGAGAATGATGATGGCGCCGGAACATGGCCGTAGCCCGACAGCAATAACGGCGGCGAGACCGCGCCGCCAGCCGCCCGACCCTGCGAGTTCTTCCGGCTCCGGCCCATGCGCATGCCCCCATGGCAGCACGTCTTGCTCCTCGTCGTGAGGATGATGATCGTGTTCGCCGTGGCAATGGTAGCGAGCGGCCTGATCTCGGCCTGCCTCTGCTCCGCAATTGCAGTGCAGGACGCTGGGCGTTGCGCTGCCGCCCCGAAACTGAGAAAAACTCGCGCCCGTCGCGTAGCTGAGCGAGGATTGCAATTCGGCCTGCGCTTCCACCCATTTGACCCGCAGCGCCTTCGCAAAATTGCGGCCCTTGACCCAAAGGAGCCGCAGGCCGAGGAGCACGATCAATCCGTAGCTGACGATCTCGATCAGGTGGACAGTATCGCTCATGAGCTTGGCCGTGGCACCAAGCAGCACGGCGGCAATACCGACGATCGCGATCGCCGTCACCGACTGCATTGCCGCCGAGATGAACGACAAAGTGATGCCGCGGCGCCATGTTTCTTCATTGGCGAACAAGTAAGAGGAAATCACCGCCTTGCCGTGGCCGGGCCCTGCCGCGTGAAAGATGCCGTAGAGGAACGAGATCCCCATCAGGCCCCAGAGCGCGGAGCCGTTGTCCCTTGCAGCGTGAAGCATGCCGGCAAGCGCACGGTAGAACATAGCCTGCTCGGCAAGGATCCAACCGGCGAAGCCATCGATCGCGACAGGGCGCGGACCGCCAAATGGGGCGGTCTGGGCCCACGCTGCGTGAGCGCCGGCTACCGACACAACAGCAACGACCGATATCGCCAGAGCGATGAGCGAGAACATCGAATAGAGCATTCGCGCTCGGCTGCAGCTTTTCGGCGGCCTTGTCACGGGCATTCCACCGAAATCTTATTGGCGAAGGATGCGCCCATTCCGATATTGGCTTCATTGGGAATGAACGACTGAATGAGCGTTTGCGACGAGGAAAAATTATCGTCGTGGGGCTTGTCATACGCGGCCGTGCATTGTGGCGGCGCGCCGACGAGGTGAACCGGATCGCCATCGGCGAAACCGAAATCGATGAAGAATTCTGGATCGTAGATCTCGATCACCAGCCGCTTTGCCTGAACCGGCTTTTTGAACGGCAAGGTAAAGTGTAGCGTGAGGACTGTCGCTTTCGGATCGTAATCGAGCCAGTAGTCGACCGGAGCGACGAAGGCATCTTTCTGCCGCTTGCCATCGATTCTGGCATAAGTGAAGTAGGCGTACTCTTTGAGCGAGTCGACATTGACCTGGGCGAGCGGCTGTAGCTCCGCGCGCGTGAAGGTGCCCTTGGTTGCCGCCTTGAGACCGGTCGTGGCATAGGCTGAATACATGTCATCGAAAGTCCAGATGTTGCGCACGCCGGTCACTGCGCCGTCCGGTGCATAGAGCAACTCGGTTCTGATCGTTGCCCAGACATGTGGATGCGCCTGGGCTGGCGTTGCCGTCACACCGGTGAGGGCGGCGATGAAGAGCGTGAGGCGCGTCAACACGACCGGCGCCATAGGCCAGGGTCGCGCATGAATCATGGATGATCCCCGATTCCACATCAGGCGAAGTGCCGCGCCCTTTCAAAAAGGCAGCGGCGATTTTCGGCCGCTATTCAAAATGAATGCGGCGGCCGGGTGCGAAAAATTTTTGACTATGCGGCCGGTGGGCCGCGCGCGCGGAATGACAGCGCAGTCCGCGGCGAAAATATTTGTGCCGGCGTTTGCGCGAGCCAAACACGGCGGATCGGTTCCGGTGCCCACAGTACCGGCGGCAGTGACGGCAGTGCCGTTGCGATGAGCTGCATACTGGCGCAGATCGGGCAATAGTCATCGCTCGATGCGGGATGATGGTTCGAATTGGCGGGATCCGCCGGCGTCGCTGCGGATGCGGCTGGCGTGCTATCTGCGCTCGGCAGCGGCGGCAGGCCGAGATCGTCGCGATGCATGTGGCCGAATGACACGGCCATCTGAAAGACCAGCGCAAACAGCGCCAGCCGCGCACCCGATCGGATCTTCAAGCGAATCCAATTCATCAGTTGGTTAGCCCCGCACCCTGCCGCATTCGACCAGAATAGATCAGCCTGGCAGACGAAATACAGGCAACCCCTAAGGACACTGTTCGGCTTAAATTGCGTCGCTTTTTAGATTGCATAATCCGGCTTGCCGCAATTACATCTGGGGTCCATAGGTTCTTCGATAGAGCCGATGCAGACTATGCGCGCCCTCTCCCAGCTTGGATAGCCTCGACGAACAAGGCCAGCAACCCTTCCTCACGGAACATCACATCGTCGAGGGGACTTCACCCCCACTCGCGCCTTGGCCATTCCTCGCGAACTATGGCTGTTGAAAACCTCGTGGGTTTTCGTTCGGAATTTCCGGAACCGGCCCGTCCTGCGACCCACCAAAATCTGGAGAAAGGCGATCGAACTCTGGCAGCGGCATGACATTCGGCGTCGATGTAGCGCGCGACAGAAGTGGCGGATTGTGCTTCGGCACGAGCGATATCCCGCCATAAAGCATGCCGATGGCAATGAGCCAGCTGCCGAAAATACGTGCCGGGATCAAGAACCATCCGCGCCGGAACGCCCGCGCCGTAAGCAGGATCGATACGACGATCCAGATACCGACAAATACTCCCGCCAGAGGGATCGTGGCGTCATCGAGGTTAGGGTCCGTAACCTTGATCGACACCGCCAACAAGCTCCCAGTGACAGCGGCAGCAAAGAGCAACAGCCATGAACGCAGTCGCGTGCCGGGCAGCACGAGTGCGAGGCCGACCGCCACGCTGGAGATCGGGCCGATCAGGAAGTGCTGATTTGTTGCCTGCGGTATTGTCTCTAATGCCGAAAGCAACCAGTCATGAGCGATGAAGCCGATTGTTATGCCGCTGCCGAACAGCACGAGTGCCGCGAGGCAGTATCGGAAGTCCACCAGGGCGCTGGCAATGCCGATGCCGACCAATGGGAGCACTCTCTCGGGGGCGAGCGCACTGGACAATATCCACCACGTCAGCGTGCTCTGTCCCGCGGCGGGAAGCAGCCCAACGGTCGCCGTTGCGAGCAACCCAAGAGCGGCCAGAGCGGGTCCGCTCCATGTTCCAGCATTGGCAAGAACACCGGAGTGGGGCTCACGAGATGGAGAGAGCTTGGACAAGATAATAAATTCCGCCGATGCCGATCAGCGCCCCAAGTCCGCAGGCAAGACGTCCCCCAAATGGTTTGCCTAGTCCTAGTCCAACGCCGATCCCGAAGAGGTGGATGAGGCCGGTGGCAAGGACGAAGCCGATGACATAGTCGGCTGGATCGGCTGCAAGAGGCAACTCCGCCCCGTGTGCATATCCGTGGCAGATGGCGAAAACGGCGATCAAGCTAAGCGCCATCCATTCAGCGGCATGCCAAGCGAACGTGATTGCCAAACCTAGTGCGAGAATAGAGAGGGCGATTCCAATCTCCGTGCCTGGAAGCGGTAGGCCAAGAATGCCCATAGCACCGCCTGCAACCATGATCAGAGGGAAAGTCACCGGCAAGGTCCAAACCGCCCGACCGCCTATCTGTGCGCCCCATAGGCCGACAGCGAACATCGCTAGAAAATGATCTGGACCGGTGAGCGGATGGGCGAATCCGCTGCCGAAGCCGCCGGAGCCCGTTGAGATGATGTGAGCTGCTGCGGACCGTGACAACATGCAGAAGAAAAGGCCAAGACAAACAGCTGCAGCGGCTGCCCCTAGACCAATTGTGCGCGCTGCAAGATCACTGCCGTTCATTGGAATGAAATCCGACCCACTCGTCTTCGACCGTCCTCCGGCCGTTTATTTTGCTGCCGAATCCATTTTTGATTGTTGTGTCAAACAGAGATGCTGGACTTCCGATCGACAAAACTTCTGCACATCGACTGTGGCTGCCGAAAGGCGGATACGATTCTTTTCAGCCTGTCGCCAACCTTATGAGCACGGGGTCGCGATGCTCAGCCTGACGGCGGACCCGCCATTCGGCCATAGGAATTCACGACGCAGTCCTGTTCGATCTGTGCTGCTTCGGCAGTTATGTGGCCAAGAACCGACGTCGCGAAAAGCCGCGGCAAATTCGGACAGGTCGATCTCAATAATGCGCTTATGAAAACGCACGGTCCGCGGCTTCTCGCCGGCAATCAGGACGGCGATGATCGTTTCCACGTCAGGACAGTCCGGCTCGCGACACGCCAATTCTGTGACTGAGACGACGGTGTCATCGGAAAGATGCAATTGCTCGCGCGTTGCCGTTTTGAGACGATCAATGGCTTCGGGGTAACGGGGCGCTCGCTTGCGCGCCAGAGGATTGACAAAGCCATTCATAACACCTCCTCAAGATCCAGAATCCCCAGCGCCCCCCTGCTCGGTGCCGTAAGCAAAGACATGCCCCTCGGCATCGAAAGCCATGTCACTGATCACGTCGCCATCGGTGTCACGCACCATGAGTGCGTCGCCGTCGCGCTGCGGCGCGAATAACAGTGCGCCGTCGTCGTAGCCGGCCGCGACCATGGCCTTCTTGGGGTGGCAGGGGACGTTGACTACCAGCGCGGGACGGCGCTCAAATGTTGAGGCTGTTCGCTGCATCGGGTCCTTGCCGCGAAAAGGCCAAAGCACGACGCTCTCGGCGCCAGAGGAGGCGAGCCATTCACCGTCGGCGGACCATGACAGGGAGCAAGGTTTGCTCATGTAGCCGCTCATATGCATCTCGGTTTCATCGTTAAGCCGCCAGACGTAAAGTTGCGCAGTCATAGGTTGCCGTCACGATGAAACGGCCGGTCGGGCTTGCAGTAACGGCCACATGCAATCCGTCACGTGACAAGCCTCGGATGAGCTTGTTGTCGTCAATAACCTCGACAAGGCTCACGCCGTGTGCGTCAACGACAGCGACGATGGCATCGAGCTTTGTGCGCCGGCGCACGTCATCATCGATAAAGAAGGTCTGTGCGACAGGGGCGGATTCGCGAGGCCTGTGGTCTCCACGAGAATACCGTCGAACCGTTCCGGTCTCTTCATCAGCCCACCGAGAATGCGGATCAGATCGCCCCGCACGTTGCAGCAGATGCAGCCCAGCGTCGTCACCATCATCCTGCGTTGATCGATGCGAATGAGTTCGTGATCGATCCCGATGTCGCCGAACTCGTTCACCACAATGGCGGTGTCCGCCATCTGAGGATCGCTCAGAAGATCGTTGATAAGCGTCGACTTTCCAGCGCCGAGGAAGCCGGACAGAATGGTGACGGGGATCGTTTGCATAACCGCGATGTTATCCTTCAGCATTGCGCGCAAGATGCGCAACGTCCCGTCAGCTCAATCGTGGTCGCTTCGATTTGGAATCCCAGCGCGGTTCTCCACACCGGATCATTCGATTTCGAGAAGGCCCATCGTCATCCTTTGTGGTTCAAGGAATTGAACGGTTTTAAGGATCATGTGCCGGAAACCTTGGAATACGGCGTCCGCTCGTTTGTCTATCGTTCCCGCCGCCCCTTTCATCCCGCGCGCTTTCAGCAATTCTGCAACGAATCCTGGCCGGGCGTGATCCGCACCAAAGGTTTCTTCTGGCTTGCGACCCGGCCGCATTTCGTCGGCGAGATTGCACATGCCGGCGCGATGGTGCGCACGTCGAAGCGCGGATTGTGGTGGTCCGCGGTGCCGAAGAACCGCTGGCCCGATCAGCCGGGCTGGTACGAAAGCATGAAGCCCTATTTTGATCCGATATGGGGGGACCGACGGCAGGAGATCGTGTTCATCGGCACCTATCCGATGGATGAAGCCGCATTGCGGCGCCGCCTCGACGCCTGTCTCGTCGGGGATCCCGGCCATTTCACGCCGGACGCCTGGCGACATCTGCCGGATCCGTTCCCCGCTTGGATCGCCGGTGCCATATGAAACAGAATCCGCTGGATCAATTGCGCGATCGCATGATCGCCGCGCCGGACGAAATCAATCAGGCGCACCTGCCGCCGCGCTTCAATGAAGCTCGCGCCGCTTTCCTTGCTCTCATCGTGCAGCTAGAGGCGGTCGGCATTCCTAACGAGACATTGGTCGTCGTGATGCTGACCCAGATGCTGCCCCGCATGGTGCATCAAAACGGTCCCGAATGGACAGCCGCGACACTCGCCAAACTTGCTCATGATATCGGCGCCGGTGCGTCTCCCGCGGGAATGAAGCAATAGCCATGATCGACCAGCACCAGATGGTCGATCGACGTGTTCGTGGCCCCGATCGCGGCTTGTCTCATATAATTTCTGGCGCTGACCACGCTACGCTCGCTCATATTCTCAGACCCGGTATTAATCTCGCGATCTGGCGACGGAATACGCCGTTTGCCATGACCGCTTGGCTTTCCGCCTGCTCGGCGGAAGATCTGATCGCCGCACAGGATGTCGAATTACGTTGTCCCGCGGTCTGTGTCCCGGCTTTGCTAGCCGCGAAGATTCCCGCGCCTAGCCCGGAGCGCCGGGCCGGCATTTTGGCGTTGGCGCACGATGCCGGCGCTCTTGCAATTCTCATGGCGAAGCTCGCGCGCGCGCCGTGCGTGCGCGTGCGGGTGGAATGGGTGAGAGACCAGCCTTGCTCGTATTTTCACACCGATAAAGTGTCCTTCCGGCTTGTCTGCACCTATCACGGTCCCGCGACGGAATGGCTTTCGAATGACGTTGCCGGCCAACTGCAAGGACCGCAAAGCATTCCACCGGAATCCGAGGTCCGTCGCATGGCGACCGGGGATGTCGCCGTTATGCGTGGTTCGTTGCATAGCAAGGATTCCGAAGTGCCTCTCACGCATCGGTCGCCGCCGTTGGATTTTCCATTAGAATGGCGTCTCTTTCTGGCAGTCGATTCGGTGGACAGCCGGCAACATGAGCACCGCGCACGTCATCGAACACTTCTATCGGACACGTGGTGAGGGGGCCGCGCTCCCGGTCGAACGATTGATCAGCGTCAGTGCCGCAACGAAGGCCTTGAACCTACCGGAATTGTTGCAACGCCGCTGTCCGAGCGTTGCCGTCTTGTTGCGCGGCGCCGTGGACCTTACGACATTTCGCCCTATTCTCTCGATGCCGATTGAACCGATACGCTCTTTCGGCATGTGCTGCGGCTTTTATTATTTTGCAGTCCGCCGCGTCGGTAAGTGCGCATCCGCATGTCTGGGTCACTATCCACAGCGATGTCCTTTACGGCGAAGACGGAGCAATGATCGGCGTTCGTCACGTCTGGACATTCGATGACATGTATTCGGCCTTCGAGCTGCAGGGCGTTCCGCATGTGGAGAAAGGCCAATATACAAGACACGAATTGGGCTCGCTCGCCCATCTCAATGTCACGTCGATGACGGATTATGATTTCTTCACCTTTGTCCGCGCCGAAATCGGTGCGGCAAGCGCCATCGATTGGAATCTTATTTCGGCAGACTTTTACCGGCAAGCGTTGGAGGCCGAGCAACGTCTGCCGATGGCCAGGCAAAGCATCCGCAGAGCGTTCGGTGGTGTTGGTTTGTCAGCCCGCTACGCCTTTTTCGCGTATTTCGTGACCCGCTAGTCCGAAGCATTGGCCGTTGCCACTTGCGGGCTCCGGACCTCGACCTCGACACGCAACTGCCCTGCGTTCTTAAAGGTCAGAGTCAGAGGGAAGGTCTCCCCAACCTTCAGCGGCTGCTTGAGCCCTTCGAGCATCACGTGCGCCCCGCCGGGCCGAAGGACTGTGGACGCTGCGCCGGACTGACCTCGATCGCATGGACGGGGTGCATGCCATAGACGCCGTTCTCCACATCGAAGACATGCAGTTCGACCTTCTGCGCGACTGGAGTAGAGGCCGAGATAAGCTCGTCGGGTTTGCTGCCCTGGTCAGTCAAGCGCATGTAAGCAGCGCTATTGATGAGCTTGGGCCCACTCATCGGCGGTGCCCATGGATGAGCGACCAAGATATCTCCGATCTTGTCGGTTTGAGCAAAGGCAGTGCCGATCCCTAAAGCCATCAATGCGGTCGCAACCGCCATCCTTTTCATGTTTCACGCTCCTGTAAGTGAGCCGTTTGATGGTCAGGCGGAGCAAAGCTGCGCGAGCGTTCCGGACGATGCGTCAGTGCGAGACCACCCGTAGCGGACCGTGATCGTCGCAATGATCGCCGTGGGGATGGTGCAGGCGCCCGTCAACCAAGTAATCGATGTGGTCCCCATGAGGAACCGCCTCATGACCGCAGCCTGAGCCATGCCGATGCGCCTCGTTGTGTCCAGAAGCACGATGCTTTGGGTCACACCGATCAGGGTTTGTGGCGCTAACTTCAATGACGTGTTCATCGGTGTGCCCGTGTTCAATGTGCTCCAGACGGCCGCGGTCGAGATAATCAACGTGATCCTCATGTTGAACGGCAATATGTCCGCACCCCGGACCGTGGACGTGCGTTTGATTGGCGGAGGGCATCGCGCGCTTCCTTTCCTGTTTGCAAGATGTGTCCTTTACGCAGCATGATCGGCAGCGACTCAGACCTAATTGAGGACTTGGCGACAGATCATCGAGGCATTTAGACACGCCTTGGACCTGCGTTTCTGAGGAACTAAAACCATCATAGGGAGTTCGCCGCTAATTTCCGTGTCGCGTGCTTTCATGTTGGTCTAAATGCGCCCCCCGATGTCGGCGTGAAGCGGAACGAGCTATGCAACGTGCCGATAGCAGAAGTCGGATTGAATGCGACGACGCAATCGGAATAGTCTGTTGTGTCATTTGAGGTTCATCAGTCGCGCTCAAATCGCTACAGGTATTAGCTGTTCTAAGCGCAGACCTATGTGAACCGGTTAGAGCGTATCGAAGTATAAAGGGAACGGGATAACGCCGTGTCGGAGCACAGAGTCGATGTCAACCGCGGATCCGAACCGGCCGATCCGGTGTCGACCCTCGCCCGCGACAAGGCGAAGTCAACACAGGACTTCGTTAGTACGGCTGCCACCGTCGGGAATATCGCCGCAGGTGTCGCCTTGTTCGAGGTGGCGTTGATCCCGGGCATGAAGCCCTAATGTTGGCGCGGTCGGGAGGCGTTTCATGCAGATGGAGGATGCTCGAAAGATCGCTGCGGATTGGTGCGACGCTTGGAACCGGACCGACCTTAATCCGCTCATGGAGCACGATGCTGAAGAAAGAGCATTTGTCGCTATCGTGCCTGGAAATATAGCAGTACCGTTAGTTATGGAATTTGCATCTGCCCCGGTTATCTTCGGTGCGCCTCACCGTAGAAAATCCGCGAACGCCTTGAGCGCGGTTTCAGATACATAGTGCTCTATACCTTCTGCATCGGCTTCCGCGGCCTCCGCAGGAACGCCGAGTGCAAGCAACAGATCAACCACAAGCCTGTGCCGTGCTCTTAGCCGCACCGCAAGCTTTTGCCCCTCCTCAGTCAGAAAAATTCCGCGATAGGGACGACCCGTCGCCAACCCCGCGCGCTTTAGCCGCGAGATCGTCTTGATGGCGGTCACGTGGGAAACTCCCAGCCGGCGCGCAACATCAGTCGGACGTGCCTCGCCGCTTGCCGCCAACAAGTCAGCGATCAGTTCGACATAGTCCTCGAGCAGAGCTCCCGATCGGGCCGAACGTGCTTTGCCGAACCGGCGCGCCTGCGCGGATTCAGTCGGAAGTTCCGATCCCGTCCCTTCTCGTTTTGCCTTCGGCAGCCGCGACGTAATGCCTCCGCGGTTCGACATCAATAAATCCTCCGCGGAAGGGGCGATAGCGCGACGCTTAAACTCGAGTGTTCCATCGGCTACACTCTGTACGTTGACATCTACGTTTCAATACGTACCTTTGAATGTAGCCAAGGCTTCACTTTGGTGTAAAGGGCTTAGACGACAATGACCAACGCTGTCGCCCATCGGGCAACGCTGACCGATCGAACAGTCTCCGCGGCACAAGGGCTACTGGCTGGCCAACGCGGCGGTTTGCGGGCCTATCTTGCCTTTGCCGGTCCCGCGGTCATCGCCTCGATCGCCTATATGGATCCGGGAAACTTCGCGACCAACATCCAGGCGGGCGCGAAATACGGCTATGGCCTTTTGTGGGTCGTATTGCTCGCCAACTTGATCGCGATGTTGTTCCAGGCCCTTTCGGCCAAGCTCGGCATCGTGACCGGCCGCAATCTTGCGGAGATGTGCCGCGACCAGTTTCCACGCCCGGTGGTTTGGGCGATGTGGATCGTCAGCGAGATTGCCGCCATGGCGACCGATCTCGCTGAGTTTCTCGGCGGCGCCATCGGACTCTCCTTGCTGTTTCAGATGCCGCTGTTGGCCGGAATGATCGTCACAGCGATCGTAACCTACGGCGTCCTGATGTTCGAAGGTTTCGGCTTCCGGCCGACCGAGCTGATCATCGGCAGCATGGTGAGCCTCATCGCGCTTTGTTACCTCGTAGAGGTGTTCATCGTCCCGGTCGACTGGCTCTCGGCCGCCTTCCATACCGTCGTACCCCAAATTCCCGATGCCGAGGCATTGCTGCTTTCGGTTGGCATTATCGGCGCCACGGTGATGCCGCACGCGGTCTATCTGCATTCCGGCTTGACGCAATCGCGAATGCCGGTGCGTGACGACGGCGAGCGCCGCAAGGTGCTGCGCTTCTCCAACCAAGAAGTCATCATCGCGCTTGCCGTTGCCGGCCTCGTCAACATGGCCATGGTGATGATGGCGTCAGGTGCGTTCCATGCCGGTCATCCCGACGTGGCCGAGATTGAAACCGCCTATCACACGCTGACGCCGCTGCTCGGAGCCGGGGCGGCCGGGGTGTTCCTGCTCTCGCTCATTGCCTCAGGCATATCGAGTTCGACGGTCGGCACGATGGCCGGGCAGATGATCATGCAGGGCTTCGTCGGATTCCGCATCCCGATCTGGGTTCGCCGGGTCGTCACTATGGTGCCCGCCTTCATCGTGGTCGGACTCGGCACCAACGCAACGAATGCGCTCGTTATCAGCCAAGTGGTGCTCAGCATCGCGCTGCCGCTGCCGATGATCTCGCTGCTGATGTTCACCCGGCGCGCCGACATCATGGGTCAATTCGCGAATAGCCGGCTCACCCACATCGCCGCACTGGTCGGAACCGCGATCGTGCTGCTGCTCAATACTTTCCTCATTGTTCAGACAATCGGCATCCCCGTTCCGGGATTGCCGGCGGGCTAGTGCACTGGGGTCTGTACGCATCGTGGGTCATGTGACCGGCGATTTTGTTGCGATCACGAAAAGGGGGCGTTGGGGTGCGGACGATTTGCGTATTAGCTTGTGTAATGGCTTTCACGATCGAGGCGTCGACAAGAGCAGCGGATGCAGCGGACCTGATAACTAAGGCGCCGCAAGCGCCGGCTTTTTACGATTGGGCTGGATTCTATTTCGGCGGTCATCTCGGCTACGCCACCGGGTCTTCGGCTTGGACCGCCACCGATCCCGCAGGCAGTAGCACGAGCGGCACCCTCGACCTCAACAACGGCTTCAACATATTCAAAGGAACCGGCAGTTTCTTCGCCGGTCTGCAGGGCGGCTACAATATCGTATTGCCGTCGCGGGTCCTGCTCGGCGTTGAGGCGGACGCATCGTTTCCCAATACATTGGAGGGCTCGGCGCTGGCGACGTCGGCGGCGGCCGGCATAGCAAGTTTCGACGAGACGGCGCTGTATTCGGGGACCGTGCGTGCGCGTGTCGGCTACGCGTTTGATCATTGGCTTGTTTATGGGACGGGCGGTTTCGCTTGGAGCTATGACCAGATCGCTCGCACGCAGATGTTCGGCGGCGTAGTCGCTCCCGGCACCGACGAAACAGCGTTGCTGTGGCGGCTCGGCTGGACGGCGGGCGCCGGCATCGCACTGCCGGTCGCGCCGCATTGGAGTGCCCGGCTCGAATATCTGTTCAGCGATTTCGGTCGCTACGACACAGCGTTCCCGGCGACGCCACAGTGGCTTTCGTCCGATCTCACGGCGCAACAGATACGACTTGGGTTGGATTATTCGTTTGAGCCCGGCTCAGCCGCCGTCGCCGTCGCAATGCTGCCGATCGGACCGGAAGAAGACACCTGGAACGTCCACGGCCAGACAACCTTCACAGAGCAATATGTGCCGCCGTTCCATGCGCCTTATCGCGGACAGAATAGCCTCGATTCCAATTCCGGGCGTGAGACTGCCGACGCCACCGCCTATCTCGGATTGCGCCTGTGGCAGGGTGCGGAGCTATGGATCAATCCGGAGATCGACCAGGGTTTTGGATTGAGCGGCACGCTGGGCGTTGCCGGCTATCCGAGCGCGGAAGCTTATAAAGTCGGAGCCGATTATCCCTATGTGCGCATGGACCGGACCTTCATCCGCCAGACTATCGACTTCGGCGGCGAAACGCAGAAGGTCGATGCCGGCATCAATCAGTTCGCGGGGAGCCAGACCGCCAACCGACTCGTCATCACGGTGGGGAAATTCAGCGTCGCCGACGTCTTCGACACCAACAAATATGCGCACGACCCGCGCAACGACTTCTTAAATTGGGCGATCGTTGATACCGCAACGTTCGATTACGCCGCCGAGCCGTGGGGTTATACGCTCGGCGCTGCCGCCGAATGGTACCAGGGCGACTGGACCGTGCGCGGCGGCATATTCGATTTGTCGATCCTGCCCAACAACCTCGAACTCGATCCGAACTTTGCGCAATTCCAGTGGGTCGGCGAAATCGAACGCCGCTACGATTTGTGGGGGCATCCGGGCAAGATCGCCGTGACCGGATTCCTCAGCCGCGGCGGCATGGGCAGCTATGCAGATGCCATAGAACTGGCCGCGATCGACGGCGGTCCGGCGGATATCTCGGCGGTGCGGCAATATCGCAGTCGCGGCGGCGTCAGCGTGAATCTCGAGCAGGCGATCACGTCCGAACTCGGCGCCTTCGTTCGCGCCGGGCTGGCAAACGGCGATATAGAACCTTACGAATTCACCGACGTAGATCGCACCCTTGTGGCGGGTCTTTCGCTCAACGGCAAGCAATGGGGCCGGCCGGATGACACCCTCGGCGTCGCCGGCGTGATCAACGGAATATCGGCCGAACATGAAGCGTTCCTCAATGACGGGGGGTTGGGCATTCTCATCGGCGACGGCATCCTGCCGCATCCGCGTTCCGAGCAGATCATCGAAACCTATTACGGCTTTCCGCTGTCGTTCTGGCGCGTCACGTTTGATTACCAGTTCATCGCCAATCCTGGTTACAATAGTGACCGCGGCCCGGTCTCGGTGCTCGGCGCGCGGCTGCACGCGCAATTCTGAGACGGAGCGTAGACGTGACCACACCAGATACTGTCATCAATCCGATCAAAATGCGGATCGAGGGCATGGATTGCGGCGCCTGCGCGACCAAGATCGAAAACGCCGTGAAGCGCTTGCCGGGCGTCGCCGACATCAATATGAGCTACGCCACCGCGACGTTGTCGCTCCAGCTTGACGAAGATCGCACAACGCGCGCGCGCCTTGAGGCCACGATTCGCGCGTTGGGCTACGCACCGGCCTACCTCGATGCCGCGATTGCTCAAGCGATCGGCGTTGGGACGGAGGCTGTAAAAGGACGATCGTGGTGGAAGCTCAATAAAACACGCAACGTAATCTCGACCGGGGTATTCCTGGCTGTCGGGTTCTACGTGTCGACCTTACGACCCGATTTGTCGCATTGGGGCTACGCTGCGGCCGCACTGGCCGGCCTCGTTCCCGTCGCCTACCGGGCCCTGATCGGCGTAAAGTTTGGCACGCCGTTCAGCATCGAGACGCTGATGACGCTTGCAACGCTTGGCGCAGTCCTGATCGGCGCGGACCAAGAGGCAGCGGTGATCGTCTTTCTGTTCGCTATAGGCGAATTCTTGGAAACCATTGCGGCGGCGCGGTCGAGGGCGGGTATCGCGGCTCTGATCAATACCGTGCCCCGCACCGCTCGGATCGAGGAAGCAGGTCAGATCCGGGATATTGCTGTTGAGCAGCTTAAGGTTGGCGATGTCGTGCTGGTTCGCCCCGGCGACCGAGTGCCGTCGGACGGCGAAGTTATCGACGGACAATCCGAACTTGACCAGTCTCCGATCACCGGCGAATCGGTCCCGATCGCTAAAGCCGTCGGCGATCAGGTCTTTGCCGGCAGCATCAACGGCCGTGGCGGTCTCCGGATTCGTCTCACGCATACAACAAACGATAATACGATTTCACGCATCATCCACATGGTGGAGGAAGCGCAGGAATCGAAAGCACCGACGGCGCGGTTCATCGATCACTTCGCGGCTTATTACACGCCGGCGGCCATGGCAACGGCGGCGCTGGTGATGGTCCTGCCTCCGTTGATGCTTGGTGCCGACTGGTACACTTGGCTTTATCGTGGGCTCGCTGTCCTGCTCATCGCTTGCCCCTGTGCCTTGGTGATCTCCACCCCCGCAGCCATTGCGTCTGCGCTCGCGTCCGGCGCCCGCCATGGTCTCTTGATCAAAGGCGGCGCTGCGCTGGAGATGCTGGGCAAGGTCCGCACAATCGCCTTTGACAAGACCGGCACCCTTACGGTCGGGTGCCCCCGCATCACAGAAATTATGCCGGTCGCCGCTAACGCGGATGAACTTCTTGCCGTTGCGGCCTCGATTGAGCGCGGCTCCAGCCATCCGCTTGCAATGGCTATCGTAGCGGCTGCGCAAGCGCGCGGTCTGGAGCTTCGGCCTGTATTCGGCGGCACGACAGCCATTCCGGGCAAAGCTGTAATGGGCCGCCTTCGCGAAGGCTTTGTCTCGGTCGGGTCGCCCACTTACGCGCGTGAACTGCGCCTTGTCTCGGACGAGATATCGTCGCGGATCGACGACCTAATTGACGCTCTGGAAGCCGCGGGACAAATCGTCGCCGTGGTCCTACGGGCCAAGCATTGCCTCGGCCTCATCGCCTTTCGCGACGAGCCGCGCGCCGATGCTGCTGCAGCAATTGCGCGGCTGAAAGACCTTGGTGTGCGATCCGTCATGCTGACGGGAGATAATGGCCGCGCCGCCGAGGCGATCGCAAAAATGCTCAACGTTGAGGTGCGATCCGAACTGCTGCCGGATGCCAAGCTCGCTGCCATCGCCGCACTCAAAAGCTCAGGCCCGGTCGCCATGGTAGGCGACGGCATCAACGACGCCCCGGCGCTGGCCGCGGCAAATGTCGGTATAGCGATGGGCGGCGGTACAGATGTAGCGTTGGAGACCGCCGATGCCGCGCTGCTCAAGGACCGCGTCCTTGGCGTTGTAGAGCTTGTTCGACTGGCCCGCGCGACGTTACGAAACATATGGCAGAACATCGGCATCGCTCTTTGCCTCAAGGTTGCGTTTCTCTTCACCACATTGACGGGCAGTACGTCACTCTGGATGGCGATTCTTGCCGACACCGGCGCCACCATCCTGGTGACGGCAAACGCGCTACGCTTGCTGAGGGTTCGCGCAGACACAACGCAAGACGCGTGAGGCTAAAGTGAGTTGAACAATGCTATTCAGCCGCGGTTGAAAAGATGCGGGATTATAACCGTGAGAGTATCAACGCCGGTCAGGCGAAGCCCGTGGGGGATTTCGTTACCGTGGCCGCGACCATCGGGGTGATCGCTGCGGGTGTCGCCTTGTTCGAGGTGGCACTGATCCCGGGGCATGGCGATTGGTGCCGCAGCTGCGCTGGCACCCAAGTACGCGCCTAAGCTGCGTCGACGTCTACGGTTGCCGTTGAACTCAACCGTCCGCCGGCGGATCGAGTACCCGCGCTTGCCCACCGGATCGACCGGACGTCAAGGTACCACTGGTCGCCCCTGCCGGGTTTGCGATCAAACAAACGCTGGTCAAGACCCTCACGTTTCAGATCATCGTCACGACCCTAGACTTCACCGCTCACTACGTTGTGCTCGGAAACCTCGCCGCGGCGGCGAGTCTGTCAGCCACCCATCTGGCAGTGCGCCCCCTCTATTATTTTGTCCACGAAACGGCCTGGAATTATTTGAGCCCGCCCGTCAGGCGCAAGGCCGGTCTGGGGAGCAATCGGGCATTGGTCAAGACTGTCACCTATCAGACCATGGCCACGACCCTGGACTTCACTACTCACTACGTTGTGGTCAGCAACCTCGCCACGGCGGCGGCGCTGTCGGCCTTCGGCTTCGTGGTCAGTCCTTTTGTTTATTTCGGCCACGAGATGGCCTGGGACTATTATGGCTCGCCTAGGGCGTGCCGCCTCGACCTATCGACGTCCACAAACCTCGGGCCGGCGCCAGGTCGAGCCCAGGCATCGACCTGTCACACGTCGGCGTATCGCTAGATCCGCTTAGGGTGCGCAGCCATCGGCACGGCTTGCGCACTGCGCGACCGGCCGCGCACGACGCGGGCCTTGATGAGGACGTGCCGCCGCGAGCCGAGGAGCCGGCTGCGGCCAACGCGCCACGGCCGCGGCCGAAGCCGGAGCGGCCGAACCGGCTGCACCTCGACCGCCACCCTCGCCGTCTGCCCTCTTCGCGGCCTGCAGCACCTGATGAACGAATGATTTCTGCTGGCCGCCGCCGCTGTGACGAATGAGGCCGGTCTACCGGCGACTTTCACTCTCGATGCCTGTCGGCACGGCGGGATGACCGAACTTGAGGAAGCTGAACTTACGGACGGTCAAGGGCGCGCTCTGTCCGCGCATAAGAGCCGGGCCTACGAGGGCTATGCCAAGCGAACGATGGAGCGGGCGCTAGCAGCAACGCGGAAGCGACATGCGCATCGGATCGCGGGCTCATCGAACGTGCCGGGAACAGAATTTCGGAATGAAGCACAGAACAAATTTCGGAATGACGACAACGGGTCGAGCAGCGCGGCTAAATAGTTTCTGTTTTTCAGTATCTTGAATGGCTGGGGCGCCTGGATTCGAACCAGGGAATGGCGGAATCAAAATCCGCTGCCTTACCACTTGGCTACGCCCCAATGCGCGCTGGGATTGCCGGCGGGCGCTGCCGCAGGCCGGCCGGACCATAGCGATCCACCCCCGGCGGATCAATCTTTGCCGCCGGTAGTAGGCGGCGTTCCCGTCATAAAGTTGCGGAAACCTAGCTTTTCCACGGCTATCGGCGCCGGCAACTCTCCATATAATGTGCGCCGACAATCATATCCGCTGATCCAGGGCGGCAGCCGCGAAGGGCCGATATGACCGACTCAAGCCTCGTGCGGGACATCATCGTGCGCGACGACGGCGCCGTCCGGACCATCCGGATGAACCGGCCGGAGAAAAAGAACGCGCTGACCCAGCCGATGTATGCCGAAATGACCCGCGCCCTGCACGAGGCCGCGGCCAATGCGGCGATCCGCTGCATCATTCTCGCCGGCGGCCAGAACGCTTTCTGCGCCGGCAGCGATATCGGCGATTTCCAAAAGCGCGCCGAGGGCGGGCTTGAGCCGGTGACGGTCGATTTTCTTCGCGCGCTGGTCCGCAACGAAAAGCCGCTGGTTGCGGCTGTCGGCGGCACCGCCGTCGGCATCGGCACCACCATGCTGTTGCACTGTGACCATGTCGTGGCCGCGGCCGGCGCCACCTTTGCTACGCCTTTTCTCAAGCTCGGTCTCATTCCCGAAGCTGCTTCAAGCCTGCTGGCGCCGCAACGCATGGGACACGCGCGCGCCTTTTCGCTTCTGGTGATGGGCCGGCCGCTGTCGGCTGCGGACGCGCGGGAGGCGGGCATCGTCAACACCGTCGTCGATGCTGCGGAGGTGGACGAGACCGCGCGCAAGGCCGCGCTGGAGATCGCCGCCCTGCCCCCGAATGCCGTGATACTGGCGCGGCGGCTGATGCGCAGCGAGACCGAGAGCGTCGCCGAACGCATCGAAACCGAAGTCGAACATTTCAAAGAGCGCCTGAAATCCGACGAGGCGCGCGCCGCCTTCGCCGCCTTCTTCGCACGCAAGAAATAGCATCGACAGGATCGATCATGTCGCTGGCCGGCAAGACCCTCTTCATCACCGGCGCATCGCGCGGCATCGGGCTCGCGATTGCGCTGCGTGCCGCGCGCGATGGCGCCAATATCGCCATCGCGGCCAAGACCGCGGCACCGCATCCCAAACTCAAGGGCACGATCTATACCGCAGCCGAGGAGATCGAGCGCGCCGGCGGCAAAGCGCTGCCGCTTCCGGTTGATATCCGCGACGACGCCGTGGTCGAGGATGCCTTTGCCAAGACCGCGGCACACTTCGGCGGCGTCGATATCGTGGTCAACAATGCCAGCGCGATTTCGCTGACGCCGGTCGCGCAGACCGACATGAAGCGTTTCGACCTGATGCATCAGATCAATGCGCGCGGCACTTTCGTCGTCGCCAAGACCGCGATTCCCTATCTGGCGAAATCCGCCAATCCGCACATCCTGATGATGTCGCCGCCGCTCGACATGAAGGAAAAATGGTTCGCGCCGCACACCGCCTATTCGATGGCGAAGTTTGGCATGAGCATGGTCGTGTTGGGGCTCGCCGGCGAATTGCTGCCGCAAGGCATCGCCGTCAATGCGCTATGGCCCCGCACGCTCATCGCCACCGCGGCGGTGGAGAACCTGCTTGGCGGCCAAGAGATGATGAAGCGCGGCCGCACGCCCGAAATCGTGGCGGATGCCGCCTACACCGTTTTCTCCAAGCCGTCGCGCGAATTCACCGGCAATTTTCTGATCGATGACACATTTCTCGCCGCGAACGGCGCGACTGATTTCGAGCGCTATCGCGTCGATCCTACGCAGCCTTTGGCGGAGGATTTCTTCGTGCCCGACGACATTCCACCGCCTTGATCCATCAGCAAGCTGGGCCGATTGAGGCCGGGGGAATGTCGCTATAATGTCGTTACAATAATGTCTCCACAACAATGACGGTGCCGCCACTCGCGCCGACCCGCAGGCACTGACATATGGGCTCCACACATGACCTATAAAGCCCCCCTCGCCGACATCACCTTCGCGCTCAAGCACAGCGCGGCGCTGCCCTCGGCGATCGAGCAGGGCCTGTTCGGCGAACTCACGCTCGACGACGTCGAGGCGGTGCTGGCGGAGGCCGGCCGCTTCGCCGAGGATGTCATCGCGCCGCTCAATCGCGACGGCGACAAATACGGCGCCGCGTTCAAGGATGGCGCCGTCACGACCGCGCCGGGCTGGAAGGATGCCTACAAAGCCTGGCAAGCGGGCGGCTGGAACGGCCTCGCCGCGCCGCTCGATTTCGGCGGCCAGGCGCTGCCGCAGATCGTCAATGCCGCCTGCACCGAGATGTGGCAGGCCGCATCAATGGCGTTCTCCGTCGGGCCGCTGCTGACCATGGCGGCGATCGACGCGCTTCATGCCCATGGCAGCGACGAGCTGAAAAAGATTTACCTAGAAAAGCTCGTGTCCGGCGAATGGACCGGCACGATGCAACTCACCGAGCCGCAAGCCGGCTCCGATGTCGGCGCGCTGCGCACCCGCGCCGAGCGGGCGGCCAACGGTACTTACCGCATTACCGGGCAGAAGATCTTCATCACTTATGGCGAGCACGATCTCACCGACAACATCATCCATTTCGTGCTGGCGCGGCTGCCGGATGCGCCGCCGGGCACACGCGGCATTTCGCTGTTTCTCGTGCCGAAATTCCTGCTCAAGCCGGATGGTTCGCCGGGCGAGCGCAACGACGTGCGCGCGCATTCCGTCGAGCACAAGCTCGGCATTCACGGCTCGCCGACCTGCACCATGATCTTCGGCGACAAGGGCGGCGCCACCGGTTACCTGATCGGGCGCGAGAATGCCGGCATGGCCTGCATGTTCACCATGATGAACCGCGCGCGCCTCGGCATCGGCCTGCAAGGCGTCGGCATCGCCGAGCGCGCCACGCAGCAGGCACTCGCTTATGCCCGCGAGCGCCGCCAAGGTCGCGAGGCCAATGCCAAATCCGGCGAGATGTCACCGATCATCGATCACCCCGATGTGCGGCGCATGCTGCTGACCATGCGGGCGCTCACCCGGGCCGCGCGCGCGATCTGCTATGCGACCGCGATCGCGCTCGATCGCGCCGAGCGCGGCAAGGACGACGACGCGCGCAAGGCCGGCGATCACCGCGCCTCGCTGCTCACCCCGGTCGCCAAGGCGTTCTCGACCGACATCGCCAACGAAGTCACCTCGCTCGGCGTGCAGGTGCATGGCGGCATGGGTTTCATCGAGGAGACCGGCGCCGCGCAGCATTTTCGCGACGCGCGGATCGCCGCGATCTACGAAGGCACCAACGGCATCCAGGCGATCGATCTCGTCACCCGCAAATTGCCGCTGGCCAATGGCGAAGCGGTCGCCGCGCATATCGACGACTTGCGCGGCATCGTCAAAGAGCTCGGCGCCAGCAACGACCCCGGCTTCGGCTGGGCGCCGGTCCGGCTCGGCGACGCGGTCGAGAGCCTCGCGCGCGCCACGCAATGGCTGCTCACACGCCTCGACAAGGAACCCGAGGCGGCGCTGGTCGGGGCCACGCCGTATCTGCGGCTGTTTGCGCTTGCGACCGGCGGCGCCCTCCTCGCCAAGGAAGCGCTCGCGGCGCTACGGTTCGGCGGCGACACCGCGGCCCGCATTGCCGTGGCGCGGTTCTTCGCCGAGAATTTCGCGGTGCAGGCCGGCGCGATCGAGCGCACCGTGGTTGAATGCGCCGAAGGCGTCATGGGCGCGGATGCTGCGCTTGCGTCCTGAACACCTTCCCTCCGCGGCCTCCGCATCTTAAGTGTGAGACATGTCGACTCTGCTGATTACCCACCCCGCCTGCCTGCAACACATCGTGCCGCAGGGCCACCCCGAACGCCCCGACCGGCTGCGCGCCATCGAGCGCGCGCTGGAAGCGGAGAAATTCCAGAGCCTGGCGCGCGCGCAGGCGCCGCTCGGCGCCTTCGAATCTGTCGCGCTCTGCCATCCGATGGACTACATCACCGCGTTGCGCGACGCCTCGCCGGACGAAGGACTGATCCATCTCGACGGCGACACCTCGATGTCACCCGGCACGTTCGAGGCCGCCTTGCGGGCGGTCGGCGGTGCGGTCTTTGCCGTGGACGAAGTGCTGGCGAAGAAGGCGCGGAATGCCTTTGTCGCCGCGCGGCCGCCCGGCCACCATGCCGAGACGGCGCGGCCGATGGGATTCTGCCTGTTCGACAATGCCGCCATTGCCGCCCGCCATGCGCAGAACCATCACGGCATCGCGCGGGTGGCCATCGTCGATTTCGACGTGCACCACGGCAACGGCTCGCAGGAAATTTTCTGGGCCGACAAGACGGTGATGTATTGCTCGACGCATCAGATGCCGCTGTTTCCCGGCACCGGGGCCGTGATCGAGAGCGGCGAACATAATACCGTCGTCAATGCTCCGCTGCGTCCGGGCGACGGCGCCGAAAAGTTCAAAGCCGCCTTCGAAGACCGCATCCTGCCGCGGCTCGACGAATACAGGCCCGAGCTCGTGATCATTTCCGCCGGCTTCGACGCCCATTACCGCGACCCGCTGGCCAATATCAATCTCGCCGAAGAGGACTTCGCCTGGGCGACCAAGAAACTGATGGATGTCGCCGACCGCCATGCCGGCGGCCGCGTCGTTTCGCTGCTCGAAGGCGGCTACGATTTGCAGGCCCTCGGCAATTCGGTCGCCGCGCATGTGACCGCGCTGATGCGTGGATAAGGTCGCGGTCCCGATTGCCCCAGGCGTAATCCGGGCGCATGACTCTGCCGGCACGCTTGGGCGTAATCCGGGCTAGATTGGATCGATGATGGCGCAGAAGAGCAACGACGATATCAAACAACTGCCGTTCGAGCGGGCGATCGAGGAACTGGAATCGATCGTCAAGCGGCTCGAGGAGGGCAAGGTGCCGCTCGAGGAATCAGTTGCCATCTATGAGCGCGGTGAAGCGCTCAAGCGCCGTTGTGAGGAGCTGCTGCGGCAGGCGGAAGCGCGCGTGGAGAAGATCACGCTCGACGCCACCGGCAAGCCGGCCGGCACCGCGCCGCTGGATGTTGAGTGATTTTGGAGCCTGCCCCCCTTCCTATAGTAGCCTCTGTTTTCCGCGGAAAATCGCGATTTTCCTTGACTTTTTGGAACAAAAAGAGAACGATCCATCGTTCGGATCAAGAGGTGGAACGATGATGGGTTCGGACAAACGTGACACTGAGAAAAGCAGCACCGGCCAATCGAGCAAAGGCAAAGACAAGCGCAGTGCCTGGCTGCGCAAGCTCGACGAAGAATGCCCGTATCAGGTGGTGCTGCCGCGGCAGCAACTCTGCGACGACAGCGAGATTCTGGATTTCCTGATCGACCATGTCGGCAACTTCGACATGTATGTCGAAGACGATTACGCGGCCTTCGTTCGCTACTGTTTCGAAGACCCGGCGGACGCGGAGGTCTTTCGCGCCCGTTTCGAGCCGAAGGCGGATCGTCTCAAGCTCGCGGGATGAGCGGACAGATCAATTACATCCCCCAACGCCGCTTGTTTGTTATCTCGGGCAATCTCTGCCGCACCTTGCCGAGATCAGTCCAAGCATCCTTCGCCGGAAGCTTTTTCAGATCGGGCAGCGTGAATTGATGGCCGCTCTTGGTGCGCGCCAAGGCTTCCCACGATACCGGCAAGGACAGCGGCGCACCGGCCCGTGCGCGGGTCGAATAGGCCGCGACCGAAGTCGCCTCGCGCGTGTTGCGCAGATAATCGATGAAAATGCGGCCGTGCCGTTCGGCCTTGGTCATTTTCGCCAGATAAAGCTTGGGGCTGTCGGCCGCCATGGCCGCTGCGATTGTCGCGGAGAACGCCTTGGCCGCATCCCAGTCGGCATCTGCGATCGGCACGACCACATGGATGCCCTTGCCGCCGGAGAGTTTGGCGAAGCCTTGCAGCTTCAGTTCGGCGAGGCGATCGCGAATCTCCCTGGCGCCGGCAATGACCTCTTTCCAGGCGACGCCCTCGCCCGGATCGAGATCGAACACGATGCGGTCGCACGTCTCCAGACTGTCGAGCCGCGAACCGCGGACGTGAATCTCGAGTGCGCCGGATTGCACGAGTTCGATCAGTTCTTCGAGCGTCTCCACCGCGATGACGTCGTGGTCTTTGCCTTTGACGATATGGCGCAGTGACGATCGCTTGATGGCCTGTGCAATGTGCTTCTGGAAAAAGCACTCGCCCGCCGTTCCCTCCGGGCAGCGCAAGACCGCAAGCGGCCGCCCCACCACGTATGGCGCCATGACGTCCCACACCCGCACATAGTAATTGGCGAGATCTTCCTTGGTGACGCCGACATCGGCCCAATAGACGCGATCGGGATGCGTCAGGTGGACGCCCGCGATCACGCCGTCGCCTTTGACATCGGCGTTCGTGCGTCCAGGCGACGGAGATTTCACCGACTTGTGCACCGACTTGCGCACCGGCTGGCGCTGCGCCATGGCGATCGAATTGGCGATCGAATTGGCCGCGGAACTGGCCGCGACAGGCATCTCGCGCACCACTTCGCGCGCCGGCTTGTCCTCGCGCAGGCCCTTGAACGACGCCTGCCGCAGCAAGCCGTCATGGGTGATGCCGCGGAATTCCGCCTCGATCACCGTTTGCGGCTTGACCCAGACAACGTCCTTACGCCGCTCGTCGGGCGGCAGCGCCACCGGAGGCTTGTCCACGCGCAGCGGATAAAGCCGCTTCCACAAATCGCGCGCGACTTCGCGCGTATAGCCGGTGCCGATGCGCCCGGCGTAACGCAACTTGCCGTGTTCGTGAAACGCCGCGATCAGCGCGCCGACGGCCTTCGGCATCGCCGCCGAAGGACTGAAGCCCGCGACCACGAATTCCTGTTCGTTGTGGCATTTGACCTTGATGAAATTGTCCGAGCGGCCGGAGCGATAAGGCGCGTCGCGCAGCTTCGAAATAATGCCTTCGAGCTTCATCTCGCAGGCCGATTTGAAGATCGCCGGCCCGTCGCCGTCGAAATGTTCGACATAGCGGATGCGGCCCTTGCGGCTTTCGCCCTTGAGCAGCCGGTGCAGCGCCGCCTTGCGTTCGATCAGCGGCGCTCCGCTGAGATCCTTGCCGTCGAGATACAGCAGATCGAAGACGCGGTAGACAAAGCGATCGCGGCGGCCGTCTTTCAGATCGGTCTGCAGCAGCGAGAAATTCGACACACCCTTGTCATCCTCGACCACAAGTTCGCCGTCGATCAGCACCGTGTCGGCAGGAAGCGCCTCGACCGCCTCCGCAATCGGCGCGAAACGGCTTGTCCAGTCGAGCTTCTTGCGCGTCAAAAGCTGCACCTGGCCGTGGTCGAGCCGCGCCTCGATGCGATAGCCGTCGAATTTGATCTCGTGCAGCCAGTTCTTGCCGCTCGGCGCGCTGTCGTGCAGCGTGGCAAGGCTCGGCGGAACGAAAGCGGGCAGACGAGTGCTGCCGCCGGTTTCGTTCCTGTTCCGGCGCGGGCGCTGCGCGCTTTTGCGCTCCACTTTGGCCGCCGCCGGCTTCGCCCGTGCGCGCTGCTTTGCCGGGGGCGTTTTCGCCGCTTTCGTTTTCGCCGCCCTGCGTTGCGGCTTCGTCCGCGCGGCGCCGAGCGCCTTGAGTTGCGCCTTGAACTCGCGCTGCGACTGCGGCCGGCCGGAGTCTTTCGCAGAATCGGGCGGCGCGGCGCCGCGGCTGCGGTTGCTGTGCCAGACCCGCCGTCTGCCCTTTCCGGCCGCGATCTCCTCCATGGACCGGCCGGTCGCCGCCGACAACGGCTCCGCATCGAGAATATCTGCGTTGCGTCCGCTGCGGGCCTCTTTGTCCTTGGCCTTGATCAGGAGCCAGTTGTCGTGGCCGCTGTCTCGCCGATCGCCCGGGCGCGGCCGCATCCGCACGAGATGCCAGCGGCCATGCAGCTTTCTGCCATGCAGGGTAAATTCGAGATGACCCTTGGCGTAACCCTTGCCCGGATCACCTTCGGGCGACCAGGTGCCGCGATCCCAGATCATCACCGTTCCGCCGCCGTATTCACCCTCCGGAATGGTGCCTTCGAAAGCGTTGTATTCGATCGGATGATCCTCGACGTGAACGGCAAGACGCTTGTCGTTGGGATCGAGGCTCGGTCCGCGGGTCACCGCCCAGCTCTTCATCACGCCGTCGAGTTCGAGCCGCAGATCATAGTGCAGCCGCGTCGCATCGTGCTTTTGGATCACATAGCGAAAGCCGCCGGCGCGATCGACCCGCCCCCGCGGCTCGGAGGTAACATTAAACTTCCGCTTTTTTCGGTAAGTTTCGAGCCCCACGGTGCAACTCGTTAGCTATCTGCCGGTTGATACCACCAGAAGTAATCGCCCCATTTCGGTCACATGGCCCCGGCACACCCGCCCGCCCCATAGCCGTATCGTCGCATAACCGTCGTGGGGCCCTGGTTAAGGCACGGAATTGAACCTATCTGGCTTCAAACTCCGTCTTTAGGGCGGAACGCAAGGCGGGTCACCGGGCTTGAAGATAAGGCATTGGAGGGCTTGACAGTTCCCTTAACGACGTTGCCGGGCTCCCGCCGAGTAAATTGCGTTCCCGGCCCATAATAGTGTAAGGACCCTGGCTAAGGGACGCTAAAATCCGCGTATTCCATCCGTGGGCCCGGGACCGGGGACCCCTACAATCGGCATTAGGCCGAAACAACACATTCATTCGAAAGCTAAGGAGCGTAGCGTGACGGTTTTGTCCAAGACCCCATTGCTCGACCAGATTAAAACCCCCGACGACCTCAGGCGCCTCGAAGCCGGTCAGCTGCAGCAGGTCGCCGATGAATTGCGCCGTGAGACAGTCGACGCAGTTGCGGTGACCGGCGGCCACCTCGGCGCGGGTCTCGGCGTGATCGAGCTCACTGTCGCGTTGCATTATGTTTTCGACACGCCCGCCGACCGGCTCATCTGGGACGTCGGCCATCAGGCGTATCCGCACAAGATCCTGACCGGACGCCGCGACCGCATTCGCACGCTGCGCCAGGGCAACGGCCTCTCCGGCTTCACCAAGCGCGCCGAGAGCGAATACGATCCGTTCGGTGCCGCGCATTCGTCGACGTCGATTTCCGCCGGCCTCGGCATGGCGGTCGCACGCGACCTCCAGGGCAAGCAGAACAATGTCATCGCCGTCATCGGCGACGGCGCGATGTCTGCCGGCATGGCCTACGAGGCCATGAACAATGCCGGCGCGATGAACTCGCGCCTGATCGTGATCCTCAACGACAACGATATGTCGATTGCGCCGCCGGTCGGCGCGCTGTCGGCCTATCTGGCGCGCCGCGTCTCGGGACGCGGCTATCACCGCCTGCGCAAGCTCGTGCACCAGGTTGCCAAGCGCATGCCGACCAAGATGCTCGAGCAGCGGGCGCTGGCGGTCGAGGAATATGCGCGCGGCCTAGTCACCGGCGGCACGCTGTTCGATGAGCTCGGCTTCTTCTATGTCGGCCCGATCGACGGCCACAACATCGATCACCTGTTGCCGGTGCTGCAGAACGTGCGCGACGCCAAGAACGGTCCGTTCCTGGTTCACGTCGTCACGCAGAAGGGCAAGGGCTATAAGCCGGCGGAGAATTCCGCCGACAAATATCACGGCGTCGTCAAATTCGACGTCGCCACCGGCGCACAGCAGAAATCGAAATCGAGCGCCCCGGCCTATACGAAAGTATTTGCCGAGAGCCTGATCAAGGAAGCGCGCAAGGACGACAAGATCGTCGCCATCACGGCGGCCATGCCGTCCGGTACCGGGATTGATCTGTTCCAGAAGGAATTCCCGAACCGCACCTTCGATGTCGGCATTGCCGAGCAGCACGGCGTCACTTTCGCCGCGGGTCTCGCGACCGAAGGCTACAAGCCCTTTGCGACGATCTATTCGACCTTCCTGCAGCGCGCCTATGACCAGGTCGTGCATGACGTCGCTATCCAGAAGCTGCCGGTGCGCTTTGCGCTCGACCGCGCCGGCCTCGTCGGCGCCGACGGCCCGACCCATGCCGGTTCGTTCGACGTCGCTTATCTCGGCTGCCTGCCCAATTTCGTGGTGATGGCGGCAGCCGACGAAGCCGAACTCGTCCACATGGTGGCGACCGCGGTGGCGATCGACGATCGCCCGTCGGCGATTCGCTATCCGCGCGGCGAAGGTCTCGGCGTGCCGATGCCTGAGGAAGGCAAGCCGCTGGAGATCGGCAAGGGCCGTATCCTGCGCGAAGGCACCAAGGTGGCGCTGTTCTCGTTCGGCACGCGTCTCGGGGAATGCCTCAAGGCGGCCGACGAACTCGCGACTTACGGCCTCTCGACCACCGTGGCCGACGCGCGCTTCGCCAAGCCGCTCGACGTCGACCTGCTGCTGCGGCTCGCCCGCGAACACGAAGTGCTGCTCACCATCGAGGAAGGCTCGATCGGCGGCTTCGGCAGCTATGTGATGCAGACGCTCGCCGAGCACGGCGTGCTCGATCGCGGCCTGAAGGTCCGCTCGATGATCCTGCCGGATACCTTCATCGACCAGGACTCGCCGAACGCCATGTATGCCAAAGCCGGTCTCGATACCAAAGGCATCGTCGCCAAGGCGTTCGAGGCGCTCGGCCAGAACATGCGCGGTGAAGTGGTGAAGCTCGCCTAAAGGCGGCCAAATAACGGTCTTCAATCGTCATGCCCGGCCCCGTGCCGGGCATGTGCGTTTTGGAGCCCGCTCCGCAAACGCCGTCACGACAATTGTCGTATAATCGCGCCATGACCCATCGCGAACGCGCCGATCGTCTGCTGGTCGCGCGCGGCCTGTTCGAGAGCCGCGCCCGCGCTCAGGCCGCGATCGCCGCGGGGCTCGTGACGGCCGATGGCGTTCCGGTGCGCAAAGCTTCCGACGAGATTTCACCGGACGCCGTCATCGCCGCCACACCCGAACATCCCTATGTCTCGCGCGGCGGCGTCAAGCTTGCAGCCGCCTTCGATGCGTTCTCGCTCGACATCAAGGGCCGCATCTGCCTCGACGTCGGCGCTTCGACCGGAGGCTTCACCGAGGTGCTGCTGGCGCGCGGAGCACGCCGCGTTTACGCGGTCGACGTCGGCTCCGCTCAGCTTCACCCGCGCCTGCGCAGGCATGACGACGTCCTATCCATCGAGCAAACCGACATCCGCGACCTCGATCCGGTCCGCCTGCCCGCGCCGCCCGACTTTGCGACGATCGATGTCAGCTTCATCTCGCTCAAGCTCGTATTGCCGGCGATCGGCGAACTTCTCACGCCCCGCGCGCAATTTCTGGCGCTGATCAAGCCGCAATTCGAGGCCGAACGCAGACACAGCAAGAAGGGCATCATCCGCGACGAGAGCGTTCATAAAATGATCTGCGAAGATATCGGCGCCTTCGTCGCCTCGCTCGGCTGGCAGGTCGGCGGCGTTGCGCCTTCACCCATCCTCGGCGGCGACGGCAACCGCGAGTTCTTCATCGAGGCGGAGCGTGGTTGAGCATCTGGTGATCGACCGGATCGGCCATCGCGGCGACGGCGTGGTCGACGGCGCCGACGAGCCGATCTTTGTTCCCGGCGCCTTGCCGGGCGAGACCGTGGAAGTCGACACGGTGCCTGGTCATCCCGACCGCCGCCAGCTTTTGCGTGTCGAAACCGCAAGCCCGCAGCGCATCGCGCCGATCTGCCCGCATTTCGGCGTGTGCGGCGGCTGCGCCATGCAGCACTGGGAGACATCCGCCTATCGGACATGGAAACGCAGCCTTGTTGTCGAAGCGTTGCGCCAGGCCGGCATCGACGCCCCGGTCGCCGACCTGATCGATGCGCACGGCGACGGCCGCCGCCGCGCCGTCTTTCATGCCCGCCGGGGCACGCATGACGTGCTCGAAGTCGGCTTCGCGGCGGCGCGGGCGCATCATGTCGTCCCGATCGACCGCTGCCCGATTCTGGCCAAGGGTCTCGACGGTGCGCTCAAGGCGGCATGGGCCATTGCTGAAACGCTCAGCCCGCTGCGCAAGCCGCTCGATATTCATGCCACGGCAACCGACGTCGGCCTCGACATCGACGTGCGCGGTTCGGGTCCCTTGACCGCGACGGCGACGGCGACGCTGGCCCGCCTCGCCGCCGCCCACAATCTGGCCCGGCTCACGCGGCACGGCGAGCTTGTCGCGCAGGCGCGCGCGCCGGCCATTCGCGTCGGATCGGCGACCGTGCTTCTACCGCCCGCTGCTTTTTTGCAGGCCACAGCCGAAGGGGAAAGCGTGCTGGCGCGGCTCGTTTCGGAAATCTGCACCACGGCAAAGCCGAAGCAAGGCGTCGCGGACCTGTTCGCCGGCATCGGCCCTTTCGCGCTGCGGTTCGCCGCGCAGGCGCGCGTCGCCGCCTGCGATGATGACGAAGCGGCGCTTACCGCACTGTCGCGCGCGAGCAACGTATCGGGTCTGAAGCCCGTCGCCATCGTACGGCGCGATCTGTTCAAGAATCCGCTTCTCGCCGCCGAGCTCAACCGCTTCGACGCGGTCGTGTTCGATCCGCCACGCCAAGGTGCCCAGGCGCAGTCACGCGAGATTGCGGCAAGCGGCGTGCCTGTCGTCGCCGCAGTGTCATGCAATCCCGGGACATTCGCGCGCGACGCGCGCATTCTGCTCGACGGCGGCTATCGGCTCGCCGGCGTCACGCCGGTGGACCAATTCCGCTATTCCGCCCATGTGGAGATTGTGGCGCGGCTCGAAAAATAGCGTCCCGGCCGGATATTTGCGCTTCCCACGGCCTCGCCGATATTGCGAAAGCCGCCGCGCGCCAGCAAACGACACAGCCCGTCATTGATCTGACGGACCAGGCCAGGTCCGCGATAAACCATCGCGGTATAAAGCTGGACCAGCGACGCACCGAGCGTGATGATCTCATAAGCGTCTTCCGCGCTGCTGATTCCGCCGGTCCCGATCAGCACATGCCGCTTGCGATCGATGCGCCGATACCAAGCCCCGATCGCCGCGTTGGTCGGGCGCCGCAGCGACGGACCGGTGATTCCGCCCCGCATGCGGTCGAGCGCTGCCGCCGGGGTGCGCAGCGTGGCATACGGATCCGGGTTGGGAATGTTCAGAATGAATCCCTTCACAAAGGCGTAGCCGTCAACCGCCTGGAGGATCGGATCGATGGCACGCGGATCCTGCAGATCGCCGGCCGGCTTGAGCTTGAGGAAGACCGGCGGCAACCGCGTGCTTCGTCCGATGCATTGGAGGAGGCGTCCAAGCTCCTCCGGCTCATCGAAAAGCCCGCCGGGGCCATGCGGCATGTTCGGACAGCTCAGATTGAGCACGATGTAGTCGGCGATACCGGCGAAACGTGTGAGCGCAAGCGCAAGCTCCACGGCCGCCTGTTCCGCGGTCACAAGCTGACCGGTATTTGTCTCAACGAGATTGATGCCGACCGGCACCGTTGGCCGGCTCTTTTCCAGTCGAGCGGCCACCACCGCCGCACCATCGTTCGGGCAGCCGTAATAGACGCGCAAACCTTCATCAGCCGGCAATCGCCAAATACGCGGCCGAGCGCGGTTCCCGCCCGACGGCCGTTCGGACACGGAACCGATTTCGACAAAACCAAACCCCAGCCGCGACACGATGTCGACGGCAGTTCCGTTCTTGTCGAAGCCGGCCGCGAGACCCAGCGGGCTATCGAATTTCAGCCCTGCGACAATCGTCTCAAGTCGGCCGTCGCGGACCGCAAACTGCCGCTCCAGCATTTTCAGGACGCATTTGCTGCGCGACAGCGTCCGGCAGAACGCCATCGTCGCGCGATGACTCCATTCCGCGTCGCAGGCAAAGAGGAGCGGACGAACGGCAGCGCGATAAAGTTCCATACCGACTTCCCGCCGGGACCGTGAGGCGGGCGGTGTGCCGCCCGCCGCCGCCGCTTTACGCGGCCAGCCGCGTCTCTTTCAAGTCGATCACCGGAAGGTTGAGCGCCTTGAGCAAGCGATAAAGCGTGTCGATCTCCGCCTGTTTCGGCTGCGGCATGGGCGCGCGCATGAACGGGCTTGGGATCAGGCCGCGCAGCCAAGTTGCGGTCTTATAGCGAATGTGCAGGCGGCCCATGTCGGCCACATAGTCGTGCAATTGGTGCAGGCCACCGTTCCAGATTTTGGTTGCGCGATCGACGTCCTTGGCATCCCAGGCGTCGAGATGATCGAGCATCGGCTCGAGCGCGAAATTCCAGAACCCGCTCAGCGTGCCGTCGAACAGACCCGTGGCCTTGTATTCATGGAAACGCGAAGCCAAGGCGCCCATCACGGCGACATGGCGATCCAGCGAGCGCAGTCCGTTGGCAATGATCTTAAAGCCGTCGTACATATAGGTCATCTTCCAGCCGACGACGTTCGGCACTTCGCGGCAGATGCGCATTGTGGCGCCGAGCGGGAGGCCCGGATTGAACGGGGGCTTCGCGCCTCCCACAGGATGCGTCACGATCGGCAGATCGACCGCGCGATCCTGCGCCTTGATCTGGTCGAGCCAGATCTCCGGATATTCGTCGGCGTCCCAACACGACGTGACATCCTGCGCGCCGCCGGGCGGCGTAACAAAAATTCCATCCACCCCGAGCGCCTTGGCGTCTTTCGCCGTCTCCACCGTTTCATCGGTAGTGATGGCCCAGGTGCCGGCAATGATCGGAACCTTGCCGTGCGCTTCTTCCATGGCGATTTCGAGCACCCGGCGCTTTTCCTGGCGTGTCAGATAGAAAATCTCACCAGCTTCCGGATTGACGCACAAACCACCCTCGCGAACGAAACGCGGATCTTTCAAGAAATATCGTAGAAATCGCCGATAGGCCTGCTCGTCGATTTTGAACTGGCCGTCATAGGGCAACAGGACGGCCACGTAACGATGATCTCCAACGCCTTTCATATCTCTCTCCTTGCTGAACCGATTGCCTCGAAGCGCGCGGTTCCGAGGCCATGCCGTCGTTGAACGAGCCGATCGCCAACCGATCAGCGCGAAATCTCTTCCAGGACCTTGCCTTTGGTTTCGATGGCAAACAGAAAGACGATCAGCGCTCCGGCGAGACCGGCGACCGCGAAGAACAGAAACACGCTGCCGAGGCCCGCGCTGCCGAGGATGAAGCCGACGATGGCCGGGCCGACGATTGAGGCAATGCGCAGCCAAGCGCTCGCCGTGCCGCTGCCAAGGGCGCGCATCCGGGTGGGATAAATTTCCGGCATGTAAACGTAAATGCCGGCCAGCAAGATCGAGATGAAGAACAGGCTGACGGAGGCGAGCGCGACCATCGCCTCGATCGGCACCTGGCCGTCCCGGCTAATCCACCACACCGAGAGCAGCGGCAGCGCGGCTCCGACGAACGCGGTGATATAGCTCGGCCGCCGGCCAAAGCGATCGATCAATAGCGCACCGAACAGCGAACCGAAAAGGCCGACGAAGTAGCTGATGAAGCTGTAGCGCAGGTTCTGGTCGAGCGGCAGATGATAGACCGTGCGGTAGATCGTCGGCAGCCATGCCAACAGGCCGTAGCCGACGATCGATGTCGTAAACGCCATGGCCCAAGCCGTGAGCGTACGGCCCAGATAGGCGCTGCCGAACAGTTCGAGCCATCCGGCCTGTTGCTTGACGATTTTCGGAATGTTCATCGGCAACGGCGGCAAGGCCACGCCGCCTGCTGAAGCTTTGTCCTCAATGCGCTGGAGCGTCGTGTCGGCCTCATCGAGCCGGCCGTGGCTCGCCAGCCAGCGCGGTGATTCGGGAACGAGACGCCGCAGCCAGATCGCCAGGATCGCCGGGATCGCGCCGATGATGAACATCCTATTCCAGCCGAGATGCGGAACGACCCATATCGAGACCAGGGCGGTGGCCATCACGCCAAAGGCAAAGATCGATTGAAACAGCGCCACCATGCGTCCGCGCATGTCGTGTCGCGTCAGTTCGTTCATATAGGTCGCGGCGATCGGGACTTCGGCACCGAGACCCAGGCCCTGGACGAAGCGAAACCAGAACAGCGACTGGTAATTCCACGCCAGCGCGCAAGCGATACTGAGGAGACCGATAACGACGATCGTCCAGCACAGCACGCGCTGGCGGCCGTAGCTCTCCGCCAGCCGGCTGAAGCCGACAGCGCCGAGCAGTTGTCCGACATAGCCGATCGAAATCAGCGCACCGATCTCCCCCGGGCTGATGTGCCAGAGGCCGATCAGCACCGGCAGAACGAAGGCGATCGAGATGGCGTCGAAGGCATCGAAAAAGCCGGCGGTGCCGACGATGAGCATGATCCGCCGGTACCAGCCGCCGACCGGCAGGCGTTCAATCCGCGCCGAAATGGCTTCTTCGGAAACAGGTACCGCTGAAATGGCTAGCTGGGACATTTCGCTTCCTCCGCCCTTTGGCCCCGCGGTCTTGCCGCGATTGCTACGGCCGCGTTCCACGGCCTCTTTATTTGTATACTATAAAAATACATATTGGCGCCGCTGTCAAATCCGCATTGACGCGGGGTGTGCGCTGCTTCAGGCATGGCTCATGAAGAAAACAGTGCGTCCCAAGGCGCGAGGACCAAAACCGTCCGCATCGAACAAAGGCGGCGGACAGCTGACCGGCGCGCAACGCGTCTACGCGGCGCTGCGGCATGCGATCATCGTGCTGCAGGTCGAGCCCGGCGCGCCGCTCGAAGAGGAGCGCCTTTGCCAGCAGTACAGTGTTTCGCGCACGCCGCTGCGCGAGGCGCTGATTCGTCTGGCGTCCGAAGGGCTCGTCGAACTCGAACCAAACCGCGGCGCCAAAGTCGCGGCCTTACAATTCGTCGACGTCCTCGATCACTATGAGGCCATGGACGTGTTCCAGCCGGTGATCTGGCACTTCGCCGCCGTCCGCCGGACCAACGCCGATCTCGACCACATCAAAAAGTGTCTCGAGGCGTTTCGAGCCGCGATCATGCGCGAGGACGCCGAGGCGATCGTCCAGAGCAATTATGAGATTCATGCGGCGATTGCAGCGGCCTGCCACAACCGCAGCCTCGAGAAAGCCGCACGACAAATGCTTGTGGACAAGCTTCGCGTGGCGCAGCACGCGGTTCACGATCTGGAACAGCAGCGCGACCATAACCTCGCCGTGCGCTTCACCGGTGCGCTGCGGATCCTCGAACAGGCGGTAGAGGTCATCGGCAAAAGCGATGCGAAAGGCGCGCAGGACCTGGCGCGCCGTTACAATGCGCATGTCCGAAAACAGATCACGGATATTCTTTCGGCGAGTCTGGCCTCCGATATCGATCTCTCGCTTCGCTGAGGCCGAACGGCGCTTATCGCTCCCCGCCCATCTCTTTGGCGATCGCCTGTGCCGTCCGCCGCAGAGCCTCCCGAAAATCGGCGTCGCGATCGAGCGTGAACCGCGCCGTCGGCACCGCCAAATTGATCGCGCCGTAGAAATTCCGCTCGTCGCGCACGGCCGTTGCGATTGCGGTGATCCCCAACGTGAACTCTTCGCGCGAATAGGCAAAGCCCGTCGCCTTGACCTCCGCGATCTCCTTCTTCAGACGGTTCTTGGATCGCACCGTGTGCGGCGTCACGGGCGCGAATGCGACGCGCGCCAGATATTCGCTGAGTTCTTCCGGGCGAAGCTCCGCCAGCACGATCTTGCCCGCGGAGACGGCATAGAGCGGTGCGTTCATGCCGACCTTCATCGTGTAGGACAGGGCCTGCGTGCTGATGGCGGACGCGAGCACTTCGACGCGATCCGCGACGTGGACGTAGAAGCCGCACGTCTCGCTGGCCTCTGTGCTCAGCTGCCGCAGGAACGGCGTCACCCGATCACCCAGCGACGGCTTTCGTACCCTTCTTGCGAGATTAACGACCTCCGTTCCGAGCCGGTAACGCTCGGTCTGCGGATCGCGTTCGAGGAAATTTCGCGACAACAAATTTGTGAGCAGATGAAACAGGCTGCTGCGCGGAATACCGAGGTTTCCCAATAGCTGCGAAAACGACGGCGGCTCGGGACAGCCGGCGACATATTCGAGAATGTCGAGGCCGCGATCGAGCGACTTGACAGCCGAGGTCGAGCTTAGTTTCATATGATAGATCGGTTCAATATGCTGAACTTGATATCGAACCCGACGCGCCTTGGCAAGCGGCCTGGGCGCGGCTGCGCCCTCACCGGGCCAAACCGAAACATCGCGAGCAGCACGATTGGCCGAGGCCCCTCCAAGCAAATGCACGGTGCTGATTGTCGGCGGCGGTCCGTGCGGGCTGATGCTGGCCAATGAGCTGGGCCGGCGCGGCGTCAGCGCGGCTCTGGTCGATCAGAAGCCGACGACGGCCTTTAACCCCCAAGCCAATGCGACACAGGCGCGGACCATGGAGCACTTTCGGCGCCTCGGCTTTGCGCACGAAATCCGATCGCTCGGCCTGCCCGCAGATTTTCCGACTGACATCGCCTATTTCACGCGCTACGCCGGCCACGAATTGGCCCGCTTTCGCTTGCCGTCGGCCGGCCAGGCGGTCGAGCGGATAAAGCAGCTGTCCGGCTCATGGAGCGCGGCGGAATTGCCGCATCGCGTCTCGCAAAAGTTTGTCGAACAGGTGCTGCGCCGGCAAGCAGAGAAGCTTCGGGGCATTTCAATCAGCTATGGTTGGCGTCTTGTTCGCTTCTCCGACGACGCGCGCGGAATTCACGCACTGGTCGAGCGGGTTGATGACGGGCGAACGGCGACCATGGAGGCATCCTATCTCGTCGGTGCCGATGGCCCGCGAAGCACGGTCCGGCAGGCGCTCGGAATCGGATATCTCGGCGATCAGGAGATCGTGCGCGACTTTTTCGGCGGCCGGATGCACGCGATCTATCTGCGCGCGCCGGATTTCTATCGGGTCGTGCCCCATTCTCCCGCCTGGATGAACGTGACGTTCAATCGCGAGCGCCGGGCCTTCATGGCGGCCGTCGATGGCAAGGCTGAATTCGCGTTCCACACCCAATTGCGACCGCACGAAAACGAGGACGAAATCACGGAAGATCGCGCCGCTGCCATGTTTCGCGCAGCGGTCGGCGCACCGATCGATCTCGAAATCCTGTCGCGCGGAACGTGGACCGCAGGCTTCGCGCTCGTCGCCGAACGGTTTCAGCGCGGACGCGTGTTTCTCGCCGGCGATGCCGCCCATCTGTTCACGCCGACGGGCGGGCTTGGCTACAA